>Ga0180217_1000764_pt1 | contig 43611 bp, 40 predicted proteins | sample eDN3rd37CBELigOP_FD_128521 | JGI IMG/M metagenome (GOLD analysis project Ga0180217, IMG submission 128521) | Enriched Organic Plus compost microbial communities from Emeryville, California, USA - eDNA 3rd pass 37_C BE-Lig OP (version 2) (version 2) ...
GAGGGCCTCTCCGCGGCGGCCATCGAGCGCGGGCTCACCCTCAGCCTCGAGCGACTCGGCACCGACCACGTCGATCTGCTGTGGGCGCACGCCGAGGACCGCACCGTCGAACTCGCCGAGACCGTCGCCGCCTTCGGGGCGGAAGTGGCGCGCGGACGAGCCGCCCGCGTCGGCGCAGCGAACCACGCAGCATGGCGCGTCGAGCGCGCCCGCAGCCTCGCCGCGCAGCAGAGCGTGGAAGGATACTCGGCGCTGCAGCTGCGGCACTCGCTCGTGCGTCCGCGCCCCGACACGCCCATTCCCGAAGCGGGGCACCGCCTGCTGACCGACGACGACCTCGACTTCGCACGCTCCGAACGCCTCGCCGTGTGGTGCTACACACCGCTGCTCCACGGCGCGTACGTGCGAAGCGACCGCCCGTTCGACCCCGCCTACGACCACCCCGGCACCACCAGGACGCTGCGCGTGCTCGCCGACATCTCCCGCGAACTGGATGCCACACCCAACCAGATCGTGCTCGCATGGCTGCTCGCGCAAGGCCTGTCGCCCATCGTCGGAGCCAGCCGCGTCGAGCACCTCGACGACGCGCTCGGCGCCCGCGACGTGACCCTCACCGAGGAGCACCTGCAGCGATTCGTCGAGGCGCGGTGAGGGGGGGGTGCGGCTGCCGATCCTTCGAGCGGCATGACGCTTCCGCCAGCCGGCGCGAGCGAGCGAGGAAATCACAGAAAGATAACGAAAACCCTTGTGGCCGTTATCTCGTCGTTATAGAGTGCTCGCACGGTAGTTGTTTTGCTGTGGCAGCTGCCGACATGTGATTGCAGGACACTCTTGGTGCAAGGGAAAAGGGCCGGTCGGAAGCCTCTCCGACCGGCCCTTACTCTTGCCTCGGATCCGGGTCCTCCCGCGCATGCCGCGTGGCCTCCTCCCCAGCGTCACGCGCGACGCGACTGTCCACATAAATAGCCGCTGACCTGGGCTGTTCTGGGGCCGATGTCGGAGGCGCCTGCGATAATGGACGGCATGACAGCGGATGCACTGCTCACGACGAGACCGAACGCCGGGCCTTCGTCCGAGCTGACGTCGCACGACGAGCGCGGTCGCATCGAGTCACTCCTCGACGAGATCACCCACACGCGCCGGGAGCTTTCAGCGCTCCACGCGCGGGAGGCGCAGCTGCTGTCCGCCGCACTCGATGTCGCGCGCGAGCAGGGGTCAGGCGAGTCGCGGTCGGCCGCGCGCGACATCCCCGTCCGATCGATGGCAGCGCAGATCGCCGCGGCCGTGCGCGCGTCCGACCGCACGATTCAGCAGCGACTCGATTCGTCCGCCGTCCTCGTGCACCGCTTCGCCGCGACCTTCGCCGCCCTGGCATCGGGCACGATCGACCGCGCACACGCCCAGGTGATCGTCGACGCCGGGCTCGCAATCGACGATGACGACGCGCGCGCCGTCTACGAGTCCGCGGCGGTCGAGATCGCGGCACGCGAGACCCCCGGACGACTCCGCCCGGCCGTGCGCCTGCTCGCGCAGCGGCTCCACCCGGTGCCGCTCGCCGAGAGACATCAATCGGCGGCGACGCGGCGCGACGTCTCGGTGCGCGACCTCGACGACGGCATGGCAGAGCTCATCGCCACTCTTCCCGCCCCGCTCGCCCACGGCATCCACGACCGGCTCACCCGGCTCGCCCGCGCCGGCATCGACGCCCGGCAGGTGGATGCCGCGGGGTCGAGCCATGAGGCCGGATCGCGGAATGACGCCGATTCGTGCCCCGACGCCGGGTCGCCGGGCACCGCGGCGTCGCAGGGCGCCGACGCATGCGCGCGCGAAGAGGACCTGTTCGGCGGCAGCGCCGCCGGTGCCGGCAGTGCCGCCGGTGCCGGCAGTGCCGCCGGTGCCGACCAGGCGCCCGCCGACAGCGGCGACTCGCGCTCCATCGGCGAGGTGCGGGCAGACGCATTCGCCGACCTCCTGCTCACAGGCCACGCGACCCCCGAGGCGATCAACCTGTCGACGGCAGAGGCAGACGCGATCGTCGCGCACGTGACCATCACGGTTCCCGCGCTCACGCTGCTGGGCGGTGACGACGTCGCCGCGGAGCCCGCGCAGCTCGTCGGCCGCGGACCGATCGACCCGCGCACCGCCCGGCGCCTCGCAGGCGGCGCGACGGGATGGGATCGCGTGCTGACGCATCCTGTGACCGGTGTCGTGCTCGCGGTCGACCGGTACCGGCCGAGCGAACAGCTGCGCAGGTCCCTCCGCGTGCGCGACGAGCACTGCCGGTTCCCGGGATGCCGTCAGCCCACGCACCGATGTGACGTCGACCACACGATCGCGAGGGAGCACGACGGTCCGACGAAGATCCGCAATCTCGCTCATCTGTGCCGCAGGCACCACGTCCTCAAACACAACTCCGCCTGGCGGGTGAGCCAACGCGAAGACGGAGTGCTCGAGTGGACGAGTCCGACCGGGCGCGTCTACCCCGACCTGCCCGCACGCACGCTCGCCTTCACGCCCCACCCCGAAGCCGACACAGGGACATGCGACGCGCCCTTCTGACGAACCGCGAACCGCGCCGACCGCGCGAACCGCGCCAACCGCGCGAACCGCGCCGACCGGGCCAGCCGGGCCAGCCGCGTCAACAGGGCGAACCGCGCCAACCGCGCGAACCAGCCAACCGCACGGACCGCGAACCGCGCCACCCGCGCCAACCGCGCGAACCGCACGGCGAGGTCGACGTGGCGCGTGACCGGCGCGGGACACTGCGAGCAACGCCGCGTCGCCCGTCAGACCCCGCCGCCTCCACCGCCGCCGCCTCCGCCGCCGGCGCTGCCGCCTCCACTCGAACCGCCCGAGGTCGAGGACGAAGAGGTCGCGGCCGAGGACAGCGAGCCGATGCTCGACGAGAAGGCCGACGCGTCGAACGAACCGGTGCCGACATACCAATACGGGCCGACCGCACCCGTCTGGGAGTACAGCACCGCGAGCTGCTTCGACCACTCCTTCTCCTGGCCGAACACCACGGCATACGGAAGAAGCGTCTCGTACAGCTTGAGCTTCTGCCGCGGGTCGTCGACATCGACAGCCACCCGTTCGGCTCCCGCCGGCGACTGCAGCATACGGATGCGGTCAGCCTCCGCCCACGCGATGAACTCCTCGAGCCCCTTCAGATGGTCGCGCACCTCCGCGCCCTTCGCCGACAGCGGCTTCCGCACGACCGCGGCGATCACGAACCCGAACACGACGCCCGCGAGCACCATGAGAGCCACCGGGACGACAGCGTTCACCCCGCTGTCCACCGCCGCGATCCCCAGGAAGAACACCAGCGCGGCCGCCACCACCGTCGTCACCACCGGCCACGCCCGCGCACCGGCGGGAACATCTCGTCGCAGCCCGCGACGCTTCAGCTCCTTCTCCGCCCGCGTCAGGATCTTCTGCGCCTTCGTCGACAGACGGGTGTCCTGCCGCCCGAACGTGTACTGCTCCCCCGGCGTGCCCGCGGGGAAGAGGGCATCGAGCAGCATGCGGCCGTCGTGGTCGGCGCGCGACCGATCCACCAGCTCCGCAATGAGGGGCGCGCGACCGAACAGGCCTCGCTCACCCTCGATGATGCGGATCGACCCGACCACCGCCTGCTCCAGCACCTCCGCGGCGATCGCCTTCGACGACCGCCCGAGGAGCACCGCGCTCTCGAGCGCGTCGATGCCCGGCGGCGGCGTGTACTCCGCGATGATCGTCGGCCGCCCCGGCTCATCGGCGAGCGCCGTGCGGCGAGCGCGCACCGCGAAGACGCCCGCGCCGACGAGACCGACACCCGCGACACCCTGCGCCCACCCGAGCGGCGAGGCCAGATACGACGAGTCGAACGTGGCGAACGTCCCCTGCTCGAACCCGACGGCGACGGTCAGCGTCTCGTAAGGCCCCACGGCATCCGCCACCGCGATGAGCACGACGCCGTCGCCGTCCTCCTCCGGCTCCGTCACCCGGTAGGTGCACGCCGTGCTCGCGTCCTGCGCCCCCTGGTAGCAGGAGAATTCGCCCGTGACAGCGTCCGCGAGCTCCGCGTCGAGATGTAGCCGCGCCACGATCCTCCCGAACGGCTGCCGCCAATCGACGCCGTTGACATCCCAATAGAACTCGAGCCCCGTGTCGGGGAAGTCCCACGTCACGTTCTCGAGGTCATACGTGATCTCGAACGTCTGCGCGCCGTGGAGATAGTCGTCGGCGCGCGAGACGACGCTGAAGACGCCGTCTTCCTCGTCGGTCTCCGCCGGGCGGGCACGCCCGTCGCCATCGGTCACCGACACGAGCGACGGACGCAGCGGCTGACCGTTGTACCAGGCGGGAATCGACCGACGGATGCCACGGTTCTGGTCGACGTCGGGGAACCTGGCGACGAACCGCTCGACCACGTGCAGGCGGCTCGTTCCGTCCTCCGCGCGGGTGAGCGTGTAGTCCACCGTCAGCTCGTCGAAGGCGAAGTCGTCGACATCGGCGAAGGCCGCCTGAGCACCACCGAGAGAGGCGATCGCGGCGAGCAGGAACGCGACGAGGAATCCCCGGATCAGCCTCATATCCCCCAGCCTAGGCGCGGGATAAAGTGGACGCCATGACCGACCGCCGCCTGGCCATCGCCGCCTGGGAGAGCCTCTTCCGCGCGCAGCACGAAGTGCTCGGCGAGATCAGCGTCGACTTCATCCAAGGCGACCTCAGCCAGGCCGAATACGACGTGCTGCTGACCGTCGTGCGCGGTCAGGAGCACTCCGCACGACTGCGCGACGTGACGGCCAACATGCTGATCAGCCAGCCGAGTGTCTCGCGCCTCGTCGACCGGATGGTCGCGCGCGGGCTCGTCACCAAGTGCCCTGACCCGCAGGACGGCCGCGGCGCCCTCCTGCGCGCGACCGAGCACGGGCTCACCAGCTTCCGCCGGCTCGCCACCAAGCACGGACAGTCGATCGCCGAGCGCATGTCGGTGCTCACCGACGAAGAGCTCGACCAGCTCCTCACCCTCACCGCCAAGCTCCGCCGCCACGCCTGACCGGCAGCCCGCCCCGACAGGGCGCGGCGCTACGGCGTGCGGCGACGCAGCGTGAGGGATGCCAGCACGAGCGCGCCCGCACCGAACGCCGCGACGATGAGCAGCGGACGGTACAGATCCCACCCCTCGTCGCCGGCACCGACCGCGGCGACCGCGTCGATCGCGTGGCTGAGCGGCAGCCAGTCGCTGATCGCCTGCAGCACATCGGGCATCTGATCGCGCGGCATGAACAGGCCGCCGAGGATGATCTGCGGGAACACGAGCACCGGCATGAACTGCACCGCCTGGAACTCCGTCCGCGCGAAGGCGCTCGCCAGCAGCCCCAAGGCGCTGCCGAGCACAGCGTCGACCACCGCGACCAGCCCCAGCTGCCACACCGGCCCGTCCACATCGAGCCCGCACACGAAGACGGCGAACGCGACCGTCACCACCGCCTGCAGCGCCGCCATCAGCCCGAACGCGAGCGCGTACCCGAGGATGAAGTCGGCCTTGGCGAGCGGCGTGGTCATGAGCCGCTCCAGTGTGCCGCTGCGGCGCTCCCGGAGGGTCGTGATCGACGTGATCAGGAACATCACGACGAACGGGAACAGCGCGAGGATCGGACCGCCGAACTGATCGAACACCCCCTCGCGATCGCTGAACAGCCAGGCGAACAAGCCGACCAGCAGCGACGGCGCCACCAGCATGAGCGCGATCGAGCGCGGGTCGTGCGTCAGCTGCCGCAGGACGCGCGCCGCCGTCGCGAAAAGCCGTCCGCCGTTCATGCCGCCGCCTCCCGCCGGATCAGCGCGAGGAACGCGGCATCCGGATCGGTCTCGCCCGTGTCGGCGAGGAGCGCCGCCGGCGTCGTGTCTGCCACGAGCCGCCCCGCACGCATCAGGAGCAGACGGTCGCAGCGCAGCGCCTCATCCATGACATGGCTCGACACGATGAGCGTCGCACCGGCATCCGAGATCTGCCGGAAGACCTGCCACAGCTCGGCGCGCAGCAGCGGATCGAGACCGACGGTCGGCTCGTCGAGCACGATCAGCTCGGGCGAGCCGAGCATCGCCACCGCGAGCGACACACGGTTCTCCTGACCGCCGCTCAGCGATCCCACGAGCTGGTCGCGCTGACCGCGGAGGCCGACGGCCTCGACGACCCGCTCGACGTCGGATGCCGGTGCGCCGATGAGCCGCGCGAAATAGCTGAGGTTCTGGCGCACGGTGAGGTCGGCGTACACCGACGCCGCCTGCGTGTCATAGGCGACCCGGCGGCGCAGCCCCGCGCTCCCGGCGGGCCGGCCGAGCACCGTGACCGTTCCTCCGGCGACCTTCTGCACGCCCATGATCGAGCGCATGAGCGTCGTCTTGCCGCAGCCCGACGGGCCCAGGAGCCCCGTGATCGCACCCCGCGCGATGTCGGCGTCGAGCCCAGCGAACACCTCCGTCGCGCCGCGCACCACCCGGAGCCCGCGGACCTCGACGGCAGGCGTCGCGTTCATGACACCGGGTTCGTCGCCTTGCCGTCGAGCCACAGCATGTCAGACGCGTCGCTGTGGGCACCGCCGGAGTTGACGTGCTTCGCGTCGATCTTGGGGCCCTTCGTGATGACGTGCACGAGCGCCATCGCGTGCCCGCGGCCCAGCCCGTAGTCTTCGGCGAGCCACGCGACGATCTCGCCCGACTTCGAGCCCGGCCCGAAGCCCTTCTCAGCGGCCTGCTCGATGAACTGCCGCGGCGTGAGTCCCGTCTTCCCCTCGATGTTGTCGAGATACGCCTGGAACGACACGACCCCTCCTTCTCCGCGCGACGCGGATCACCACCGGTTGTGGACGTCTTCGGCGAAGCCCTCGATGCCGTCGAAGCGGACTCCGTCGAACTCTCCTGACCACACACCGAAGCACTGATCGGTGCGCGAGGACAAGACCCCCAGGTTCATCCGCGACTGCTTGTCGTAGAACGGCGTGAGCACGGCGTCCAGCCCGCCGCCGTGCACGCGCCACGGCTCCAGCGGACGGGAGAGGTCGTAGTCCCAGGTCACCGGCTCCGAGATCTTGTGCAGGATGCCGTCGATGACGACCCCGTTCTCCGTCGATCCCGTGCCGTCGGTCCAGCGTCCGCCCACCTGGATGCCGATCGTGCGCCCACCGCTCACGCCCGATCCGGCGCCCCAGTTCCAGACGACGTCGTACGGCCAGCGCCCGCGACCGTGGTCGAGCACCGCCCAGCTCCCCTCGGGCACCTGGTGCGTCACGCCCTCGATGGCGATCGTGCCGTGCGCGGGGAGAGCGACGTCCTTGACCGTGTACTGGAACCGTCGCGTCGACCACGGCACCACCACCGCCAGGCACTCGTGATCGGGCGAACGCCGCACCGTGATGTCGAACGACGCGCGAGGGATCTCGGCGAACAGCCGCCACGACCGGGCGCCGGGCGTCACCGCGATCGCGAGGTCCTTCGTGCGCGCGAGCGCCGCGCCATCGCCGAGCGTGCCGGGAAGGTCGACATCGCGCGCGGGGAGGACGGTGGCCGACGAGCCCCACGTGCGCTGCGTCGCCCGCTCGAACACCCACACCTCGTGCACCGCCGCATAGTCGAGCGACGACACCGTCAACGCCACGATGTGCGTCGGTGTGATGACGTTCCAGTACTCCCACCGCTTGTTGCGGCCCCACGACCGTCGTCCGTCGATGCCGCCGGTGCGGACGAGCGGGGTGCGCGCGAAGCCGATTGCATCCGGATTGAGCCTGCCGTTCTCGAGCGTGAGCGAGACGGGCGAGGTGAGTTCGCGCTCGGTCATGAGCTGCCGGCAGAGCGCAGGCGGGCGCAGGAGAAGCTGTCGATCATCGGCATCCTCGCAGACGGTCTTCGGGTTGCCCCGATCCTATTGCCGTGGCCGCCGTGGAAGCGAGGGCGCCGTGCCGCGGGCCGGGCGCAGACGACGAACCGCCCCGGCCGACGGGGATCGGCGCGGGGCGGTTCGTGTCAGGACGGCGGTCGACCGTCAGCGGGTCACTGCTCGATCGGCTGCGGCTCCGGCGAGGCGTCGGCGGGAGTGCTCTCCTGCGCGCGCATGACGGACGCGCCGCCGTCGGCGGTCACCTCGATCTTGCGCGGACGCGCCTTCTCGCTCACGGGGATCGTCACCGTCAGCACGCCGTTGCTGTAGGTCGCGGCGATGCCGTCGGTGTCGATGCCCTGACCGAGGTTCAGCTGGCGCAGGAAGCTCGCCGCTTCGCGCTCGCGGGTGATCCACTTCACTCCGTCACCCGTCGCCAGGGTGCGCTCGGCGCGGATCGTGAGCAGCTGACCGTCGACGTCGATGTCGACCGAGCCCGGGTCGATGCCTGGGAGGTCCGCCGACAGGACGTAGTGGTCGCCGTCACGGTAGAGGTCCATCGGCATCCGGCGCGGACCGCGGCGAGTGTCGAAGAGACTCGACGCCAGACGGTCGAGGTCACGGAACGGGTCGTACGTGGCCATATCTCTCTCCTTCCAACAAAGTGGTCTCTCAAAGTTGAGTCCAGGCGACTCAACTACTCATAGATTAGCACTCTGCGTACGCGAGTGCTAACCGTTCTCGCAGGGCGAACGGAGCGTGCCGCCCGAGGCGACCGGGGCGCGCGTCAGCACTCGATGACGTTGACCGCGAGGCCGCCCTCGCTCGTTTCCTTGTACTTGTGCGACATATCGATGCCGGTCTGCCGCATGGTCTCGACCACGGCATCGAGCGACACGTAATGACTGCCGTCGCCGCGAAGCGCAAGGCGCGCGGCGGTCACGGCGGTCGCCGCCGCGATCGCATTCCGCTCGATGCACGGGATCTGCACGAGACCCCCGACCGGGTCGCACGTCAGCCCCAGATGATGCTCCATCGCGATCTCGGCCGCGTTCTCGATCTGCCGGTTCGTGCCGCCCATCACAGCCGTGAGACCGCCCGCCGCCATCGCGCAGGCCGAGCCGACCTCCGCCTGGCAGCCGCCCTCCGCGCCCGAGATCGACGCGTTCGCCTTGAAGAGCGATCCGAGCGCCGTCGCCGTCAGCAGGTACCGACGGATGCCGCGCCGGCGGTTCGCTTCGATCGCCGCCTCCCCGGTCGGATCGATCGCGCGAGCCGCGCCCTCCGGCACCGCCTCGGGCGAGAAGCCCAGCAGTGCGCTGCCCACGAGCTCGCCATACGGCGTGACGGCGTTGCCCGACCCGAGTCCGGAGTCGGCGAGGAACCGCCACCAGTACATGGCGACGGCGGGGACGATGCCGGCGGCGCCGTTCGTCGGTGCGGTGACGACGCGCCCGCCCGACGCGTTCTCCTCGTTGACCGCGAGCGCGAACGCCCCCAGCCACTCCCCCGGGAGCTCCCGGCGCCCATCGCGCTCCGCGTCCTCCAGCTGTGCGCGGATGGCCGCCGCCCGCCGCTTGACCTTCAGGATGCCGGGCAGCACGCCCTCGGCGTTGAGTCCCGCCTCGACGCACGCGGCCATGGCATCCCAGATCCTGTCGAGCCCCGCCGCGACCTCCTCCTCGGAGCGCAGCGCCTGCTCGTTGAAGCGGGCGACCTCTGCAATCGACCAGCCGCGCTCGTCGCACAGCGCGAGCAGCTCCTCCGCCGAGTCGAACGAGTGCGGGAACGGTGCGCGCGGCAGAACCGCCTCCTCACCCTCTCGTCGGATGAACCCGCCGCCGACCGAGTAGAAGGTGTCCTCCGCGACGATCGCTCCCCCGGCATCCCGTGCGCGGAGCGTCATGGCGTTGGGATGGCCGGGGAGCCGCGTGCGCGGCGCGAACTCGATGTCGGAGCGGGCGAACGACACAGGATGGGCGCCGTCGATCAGCAGCGGCGCGCCGTCGGCCCACTCGGTCCACGCGCCGCGCACCTCGGCCGGGTCGACCGTCTCCGGCGCAAGCCCCTTCAAGCCCGCGACGACCGCGTCGGGAGTGCCGTGGCCGATGCCCGTGGCCCCGAGCGACCCGTACAGCACGCCCTCCACGCGAGCCACCGACGAGAGCACCGGGCGCAGCCGCGCCGCGAAGGCCCGAGCGGCCCGCATGGGACCGACCGTATGGGAGCTCGAGGGTCCTACACCGATGGAGAACAGCTCGAACGCCGAGACGTAGGCGCTCACCCCACGAGACTACGCGACGCCCTCAAGACGATGTCACCTCCCGGGGGAACACTGTCGCCGCCGGGGGAACACTGTCACCTCCGCGGGAACACAGTCACCACCGCGGGAACACAGTCACCTCCGCGGGAACACAGTCACCTCCGCGGGAACACAGTCACCTCCGCGGGAACACAGTCACCACCGCGGGAACACAGTCACCGCCGGGGGAACGCGACCAGCGCGATCGTGTTGCCCTCCGTGTCCCGCACGAACGCCTGCCATTCCTCGTGCCCCGCGGGACCGAGGCGGTCGTCCTCGTGGGTGAGGATCTGGTGCGGCGGCACCACCACGTCGGTCACGCCGGCGAGGCGGTCGACGGCCTCGTGGACGTTCTCGACCCGCAGGTAGATGAGGCTCGACGGAGCCGCTCGATCCAGCATCAGTCGCGTTCCCTCGAGGTCGAAGAAGACGAGCCCCGGCGGATCGAAGCGCGCGGTCGGCGGCGCGCCGAGGAGCACGGTGTAGAAGTCCGCCGCGCGATCGAGGTCGTCGGCGTGCTGCGCGACCTGGACGAGGTGCATGGCCACAGCGTAGACCCGGGGCACGACGCGAGGAACCCGCGTCGCCGCGGCAGCTCACCCCTGACACCGGCAGCGGGCGTTCTAGGGTGGACGGCAGGGAGAGGAGCACCATGATCGCCCCCGATGCCACACCGCTCGGCACACGCGACGACGCGTTCCGCGAGCGCTTCGATGCCCAGTCGCGGCGTCTGCGCGACGTGTTCACGCGACTCTACGGCGACCATCCCGACGCAGAGACCGCGCTCGACGACACGCTCGCGCGGGCCACGGCCTCGTGGAACGCGCGCCCCCTCGACCTCAAAGTGCACGACAGCCGGCGACTCTCCGACCCCGGGTGGATGTCGTCGGAGCGGATGCTGGGAGGCGCCTGCTACGTCGACAGGTACGGCGGCAACCTGGCCGGCATCCGTGACCAGATCTCCTACTTCCGTGAGCTCGGGCTCACGATGCTGCACCTCATGCCGCTGTTCGCGCAGCCCGAAGACGGCGACGATCGCGACGAGGCGGCGAACCGCCCCCGCGTCGACCCGAGCCTCGGCTCGATCGCACAGCTCACCGACCTCGCCGCAGACCTGCGTCTGTCCGGCATCGCTCTCGTGCTCGACGTGCCGCTTTCGCGCGGTGAGCGGGCCGCGACCGCGCCGTCCGCGTTCGCCGCGCTCGCCGACGACATCCTCTTCGTCGCCGAGCGAGGCGTCGGCGTGCTCCGGATCGACCCGACGCCGTTCGGCGACGAGGCGGAAACGGTGCTCCAGGGCCTTCACTCCGTGCTCGCGATCGCGGCGCCCGCGACCGCCCTGATGGCGGCTGCCGGGGAGCGCGGCGATCTCGCGGCGCTCGCCCCCGACGCATGCCTGCTCGCGGACGACCCTGTGCCCTCTGCGCTGACGTGGGAGGCACTCGCGACCCGTGACGCGCGTCTCCTGCAGCGTGGCCTCGATCACCGCCCCGCGCCACCCGACGGCACGGCCCGAGTCACGCACGTGCGATCCGCCGACGCCGTGCGGTGGACGTTCGCCGATACGGATGCCGCCGAGCTCGGCGTCGATCCCCACGCGCACCGCCGGTTCCTCAACGAGTTCTACACGGGCCGCTTCGACGGGAGCTTCGCGCGGGGCGTGCCGTTCCCCGCCGGCGACGACCTGACCGCAGCCAGCGCGGTCGCGGGCACGACGGCATCCCTCGCGGGCATCGAAGCCGAGGATCCGGCCGGCGAAGACCGTGTGATCCTCGCGCACGCGCTCGCCCTCTCGGCCGGCGGCGTGCCGATGCTCTGGCTGGGTGACGAGGTCGCCCAGCTCAACGATCCCACCTGCGCCGACGATCCCGAGCGTCGCGACGACAGCCGCTGGGTGCACCGCGGCAACCGTCCGCGCGACCGGTATGCCCAGCGCCACGACGAATCGACCGTCGCGGGGCGCGTCAACCGGCGCATGACGAAGCTCCTCTCCGTGCGGTCAGCGACGCCCGAGTTCGCAGGCGGCGCCCTCCTGCCGTTCCACACACCGCACGCGAGCGTCGTCGGATATCAGCGCCCCGGCGAGGAGACGGTCGTCCTCGTGCTCGCGAACGTCGGCGACCAGGAGGTCGCGATCGATCCGCTCACCCTCTCGGGCTTCGAGCGCAGCGCACGCGACATCGTCCGCGACTCCGATGTCGACCTCGACGACGGGGTCCGCCTGGCGCCGCACGGGTTCACCTGGCTGCGCGTCACACCCGTGTAGCCGGCGGATCCGATGAGGCTGCGTCCGGCTCAGCGGCCGGTCGTGCCCGTATCCGGAGAATCGTTCCCCGTGCGGCGGCGCATCGTCACGACGACCGCTCCCGCCACGACGAGCACGATCGCGCCCGACACGATCGACCACACAGGACTTCCCGACGGATGCGGTTCGATGGGGCCGTCGGTATCGACATCCGCCTCAGGCGCGACCGGCGTCTCGGGCGTCGCACCGGGGGGCGCCGACGCGACAGCGGCCATGACCGGCGAAACGGTGACGGCGACCGCGGCCACCGGCACGTGGACCGCGGCAGCCAGCAGGGCGCACGCCTGCAGCACAGCACGGCGCACGCGCGATCGGGAGAAGACTTCGAGGGGAACGCTCACAGCGACTCCCATCCTGGCAGAGCCGGTCGGTGCGCGCCCCGCGGCGGTGCGCGGACGGCTCAGCCGACGGCGACGCCGAAGACGAGACCGATGAGATACGTCGCCGCCATCGTCGCCGACCCCATGACGACGTTTCGCAACACGGCGCGGGGCGCGGGCGCACCGCCGAGCCGCGCGCTGATCCAGCCCGTGAGCGCCAGCCCGAGGACGACGGCGGCAGCAGTCAGGACGACGGGGTTCCCGATCGGCAGCAGGATCAGCAGGAACGGGATGAGCGCGCCGACGGTGAACGCGATGAACGACGAGAGCGCCGCGACCCACGGGTTCGTCAGCTCCTCGGGGTCGATGCCGAGCTCCACCTCCGCGTGCGCGGCGAGCGCATCGTGCGCCGTGAGCTCCTCGGCGACCCTGGCGGCGAGCTCAGGTGAGAGCCCGCGCTCACGGTAGAAGCCCGCGAGCTCCGACAGCTCCGCCTCCGGCATCTCCCGGAGCTCGCGTCGCTCCTTCGCGAGCAGTGCGCGCTCCGTGTCCCGCTGCGTGCTCACCGACACGTACTCGCCGCCCGCCATCGAGAACGCGCCCGCGACGAGCGCCGCGATGCCGGCGGTCGCGATCGCGGCGACGTCGCCCGGGGCGGCCGCCGCGACACCCACCACGACACCGGCGACCGACACGATGCCGTCGTTCGCGCCGAGCACGCCCGCGCGCAGCCAGTTGAGCCGCTGCCCCACGGTCTCGTCGTGCGGTTCGCCGGGATGAGCCGGGGCGGGGGTCGAGTGCGTCACACAGCGAAGGTACCGCGGAACCCGCGCGCCGGCGCTGAAACAGAAAAGACCCGCGGAGATCCGCAGGTCTTCTCAATACTGTCTCAACACAGTGCGCGCCCGAAGGGACTCGAACCCTAACCTTCTGATCCGTAGTCAGACAGTCACGATTGGGCCGAAGTACCGCAATCGCCCGCACCCACGCTGTATTCCCGCACCAATTCGCATGCTCAGCGGCAAACCAGATACGCTTAAGTGAGGGCAAATTGGGGCTACTCATTGCACGAAGATTGCACGAGGGGTACGGGGCATGGCACCGCGCAAACGACCGGAGAGCTGGGGCGCTCTCCGTAAGCTGCCAAGTGGTCGCTATCAGGCGAGCTACGTCGGGCCCGACGGGGTGCGCCACAATGCGCCGCACACGTTCGACGCGAAGGAAGATGCGCGGGTGTGGCTTGCGGCGCAGCGAGTCGCCATCCAGCGGGGCGAGTGGCTATCCCCGGTGGCGCTTGCAGCCACCGCGGAAGAGGAAGCCAAGAAGGCGCGTGCCGAGGCATTCGCGACGTACGCTGCCACCTGGCTTGAGCAACGCACAAACTCAAAAGGCGAACCTCTCCGCCCGACAACGCGCCTGGAGTACGCGCGGCAGATCCGCACCGGGCTCGCGACATTCGCCAACGACCAGCTCAGCCACATCTCCCCCGCTCGGGTTCGCGCCTGGCACTCGGAGCGGCTGAAAGCAGGAGCGAGCGCAGCCGGTGCGGAAGCTCGACTTCTTCGCGCGATCTTCAACACGGCAATCCTCGACGGAATCGTTGAGAAGAATCCAGTCCCCACAGCCCTCACGCGGAGTTCAACCGGGCGAAAGCACCGGCCTCCTACGCTCGCGGAGCTCGGCACGATTCTGGACACCATAGACGAGAAGTTCCGACTCGCGATCCTCCTCGCTGCCTACGGCGGCCTGCGTTTGTCCGAGTGGCGCGCGCTACGCCGCCGGGACTTGACCCTGGTAAATGGACGTGTCTTCGTCACAGTTGAACGCCAGGCGGTGTTCCTGGCCAAACGGGGCTGGCACGTCGGCAAGCCGAAGTCCGCCGAAGGTGAGCGAGTCGTGGTCCTTCCATCCGCTCTCACAGCTGACGTTGAATCTCACCTCGCGCAGCGCGTTGGCCCCTTCCCCGACTCGCTAGTGTTCGAGCCAGCTGGGCGATCGGAGTTCGTACACGATGCGCAGTTCAACGCAGCGTGGAACCCCGCACGAGACGCGGCCGGTGTCCGGTATCGGACGGATGACCGAAAGCCCGGAACCAAACCCACATACGAAAGCATCGTTCGCGAGCACGATCTTCGCGCATTCGCGGGGACGATGTTCGCTCAGCAAGGCGCAACGATGCGCGAGACGATGGCGTTCCTCGGTCATTCGACGACAGAAGCCGCTATGGCCTATCAACACGCGGCGGAAGAACGCTTGCACGACCTCGCCGAACGCATGCCCATGCCAGAGTCACGGGGCAGCACTGCGCCCCTACGACCAAAGGCGGAGACGAACGGATGAACTGGCCCGCGACTCGCACTCCTATTGGCTACCGCATCGCGATTACCTGCGACGTGATTCACCGCGGGTTCGGGAGCCGACGCCCACCGCGCATCGCCACCGCCGAGTGCGTAGGAGATGGGCTCACCGGGGAACCGCCTTGGCGACTCATCCACCTGAAGGGCGCGGTGCTGGAGTGCTGGTCCCGCGGGCGCTGGGTGACACCGAGGCAAGCACTCTTGGACGCCACGGAGAGCCCGATTTCGGTCGGTGCGTCACTAGAGCGCAACGGTGACGTCCAGGACTCCTACGCAAGCAGTACGGATGACTATTGGGGCAGAACAAGTGGACATTCTCATGCCCGGCCAGGGGGTGTCGACGCTCGACGGTCGCACACGACGAGTTCCATCTGTACGACATCTTTAACAACCTCGTGGCGGATGGAGCGCGTTCAGTCACCCTGCACCAGCTCAAGCACCACCTGGAACTCGTCAACGATCATCTCGACGCTCGACGGGGGGACGATGCCATAGACTGATGGCGCGCGTACCGTGCGCCAGTCGCGACCAGCGACACATCCAGACCCTCTTAGCGGTGGGCCCGTAGGCAACTCGCTTGGAGGGTCTTTCGTGTCCACCGTTACTACTTCCACAGGCCGCTGGAGCACCATCGCTCAGACAGCCGCGCACTTCGGCGTCCACCCCTGGACGGTTCGTCAATGGATCAGCAAAGGGCTGATCCACGCGGAGCGCATCGGACCTCGCCTCATTCGGGTCGACATCGAGTCCATGCAGACACGTACCTTGAACGGGAACGTCCGATGATGGCGACCACGCTACGCGTGTGGGCCCGAACGCGAGTTCGCCGGGAGCCGTTGTGGGACTGAAGTTGATCGATCGCGCGTTCGACGCGGCCGCGTTGCACAATCTCACCGGGCAGCAGACGCGGCTCCTGCTTTTCATCGCTCGAACAGCAAGAGACGACGACCCGGAGCCGCGCTATTGGGGTGGCTGGCGGGCGGCGGCCCACGCGCTTGGAATGCAACCAGACAAGAGCCACAACGTCCGGATGCCGAGTGGGTTGATGAAGGCGTTTAGCGATCTAGTGAATGTTCGTCCGCCGTTTGCGCCTCTGCTTATTCGCCTTAGCGCCGGCCACCGAGGACGAAACGCCGTCTATCTTGTCAACCTGCCTCTGCTCCAAAATAGCCACCCCAATCTCCGCTACCAATCTGCAGTGGAACGTGCCAATGCTCCTACTGCCAGCCGAGAAAGGTACCCGCGTTCGGGTGAGATGACACCTCGGAACTGGGTGGCCAATTACTACAACCACGACCAAGACGATGCGTCGCACCGCCCTCCACGGCGGCGACGATCCCTCACGGGGTCTCGCCGCCTGTCCCAACTCACGTCGAGCGAGCGAGCGACGGTCGATCATGCATTGCGAGGATTTGGGGTGGTGCCACCGAGTCTGGAAGCCGCGCTAGAGGAAGCCCGACTGGAGCGAGAGCACCTCATGTAGGAAACCAGGAAGGGAAACTCGGGCACAGCTCTGCCGACGTCCGTCCGTCTAAACGACGACTCTGGCGGCATTCGTGCGAAGCCGATCGGCCTCTAGGCAGCCCGCAAGCGCTGTCAGGGGCCGATCGGTCTCGGCCCGATAGCCCCTTCGCGACGAGCACGACACTCCACGCTCGAAATTCGGCACGATGGGCTTGTGACTGAGGAAGATGAACGGTTCCAACTGGCAGCTCGATCCGCGCGGAGGCTAATCGCCCAGTGCGTCGCGCACGTCGAGCGCGTGACGCCAAAGCTTGGCGACCGCGCAGCCGCGGCAGCCGCCTCGACTCCACATGGCATTGACACCGAGCGGGTGCTTCGGGGCGAGCATCGCGTCGCCTTCAAGGCGCTGATCGAACTCGTGGAAGCCAAGACGAACGCACTCGTTACGCTGCTCGCGGGGCTAAAGCTCTTGCTGGGAAACGACACGTTTCTCCCGCTACCGGCTTTCGCAGTCACACGCTCAGTCGCTGAGGTTGCAGCCAACTGCGCTTGGCTGATCCACCCCGGCCTCACCTCCGACCAGCGGGCTGCGCGAAGCTATGCAGCGACCATCTACGCGGCACAGCGCAATCTGGCCGCCGCGCTGCCGCAGGACGTTCTAGCGATGCGGAGCCACCTCGACGACCTCATCCACACTCTGGGCCGCCCCGGCAGTGGGGTCAGGCTGGAGAATCGGATGAAGGATGGAGTCCGCCTCGATGACATCGCGCAGGTGATCGTCGTCGGGCCGACGCGGGAGCGAGCCCGCGCCAAGGTCGAATTCAACTACTCCCAGCGGGTGAGGGACGAGATTCCGAGGGCAGCGGGTTTGTATTCCACGCTCTCTGCCGCTGTCCACGGCGAGCATGTCTCGGTCGCAGCTTCGTGGAACGTCCCAGACGCGTTTGCGCGGACCATCGCCCACGTCGCCGCAGAATCCACGGTGTCCTGGTCCCGTGCAGTACACGATTGGGTCGGAGCACAAGTTGGCCCGTTCCTCAACGAATTCGACAGGAGAAATGTCATCCTCTCCATGCCCAAGACGAAGCGTGACGAGTTCGCCGCCAAACTCGCTGGCTCCCCCGAGCGAGGCGGGCCAGAAGACTTTCTAGCTCGTTGAGGTACACCGCCCGCTCTGCGAGGCAGGAGTGTTCAGCGACACGGTGCCATCATCCCTACGCCGCTCGTCTCTGACTAATGGAAGAGCGGCGTCTGTGTGCTCCGGCTTTGCGCTCGGGGTGCCTGCAGATACGGATTGAGCAGGAGTGGCAACTTGGGCCGTCGACCGTCGAGCAGTTGCGTGGTCGTGACGATCTGTACGCGCGGGAAGACCTCGCCGTTCGCGGGGTGTATCCAAGTGCCAGCGTGGTTCGCGGCATCCGTCATGCCGTGCGTGGGCGGATATTGAGTGATCAGCACTCCCAACTCGGCTCGCTCATGCTCCAAGGTCCCGCTGAGGTCTCTCACCATCGCAGGGTTGAGAGTGCGCCCACCCTTAACGCTCACAACGACGCGACCGAGACGATCAAGAGAACCGTCCAATGTAAACCGGCCCAACCCATCAATTCCTTTGTCTCCGCCTTGACGTTGGTTCGGCTGTGCCCCGATCTGAGCGACTGCCCACCGCTCGAATTCGAACGCACTCCGCTCGAAGAGGGCATGTGCACTCGCAACGTCGCGCGGCACGCCGTCGAGCTGAAGACTCTTCAATACGTCAGGGCCATAAGTGCCCTTCAATCGATTGAGGATTAGGTCGACGGCAATGTACGTTACGTCGATGCCAATCCACGTCCTGTCGAGTTTCTGCGCAGCGTCCACCGTCGTACCACACCCGCAGAAAGGGTCCAGGACAACATCTCCTGGCTTGGAAGCCAGGCGGAGGATTCGCTCCAGTAGCGCTAGTGGCTTCTGCGTCGGATACCCGAGTCGTTCCGCCGCCTGGCTATTGAGCGGAGGGATGTCAGTCCACACGTCAGACAACGGCTTACCTCGAAGCTCGTCAAGATACCGCTTGCGTTGCGGTACCGCGCCCGGTCGGGTCTGCACCACCACACCGTCAGCGATGGCTTGATCCATGCGCTCTCTTGCCCACCGCCATCTGCGAGTGATACCCATCACTTCGTATGTGAGGTTAGGCCTCGGGTCATTCGGCCCGGTGAGATCAGCTAGCCGATAGCGACGCCCGTCAGCGTCGAAGTATTTGTACTTGGATAGCGTCTTCTCATCCAACTCTGCCTCGTCGTACGGAAGGAACGCTTCGTCACTATTCCACTGCGCACGGTCGGTCTTGCCGTACACGAGTATCACGTCGTGGTTCGCAGCGAGCTTACGCGTCTGATAACCCTTCGCCGTGGTCCTCTGCCATACAACCTCGTTGCGGAAGGTTCTTGGGTCAAAAATCGCGTCGAGCAAGACTTTCAAATAGTGGGACATGGTTGGATCACAGTGCAGCCAAAGCGTCCCTGTGGACCTCAAGACTCGATGCAGTTCCATCAGGCGCGGAGCCATGTTTACGAGGTAGGCAAGTGCGTCATTCTCGCCAAGAAGGCCACGCAGGGCTGTGAGAGCGTCGGCGACGCGCGGCGGAAGCAGGCCCGCGATGTAGGTCGCGTAATCGGCCTGTGTCTCGTGAGTCCAGGTCCATGTGTCCTCGAAGGCGTGGATCTGGGCAGCCGCGCCCTCCGCACTCTCACCGTGACGAGCGAAGATCACGTTGTAGTTGCGCGCGCTGTTGAACGGCGGATCAAGATAGACGAGGTCAACGCTCTCGGATTCCAGCTTGCGAAGAACATCGATGTTGTCGCCGAAGTAAAGCTGATTAATCCCCACGTGGGTCAACCTAGCGATCAGGTGCCACCCTGGCCATAGTTAGTTTTCGCCGAGTCAGCTCAGAGCCTCAGCCGAAGACGCGAGCGCGAGTGCGTTCTCCGGCGTCAGCAGCCCGCGGCCGGCCCCATCAACATATGTGTGGTTTGCGCCTGAAGGCCGAACGCAGACGCATCGCGGAACTACGCTCTCAGCATGGTGACGCGCGAAGAATGTTTCCGTATGGCGGCTCTGGTACTTCTCGACATCAAGGAAGAGATCGCGATGCGAGCGACACGTGTGCCGGGCGAATCAACCGGGTTTCAACGCGACGGATTGCACGAAGATTGCACGCATCACGACGGACAGTAGAACGAAAGAAGTCCCGGTCGGGATGAATTATCAACCTGACCGGGACTATTACTGTCTCAACACAGTGCGCGCCCGAAGGGACTCGAACCCCTAACCTTCTGATCCGTAGTCAGATGCTCTATCCATTGAGCTACGGGCGCATGACTTCCGCTCTCGCGAAGGCCGACGACCAGAATACCCCACGCTCGCCCAGACGACGAATCGAGGGCGTTCGGGCTGATTCCCGGGCGCGTCACGTCCCGTCACTCGAGCTCACCGGGATCGAACGACCCCGGCGGCTCCGCGGCGACCACCTCGGGCACCACGCCACGCTCGCGCAGCTCCTGCTGCTTCGCGATGCTGCGGCGACGCGAACTCAGCTTGGGCAGGTCGACCAGGCGCAGCGCCTGCATCCGCGCGACGCGCATGCGCTCGTAGTCGGGGTCGAGGTCGGGGCGCGCCGCCTCGATGCGCAGCGTGCTGTCGATGTTCTTCGCGACCTCGGCCCACGCGGCATCCCGCGCGTCGAGGACCAGCTTGCGCACCTCATCGTCATCGGCCGCTCTCGCACGCAGCTCCTGCGCGACGTGGCGTGACTGCTTGCGGCGCCGGCGCAGATTGCGCACGTCGCGGCTGCGGTAGTCGTGCGTGCCGTCCGACTCCGTGAACCGGCCGCGCGCCAGCTTGCGCTCGCGGTCGGCACGCGCGGCATCCGCGTCCGCCTCATCGGCGAGCTCCAGCAGCGTCTGCTTCGCCTCGGGCACGTAGCGCTCCACGTCGAAGCCCTCCCCCTCCGCGAGAATGTGCACGAGCATCCGGTTCTTGAGGCTCAGTCGAGTGGCCGCCGAGGCGATGTACAGCCCCTCGGCGACGACGTCACGCGTCCGCTCCCGCTTGCGCTTCTCAGCCACTGCCTCGACTTTCCCTCGACGTCAGGCGTGCTTCCGATCCTACGGAAGACCATCCGACAGAATCGAGCGCAGACCTTCACACGCGACAGGAAGAAGAGGCGACGATGCCCCGAACCGACGCCACAGCGCCCCAGCCGAAGACCCTCGACGTGCGCCGAGCCACGAGCGTCATCACCGGAGCGGCGAGCGGAATGGGCGCCGAGGTCGCGCGCCAGCTGGCCGTTCGCGGCGCCCGCATCGCACTCGTCGACCGAAACGCCGACGGACTCGCCTCCACCGCCGCGACGCTCGCCGGCGACGGACACACGACCCACGTCGTCGACCTCACCGACGACGACGCCGTCGCGGCGCTCGCATCCAAGCTGACGGCATCCCACCCGCACCTCCAGACGCTCATCACGTGCGCCGGATCATCGATGCTCGGCAGCATCGACCAGCTCACGATGGAGGAGATGCGCTGGCTCATGGACGTCAACCTGTGGGGCACCGTCAACATCACCCAGGCGCTGCTGCCCGCCCTGCGCCGCGCGCCCGCCGCGCACATCACCCACCTCGTGTCGATCTACGGACTCGCCGCGCCCGCCGGCCGCATCCCCTACGCGATGAGCAAGTACGCCGTGCGCGGCTTCACCGAGGCGCTCCGGCACGAGCTCGAAGGCGGCACCGTGACCGTCGGCGCGATCTACCCCGCAGGAGTCAAGACCGGCATCATCCTGCACGGCCGGTACGCCGCCGCCATCGACCCCGCCGTCGCGCGCCGCGCCGCCGAAGCACAGGCCCGCATGTACCACACCGAGCCCGAGGACGCCGCCCGCCGCATCGTCGAAGCGACCGTGCGCCGCCGTCCCCGCACGATGGTCGGGCGCGAGGCGCGGCTCGTGGACACGCTGACGCGCATCACTCCCGTGCACTATTGGAAGGCGATGCGACGCCCCCTGCGGGACGCGATCGACACCACGACTCCGATCGGGTGACGGGTACCACTCGCCGCCACCACTGACAACCCCCGTGCCGACTCTCCGCGGCATCCGTACCGTGGAGGATCATCACGAAGGGAGTCGACATGGGACTGATGGATGACGCGAAGGACGTGGCCGACACGACCGGACGCAAGATCAAGGACGCGCTCGACGACACGGGTGACCGCATCGGCGACAAGGTCGACGAAGCCAAGGCGAACGCCGACGTGAAGAAGGCCGAAGCCGACCGCGACCGCGTCGAGAACCGCAACGAGCTCAAGGAGAAGCTCCGCGGCGACGACGACTGACGCGCTCGCCGAGCTCACGCGCCGTTCAGAGCGCTGAGATGCTCCAGGATGCCGAGACCTGCTCACCCGGCGCGATGACGCGCAGCCCCGCCTCGTAGTCGTAGCGGGCCGCGTTGAACGCGTCGGGCGCGCAGGTCATCGGCTCCACGGCCAGGCCCGCGCGGTGCCCGGGAGTGCCGGGACCGCCGGGCTGGTCGGCCGTGTGGACCTGCACCCAGGGGCATGCGGCATCCCACGTCAGCTGAACGCCGGTGCCGGCCGCGGCATCCATCACGCGCACCGTCGCGACGCCCGCGCCGTCGCGCGTCAGATCGGTGAAGGCGTGGTCGATCTCGACCGCGCCCAGCACGCGCGGCGCGCGGAAGTCGAACCGGTCGGCGTCGGACGTGACGCTCGCCGTCGCCACCGGGGAGAGCCGGTCGGGCGTGACCTCGAGCACCGTGGCCGCCGGAAGCTCCAGTGTCCACTCGTCGAGCGGGCTCGACCCGGCGACGAGGTAAGGGTGCGGCCCCGTTCCGAAGGGCGCAGCCTCGGCGCTCTCATTGATGGCGGTGACGGTCTGGGTCAGGCCCGCGCCGCCCAGCTCGTAGCGGACCTCGACGCGCACGCGCCACGGGTAGCCGGTCTGGGCCTCGATCGTCGCGGCGAGCGTCACGTGCGAGGCGCCCCGGTCGATCGCCTCGAAGTCGAGCCAGGCGACCAGGCCGTGCAGAGCATGACCGCGGCCCGGCTCGGTGATCGCCGTCTGGTGCTCGACGCCCGCGAACTCGTAGCGGCCGTCGACGATGCGGTTCGGCCACGGCGCCAGCGTCGCACCCCGGTAGGCGGGCCGCACGACGTCGGCGTCGAACGGCACGACGAGGTCGCGGTCGGCGTGACGGAAGGAGCGGAGCGATGCACCGACGCTCGCGATGACCGCTTCGTCGTCACCCGCCCGGAGGGTGTACTGCGTGCCGGAGAGCGGGATTCGTGCCATGCGCGTGTGTCCTGTGCGAGTCGGGGTCTGAACGGGCCGTCCTCCAGTATGGCTGGCCCGCGCCGGATTCATGGACGCAGCAGCACCTTCAGCGCCTCACGCGAGTCCATCAGCCGGTAGGCCTCGGCCGCATCATCGAGCGGCAGCTCGCGATCGAAGACGGCGCCGGGGTCGACGCTGCCGTCCAGCACGCCGGGGAGCAGACGCTCGATGTAGGCGCGGACTGGAGCCGCACCTCCCGTGATGCTGACGTTGCGATTGAACTGCACGCGGCCGATCGGGCCCTCCGTGTACTGCGGCACGCCCACGCGGCTCACCGCTCCCCCCGGCCGCACGACGGCGAGCGCCTGCTCGTACGCAGGCAGATGGCCGACGGCGTCGATCACGACATGGGTCCCGTCGCCGCCCGTGAGGTCGCGCACCGCCGCGATGCCCTCCTCGCCACGCTCCGGCACGACGTCAGTGGCCCCGTAGCGGCGCCCGAGGTCGGTGCGCACCTCGTGGCGGCCCATGAGGATGATGCGCTCCGAACCCAGCTGCCGTGCCGCCAGCACCGCCAGGAGCCCCACCGCGCCGTCGCCGATGACGGTGACGGTGCGCCCCGGGCCCGCGCCGCCCATGAGCGCCGCGTGATATCCGGTGGCATAGACGTCGCTCAGCGTGAGGAGCCCCGGCATCCGCTCGTCGTCCTCGTCGACGTCGAGGCGGTACAGCGTGCCGTCGGCCAGCGGGGCGCGCCGGTACTCGGCCTGTGCCCCTCCCGTGCGCTGCTGCCCTCCGCCCACGCCGCCGATGCGGCAGGAGGTCTGCAGACCCTCGCGGCAGAAGTCGCAGACGCCGCACGACCACACGAACGGCACGATCACGACGTCGCCGGGCCGCACCGTGGCCACCTCGGCGCCGACCTCCTCGACGACTCCGATCATCTCGTGCCCCATCGACGCGCCGTCCGGGTTCGGACGCATGGAGTGGTACGGATGCAGGTCGCTGCCGCACACGCACGCGACGACCGTGCGGAGGATCGCATCGGTCGGCGCCTCGATCCGCGGGTCGGGGACGTCGATCACCCGGACGTCGCCGGGCCCGTACATGTGAGTCGCACGCATGCCACCAGTCTGCCGCGCGCGTGAACAGGTGTGGGCGGGACGTCAGCGCAGCCCGGCGAGCCAGTCGTCGAGGAGGCGCGCGACGACGCGGGTGTGCTCCCACGGCATCTCAGGCACCTCGACGCGCCCCTCACGCAATGCGCGGATGACGGCATCCGCCTCGGCCGCCATGGGGCTGACCGTCGGCACCGTCACGTGCTCACTCGTGCCGTCGGCGCGCACGAGCACGGCGCTGTCCGTGCTCTCGGTGCGACTCCCCCACGGGTTCGAGATCTCGAGCCGGCCGGCCGTCCCGTGGATCACGGTCGACCGCGGCAGATCCTCGACGATCGCCGTGCGCACCCGGGCGGTCGCCCCGCCCAGGTCGAGCACCGCGGATGCCGTGACGTCCACGCCGGTGTCGCCGATGACGCCGTCTGCCTCGCGCACCGCGGCGGCGTCGACCGGCAGGCCGGCAGCAGCGGCGACGCCGACCGCGCACGACACGGGGTAGCACCCGACGTCGAGGATCGCACCGCCGGCGGTCGCGGGGTCGAACAGGCGGCCCGTGTGCTGGGCGGCGGCGAAGCCGAGCGTCGAGTCGATCGCGGTGACCTCACCGATGGCGCCCTGCGCGATCAGGTCGCGCAGGCGCTCCGCGAACGGGCCGAAGCGGTACTTGAACGCCTCCATCAGCGGCAGCCCTGCACGCTCGGCGGCCGCGAGCACGGCCTCGGTGTCAGCGGCGCTCGTCGTGAGCGGCTTCTCGCAGAGCACGGCTTTGCCAGACGCGAGCGCCGCGATCGCGAGCTCCGCGTGCGTCGTGTGCACGGTGCCGATGTAGACGGCGTCGATGTCGTCGCGGCCGAGGATGTCGTCGTACGTGCCGGCGAACGGCGCACCGAACCGGTCGGCGAACGCGCGCGCATCCTCCGTCGAGCGTGCACCGACGGCGTACAGGTGCCCGAGCTCGGCGGCGGGCAGCGCCGTGGCGAAGTCGCCGCTGATGACGCCCGCACCCAGAACCGCCCAGCGTGCGCTCGGGCTCACGCTCATCCGGGCGCTCACCGCCGCGCTCATCCCGGCGGTCACGGCCGTGCTCCCGTCGCGACGGGAAGATGCGGGTGATTCGACCACTGACTCCACGAACCCGGGTACAGCGCCGGGGTGAAGCCGGCGACCGTCAGGGCGAGCGCCTCATGCGATGCCGTGATGCCCGACCCGCAGTACACCCCGACCGGCTCGTCGTCGCGCGCGCCGAGCGCCGCGAAGCGCGCCCGCAGCTCATCTGCCGGGAGCAGCCGCCCCGCGGCATCCGTGTTGTCGGCGGTCGGCGCGCTGACCGCACCGGGGATGTGACCGGCCCGCGGATCGATCGGCTCGGTCTCCCCGCGATAGCGTTCGCCCGCACGCGCGTCGAGCAGGAGTCCATCGGCGGCGAGCGCTCCGGCCTCGTCCATCGTGAGCTTCGCGAAGCGCCCCGGCTGCAGCGTCACGCTTCCCCGTCGCGGCGCGGACGAGTCGCCCTGTTCGAGAGCGAGTCCAGCGTCGCGCCAGGCTGACAGCCCGCCGTCGAGCACGCGCGCGTCGACGCCGGCGTCCGCCAGCAGCCACCAGGCGCGCGCCGCGGCGAACGACGACCAGTCGTCGTACACGACCACGGTCGAGCCGTCGTCGACGCCCCAGCGACGCGCCGCCTCCTGCAGCGCCTCGGCATCGGGCAGCGGGTGCCGCCCGTCCGTCGGCGCGCCGTGTGCCGCGAGCTCGTCGTCGAGGCTCACATACTGCGCCGACGGCACGTGCCCCTCGCGGTAGGCGGCGCTCCCGTCGGGGGCGTCGAGGCGCCACCGCACATCGAGGACGACGGGCGGTGCGTCCGAACGCAGCAGGGCGGCGAGGTCGGCGGGTGTGACGAGGGTCATGTCTCCGACGCTAGCCCAGCCGCGTCATGCGATCGCCGTGCGGCGCGTGAGATCCGGATGCCGCGGCGGCACGAGCCACGACACTCCCATCACGAGCAGGGGAAGGCCGACGGCCAGCACGGCGAGCCAGAGCCAGGGGGCGTCCGCCCAGTACCGCATCTGCGACGAGGTGTGGGCGATTCCCCACATCGGGAGCTGCCCCGCGATCGTCCCCACGAACGAGCCGATGCCGACGATGATCACCGCCTGCCAGCCGTTGATCCGCCGGCGGACGCTCCTGCTGCCGCCGATGGCGGTGAGCGTCGCGTCGTCGGGGCGCCGCTCGAAGCGCGCCAGGCCGAGGCACACCGCTCCCGCTCCGATCACGAGCACGATCGTCGCCGCCGAGATGAGCCAGAGCCACGGCTCGGCGGCCTGCGGACCTCGTTCGATGAGCGGCCAGATGGAGGCATCGGCGACAGCGGCGTTCTCGGCGTCCAGCACGATCGCGTCGTAGGTCGCATCGGGCTGCAGCTCGTCGAACAGCAGCATGAGGTGAGACGGCTCGATCGGGATGCCGAGGCTCTCGGCGGTCTCGGGCGAGAGCAGCACCCGCGGGTAGTCGAGCACGGCGTCGTCGCGCACGATCGTGGGCACGGTCAGCCTCTCGTCGGGGTCGGGCAGCAGCGCATCGAGCTGCGCCGCGGGGAGTTCATGGCCGAGGCCGTACACCTCGTTCATCGCGTCGCCGTATGCCGAGTAGGTCTTCTCGCTCCACCCCGTGATCTCGATTCGTCCCTGCGCGTTCGCCCACCCGTCGCCGGAAGTGAAGGCGGTCCCCGCGCGGAATGCCTCGACCTCGCTGTCGGTGAGGCCGACGCCCACGGCCGCTTCGAGGTCGTCGGGCGAGACGACGCGGAACTCGCCGTTCATGAGGCCGAGCGGTCCGCCGCACTCGGGGCATTCCTCCGTCGGCTGTGACGCGACGTGATAGAACACGGCATCGCCGACCCAGGTGTCCCGCTCCCCATCCCAGGTCGGCTGAGCCTGCGACGACATCACGATCGTGCGGTCGGCGCGCGCGTCCGTGGCGATGGCCTGCGCCCGCTCCCAGACGACGTCGCGCATCTCGCCTTCGCCCCACACCTCCATCACGACCGAGCCGAGCGGCGCGCTCCACCAGTAGTCCCGCACCGACGCGGCCGTATTGACGGCGACGCTCGACAGGGCGAACGATGCGATGAACACGCATGCCGCGATGGCGGCGAAGGCCGGCACGACCCGCGAGGGATTCGCCGCGGCATCCCTGCTCGCGACGCGTGCCGCCAGGCTCACCTTCGACAGGGCGCGGGAGGCCATCGTGATGATCCAGTGGCCCGCCAGGAGCACGCCGATCTGGAACACGATCGGACCGAGGATGACGCCGAGCCCGGCGACCACGCGCAGCGGGTGGTCGTACTGGATCGGCTCCTGGAGGTCGAGCGCGAGAAGCCCGAGCGCCCCGCCGATGCTCGCTCCGATGCCGCTGAGCATCAGCACCAGGCCCCACACAGGACGCCGCGTGTCGAGCCTCACGGGTCGCCGCGCCCCACGGAGGGCGCCCAGCACGTCGCCGCGGCTCGCCGAGCGCGCGGGCGCCACAGCGGAGATCGTCCCCACGATCACCGCGAACGCGACGATCGCGATCACGAGCAGCCACGGGACGTTGAAGCCCCACACGCCCCAGAACGTGTCGACGGCGCCCTGATCGGTCACCGCGATGAGCGCCGCCGCCAGGCCGATGCCCGCGCCCATCCCCAGCAGGCCACCGGCGAGGCCGAGGACCGTGCCCTGCAGCACGACGATGCGGAAGACGTCGGCACGCGTCGCGCCGACACTCGCCGCGACAGCCAGCGAGCGCTGCTGACGGCGTGCAGCCACGGCGAAGGCCGCTCCTGCCAGAAGCACCACGAGATAGCCGCTGAACGCCGCGACGATGCCGCCTGTCGCGAGCATTCCCCACACCTGCTGCGCGTCGGCCCGCCACTCGTAGACGCGCGATCCCGGCGGCGGGCTCAGCACCAGGTCGCGGGCGTAGACGACGAATCCCGCACGATTCAGATCTGAGAGCTCATCGATCCCCGGCTGCCAGCCGGCCGCGAACCAGACAGGCTCGCCCTCCACAAGGTCGCCCGCCTGCTCCGGCAGGAACAGCCAGGTCTCCGCCTCACGCATGTCGGTCTGGCGCAGCGTGCCCGTGATCGTGAACGTGTCGCCGGAGTCCGGCAGCACGATGTCGTCGCCGATGCCGATGCCCAGCCGCGCCAGCGCCCCGGGCGTGGCCATCGCCTCGTCGGCCCGCGTCGGGGTCTCGCCGTCGACCACGAGGTACCGGCCCCGGAAGGCCTCGTGCCAGACCGTGCCGCTCTGCGCGCTGACGACCGCGATGCCTCCGCTCGAACGAACCCGCACCGAGCCTTCCGCGTGCACCTCGAAGAGCTCTGCGCCGGCCGGGACGAACCCGGCAGGGCTCTCAGGGGCGGGCTTCTCGGGATTGACCGGGTCACCCTTGACGTCGACGTCGATGCTCCAGTCCCACGAGCTGTCGACAGCCTGCGCACGGCTGGGGTCTTCGCCGCCGACGATCTGGATGCGGGCCTGCATGCTCCCGAGTTCGAGATCGACCTCCTGCTGCCGGGTCGGGATGTGGCTCTGCCAGAACACGGCACCCGCCACCATCGCCGTCACGGGCAGCGCCACCAGCAGCAGCACGAGCAGGCTCGACCCGCGCGTGCGCCATACCTGGCGGCGAGCGAGCCGCACGTCGGCGCCCAGCCGGGCAGCCATGCCGCGCCTGCCCAGCGTGCCGGCGGTCGCCGTCCTGGCCGGGGTGCGGGCGGGGTCGGGGGCGGGCTCCGTCCGCTCCAGCACCTCGGTCATCGGATGCCCGACAGGAGCGAGTCGGCGCCGTCGCGCGTCGACTGGTCGACGATGCGGCCGTCGCGCAGGAACACGATGCGGTCCGCCCACGCCGCGTGGCGCGCCTCGTGCGTCACGAGGATGCCGGCGGCCCCCTGATCGACCCGCGAGCGGAGCATCTTCATGACGGCTTCGCCCGTCACCGAGTCCAGCGCGCCCGTCGGCTCGTCGGCGAGGATCAGCCGGCGGCCGCCCACGACGGCGCGCGCGATCGCGACGCGCTGCTGCTGACCGCCGGAGAGGTCGTCGGGATAGGAGTCGAACCTGTCGGCCAGCCCGACGGAGGCGAGAGCATCCCGACCCGCACGGCTCGCCGCACGCGCTCGGAAGCCGTCGAGCTCGAGCGGCAGCGTCACGTTCTCGAGAGCCGTGAGGGTCGGGATGAGATTGAAGTCCTGGAAGACGAACCCGAGCGACCGGCGGCGCAGAGCCGCCAGCTCCGACGGGGAGGCCGTCGACAGGTAGGTCCCCTCGACGATGACCTCGCCGGTCGTGGGCTTCTGAAGGCCGCCGGCGATGGACAGCAGCGTCGACTTGCCCGAGCCCGACGCGCCCATGATGGCGACGAGCTCGCCACGCTCGACCGCGAGGTCGACGCCCGACAGCGCCGACACGCTGAGCTCGCCCTCGCCGTACTGCTGCGTCACGCCGACGAGCTGCAGGACGGCGGTCACGCGGTCACCTCCTGTGCCCGGTCGGCGGCATCCGCCGACGCCGCATCGGACTTGGACGGTCGGCCGCGCTTGGGCTTCTCGGTCGACAGCTCGAGGGCCATCGCGTGCTGCGGGTGGGAGGCGAGGCGCTGCTCGGTGTGATCGAGCCAGCGCACCTCCGCCTCGGTGGCGAAGATCATCGAGTCGACCACGAGCGACCATGCGAGCTCTTCGGGTCCGTCGGGGTTCGCACCCGCGTACTTGGCGCGGTTGAGCTCCTGCAGCTGGCGCAGCGACGCGAGCCGCTGCGTCTGGATCACCTCGCCGACGTCCACCCCCGGAAGCGTCGCGGCCACGGCGAGCTTGATCGCGAGCTCGTCGCGGGTGCCCTGGCTTCGCTCGACGGGCGACGACAGCCATGCGCGCACCTCCGCCGATCCGGCATCCGTGATGCGCCAGTAGACGTGTCCCTGCTCGTCGACATCGCCCTTCTCGACGAGGCCGTCGCGCTCGAGGCGATCGAGCGTGTTGTAGATCTGTCCGACGTTGAGCGGCCAGGTCGATCCGGTGCGCCGATCGAACTCCGCCCGGAGCTGGTAGCCGTAGCACGGCCCCTGATCGAGGATGGCCAGCAGGCTCTGTCGCACAGACATCGAGACTCCGTTCGCTGCATACCGGGTATGTGTTTACCGAGTATATGCATGCCGAGTATGCAGCGCGCAAGCAGTCGTGCGCGATCGACGGGATGCCGCCCTCTTCCCCGGTGAGCGTCGTAGCGTGGAGACATGGCCGACGATCCGCGGCTGAACGCCGCCCGCTACCGAGCCGAGAAGGCCGCACGCGAAGCCGGCGCCCTCGACGACGAAGAGAGCGCATCGAACGCCCCTGCGCGGGAGCCCACCGCCCGCGACCGCGCCGCGTACGTCGAGACCGCGATCCAGCAGGCGACCCGCCGCGGAGAGTTCGACGATCTCCCCGGAGCCGGGAAGCCGCTCGAAGGACTCACCGACCGTCACGACCCCGACTGGTGGATCCGGCGCAAGATCCAGTCGGAGCAGCTCACGGGACTCGGCCCGCCCGCCCTGCGGCTGCGCGTCGAGCACGCCGAGTTCGACGATCGCCTCGATGCCATGACGCGCGAAGAGGACGTGCGCGAGTACATCGAGGACTTCAACGCCCGGGTCATCGACGCGCGACGTCAGCTGCTGGGCGGACCGCCGGTCGTGACCCCCACCCGCGACGTCGGCGCCGAGCTGGTCGCGTGGCACCGGCGCCGCGAGGAGCGCCGCGCGGCCGCGGCGCAGGCGGACGCCGACGCCGTCGAATCGGAACGAGAGCGCCGCCGCGCCCGGCGATGGCTCCGCCGACGCTGAGCCGGGGAGAGCGTCAGGCCCGGAGTGCGCGCTCGACGTCGGCGAGCAGGTCGTCGACCGCCTCGATGCCCACCGACAGCCGCACGACCTCCACCGGAACAGCCGCCTCGGTGCCGCGCACAGACGCGTGGGTCATGGCATCCGGATAGTTCACGAGCGACTCGACGCCGCCGAGCGACTCGGCCAGCTGGAACAGCTGCGTCGACTCCGCGAACCGGCGGGCCGCCTCGCCCGATTCCAGCGCGACCGAGACGATGCCGCCGAAACGGGACATCTGCCGGGCGGCGATGTCATGGCCCGGGTGGGTCTGCAGGCCCGGATAGTAGACCTTCGCGACGCGTTCATGCCCCTCGAGGAATGCCGCGATCGCCGCCGCGTTCTCGCTGTGACGCTGCATCCGCACGTCGAGCGTCTTGATGCCTCGGGTCGTCAGCCACGCGTCGAGCGGGCCGGAGACGGCGCCGACGGCGAACTGGAGGAACCCGATCCTCTCGGCGAGTCCATCATCCTCGAGCACGAGCGCCCCGCCGACGACGTCGGAGTGACCGCCGAGGTACTTCGTCGTGGAGTGCACCACCACGTCGGCTCCGAACGACAGCGGCTGCTGGAGCGCGGGAGTGGCGAACGTGTTGTCGACCACGACGAGCGCCCCGGCCTCGTGTCCGAGCGCGACGAGACCGGCGATGTCGGTTATGCGCAGCAGCGGGTTGGACGGCGTCTCGACCCACACGATGCGGGGAGTTCGCTCGGCGAGCGCGGCGCGGACGGCATCCGGATCGCTCATGTCGACGACCCGCAGCCTCACGCCCCACGGGGCGAGCACCCGCGCGAGCAGCCGGTGCGTGCCGCCGTAGACGTCGCTGCCGAGCAGCACCTCGTCGCCCGGCTGCAGCACGGCGCGCAGGAGGGCGTCTTCCGCCGCGAGGCCAGACGCGAACGAGAAGGCGTGCGCGCCTCCCTCGAGCGCGGCCAGCTGCGTCTGCAGCGCCGTGCGGGTCGGGTTTCCGCTGCGGCCGTACTCATAGCCGTTGCGGAGTCCGCCGATGCCGTCCTGGGCATATGTCGTCGAGAAGTGCAAGGGCGGAATCACGGCGCCGGTCGTGGGGTCGAAGTCCTGGCCGGCGTGGACGGCGAGGCTGGCGAAGCCGCGAGCGGCATCGGAGGCGGTCATGCGAGGCTCCCGGGGGTGTCGGTGGTGGTGTCGATGGCGGAGGAGAGAGCGGATGCCGTGTCCGCGTCGGCCGCGTCGGCGTCGTGGCCGTCGACGATCGCGCCGAAGCCATGGTCGCGCATCCACTCGTCGTCGTAGATCTTGCTGAGGTAGCCGCGACCATGGTCGGGCAGCACGACGACCACCACGGCATCCGCCGGGAGATCGCGTGCGACGCGCAGGGCGGCCACGACCGCCATGCCGGACGAGCCGCCGACGAGCAGTCCCTCTTCGCGGGCGAGCCGCCGTGTCATCGCGAACGACTCGGCATCCGCCACCCGCTCGTAGCGGTCGACGACCGACGGGTCGAACGTCGCGGGCATGAAGTCCTCGCCGACCCCCTCGACCGCGTAGCCGTGGATCGGGCCGCCCGAGTAGATCGACCCCTCAGGGTCGGCGCCCACGACGACCACCTCGCCGGCCGAGGCCTCCTTGAGGAAGCGGCCCGTGCCGCTGATGGTGCCGCCCGTCCCGATGCCGGCGACCAGGTGCGTGACGGCGCCGTCGGTGTCGCGCCAGATCTCGGGGCCCGTCGTCTCGTAGTGCCCGCGCGGTCCGTTCAGGTTGGCGAACTGGTTGGGCTTGAACGCGCCCGGGATCTCGCGGGCGAGCCGATCCGAGACGCTGTAGTAGGAGTCGGGGTGCTCCGGCGGCACGCTCGTGGGGGTCATGACGACCTCGGCGCCATAGGCCCTGAGCACGGCGACCTTCTCCCCCGCGAACTTGTCGGGCACGACGAAGATCATCCGGTAGCCGCGCTGCAGGGCGACGAGCGCGAGGCCCACGCCCGTGTTGCCGCTCGTCGGCTCGACGATCGTCCCGCCCGGCTTCAAGAGGCCCTCGCGCTCGGCGGCGTCGATGATGCGGGAGGCGATGCGGTCTTTCGCGGAGCTGCCGGGATTGAAGTACTCGACCTTGGCGAGCACGGTCGCCGCGACGCCGTCGGCGACGTGGCTGAGCTTGACGAGGGGCGTGTTGCCGACGAGGTCGGCGATGTGCGAGGCGTAGCGCATGAGAGGTGTCCTGGTATGGGCCGTGCGCGCAGAGGCACGGCGTTCGTCGGGGTCGTCGGAGGCGCGCGTGAGCGCTCAGCGACAACAGCGACAGGTCAGGTGCACCCCACCACCGTAACCGCGCCGCCCTCCCCCGGCAAGACTCGCCGTGTCACAGACGGTCATGGAGCCGCACGCTGCGTTTCGTCGTGTGACGATGCCGGGGCGCGCGGGGTGCCCGTGCTCTTATCGTTCCCGCATGGCCACTGACTCGCACGCGCCCCAGACCACCCGTCCTGCCGGCATCGACCCGCGCGGGCCGCGCTTCGCCGCCGCCATCACGAGCGTGCTGCTGCTGGCGGGCACGTTCCTGGCGCTCCTCGGTCCAGCGACCGCCGCCTCCTCGACGCTCGCCCAGCGCGCGACCGGCCCGGGCTTCCTCGTGCTGGTCGTGGTCGCCGCCCTCTTCGCGTGGGGCGTCGCGTCGCCCGCGACCTCGCCGTGGTCGGTGCTGTTCCGCACCGCCGTGCGCCCCCGCCTCGCGCCGCCGGCGGAGCTCGAAGACCCCCGCCCGCCCCGCTTCGCACAGGGCGTCGGCCTGCTCGTCGTGGGGCTCGGGCTGGTGCTGCACCTCGTCGGCGTGCCCTGGGCGCTGCCCGTCGCGGGAGCCGCCGCGTTCGTCGCCGCGTTCCTCAACGCGGTCTTCGCGTTCTGCCTCGGATGCCAGATCTACCTCGCGCTCACGCGCGCCGGCATCATCCGCGTCGCCGCCTGAGCGCGGCGTCCGCGCCCGGACGGCGCGCGGCGGTCACGCACGGGCGAGGAACTCTTGCGGAACGAGCGGGAACACCTCTTCGGCGATGCGCTCGAGCTCCTCGCGGAGCGGCGACGCCTGGATCAGCAGCAGCGAGATGCCCGCGTCGCCGTAGGCGCGGATGCGGTCGGCCACCTGCTCGGCGGTGCCGACGAGATTCGGCCGCAGCCCCCGCGTGCCCACGGAGTACTCGCGCTTGGTGAGCTCGAGCGAGAGGCTGGAGTTCTGGCGGAACTGCTCGAACGAGGCGTAGCCGGGCGAGTCCGGGTCGACGGTCGTGATGCGCTCCAGCTCACGCTGGGCCTCCGCCTCGGTGTCTCGGACGATGACGTAGGCCGGCATGCCGATCTCTCGCATCTCCCTTCCGTGATGGCGCAGAGCGCGCTCGTTGATGTCGGCGACATTGGCCCGCACTTCGTCGAGCGTGCCCCCGTGCATCACATACGCGTCGGCGAAGCGGGCGATCGACTCCTTGCCCGCGTCGCTCTCACCGCCGGCGTAGATCACGGGCGCGACGGAGGGCTTCGGCTCCACGATCGTGTCCTCGAGCTCGTAGTAGTCGCCCTGGAAGGTGAAGGGCGTGCGCTCCCACAGGCCGCGCAGCACCTGAACGAACTCCTCCGCCTGCACGTAGCGGGCGTCGTGCGTCGTGAACCGACCGCCGAACTGACGGGCTTCCTCCGCCCACCAGGCGGCGACGACGTTGAGAGCGAGACGTCCCGGCGCGATCGAGTCGAGCGTGCCCAGGGTCTTGGCGAGCACGGCCGGAAGGTGGAAGCCCGGGCGCACGGCCGTCATGACCCGCAGCCGGTCGGTGACGGCGAGGATCGCCGACGACAGCGCCCACGCCTCGAGGCTCGGCGCCTCGACTCCCTTGCGGTCGTTGAGGTAGAGCTCGGGCACGAGCGTCGTGTGGAAGCCGAGGCGGTCGGCGGTCACCGACACGTCGCGGATGGACTCCCATGTGGCGGCCATTCCCTCCTCGTCGGCGACGTTGCGGAGGAACCCGCCGTAGACGGGCGTCCAGTAGCCGAGATTGATCGTCATGCGGTGACCTCCTGGGTGAGTGCGAGCGCCTGGGCGATGTCGGCGACGATGTCGGCGGGGTCCTCGAGCCCGATCGACAGCCGGACGGTGGTGGGCGAGATGCCGGCCTCGGCCAGCTGCGACGCGGTGAGATGGCTGTGAGTCATGGATGCCGGGTGAGCGACGAGCGACCGGGCGTCGCCGATGTTGGCCACCAGCTTGACGAGGCGCAGGCTGTCGACGAACCGGTGCACGCGTGCGCGGTCGAGGGCGGCGTCGCCCGTCGGGGCCAGATCGAACGAGAACACCGCCGGCACGCCGCGCGGCAGGTAGGCGCGTGCGGCCTCCGCCCAGCGATTGCCGGGAACGCCCGGGTGGTGCACGACCGCGACGTCGTCACGCCCGGCCAGGAACTGCGCGACCGCGAGGGCCGATGCGCTGTGCCGCGCGATGCGGAGGTCGAGCGTCTCGATGCCCTGCAGCAGCTGGAAGGCGTTGAACGGCGACAGCGACGGCCCGAGGTCGTGCACGTACTTCGTCTTGACGAGCACCGCGAACGCCTGGCCGCGCGCGGGGCCCGCGGCATCCGGGCCGAACCGCTCCCCCAGCACGACATCGCCGATGCGCGGATACGACTTCGCGAGCTGCGGCCAGCGGTCCGGGTCGGCGCCGAAGTCGAATGAGCCGATGTCGACGACGATGCCGCCCATCGACGTCCCGTGACCGCCGAGGTACTTGGTCGCCGAGTGCACGACGAGGTCGGCGCCGAAGTCGCCCGGTCGCTGCAGGAACGGCGTCGCGACGGTGTTGTCGACGACGAGCGGCACGCCGGCCGCGTGCGCGACGTCGGCGACGGCCCGCACGTCGAGCACCTGCGCCGTGGGATTGGTGACCGACTCGGCGAACAGGGCGCGGGTCGTCGGACGCACGGCATCCCGCCACGCGCCGAGGTCGTCCTGATCGACGAACGTGACCTCGATGCCCCAGTCGGCGAACGTGTCGTGCAGGAGGTCGACCGTGCCGCCGTAGAGCTGGCGCGCCGCGACGATGTGCTGACCCGCCTTCGCGAGGGCGAGGAGCGTGACGGCGACCGCCGCCTGCCCGGATGCCACGGCCACCGCGGCACACCCGCCCTCGAGCGCCGCGACGCGCTCTTCGAGGATGAGCTGCGTGGGGTTCGCGGAGCGACTGTAGAGATTGCCCGGCTTGCGGAGCGCGAAGATGTCGGCGGCGTCCTGCAGCGACGCGAACTCGTAGGCGGTGGTCTGGTAGATCGGCGGGGCGACGGCGTTCTGCGGAGTGCCGGGCGCATAGCCGCGCTGCACCTGCGTCGACGCGAAGCCGTGGGCGTCGCCGGAGCCGGGCACGGCGGCGGTCATCGCGCGACCGCCCGGACGATCGAGCGAGCGATGTCGCCGGCGCGCAGCCGCTCGAGCCACAGCACGACCGTCGCGGCGACCGAGCGGTGCGACTGGTCGTTGAACGCGTCGTGGAGGCCGCCGACCGTCTCGACGAGCTCGAGCGCCGGCAGCGCCGCGAGCACGGCGCGGGCCGAGGTCAGCGGCGAGAGCGGATCAGCGCCGCCGTGGACGGCGAGCACGGGAACGGCGACGGATGCCAGGGCCGCGGCGTCCGGGACGTCCGCCTCAGGGACGGGAGCCGAGACGGCTCCCGCGTCCGCCTGCGCCAGCACCCCCAGGTGCACGGGGCAGGCCGTGCGCTGTGAGGCTTCGGCCCGCGCGTCGTCGGCACCCACGGGCAGTCCCGCGATCAGCACGCCGTCGAGCACGGCGCTGCCCTCGGCGGCGAGCGCGAGCGCCGCCGCCGCACCCCGGTCGGATCCGGCGAGCACGCGCGGCGTCTGCTCCTGCTCGGCGAGCCAGTCCGCGGCATCCGCCGACCGGTGCAGCTCGAACACCCCGACGGCATACCCGTCGGCTGAGAGCCGACGACCGAAGCGGGCGTACACGGGCGCGGCCTCCCCGGCTCCCGCCACCAGGGCGATCGTGCCGCGCACGCGCACAGCGGCCGGCGGCTCGTGCAGGGCGTCAGGGAGGGTCAGGGCGGGAGAGGCGGCGGTCATGCGGTCCATTTCAGGGGAGAGAGCGGCTCGGCGTGGAGGATGTTGCGGTCTGTTTCTCCGACCGGACGCTTCGTGCGGGGCGCGGGGATCATCCGGTCTCCTGCGCCACGAGCCTGCGCAGGTGGGCGCGGCGCTCCCGGTCGGCGCCCGCCAGGTCGAGCGTGGGCGCCGACTCGAGCAGCAGACGGGTGTACGGGTGCCGGGGCGCGGCGATCACCTCGCTCGTCGGCCCGTCTTCGACGATGCGTCCCCGGTAGACGACGACGACGCGCTCGGTGACGCCGGCGACCGACCCGAGATCATGCGAGATGAACAGCTGCGCGAAGCCGCGCTCGGCGGCCGACAGCCGCAGCAGGTCGAGCACGTGCACGCGGTTGGCGGCGTCGAGGGCGCTCACGGGCTCGTCGAGGATCAGAAGGCGCGGCTCGAGGATGAGCGCCCGGGCGATTGCGACGCGCTGACGCTGGCCGCCCGACAGCCGACCCGGAAGACGCGTCGCGAGTGCGGGGTCGAGCCCCACGGCGCGGAGCGTCTCGGCGACCCGGTCGGCCCGCACCTCGCGGTCGAGGCGGCCCCGCACGTCGAGCCCCTCGGCCACCGAGTCTCCGACAGGAAGGTCGGGGTCGAGGCTGCGCAGCGGGTCCTGGAAGACGTACTGCACGACGCCCTCGCGCCGGAAGTCGCGCAGCGCCCGTCCGCGGAGGCGCGTGAGGTCGCGCCCGCCCACCTCGACGGCTCCCGACACGACGGTCGTGAGCCCGAGCAGGGTGCGGGCGAGCGTCGTCTTGCCCGATCCCGTCTCGCCGATGAGACCGACCGACTCGCCGTCGCGGATGCACAGCGACACGTCGCGGAGCACGGGGCGCCGCCGGTGGTAGCCGATGTCCGCCTCGCGCACATCGGCGATGACGTCAGACATGCACGACCTCCGTCTCGAGGGCCGCGGCGTATCGGGATGCCGTCCGGGCGCCGCGATCGAGCCCGTACTGGTGATGGGCGTCGACGAGGGAGCGCGTGTACGGATGCCGCGGAGCGCTCAGCACGTCGGCAGTGGCGCCCTGCTCGACGATGGCGCCGTGCCGCATCACGATGATGCGGTCGCACGCCTGTGCGACGACGGCGAGGTCGTGCGAGACGAACAGCAGCGTCAGGCCGCGCTCGCGTCGCAGGTCGGCGAGCACGTCGAGCACCTCGGCCTGCACCGTCGCGTCAAGCGCCGTCGTCGGCTCGTCGGCGATGAGCAGGTCTGGGCCTTCCGCCATCGCGACCGCCAGGAGCACGCGCTGCAGCATTCCGCCGCTGAGCTCATGCGGAAAGCGGGTGGCGACGCGTTCCGGCTCGTGGAGTCCGAGGCGCTCGAGGAGCGCGACCGCCTCCGCGCGCGACGCGCGACGCGACCGGCCGAGCTTGACCCGCAGCACCTCGGCGACCTGGCTGCCGACCGTCAGCGAAGGATTGAGGTATGACGCCGGGTCCTGGAACACGGCCGCGATGCGGGTCCCTCGCACCGAACGCCACTGCCGCTCCGTCAGCGACGACAGGTCGATGCCGTCGAAGACCATGCGCTCCGCGCGCACATCCAGGCCGTCGGGCACCGCGCCCAGCACCGCGCGGCAGGTGAGCGACTTGCCGCTCCCCGACTCCCCGACGATGCCGACGCTCTCGCCGCGTCTCATGATCAGGTCGACGCCGCGCACGAGGTCGGCGCGCGTTCCCGGCCTGTCGCCGGAGCGCACAGTGAGGCCGGCGAGATCGAGAAGAGGTGCGGTGGCGCTCATCGGGTGGCCTCCGGAGCGGGAGTGGGAACGGGAGCGGCGTCGCGCAGCGCGTCCGCGAGCGCGTTGAGAGCCCAGACGGTCGCGACGATGAGAAGCGCGGGAGCGAGCGGCCCCCACGGACGCTGATAGAGGTACTGCAGGTCGGTCGCCAGCAGGCCGCCCCACGTGGGCTCGGGCGGCACGACGCCGATGCCGAGGAATGTCAGCGACGACACGATGACGAGCGCCGCGCCGCTGACGCTCGCGGTCGTCACGGCGACCGTGGGGAGCACGTGGCGCCACACGTGGCGGCGCACGATCCATGTCGTGGATGCGCCGACGAGGGTCGCCGCCTCGACGTACGGCGAGCGGGCGACGCTCAGCGCCGCGGCCCGGGTGACGCGGTAGAAGGCGGGCGCGATGAGGATGCCGACGGCTGCCATCGCCTGGATGACGCCATTCCCGAGAAGCGCGGTCATGGCGATCGCGAAGACGAGGAAGGGCAGCGCGATGAGGGTCTCCATGAGCCGCAGCGACAGCCATTCGACCGTGCGGCCGAGGTGCACCGACAGGAGTCCCGGCAGCACGCCGAGCAGGAGCCCGACGGCGACGGCGAGGAGCGCGGCGGTCAGTGACAGCGGCGACCCCGCCAGCAGGCGGCTCCACACGTCGCGGCCGAGCGCGTCGGTGCCGAGCGGGTGCGCGGCCGACGGCCCCTGGAGAAGCGCCGTGGTGTCCTGGGCGAGCGGGTCGTACGGCGCAAGCGCGGGGCCGAGGAGGGCGAGCAGCGCGACGATGAGCAGGATGCCGGCGGCGATCCGCGCCGACAGGGGTTCCAGCACGACGCGAGTGCGGGAGAAGGCGCTCATCGGTCCCGTGCTCCTCTCCGGCTGGCGGGCTGCAGGCCCCCGAGCGTGACGTCGACCAGGAGGCTGAAGGCCAGCACCAGGACGACAGCGACCACGAGGGTGCCCTGCACGACGGGCACGTCGCCGCGCAGAGCGGAGTCTGCGGCGAGCATGCCGAATCCGGGCATGCTGAAGATCGTCTCGGTGACGACGGCGCCGCCCAGGAGGGTCGGGATCTTCATGCCGAGCACGGCCACGGCCGGCCCGGCGCCGTTGCGCAGCGCATGCACCCACAGCACGCGGGCGGGGCTGAAGCCGCGCACGCGCGCGCCCACGATGTAGTTCTGGCCCATGACGTGCACGAGCCCGGTGCGCAGCTGACGCGCCAGATCGGCCGCGCCATCCAGGCTCAGCGCGATCGCCGGCATGAGCACGAACGAGAGCCATTTCGCGGGACTCTCCGCGAACGGGACGTAGCCCGCCGACGGCAGCAGCCGCAGCCACACGCTCAGCACGACGATGAGGCCGATCGACACCACGAACGGCGGAAGCGTCGAGATGACCGTCGTGAACGCGGTGATGCCACGGTCGATCGCCTGGCCGCGGAAGACGACCGCCAGCAGGCCGAGCGTCACACCCGCGAGCAGCGCGATCAGCAGCGCCAGCCCCGCGATCGACGCCGTGATCGCCAGGCGCTCGACGATCAGCTGCGAGACCGGGAAGCCGTTGTACCAGCTCGTGCCGAGGTCGCCCCGCAGCAGCTCGCCGATCCACGTCAGATACTGCACGGCCACCGGCTGGTCGAGCCCGAGCTCCGCGTCGATGGCGGCGATCCGCTCCGGCGTCGCCTCGTCGCCCGACAGCGAGGCGGCGGGGCTCAGCCCGCTCGCCGCGCCGAGGCCGAACGTGATGAGCGACGCGAAGAAGAAGACCGGCACGACGATGAGCACGGTGCGGATGAGCGTGCGCATCTCAGCCCTCCACCGTCACGCCTTCCCAGCGCACCTGGGACGGCAGAAGGTGCAGCTCTCCGATGCGGTCGCTCGTGGCGAAGATCCACGGCGAGCTGTAGAGGTAGTTCGTCGGCGACTGCCGGACACCCACCTCGACGGCGTTCCGCAGCACCTCCTGGTACTCCGGTGCATCGATCGGCGTCGCGCGCACGGCGTGCAGCGCCTCGAGGAACTCGTCGCTCGCGTGCGGGCCGCTGAGATTCATGATGCCCTCGGGTCCGTAGACGGCCAGCAGGTTCGCGACGGGCGACTCCCGGCCGATCGTGCCGTCGAGGGCGAGCTGCGGGGACTTGGCCACGTACACCTCGTCCTGCCACGTCGTGGAGCCCTCGGGCACGAGCTCGATGGCCGAGTCCACCCCGATCGCCTTGAGCTGGTCCTGCGCGAGCTCGGCGGCGACCTCGCCGGCCGCCTGCGCCGTGATCGTGACCGACAGCTCCCCCTCCTCGTAGCCCGCGTCGGCGAGGAGCTGCCGCGCCCTGTCGGGGTCGTATCCCCAGAGCTCCTCGACGGCCGGAGCGAACGCGAGGTAGCCCTCCGGGAACGGCTGATGCGTCACCGAGCCGAGCCCTGCCGTCACGACGTCGACGAACGCCTGGCGATCGAACGCGTAGCGGAACGCCTCGACGACCTTCGGGTCGGTGAACGGCTCCCTGTTGAGATTGATCGACGCGTCGCTCGCGGTCAGCGCTGTCGCGATCGTGACGCTGAGACCGGCCGCCTCGGCCGCCTTCGCCTGCGTCGCGGGGATGACGGCGACGTCGACGGAGCCCGACTGGATCGCCGCGACGACGGTCGACGGATCGAGGCGCGGCTTGAGCGTCAGCTTGTCGATGTGGATGCTGTCGGCATCCCAGTAGCCGGGGTTCTTCTCGAACACCGCATGCGACTCGGCGACGAACTCGGTGAGGACGAACGGGCCAGCGCCCACGGGCGACACGGCGAGATGCTCGGGATCTTCGCCCGCGGCCGGGCTTGCGATCGCGCCCGTGCGGCCGGCGACGAGATACGGGATCTGGTAGTCGACCTCCGAGAGGTGCAGCGTCACCTCCCGCTCGCTGTCGACCGTGACCTCCTCGAGGTGGGCGAGCTGGTCGCGCAGGTGCGAGTCCTCCTGCGTCGTGCCGCGATCGAAGAACGCCTTGACCGCGGCCGCGTCGAGCGGCTCGCCGTCGCTGAAGACGAGCCCCCCGCGGAGGGTGAACGTGATGGCGGTGCCGTCGTCGGAGTACGTCCACGACTCGGCGAGACTCGGCTCGACGTCTCCGTCGGCGTCGAGGCGCGTGAGCGACGCATACGGCAGCGAGATCGTGTTGATGTCGTAGCCGGTGCGGCTCGTGACCGGATCCCACGAGGTGGGCAGCGCGAGCGCCACGGTGATCTCCGCGGGCGCATCGCTCTCGCCGGAGGCAGACCCCGCGCCGGCCGTCGCGCAGGCGGACATCATCATCGCGGCGGCGGTGACGGCGGCGGCGAGGGCGAGGCGGCGGGCAGTGCGGAGCATGAAGGCGTCTCTCTGTCGATGGATGCGGAAGGGGAGGCGGGGCGAGGGCGAGGCGCCGTCAGGCGCCGATGAGCGTCCGCTGCTGTGCGCGGCGGGCGGCCGTGTGACGGTTCTCGGGCTTCGGGATGCCGAGGTGCTCGCGCAGCGTCGTGCCCTCGTAGGAAGTGCGGGCGAGTCCGCGCTCACGCAGGATCGGCAGCACCTCGTCGATGAAGCGGCGGAACTGCGACGGCTTCGAGACATAGATGTTGAAGCCGTCGGCCGCGCCGGCGCGGAACCACTCCTCGAGGGCGTTCGCGACGGTCTCGGCAGAGCCGACGAACGGCGAGCGGTGCGGAGCGGCGATCTCCTCGACGACCTGTCGCAGCGTCAGCCCCGCGGCCTGGGCGCGCTCCACGATCTGCGTCGCCTGCGTCCTGAAGCTGCGCTCGGCGTGCACGAGCGCGCCGGCGGGGAACGGCGCGTCGAGGTCGTACTGGCGGAAGTCGTGCCAGCCGAACGGGCGCCCCAGCTCCGCGAGCGCCTGCTCGAACGAGTTCGAGAGGCGGTGCTGCGCGAGCTCGAGCTCGCGCGCCTGGTCGTCGGTGTCGCCGACGATGATCTTCGCCCCCGGCAGGATCAGCACATGGTCGGGGCTGCGGCCGAAGGCGGCGGCCCGCGACCTGATGTCGTCGGCGAACGCCTTGTTGCTCGCGATCGTCGACGCGTGCGTGAAGATGCCGTCGGCGAACCGGGCGCCGAGGTCGCGGCCCTCGTCCGAGTCGCCCGCCTGGAAGACGACCGGCTGGCCCTGCGGTGAGCGCTCGATGTTGAGCGGGCCGACGACCGTGAAGTGCTCGCCGCGGTGGTCGGTGCGGTGGAGCCGGGTCGGGTCGAGGAAGACACCCGTCTCGCGGTCGCGGGGGAAGGCGTCGTCTTCATACGAGTCCCACAGCGCGCGGGAGACCTCGATGTGCTCCGCGGCGCGCCCGTAGCGCGTCGCGTAGTCGTAGTGCTCGTCGAGGCCGTAGTTGCCCGCCGTGCCGGCGTCGCCGCTCGTGACGACATTCCAGCCGGCGCGGCCGCGGCTGATGAGGTCGAGGGAGGCGAAGCGGCGGGCGAGGTTGTACGGCGAGTTGTACGACGTCGTCGCGGTGCCGACGAGACCGATCCGCTCCGTGCGGGCGGCGAGCGCCGACAGCAGCGTGAGCGGCTCGAGCCGGTTGAGATAGTGAGGGGGCGAGTCGGGGGTGATGAACTGGCTGTCGACGATGAACACGAGATCGAGCGCGGCCCGCTCGGCCAGCTGCGCCTGCTCGGTGTACCAGTCGATGTCGACGCTCGCGTCGCCGGGGATCTCCGGGTCGAGCCACCGGTTGTGCTCGCCAGGACCGCCGGTGCCGGTGAGGATCACGCCGAAAGTGATGTGCCGTGCCATGCGAGGGTCTCCTGTCCGA
>Ga0180217_1000765_pt1 | contig 43566 bp, 9 predicted proteins | sample eDN3rd37CBELigOP_FD_128521 | JGI IMG/M metagenome (GOLD analysis project Ga0180217, IMG submission 128521) | Enriched Organic Plus compost microbial communities from Emeryville, California, USA - eDNA 3rd pass 37_C BE-Lig OP (version 2) (version 2) ...
AAAGAGTTTAAACTCCACCAACACAGTCTTACCTGGGTTAGAGCGTACCTTACCAAGGATTAACCTCTTACACTCAGCTAGAAAGTATGAATCAAATGGGTCGAGTTTCTTAACTTCTTTACTATAGTAGATTGGACAGTTATTATTTGAGCCTCTCTTACGAACCCATTTGACCTTAGGAGGTTCAGGTAGAACGAAATCATCGGAAGACATGAGAGCGGTATTGAGCGCAGACATTGTTTGTGGTTGGTTGTTTATCGTCTGAGGACTCTGTCTGAACAGATAGTGCTTACACTATTGTACTTTCTTTCTCATATACCTAAAAATAAAAGTTTAACTAAAAAAATTAATTACCTCATGTTAAAGAAATAATTAAATGGAGGGAGATCTGGCTAACCCTCAAAGTTACCCTCATCAGGCAGAGCCTTCAGGTGATTTTGCAAGATAGTGCGTCATTACGAGTGTCTTGCGAAAACGGGGAAGGGACAAAGGGGGTTAGTTTCAAAAACGATGACAAATGATGGGTGTTGTGTCTTGGAATTTGAAGAACGGGATGGAGCACTTTTGACATATAAATTTTTCCGACAATTCATGTTGTGTTGTCGGACGTTGGAGGGTTTGAGTAAACCTCTCTAGCGAGGAGAAACGATCGTGTGTTCTCGGGTTTGAAACTTGTGTTTTCAAACCCCTCTCCACCCAAGGAGAACGCGTGCGGTTTCTTCGGGTGGATGGGTTCTCTTCTGGTCGGTGTGGGGTGCGGCAGAAGCGGTATTATTACCCTTTTTTCATATATACCACTACTCCACTGACTCTCAGGCCAGGACGGATCGCGGACCAACACCCGGAGCGGACAAAGGTAGGCTAGCTCCCCCTGCTCTCCTCTGGCTCTGGCTGTGGGACCAGAATCGGATCTCAATCCGAACTGATCTGACTGAGGTTCGGTCGCATTTTGATGCGAAGATCACGATACAATGAAGAAGATCACTGAACTATTGCGTGCAACAGTACGGTAGAAATTGGACTTTATTATTAGAATAACTCTAAAATGTTGATGTATTGCTTCCTTTGACAACAAAATCCTCTGGTCAGTGATAAATGATCTCCACGATAAACGTGGAAACAGCATCGTGCATGCCGGTCGTAGTCTTATCAGGACTGAAATTCTCCCCCTTCCGACATACAATAGCAGGCCCAAGCACACGGACCACTAAAGGACTGCCTGTCGGCCAACTCAGACGAGGATCGCCCCCGAGTTCATCCTGGACCTTGGTTGACCCACCTGAGATTTTTTGACACGCGCCGCGAAATCTAACTCGTCTCTCTCGAAGCCAGCTTGATTTGAGAAGTACAACCCCAATGCCTAGCAAGAACAAGCACGGATCGCAGCAACAGGGCCAACAGAGCCAGCAGGGTCAATTCGACCAGCCCAACCAGTCTGGTCACGACGCAACAAAGCATGGTGAAGAGCGAACGCGTCAAAACCCTGATGCCACCGTCGACCAAGTGATCGAATCAAAGGAGGGCGACATGGACAATCGAGTTGAATCCCAGCCTCAGTCACGTGGCAACAACCACAGAGGAGCATCCGCTAATGAGGAGAATCCTCGACAACCCGGTGGCTCCACCGCCAATCCTGGCACGAATCCCACCGGCGGTGCTGCGCATAGGACTGCATCCAACATCTTGGGAGCTAGTCACGAGTCCACGAAGACTAAGGAGTCCATCGGCCAGACTGCGCTTGCAATTTTGGGTGGCATCATCAATAACACGAAGGCTACCTTCTTGTCAGGCATAGATGCCTTCCAGAATGTTACGTTCAGCAAGGACCCAGCGTACATTTCACAACGATTCTTCCGTGCGCCTTCACGCCTTTGGACTGCAATTGAAGTTGCGGCCATTATCTTTATTCTTGCTGTGAGCTCATGGTTCCTTCTTTATCTTTCACTCGGACTTGTTGCCTTCGAGTTGCTCCGTCGTCTTTACTTCGCTGCGAGAGTCGAGAGCTCCATTGATGGTAAGGCAGTTGCACCACGGACGCAAATGGTCGGTCCCTACAGCAACCCTCGCAACATCTTCATTTCAGGCGCCAGTTCGGGGATCGGTGAACAGCTTGCATTATTTTATGCCAAGAACGGTGCTCACACTCTCTACCTCATTGCGCGCAGTCGCGATAAGTTAGAGGCTGTGGCTCGAGCCTGCAAGCAGCTGGGTGGATCGCGCATCACAGTTCAAACGATGGCAGTTGATGTTAACAATCGTAAATTGATGCACTCAACGATTCTGGACGCAAACACACGCACCCCATTGGATCTCGTGATTGCCAATGCTGGTGTAGGCATTTCTACTGTGGACCAGAACGCAAGCTGGGAGGATCAAGTAAGATCCATGACCAGCACAAACATTGAGGGTGTTCTTAACACAATCATGCCCATCATTCCAGTTTTCAAGCAGCGACGCGGTGGCCAAATCGCTGTGATCAGCTCAATTGCTGGCATCTGCTCATTACCCGGGGCATATCCTTATGGTGCCACAAAGGCATATCTGAACGCTCTTGGACAGGGTCTACGTACTGATCTTGCTCAATACGGTGTAAGCTATGTCAACATCTGCCCTGGATTTGTCCGCTCGCGCCTCACCGAGGAACGTCATAAGAGACTTCGCTTCGGTTTGCCTTTCTTCCTTGAAGGCGACGAAGGCGCACGACGCATCGCAATGGCGATTGCAGATGACGTGCCTAATTTCGCATTCCCAGCTCCAATGCATGCCATTAGCTGGTTTGCGCGTACTATCCCAGCGCCTTTGATGGATGCTCTCTATGTAGTGGGGCGTCATCTCGGTCTCAATGTGAGCTCTATCCACTAACCGCCCGAATCTCAAATCGCCAGATACTCTACAATTTTATGCAATTATATCATATCCGTCAGAACGAATGTGTTGAAAGTGTTGCTTCTGTTAGTTGTATTCGAATAAAGCAAACTCGAGCGGTGCTGCGATGGAGAGCGACTAGACTCACCACTCTAATATAGTACAGATGGCTGATTATGGCAGCGGAGGCTATGCTGGGATCGACATTGTATCCATCTATCCCTCTGAAGGTACAATAAATCATCGCACCATCCAAAATTGGCCTTATATATCACATTGCTTGCAATCTAAATCACCTGATTGCGAGGGGAAACAAAGGGGAGCGAAACAAAGCCACGAGAAAAGGCATGAAAAGGGAACAAGAGATGCAACAAAGCAGAGCAGAAACTCATAAACGCGGTTGTTATAGTATTACATCAAAAATAGTTGGTGCCAGAAAGATGAGGAAAGACGATACATATGTCAAAACGGATCATTAAGGTCAATAGTACACTTGCACACAAGATACAATGTCTTGAGGATAATGGGATAGAGTGTAGGTACAAGGAGAGAAAAGTAGGAGGGAAAGGGGGGAAGTTATGGTAACTACGGGAGATGCTCAAAAGGATCACCCGTATAGGAACATGTAAGCAAGACTACGGATTGGTCATACACACAAGCGGAAGGGGGCAAACACAAAGTGAGGCTGATGCTGAAATTTGTGTAAGAAAGACAATATGCGATACGAACCGATGTGTAAGAAACCGATATGAGACAGAACTAAGGTAATGTGCAGACAAGACATCTAAGGAAGCTGACGAAGAAGAACAGGAGTGGTTATAGTGCCACGGACCTCTCAGGTGCACGAGCAAATTGGCTGGGCAGGTCTCGGCAACTTTGTCTTGAAGCCTTAACGCGACCCTCCACCACGTGGAGCTGGTCTCGTTGGTAAAGTCGTTGCCTTACTTGCCGTGGAAGGCGAGATATTTGCCATCCTTAGGAGGTTAGTATTAACTTCGGCGATTGTTGGGGCAGAGTTCGTTGCGGTGAATGTCGGAGCGTTGGACGAGTTCCCGATTAGATCGCGCATCGCAGCAGGGGTCGAACCTGGGATTGCGCTCGAGCCATTATTCATTGGTGAGGACAACCCGACATCGAACTTACCACCAATAACTCGCTTTGTACCTAAGGCTGACGTGCCAAATCCAACAGTGGGCTGCGATGGTGAGAAGATACCTGCCGCAGGGGTGAAGGGGGTTGTAGCCGCGCCTGGTGGTGCAACAAACTCCGAAGGGAAATTAGTAGGGTGTGGATATGAATAAATCTGAGATGGAGGAGCCTGTTGTCGTCGCTTTGCGCTCTGTGAGAGATAAACAGTACCTTGTTGAGGCGTGCCTGCCGCATTTCCTGCAAAGTCCGTTCGTTTTGTCCCGATCATTGGATTTCTTGCATAGGCTCCGCTTGATTGCATGAGAGAAGTGGTTATCGCAGACGGGCTATTGGTAGCATTCGTGCCTCCATAGGGGCCTCCGATAGAACTCGAAATTGAGCGGGGAAGCATGACATTCGACGCCTGAATTGGCTGCGCACCGAATTGCGAACTCGTAGATGATCCTCTGTCGATCGTTGGGAGGTTCAACTGATGCTGAACATTCAGCCCTAGAGCTGGATCCGTACCTGGTGCTGAGTTGGGCGCTGTGAAGGTATAGGGTAGTGTTGGCGAAATTTGCATAGGAATACCTACTGTCGGTGACTGAGCCAAGTTAGACATTAACACGGCAGGGCCTAATGTTCCAAATGATGCAGCGTTGGACATCATCGACAAAGACGACTCTGATCCCGTGAGAGCATTCAGTCCTGAAGGACTTGGGGCGATTGGCGCTGCAGGACTTGCGGATACATTCGTAATCAGGTCAATTGTGGAGCCAGTATCACCAAGTGAGGTTGCAAAGGAGTCTGCATTCTTGTTCTGAAGCGAGTCTGTTGCATTGGCTTGAGAAATTAGCGATGCAAGATAAACTCCGAAAGCGCGCTGTAAAGTCTGAGCCATGTCCTTGACTACGACAGCAGGCAATAGTGCCAATGTTGGGTGCGTAAGAATGAGAGATGCAATGCTATTCGCAGGCTGCGACAGCTGAGGCACACCCTGGCCAACCGAATTGGAGAAGTCACTAACCGACTGGGTGGTGGCGGAAGGAGTGGTGCTGGGCATGGCTCCGCCAGAAGCACGATAGTTTAAGCTGTAGGCAATCAACTGCTTGAGCAACCGGCTTCCGCTCGATGGCAATGTAGGCGTAGAGCTTCCGGCGGCAGCTCCATTTGACGCACCCAAAGTAGTAGGTGTTGTAGCAGGTGTTGCTGCAATGCCTGACATGAGATTATGCTTATTCGAAACCTCAGATGTCGCATTAGTTGCCAAGCCGCTGGCATCTAATGTGACGGATGCTTCGCCCGAACCTATCTCAGCTTCAAGCTTAACTGGAGTGGGTTGTTCGGCCTTGACCACATCGCCTCCTGGTATCGAAGAAGCCGGGGAGAGTTGAGACGGACTGGACCTCGCACCCAGAGGGGTAGATTGCACTGAACCGATTTGAGCTAAATACACACTCGGTTGGCAGGGAGATGGCACCGCTCCTTCAGAGGAAGGGGTGGCTGTTGCGAGCAATGAACATAACGCTTGAATCGACGCGCCACTTCGTCGATTATCAGACGTGGGGCTGTTGCCTGCGATCGTCGCTCTCAAGCTCGCGAGTCCTTGGGCCAGACGCGTCGCTGACGTGGAACCGAGAGCAAGGGGAATGATTGCTCGGAGCGCTGCAGAAGCTGTAGGAGCATTGTTTGCGTTAGGTTTCACGCTCGAATTGAGACTGCTTTGAGGTGCCGAACTGGGCGTAGCTGTGAGAGCAAGGGAGTTTGGCTCAGAATCATACGGCTTGCTTGGTGTGGTGGACTTGGACGCTTGTCGACGTGAGGTGCTTGGTGACGATCCTGCCGAGCCAGCATTCGCAAGTTGTCGTCCGAACTTGGAAGGTGTAATGGTGCTCTTCTCAAGCTGGGGCGTAGAAGCGGGAGAAGGTGACGCTGACATCCGCTGCTCGAAGGCATCCAAAATCGCGAGCAAGGTTTGTAAATTGCCTATTGAGAGGAGCGATTCATCGGATCCGGATGTTTCCAGATATTGCTGATAGCGTAAAGATCTTGGCAGCAAATCGGCGCCGGCCAAGCGTTCATCATCGCTGAGAGCAGACATTGACGGAGGCAAGCTGCGATCCAGGAAGGCTGTGATTACCTCTCGGATGGCATCTAACTCCCTAGTGGTATTAGAGCCAGGCATTACAACACCAAGGGAAGATTTGAACCGGGTGGGTTGCCAGTCGGGTCTGACCATCGCAAGCGCAGACGCCAGCTGTTCCACAATCGCGTTTCGTCCAGGATCAGTCTCAAAAAGGTCACTTCCGAACGTGGTCGTGTTGTCGGGGCTCGTGAGCGCTGCGATAGCAGCTGGAGAAGGCTGTGTTGTAAGCATATTTACCTGGGCATGTGCTTGGGCTTGAACTTGAGCCTGACTAGCTAGCTGGCTGTGACAAATAGCCAGTTGAGCCATCGCCTGCTCATACAAACGCTTGCTCTCGGCACAATGAGGGCAAGGTGTGGCGCTTTGCATGCTTGAACCCGAGCGTGAAGCGTTAAAGGAACCGGACCTGGCTCCACTCTGTCCTGAGCCGCGAGAGCTTCCTGAATCTGGGAGCAGCACTTTCACAGCTGTGTCGAGTCGTTCAGCGATGTTGTCCTTACCGAAGCTTCGCAGCAGACGGATGGTGTCATCAACACTCAGGAGTGATGCGCAGGGAGCACGCTTGCCAATGATTTGCAATGCTTTGAGGACCTTCAGCTCACTGCCGGTCGCGTTTTGGCTCTCGAGCTTGAGGCTCATGACTGCTTGACGCACTGAAGCACGTCCCGCTTGTTCGGTTTTGCCGTCCTCTTTTTCGCCGCGAATGATCTTTGAATCAAAATCGCGGACAGCCATGAAGCAACTGTCACGGGACTCACCTCTCTGGAAGAAGACAACACGTGCACATTCTTCATCTTCATAATCGGCCGGCAGACTGTTCTCATTCAGCTCAATCTCGCTGAAGCTGAGTTGAATGCTTTGCTTACCAACCGGCGTAGCCACGACCGAGCCAGGTAGGAGCATAGATCTGGAGCCACCCACATCGAGGACGGCATTCTCCGTAACAATGTGCGTTTCGGGCGAGTTCACGAGAACAACAGGGAAGGGTCGTGTGGACGAGGCCGAAGCAGTCGAAGCAGTGGTGGAGATCGTGACCGAAGATGACGTCGTAGCTGCCGACCCCATGGATGTGACAGAACCCGCAGGGGATACCGAAGTGGAAGACATGCCAGGGAGGCCGTCATCGGTGGCCGCAGCAAAGAGTGAAACGTTTTGTGTGTTTGTCGAACTTCTGAAGTGAGAACTGCGAGAATTATGGGAATGCGAGGCCTGGTGCGAGTGTGCGGAAGCACGAGAACTCGTGCGTCGACTGCTCGACGAGCCGGACGCCGATCCAGTACCACTGGACGAGCCAGATCCACTTGCGGCACCACCAGTGCGAGCACTCCCACGCGAGACTCCGCGACCATGTGCGGCTGCACCCTTCTGAGTCATGGTGTTGCCACGTAGAGAAGGGGATTACCGCTTGGTTCGAGAGTAAAAGACTATAGTATGATGAAATACAGTAAAAGCACGTGTTGGATGAGCGCTTACCCTTCGTTTCGCGTCGGTTATCGGCCAAAAACGTGCGCTTCGGGTGATTCTTGTTTCGAAAAACGGCGGAAAAGAGTGGATATGACACGTTTACAGGCAGATCTCAAGATTAAAACGTGAGCATTCGAGTGTAGGGCACGAGGGTAAACCTAGATATCCAATAAAGATCACGCAAACCACCTAGAGACAAGCCTTTTCATGCATCGCACACGCGCTCGAATTTTGCTCAATTTCTGTACTCAGCACAAGTCAAGAATCCCACATCGCCTAGGAGCATTGCCCAGCGAGACCGCACCAAAGTGTGTGTCATAGTTTCACAAGACATATATCTACGCTGGAGGTCCGCGCACAATTGTGCACGCCCGTTTCCAGCGCCTTTCCAACCAAAGTGGGGGCTCACTGAGCCTCGATATGCGATATCGGACCACAGCGCGCGTAGTGCAGGCATTGAAACCGAAGGTTTCTCGGCTAGGATTGCTCATGCCCCGCCATCGCGCATCGGAAACCGGCGCGGCAGGTGAGTCCGCCGCCGACGTATCCAAGAAACCCGCCTCAAGTGGATCGGGCGGCGATTCAGAAACGGTTGCTCCGACGCGATCCGCACGTGTCAACACAGCAGCGAAGGGTGCAGCACTTGAAAGAAGGGTAGCTGAGTTGTTGAGACACGAAGGCTTCAAGAACGTGCGTACGAACGTGCGGATTCGCGACAAGAATCGCAACCTGAGTGAGATCGATGTGATCGGAACTAATCGGAGTTGGTTCACTTCTTTCTTGCCCTCGTCTCTCACCGAGTGTCCGTTCCAGCGCACGGTATATGTCGAGTGCAAGCACTATGGGGAGCATCGTCTTGTTCCGCTCTCGGACGTTGCCAAGTTCAAATCCGTCCTGGAGCTGAACGACTTTCCTATTCGTCAGGGTCTGTTCGTCACTACGACAAGATTTGTACCACGCGCGACGACTATTGGCATTCGCACGGTGGACGGAACCCAATTAAAGTTGTGGGAAGCCAAGATCAAGCGAAGGCAGCGCGTTTTCCGCATCGTCAAGATCATTTTCTTACTAGTTGCGTCGACGATGGCATTCGGAGTCGCTTGGCTTCGTCTCATCCGAACGAGACTAAAGCGGAACCCCAACGCCTACCCAGTCCTGCGTGTCTCGAATGAGGGTAAGATCCCCACCTCCCCACGACCCGAGGTTGATCTGGTCGTTTTGCGTCATTCCAAGGCTCTGAACTTGACTTTGGCGGCACGACTCGTTCAGCCAGGCGAACTTGGTCATCTCGGTGAGCTTCGAGGCGACAGCTTGTGCTTGATATCTCGTAATGCAGATCCGAACGAGGCTATCACGTCGTACACTGATTTCAGGCGTGGAGCGAAGTTTGTTCTACCAATCTCACCCATACTTCCCTTCCCGCTTCGAAACCCCAACCGTTTCTTTGGAGCCTCGATTGGATTCCAATATCCGCTCTGGATGACAGTCCCTGGATTGGGTAAGGAGTTCCTGTCGCAGATCCTGAGCAGACTCCCTGTTAAACGGTGAGAGTGTCCTGCACCGCTAGTTTTTTGTCCGTTGCTAAACTCACCCAATTTAACTCCTACATTAGTTCTACCGTATGCGAACAGCCCGTTGCTTAAGAATGATCATAATAAAGCAGTCTATCTGAACAAATTGGCAGGGCCACACGGCCAATGGTGAATTTATGAGTACAAAGCATTGGAAGATGTTGCTAAGATGGAGTTAGGCAAGTAAAAGAAGAAAACGATGACAGTGGTTCTCGAGACGTGAACCAGCTCAGTGATGGGGGATCGCTCAAGATCCAAGAACGAAGGTAGCAATGGATTGGATATAACGAGTTAGAATAACTGTGTGATACCAGGTATGTGTGCGGATATAGCAAGCTTCTCCAGTAATGATTTGTGTGACAGTCGTATGTTCAGCTTATCGGACAAACTTACTGGGAATCGAGAGGATCTAGATCGACTGGGATGTACACGTAAGGATAGTATTCGCCGGATGCTCCCGAAGCTGACAATTCGGCTTCTGAGAGGCCAGAGACTCCAGAATCTTCTGGGTTGTCACCTCCATAGAGTTTGGCCAGCGCGGCTCGAAGCTTGCGCTCGCAACCCTTGTTAGGCACCAGAATCTGGGCGAGCCACTCTCGCGAAATACCATATCGCAGGCAAGCCTCGACAAAAGTACGCATGGCCTTGACGTGCATCCATGCAAAGAACACCTCTTCGTATTGAGTCTCGCACCAGAGAATAAGATGTTCCCACTTCTTTTGTCGCTTATCCAGAAGATCTGCATAAGCCTTCTTTGAACGCTCTTCTTCCATGGGATCGTAGACGAAATTGGGACGAATGGACCATCGCTGATCACGACACAGCATCTTGTAGCGCTCAACATTGGGATAAATTCTCTCACTACCAGTAGCCGTTGGGGCTTGCGAAGATGCAGATGCGGGAACGCCATCAGGGTTGGCGATGGATACTCCGTCGTTGCGGCAGAGAAGCACAACACGATACAAGACGAACTCATCCTTGACTTGCTCCTCACCTATGAGCTTCTTTGCAGAGCCAGGCACAACAGTGGGAGTTACTACAGTGGAGGAGCCTTTCTTGGCTGGCTTGGCTGGCTCCTCCTTAGCCTCAGTGGATGATTCGCTTTCCTCTGCGACAGCCTGTTCAGCACTTGCTTCTTCCGTGGGCTTGACGTCAACGATGTTGAGTCGACTTCGCTCCTTGGCCTCGAGTTCCTGCTGACGCTTTCGCTCCCTCTCTTCCTGCTCTCTTTGTCGCTTCTTCTCTTCCTCGTGACGCTTGTAGTAATTTTCTTCGAGTTGCATGTAGGTGTCCTTGAACTCCTGTTCCTTCTGGCGGGGAACGCAGATTAGCAATGTCGTAAAGTGGTCGGTTTCAATGATATCTTCAGGAGAGATAAACTTGGAGATTGGTCGGACCAAGAGGGATCCCTTATCACGTCTCTCATGTGCAGTTAGAACTGACTTAATATCTGCCAGTTCAGCTGTATATCGGCGCAACTCCTCTTCCTTCTTCGCAAACTCGTCGTTGATTCGAGCAGCGAGTCTGTCGATAGGTTCCTTGACGGAATAGAGGGACTCGTCCCAACGGAAGTTGAGGAAAACCTCTTGAGGTCGCTCTAAATCATGAGAAAAAAAGATAGTGAAATAAAGGCGAATGAGAATTTGCAGACAACGTAATGCAACGAAGAACAGCTGTAGCACACTCAGTGAAAATGCGACAAGATCAACTCTGATTTTCTCACGTACTTGCGACAGCTGGGACATTGCGATCCAGGGACTCACGAACTTGAATCAAGAGCTCCTTGGGTAGGGGAGCTGCACTGACGGGCTCCTTGTGATCCTCGCTTTTGCTCTCACTCTTGTTGTTCGCGTCGCCCTTGATGTTATCGTAGAACGTCTTCTGGATCTTCTTCATCAAGTTCGTCAGCATGAGATCGAGCTTGGCGAGTTCATCGGTCGCCGCAAAGAGACGGTCGATGGTACCCACCTTCAACTCTTTCGGCAGCTTGAAACGGAAGTTTCGCGAGAGACCGGCGTGCATCGTAACATTGTCAAGGCTCGAGCGGGCAGTTTGGAAGTTCATGTGCGGCGCCGGCACCGCTAGAAAATTAAAGCAAAACATTCGAGTTAAAGTGAGTTCACGTGTTGAGGCGAGATTTTACCACACCTGCGGGCTACCACCATCGTAGGTTGGGAAGCGTCGACGTTCACGAGCCATATCCAGGTCGGATAAAAAGCCTAGTCGAGATCTCATGTATGGCCAGTGATCCGAGACTGAGATTGGGGCCAAAAGGTCCTCGAGGTGAACGATAACGGAGTACACCAGCTCAGACCATGGCGTATGCGTGTGCGTTCCATCCGAAGCACTGGTTTTGTTACACTTGTGAAGAATCCCAGAGTAGTTGGAAAACAGGCTTTAAGTGAATAATACCGCAAGTCGATAGATTAAAATACGTACCAATGATCCAGTAAGGAGGGGAACTCATGTTCAAACTTGTTTTGTGATGGATCGGACCTCCCTAACCACGGTAAAAATGTCCTTTTATCCTTCTCACTTTCGTTCAACTCAGCGCCGTTTTTTAGTGTCGACCCAGTCTGGTCTGGAGTCGGGACAGGGGGTGACGGAGAACTTGAGTTCCTCATACAGCCCCCTGTCCCCTGTCCCGGCCATTTGAATACCCGAGAGAGAACTCGGGCACCAAAGTATTCGGCACCCCCTGCTCACCACAGTAACTGCAGTTACTGACCGACGATTCTGGACGAAAACAACAGGTTTTCTGCGACGAATTACGCGCGAAGTAGGGACTGCCCGGCAGTTGGACCAGCGTGGATACTTAGCTGCGTAGCCCTAGTACCGACTGATACGGCTCTAAGTCGAAGAACACACACACAAGTATCAAACTGCGGCGCCAAGCACGATACGACACACTAGCCGTTTCAGCATTTGTATATACACCGTGACGACGTGACCTGCCGCGAGGGAGGGATTGCAGTATAGGGTGCGCCGGGCGAATCGCCCCTGAAGCGAAGACACCCAAGGGGAGGACTCGAGGGCTACACTTCTGCAGATGAATCTCACAACGCAGAGCAGCCTCCCTGTGGACGGGCTGCACGGCAGCGGCAGTAACAGTAGTAGCAGCGGAAGCATCCACATCACCAGCAGCAGTAGTAGCAGTAGTCTCAGTGGGAGTGGTGGAAACAGCACCGCAACTGGAAGTCCCTTGCTCCCTGGTTCCTCCACGCACCGAATAGGCCCTACGAGGGCCCTCGCGCCTGCTGGCACGAGCGCTTCTTCAGATACTCTCGCATCGACCAGCCTGACCGCAAAGGCGAGTGCCGTTACAGCTGCAAGACCACAGCAACTGACTGAGAAGCTCGTAGCTCGTGAAAGGGTTTCGGAAAGTCCCGCGAACGGAACTCTAATCAACTTGGGAAACATGGAAGTGAGTGGTGATGTCGCTCAGCTTCTATCATCCGGACAAGGACATGATGCGCTGAGCAATGTAGCGCTAACGAAACTAGTTCGACAACTCGCAATCCAAAACAAACTCTTGCACAACGCGTTGACCGAGATGAAAGAGCGCCAGAAAGAGTTGGCGTCCAACCAATCATTGATTGCGTCGACTCTAATGAGTGATCTCTCGAAAATCAGTGCTACGACAGAGATGTCTAACCAGGAAATTACTTTCCTAAAGCAGCAGCATATGTCGCATCGGAGTGAATTGCAATCACATTTAAAGTACCTGGATGACCATCTAGCGAAGACCAAGGAAGAGATGCTGCTTGTGGCGGCTCAGGTTGCAGCCATCGACCAAAATAGCAAGGCATGGAACGAACACATTACAAAGGCTCTGGAATATGCAAAGCAAGACAGTATGGAGCGTGGCATTGCGACGGCGAAGCTATCAGAAAGGCTCCTGACTGAGTTGAATGATCAGCGCGTAAGGTCAGACGAGTTGGAGAACACGTTCAAAGCCACCATTCGTGAGATTACCCTCCAGAATGCGCAGGCGAATGCTCAGGCGATGAACCAGCTCCAAGGCCAGCTTCATGCCATCATTGGATTTGTGTCAGAGAATGCCCAGCCTAGCGCTGATCTGAATCGGACGCTTCGCGATGGATCGCCTTCTCCAAACCTCCCGTCTAATGCAGCAAGCTCCAACTCGCTAGCGGTTCTGAATCACTCAGCTCCCCCTAGTAGCCTTAGTCGCACCGGAGCTCAAACCATACTGTCTCCCCGCGCGCCAAGCCAGCAACAACTCAGCAGCCATGCGACTGATCAACAGCGTATCTTCCACCAGAGTGTTAGAAATGTAACTGAAGCTTACCAAGATACCGTGAAGGGTGAGCTCGCATCCATGCGGACGCAACTTTCGGCAGCAAAACTAAGCCTAGAGGAGCGATTTGCTGATCAATCTCGTCAGCTGCGCACAGCGCTGCAAGGGATGCGAAGTGAATTAGATTCGTTAAAGAACGAGTTCATGAACCTGTCGAAATCTGCTGAGACCCTAGATCGCAATGTTTCAGATCGCATCCATCGAAGTGAGGAAGCTGTAGCAACACTTTCAAATCGGTACGACCTTGAGTTGAGCACCGTTAAGCGGGATATTTCGAACTTGGGGAAGAATTTCTTGGAACAATATGCTGAGATAAGAGCAAAGCTTGCTGCGCTACAAGCACAAACCACACTTGGTGAAGTAACTGGGAAAACTTCGAGTGCTACTTGGGAATCTCCGAGACGACAAAGCCAGGAGACTCGAGGAATTTCAGTGGAGGTGCAGAAGGAGCTTACACGGTTATCAAGGGATTTCCGAGACCTCGTTGCCTTTGTCCGAGAGACTCATTCGGACCAGAATCGTAGACTAGATCAATTGGCGGAGCAACTTCAATCGCAGCTCGTAGCATCCCTTTCCCGTCTACGTCATCTTGATCAGACACGGACTGGCGTGCTGAAACCCCCTGGTCGTTTGGGTCGTCCTGGATCGGCACTCCTCTCGAGCATGGTGGATGGTGGCTCCGGTCCAGACCCATCTCATGTATCTAAGAGCCAAGCAGCTGCTGCCAAAGCCATCCGCGCTTCTCACACTGCAAGCTCGGAAAAACGCCTCGTGACGATGACTCAAGCTGGGTATACAGGGGAGCTCGCCCAAAGAAAATGGTTCACAACCGAGGAGCAGCGACCTACAACCGCAACGACGGCTCCAGTCGACAAGTCGGGGGGTCAGTATGAGCAAAGCCCAGACTCGGCCAATTACGCGACAACCACAACCGAGTCGACTGTGTCAATCAAGAAGGGTAAGCCAATCGCATCCTCATCCGAACTTCCACGCCTGTCATTGCCTCGATTATCAGTAGCCTCGTCCTCATCCGCGCAAACGAGTCTTTCTCAAGGAGGGGCATTTGGGCTAATGGTAGGCACTCCCCCAAAGCTGTCACCGAGAAGACCGGTTGGGAAGCAGGCATCTCAAGAGCATTCGGAGCCTGAGAGCGGTGCCGTTGATGCTGAGGGCCCTGAACTCGCACACCAGACATCTAAAGGTCTCAGCATGACACAAAACACCTCCGAGATGGATGACCAAACGGGAGTTTCAGGGATTGTATCAACGATTGACGAAGCAAACCCCGCAGCTCGCCGACACCAGGCTTCGGCTGATCCTCAATTGCAGCAAATGCAGAAGCAGTTACACCAGCTTCAGCAGCTAGATCAGCAGCACGCTCAGCAAGAGCAGATGCAACAACAACAGCAGCAGCGCAAGACAGTGGCAAATCGTGCCGAGGCCGCCCAAGCTCAGTCGTCTGGTGGACATACCGAGCTGCGAATCAACCTAGAGCTCCTTAGCCCACAGACGGATGACCAAGATGCGCAGAACGAGGTGATATCCGCCGAGGTTGTGACTGACACCGCGAGGCCCCGCCGGCTGTCAACAAGGAACCACGAGCGTGACATTAGTCCAGAGGCTGAGCATCCTAACTTGCGACCAGTGTCACCGGATGTTCCGTTACCGCCCACAGCTCGGGATTCTCCAACGTCTGTGCAAGCAAGTGCGCCACAAAGAGACGCAGCACCTGCGGTACTGACAGCAGCGGTTCTAAAGGCCCTCGACCAAGGCTACTACTCCAGCAGTCCCTCGTTCCGACTTGCCAGAAGGGATGCTTCCCCAACTCAGCACACACACTTGCCACCTGATGCCGTCGCTGTTGAGGCAAATCAAGCGCCGCTGGCTCGAGCAATCTTGGCTCGAGGTGGTAAGGCGTTTGCTGTTAGTGGTGACGAGGCTACTTTGTTGGACGAGGATGGCGAAGAGGCCGTTGAGTCACTCCTCTTTAAGGACTGGATATCGCCGAACCCTGGTTGGCTTGGAGAGTCTCGTGGCTTAATGAAGCGTCGAAAGCCAATGACACCAGCAGAATTGGCCAGTTTGCTTGGTCTGAAGCTTAATCCCACCACTCAACGTGGCTCGGAAAGTGGTCCTCAGCCCGAACCTGATCCAAATGAAGAGGCTCCATTGTCGCCAGAAGAAGCGGCGGCTATCTCGGCCGCTGCGCAGGCGCAGCTAGAGGCCGCGAAGCAAGATTGGTTGCTCAACCGAACCGCAACCCTCCCCCCACCCCCACCAGGTGCAAGTACACATGAAGTGCTAGTGCGTAAGTTGTTAAGCATACGTCAACAGCAGGAACAGCATGGTCCTCTGGGCTCTCAAGTCGCAAAGCAGCTTAATAGGAAGCAAAATCCTGGAGGTCAAACGGGTGAATTTGATACCGCAAGTATGAATGGAAAATCTCAGCGCCTAGACCTGGACGGACGTCAATCTAAACTCAAACCTGCGGCGGGTCAGCAGCCATCCTCAAAAGGGACACGGTCTAAGGCAAAGGACAAGGCTCGTGACCGCGGAAAAGAACGAGACCGCCCGAAAGGCCGTGATCGAGCTCGTGATCAAGAACCTGAGGGAGACGCCCATGAATCGAGCTCAAATCATGAGGAGATGCTCGGCAGAGGTAATACTCAGAATCAGGCGAAGCCAACGCATGATGGAAGCAGCAGCCCGCATAGAGAACACACTGGCAGCAACAGGGTTAGTGGCAACAAGGACGCAGCTGATGAAGAGAATTATCCACTCCCGAATGTAGACTTTAAAGCGACACTTTCGGCTGACTTACTGGCCTTGCCAACCCAAGGAACCCATGTCAAACAAGGGTCGCAGCAGCCTTACATTTCACCTCTCTTCTTGCAGCCTCAAGCTTCAGGAAACATTCGAAGCAGTACGTCGCAGGGTGGGGAAAATCCTACCCCACCTCCCCAATCTGCCTCATTGAGTGAGGCTGTCCCAGAACTCCCTGACAGACGACAAAGCCTCGGAGCGAATTTTGTTCACAGGAAAGCACTTGAAGACGATGAAGACAAGCGGCAGAGGCCTGACACAAGGGGAGCGCCCCCTATCAAGTCAATGAATGGAGAACGTGCACTTGGTCCCCAGCTCAACCCTGATAGTAACCAGCCTTCACATATATTCGCTCCGGATCACATCGAAGCCTCCCGCCCTAGATCAGCTGATCCGACGGGCGCCGACTCTACAGCGCAGCTCAAGCCACATACCACTGCAACGACCATTGCCCCGACTTCCGGCTCAAACAACTTCAAAACCCCAGTAGGTCCTGTTATCAGCGTTGCTCAACACTTGCGCGCTCGTATAAACCCGAAAGCAAATGGAATGCTGGGAGGCGGCACGAGATTGGCTGCTTCGGGGGGGACACTTCACACTTCGGCTCAACATAATGAAACAGAGAAGGCGGATGCTGCCTCGGAATTGCCTGTCTTGGAACAAATTCCATCAATCGACATGTCTACAGCCGGGATGAGTACCGCAAGTGAGCCTGTGGCAAGTCGATTGCCAATTGCTTCCTCTCTTACAAAACCCCTGATCCCAACTGGGAAAGTGGGTATCAAGCCTCAACCCAATCCTTCGAACTTGGCTCCCCCGTACAAGTGATTAAGGTCCAAAGCTTAATCAATCACAAGAATAGCAGTAAACTGAAGAACATTTTCATTGTATTTTGTCTTTGATATCAAGCGGTTGTGAACAATTCTAAGTGACTAAGTGACTTTATATATTTAATATCGAGTTTGTAGGACTCAAGCACTTCTGAGCGAAACCGGAGCTAATTTGCTAGTAATTGCCTAGGGGCTCGGTACAACGCGTACAGTTGGTGATGTAAGGCAGATTCTGGGAGCCGCAGCTATTGCACCATTTAAGTGACAAAGATCCACAGAATGAGCAGAAACCATTTCGGTTGCAGATAGGATCAGAGCAATCCGCGCTGCACGATCGGCAAGCGAATGGCTTGAATTGAAGGCGTACACGATTGCTACCGCAACCTTTGCATGAGCGGCCACCTGTGTTGCTACTCGAGCAGCTGCCGCATGTCCAGGTGTCGGCACTTGGTACAAGTCGAGCGTGCAGTGACTGGATCTGCTCAACGGTCACTTCACCAGTAAGTTGGACCGAAACATTACGAATGTAGAACGGAGTCTCCATTTCGTCAGCGAAGCGTGAGCCACCAATCATGAAGCTACGTGACAAGGCTGCGACAGAATCCGGAGTGAGATCATGTGACTGCCAGTAAGCAATAGCGGGGTCGGCTCCAGAGAACAGAACCAGTCGTTTACGGACCAAGTCAACATGGATTGAGACGGGCGTCCATACTCCTGCTGCTACGGCAGGAACAGGGAGCTCGATACCAGGTTGGTTATAGCCGTAAGTGTGTTGGTTCTTATTAACACCAGCCTGCGAATTACCATATCGCTCATGAGCCACTAAATTACCTTGTTGTGTGACGTAGACAAGTGGAGAGACGCAGTTCTGCAGATTCGTGTGGAAAATGGCACGATAGCCGTTTTCTGGAAGTTCTGGGAAATAAACTGCGAGGGTGACAGTGTACTGCACAAATGCGCGTCTTGTGCCGCGACCCAGCTTTGGAAGATTGAACCGCATCGAAGCTCCACTACCGAGTCTAACTGCGTATTTACGATCACGGATCTGAGATAGCACAGAGGGATCGTAACCAAACTTGCACTCATGTTTTTCTTCCTGTGAGGATGACAGAGTGTCCAACGCTGCAGATACCGCCTCCAACATCTCGTTAGCTTCTTCCAGGGATGTTGTACGAGTAGGAAGTGGAACCGATTCCCAAAGCTGGCATACAGACGCGGGCGAGACCGGAATGACAGGCACCTTCTTCTTTTTCTCGCTACGCTCTTCTTCTTCCCCTTGACCAAAGTCGGCTCCTTCGCCCGAGTCTAGCGCGTCGTCACCTTCGAAGTCCGCGCCGGGTTGTCCGAAGGCGGGCATAACACCGGCATTCATATCATCCATTCCCATACCAAACGTTTGCTCCTCCTCGTTGGCTTCAGAATCCTGCACTGAAGGATGGAGGTTAATGCCCATTGCGGAGTCGGGTTCAGTACTAGCATTGAATCCCATCTCTTCACCAAATTGCCCTCCGGTAAACGCATCAGTAGTACTATCATCGCCCTCTGCTCCATTCATGCCTCCGAAAGGTGGTTGTCCAAAGGGTGATTGTCCGAAGGGTGCCTGGCCGAATGGGACGCCCAAGCTCATTGGACCTCCCTCGCCGAAGTCCATCATCCCAACTAATGAATGTGCACCCGTGGCCTCCTTCTCGGATTTTGACTTCTCGAGAACTGAAGCGTCGAAGATGTACGTCTGAGTCTTGTCCGCAGATGAATTAAAGACGAATGACACGTCCGGTGGTAGAGTCGAGGCATCTAGAACCCAATCTACTGACAGAGCCTTGCGGTCTACAACAACGAGGCTGCCACCCACTATTCGTGAAAGAATTTCCATAGTGATCGCCGACTTTTCTTGCTCAATCTGGCCGAGGCTACGTCGCATGGAGTATTCTTGCGCCTCTGCCTCTGTGGTGCGTGTGTACTCCTCAATCTTCTGAAGGAACTCCTCCTTGCCTCTTGGGATGATTCGAGCATTGTCGACATCCTCAGGCGATGCTGCTACGGGTGGCATAGACGGCGGTACAACGAACGTTGCAGGCTCGACCGGTGGCAATGTGAAGGGGAAGGCAGGCTGTGGTGAGCGATCTGGCTGAGACTTTCGTGCATCCTGTTTTCCTGACTGGGAGTCATCTTCGTCCTCATCTCCATTGATCGTGGCCTCCCACTCGTCCAGACTGAACTGGAAGTCACCGTCCGTATCATAGACACATATCAGGTCGAACAGCGTTGCAGGGGTCTCTTGGAAGCCCAGCCAATCCAAGCCACCCAAAAGCTCTGCGGGTGAGAGATAGCCATTGTGATCAACATCGAATAGCTGGAAGGCGTCGTACGCATTCAATCCTCGAGCCTTGAGCGCATTTTCGATTGATTTCACTTTGGCTGTGAGCTTAGCCAGTACGTAAGTATTTGGTGTCGTGACAATTCGTCCAAGTGGACTCTTCTCGATCTTCCTGTTCGCGCGGCGTCGGCAAGCCATGACATCTTGGAAGAAACGCCTTCGTGCCGCGCACGAGTCTTCCCTGAATGCGAGCAGGAGATAAACCAATTCTGACTTCTTGAAGTGCATATCAGAATTGAGGAAGCGAATGGTTTGCAAGGCCATTTGAGATTGGAACTTGGTAGCCGGTGGCAACTTGTGCCAGGTGTCTATGATTGAGAAGTTGTCGGCAACATTGCGGAGGCAGATTGCCGCACTAGAATCCTTGAAAAGTGAATCTCGATTTAATCGGTTGTGCATGACTCGGCGAATAGTTTCGGCCTCTGCCAGAGAGAGTAAAATCCAAGTGCGACCAGCTTCAATGTCAAGGAAGAGCTGCAGCTCGCACATGCGGGACACTGCTTCCAAGGTGTACACATTCGCCAGCTCTCCCTTCGAGACTGCGATTGCAGCATCAACTAGCCCCACGTGTACAGAGTCTGCATATGCCTGTGCCTGCGTCAAGCCAATCGCGGCTGCAGCCGCGGCTCTTGCGAACTGGTCATCAGGGATGCGCCCGTTGCGATTCATAAGAGCATTAACGCCAATGGCTTTGCTCAGGGCTGCCCATGCAAAGAGTGCCTTCACAACAGAGTGCTCAGGGTTATCCAGATGGAAGCACGCTGAAACAACAGCTGTGAGCCTGTCGGCTGGGATCATACCGTCATGATCGTCATCGAGGAGCTTTAGCGCATCCATCAGCATCTCCAGCTCGAAGTTAGTTAGGGTTGCAGGAGCATACGTCTTTGTGGTTTCGGTGGCGTTCGGAACCAGTTCAAGGACTGCGGTGGCGTTCATGATACGCCTATCGCCCGACCATCGCGGGTTGAAATAGTTTACCGACGCCTTAAGATAAGACGGGAAGTGCAAGGAGATGCCTTCATTGACGACAAACGATGAAAGCGGGTAGAATTGGTTGCATATCTCAGGCGTGGCAAGTGAGTCGAAGTACCACTGGACCGGGGCCTCAGCATCGCGGCTATATGCCAGATCGACGTACTTCTCAATCTCAATTTCCTGTTCTGCATGCACCTCCATGGTCATCTCCTGCTCCTGAACTCGTGCCTGAACCATCTCGATATTAAGCTTTTGTGCTTGGTATCGATGGTCTGCAAGCGCTCCGATGCCCTCCTCGTCCACCAATTCGATTTCTTCGATGTCTTGCAAAATTTCCTCAGCAGAAGCGTGGTGAGAGTGCTGTCGTTTCATGCTAGGCTGCCGAGTGAACGGGATCGCCGAATTGGCGAGGGCGACATCTCCTCCCTCGCGCAACCCGTTCTCAACAGCAGCATAGATGGTCTGAGAGCCGCCGGCCTGTGCATATTGTTGCTTGGCTCGTTCGAATTCAGCGAATGTTGATGACACGAGATCTTTCACAGTATCAAGTACAGCTTGTGCACGGCGTGTATCCTCAGACGTTCGAAGCCATTCATTGTGGGTCGCAATTTCCTCTTCAATTAATTCTACGAAGCTGACTGGGGTGGGGAGAGATGCTGAGACTGTTGAAGCAATTGGCTCACGGAAAATGTCGAGAGCTTTGCTCATTTGTTCGGGTAGAGTATACGCCTCAAGTTGCTCCGCAGTGACTTCGTCTGCGCCCGCTGACTCGCCTGTATCCGACGAGAACTTAAAGGGGACGCCATCAAGGAGAGTATTGAAAGCGTGGCGACGCCATAATGTGGAGAGGTTTTGAACACACAACTGATTGAATTGGATTCGCTCTGTTTGCATCGAATTAATGGTTAGCCAAGCCGAAATGTTCAGAAGGACCTTTGGTGTATCGTTTGTTAGCATGGACGAGATTTCGGTCACCTTGCTCGAAGCAGCACGAATAAGAAGCGGAGCCAATGACTCGCTGTTTGCAGTAGAGAGAGATGGCGCCTGCTTGTCACCCATAATCTCCTTAGCCTCGCTAAGGACTTCGGAGGCGACGTCCTTCTCGATTAAGCCTACCTGTGCGGCAATGATTTGACGACGGATAAGCTCGTTAACCTCAGGAATGATGTATAAATGAATCCTCTGACCCTTGCCAATACCACGCATTCGATAAGCGCCCTGTGCGTAGTCGCGGAAGGTCATATCTTTACCGAGTGTCTGGATCGCGACAGCATCGATAGGCTGAGGGATATCAATACCCGTTGTGTGGATCTGGTCAAAGAATGTGAAGCGCTTCTCAATTGGGACACCGCACTGCGACAACTTGACGACCCTTCTTGACTCTCGCAGCATCACCATCTTGCGATCAAATTCGTCCATGAAAACAACACCATCGAAGCCCTCCAATCCATTGTTTAGAAGGAATGCGGCGACTTGTTTGTTAGTAAGACCTGTGATTAGGGCACCGGTATCAATGAGAGCATGGTATCGATTGCCAGAACGGGCGATCCGCAGGAGCAACGATTGTGCAGACCAGTCGTCAGGCAATTCCTCGTACGAGACAACATTGGGGTCAATCATAGTGGCCAAGACTTGGCCATCGGCACCACGTTCATACTGGCATCGTCCCAAATCAACTGGAAGCAGGTCCGAAGGAGTACCTGAGAAACCAATGCGTTGAGGGAATAGCATGTCACTACCCAATTCCTGACCAGAAGCAGAGAGCTTGACGACTTGATGACGTAGGTAGGTTGGGAAGATATTCTCAGTCAAGTGATAATGTAAGAGCTCAGGCAGGTAGCGGAGAAGTTTGTAAAGGGCCTTCATCTGCTCATTATTGGATGCCTTCAGCATGCGAAGCGAGGAAACGACAGGAATATCATCCGCACCCTCTGCAGTGCCTGACTTTCCTTGGTTGTGGCCACGAGTAATGTCAACATCCATGACATAGTTTGCATTAAGTCCCTCATCATAGTCCTCCGAATCTTCTTCCTCAAGGATTACACGACTCTGCGCAGATTGCCGAATCATTCCTCCGGCCTCCTGAACCCAGCTGACATATCGTAAGTTCGTCGGTCTTTGCTCATAGGGTCCCATTTCCTTGGCCAGATTGGTTCGTAACCCATGAATCACCTCAACGAAATCGTTCCAACGGAGACCTTCGTAGCGGTAGGCTAGAATAGTAAGTCCAATGACGATATCAGGGTGTGCGTACTCTGACGACTTTGCAGGGACATCCTTACCAACGAAGGGAACTGCAAGCTTCGCTCGAGTCATTGGCATGTTGGGATCTTCCGCGAGCGCACGCTCAAGGTCCTCTGCTGAGAGCAATCCGAATGTAACTCGATCGATCTTCTGAAGTACGTGAGGCAAGAAGGATGCAAGCCAGTCTCGAGCCAGGTTAATCATTTTGCGGTATCTCTCAGGCAAGGCTTCGAATCGATCACCAAGTGGGGTGCCCTTCTCCACACCTTGAAGCAGCATTGTCAACATCTCGCGACGAGAAAGAGTTGGCATTGAAGATTGCTCGAAGAACAAAAGCACCCAATTTGCGAAGATGGACTTCATCTTGCTGTGATAGAACTGAGGATTAAGAAGGACTAGGTGCGGCCGAGACAGTAGTGCACGTGATGCGTAACCCAGTTCAGCGATCTCCTTTAGCCTCTCTAGAATCTTGATCGCACGCGAGGACTGTTTAAACGCCACGGACATCTTTCCTCGTGACGTGTAAAAAACGGCATCAATGATGTGAACGGCGAGGTTCCACCGGTCTTGTTGAGCATCAAGATCAACTCGAGGACCAATAGGGAAGTTCAACTCAGACTTAAGTGGATGCAAAATAAGATCGACTTCATCCATAATCAAGGCACCTTCACGGAAGAGGCGGATGATCTTGACGATGTTTTCGGCATGTTTGACGGCATCGGGCGAGCGAAGCATATTGTTCTTATCCGAAATGACCGTAAGGAGCTCAACAAACTTTAACATGAGGGTCTTCAGGGCAGTGGGCGTCGTGACGACTACTGCGCGAGAAGCGACTGCTTGTTCGAGCTTCTTGGCAAGAGCCTTGGTCACTTCCATCGGACGATCACATTCGAATGTGTACACACGTTTCGAAATAACCGAGGTGAACGTTGCTCGTAGAATGTCTCGAGCTGCATCCAACAAGGCTTGTGGAACTACCTCTGCTACTAGGCGCTTGCCATCTGCCAGCATCAATGCGAGAAGAGGCCCAATAACGGTCGTCTTACCCATACCCATGATTAACTGCTTGACGCATGACCCAGTCTTCGTGTTGGCCTGGGCCTCCATCTCAATCGCTTCTGCGAGTGCTTTGCGCGCTGAATCCGCTTCTTCTCTTGTCATCGCGTTAATGAAATCGTTGACCATATCAACTTGCTTCTTACGGAGAAGCAAATTCCAGGTAAATTCGAAGACTAGATAGCGTGGGTCCAGCTCCCAGGCAAGGACTTTGTCGGAACCGGCATCTCTTAGAGGTCGAACGTAGTGACGTCGCTGGAGTAGCTCCGTGGCGAGCTTCTCGGCCTGTTGCAAGATAGTGGCGGCGAGTGCGGTGCTTGAGCTGCTGCCTGCGCCCATCGAAACAACGTTAAGTGCTGAGCGAATCTTCTTAGCAAGCGAGTGAGCCTCTACGATGCAACGCGAAACGTGGCCAATGCGGTTCGATCGCAGGAGCGTGCACATGAGCACCTGCTGTCCATGAGAAACCACTTCATCACTCAAGTAAGGGTTAATCTTTTGCACATCGAATTCCGCGGCTGTGGACAACAGAGTCGAGACCAGGAAACTGAAGACAATAGGGGCTTCTTGTTGAGCGCATCGTCTGAGAACATAGGCGTATCTGCCTGCCGCAGTTTCATCCGCGAGAGCCTTCGCTGCGGCCGCTACATCGAGTTGGTTACGCTGTGCTTCCCGTCTCAGCATTTCCTCATAACGCTCAGTGCGAGTCAAAGCTCGGTCGTCTTTGTTTGGAATCGCACGGAGAGACTCCAAAGTGACGTCTGCTGAATCCTTCGAAATCGCTGCCGTCTCATCCGGCGAGACTGAGGAGAGCGAGACTGGAAGTGCAATCTCGTTGTACAGTCCCAGTAGATAAGGAACAGCTGAGATCATGTACTGCTCGTCCTGCGTACGCAGTGCCTCAAGGTCGTTGACCAGTTGTGAGATAGTACTTAAGATCTTGTGACCCGTCTCCAGTCGCTTGTTGGAGGCATCATCCAGCATCTGCTTGATGTCACTCTCCATAAGTCCCCGAATGCGAGGAATTTTGGTGGTCAGAGTCTCCTGAGCGTGCGCCTGCACATCATCTTCCAGACGCAGAAGCATTCGGCGAGCTATTTCCGACCGCGCCTGAGGGTGCTGTGAGACATCGAAGGGAAGCTTAGAGAGAGGGTCTGGCCTTCCTAACTCAGTGTGGCTGAGCTCAACCACATAACGGTTCAGCGAGATCGCAGAGGCCAGGGGTTGGTCTACCAGCGCGGCTACTGTAGTGTCAGACACGCGTGCATCAAACCCACCCGGGAATATAACGTCTCCATTGGGTTCTTGGTAAGCAACGTGGTCTGTTGAGTCCGTGCCAGAAGGGTGAGGAGGAATGCGCCACGTTGATGGAGCGAAGAGAACACGCTTGGAGCATGCCAGATCTGTAACAGCAACGCTTAGTAGTGATCGATTCACTGACTTCATGTAAGTGCATACCTCCTGAGAAGTGCGTGGAACGAGAGACCGCTCATAAACAACTGCCGTGGGGAGTGGAGGAACGCTAATTGTCTCAACTCCACGACGAATCTTGTTTGGCTCCGTGTTGGGGGGCCAAATAACTCGACCGCGGGCGTCCTCTGTTGCGATTAGCTTTCTGAAGCTGTTCAGCAAGTCCGCGAAGGGTTGCTTGCCATTTACCTCAGTGCTGTACTTTAGTTCAGAATAACCGTCATTCGGTGTTCGAAGGAGTCGAGGATACTTGAGATGTGGATTCATAATCATAATTCGAATAATCGACTGCATAATTCCCTTGCGAGAAGCATCAGTGAAGTCGCGCGAGAGGATGGCGCCGAACATCGCCGCGTTGCTCAGAGTACGAACTGAATCAAGAGTGTACGGCTCCGTAAAATAGCGATATAGACCCACAAAGCCAAACTGGTACGTGGTACCTTTGTAATTCTCACGCTCAAGAGTGTACAGGGGTGCGATCTGATTGAGCTGAGTGACAATGCCATCAACACCGCTAGGTGTCATCGCATAAGAATTCGTCTGGGTAGTGAGAGTCTTCAATTCGTCAAGAGTTGCCTCCATAATGGACTTGTCGCAATACAAAAGCCACGAGGGGCGGGGGAATCGAGTTCGCTCTGAATCCTTGGATTTGGTCTTGTCTCCCTGCGTCGAAGCCTTCGTCTTCTTGGCCTTCATTTTGGTTGTTTTTCTCTTCGACTTCTTCTTCGTGCCGGCCTCCGCAACTATGGCCGAAGGAACTAAAGCACTTATGGGTTCGTCCGGATCTGCGTCAGCTCCATCTGGAACAAAGTTAGGATCATCTCCTTCCTCCCTATCTTGCTCTTGGTACAGCTTTTGGAGTAGCTCCTGCTTTCGGGAGGCATCGAATCCATCACCTTCGCCCTCGAGGACGGTCTCACCCATCTTGGTCATCATGTCGTAAACATCCGCACTGAACTTCTTGGGGGCCTGCCCGCTTTCATCTTCAGCTGCTTGGTCAGTTTCGTCTTCATCCTCATCCTCATCTTCATCCTCTACCTCGGTCTCCTCCTCTCCCAGACCGTCTCCATCGACCATGCCAGGCGCTTTGTCGCTCGACTTCGAGATCTGCATATCATCCTCATCCTCGCCGTCAGCAAGACCTGCAGCGCGGCGCTGCATAGCAGCGTCAGACTTGTCTTGATCATCATCTCCACTGTCTTCATCGTCGGAGTCGACTTCGTCCTCGCTCAGAACGTCATATAGAGGCGACTTGTCGTAGTGAACCCTGGCTTCTGATTCGCCCTTGAACATCGCTTCAATGTACGACCTCCTGGTTTTGACCACCTGGTCGATATATGTAGCACTATTGTAAGGCAAGAAAACAAACATCGCATCCTCAGTCGGCTTTGAGACCCAGTTCATGGAGTACCGTTTAGATCCCATTGTCCACGTCATGCTACCATATCGGCGCGGGGCTTGAGATACCTTACTTATAGCCAAGTACTTGCGAGCTGATGAGTCCTTCTCAACGACGGAAATTGTGTAGACTGGGTAGTTGTTTTCCATTCTAACAAATTCCAAGATAAAATCTCGGTTGAAGTCACCGACATCGGATGCAGGAATGAACTGTGGCACAAGAATCGCGTTTTCGTTGTTAGTGGCCAGAACCAAAGACGGTTCAGTGACCGTAGAGAGCTGAATCTTCATCCGCTGGCCTAGCATGCGATCGCTCTTGTTCCTATTCAGCTTCTCACCCTCTTCACCCGACGCATCATCCGTTGTATCGTCAACGTCCTCCGCTCCGTCTCCTTTCGTACCAAGTACACCTTTGATGACTGTAACCCTCATAGGAACCGTAAAATCACTGTAGCGTTCAAAGCGGAAAGCGTCATCTGCGGGATTGAGCAGTGCGCGGTGGACCAAGTTGCGAATAGCGAGGTTGTCTGTTGTTTTTGTGATTTTGCGCAAGATTGAGTCTTGGAAAATTGTGTCGCAAATGAGACGCTCTTCTTCAGGAGATAAACGGCATTGAGCTGAGACATGGTCAAGCTTTCTTAGATAGGCTGAGTATTGCGCACCTATGGAGAACGGGAGTGAGACGCCTGAATTTGCAACCGCTAGAGCAATCTTTAGTCGGCAAGCATGCGAATCAGGATGTGCATCACGACGAAACTGGACCAAGCCCATGAAATGGTCCATCTCTTCGCGGTTGTATACTGTATCGGTTGCAATACTGTTCACAAGCGAGACTACCTCGGCATACTGCCGAGTCGCGAAACGCAAAGACAGCATGTACACCGCCGCTGCGAGAGATGGAGTGAACAGGAAGCTTTGTGAGACGTGTAATGGATAAATGTAAATACCCGCAACATCCTCACGCGAAACTGTTGTGCGCCTTGGCTTGTTATTCGTTTGCTTCGTCTGCATCATGGGATTGAAAGGGAAACGACCCCTGATTACCCCAGGGAAGCCAGGAGTCGGCTGCACGTCAACGTCAAATGTTTTTGATGATCCCAGGCGAGAATAGCGGTCTTTTCTCACATCCACAGGGTTCGGGAATATCTCCGTCGGGAACACACCGTAGCTGGCACGATAGATAGTCGCATTAGGTACCAACGCAAAGTACTCGTCGTTCTCCGTAGAGACAAGAATTCCGTGCGGTAAGCCTCGGAACACCTGTGAAATCAGGGGAGTCCGTACATTGCTAATATAAAGATGAGGATGCTCTACCAGGAAGAGCTGAGTTACACCGAATTTGTCGGGTCGAGCTGTGAAGGACAAATTGAGCCTTGGAAATTCGATCAGGTGAATGCTTGGTAGCGTCTTTCCAAATTCAGCAGAGTTGGTATCCGAAACAGACTTGACTGAGCTAGCCTTCACCCAAACCAAGATATCACCTAATGTTGTGAGCCGCGTTAGCAACTTCATAAGCGTGAATAGTGGATGATCCTCTGGAGCATAACCGATGTTCACTAAAAGCAGATCTTCCGAAGCAGCTTGGCGAAGGGACTCCTCTGAATCCTCCTGTGGAGGGCTGATGTGATTTGCGGATGATGCATTTGCTAAGGGATCTTCAGAATCCTCTTTGTCGTCATCCTCCTCCATAGACGCTGCATAGATACTCATCTGGCGTGGAGTCATCTTCTTACGATATACGACTGCACTTACAGGACGGGATGATGCGAATCCGGAAGGTTGCACTCCCGGGACTAGTTCGATATACAGATACGTCTCACAACTCTTGGATGCACCTCGTCGGGGGTAACCGCGGATGCAATCGTTGGCATCTTGCCAGAAATCATGTTCCTCAATCAGAGTGTCGGGAAGAAGTCCTGCAAGCTGCGGTCCGTCGACATATACCTCAGTGGTTCCACTGAAGTTACGAGGCACCTTTGCGGCGCGGGAAATACTATAAGTTGGATTGCGTGCGACGATTGACATGTCATCGGTGTACATGTACTTGGCCCATTTAGCAGGCTGTATATCACTTGGAATGAACGTAACCACCATATTTGAAGTTCGGTAGTCAGTCACCTTAACGAGCGAACGATAGAATCGTCTGCAGTCGCTCAGAATTCCATACACATGAACAACCTTCAGGTCACGGAAAACAACTAATTCGTACACAACACCTTGTGACTGAGAAACACCCTCAAGAATACAAAAACGGGCATCACTGGGTAGCGGCTGTGTTGGCATAAAGAAGCGTAAACCTTGGAATTGAGGAATTCCCGAAGTCAACAGCGGGTCAAGGATAGGGATAATCCACACTTCCTGGTCTGCCAAATCTTGGGCGTTGTAGAGTCTCTGGCAGGATTGTAGACATGGTCTCTCATCCACAGTCCAGCTGGCGATTACATGATCCAGTCCAATCAGCTGGATAAGCTTGCGATTTGCCGTTGTGCTTAATGTAGCACATTGGAGGTCTGTTGTGTTGAACAGTCTTTGCGCGATATCGCGATATTCAGAGTCGAGTGCACGAAGGTGACAGCTCTTGAGCGACAGTTGCGCAAGCTGTAAGTTGACTTCCACACCTCGCATGTTGTCTGCTGCACGGGGAATACGAACGGGAGAATAATCGTCTGGCTCTTCAGGTCGCTTCTCTGCACATATTCTCTCGCTCTCCAGTTGGCGCTTCTGCTTAGATGTGTTGGTCTTTTCCGGTGCTTGGTCCGTCTGTGACTTGACCTCATCTTCTTTCACTTTCTCGCTTCCGTCTCCATCTTTGGCGCTTGCTTCCTCCTTGTCTAGCTCGATCAAGGCAGCAAATCGACCTCGATCACGGCCGTGACCGACGAAGCCCCATTCGTTCCTCACAGCCACTAACTCCTCCTCAGGTGTCAGCTCACGAGATCCTGTTCCCGTCGTGACGCGAACTGCCGCATCAAGAATTCGGTTTGCCACGGCAGGCTCGGCGTTACGGAAAAATCTGATCAGCTCGCGTCTTACATGCTGGAGGACTTCCACCACCTCCACATCATGCATGTGTAAGCCTGAGTACATATCCGCTAGAGCCACTGAGACTGTCCTGGGATCACGATAATTGCGATACGAATATGGATCGTATCCTGGACCCTTGCCCTGCTCATCAGTATGACCAGTGGACCAAACGTAGCGTGTTGTCAAAAATAGCATCGAACTCAGCAGGACGGTCGCCGTAGATTCGGTTATGCCATCCAACCGGGTGAAGTTACGGTGAAGTAGGAGGATGTGTGCATGCAACCTTGCAGAGAGTGTTGATAACTCATTCGCCTGTGCGCCTGCGATACGAAGCTTGTGTGTAACCTCACGACTCCAGCTATCTATCAAGGGGAAGGCCTTGCCAAGCAGGAGTGTCTTTAGGGCACGATATCCTTTTTCGAGGATGTCACGATTACGAGGATGAATCTTCACTTGGGTGGGACCTCGAGAAAGCAATTCATGGTGAGAACGATCATGCTCCAAAAGGAACGTCAGGTAGTTTGTAATTCGGACGACAGTTCTCACAATGTAAAGGACTAGGCTGACAGTGCTAGATTCAGCACTGCCCACATCTAAGTTCAGTGCGCTTTTTGCGAGACTTAGTGTGGCTTCTAGAACTGCACGAGGTGAGTAAATAAGCTCGTTGAGCAAATAGCCAAACGATGTGGCAAGGAAGCTGCGGTTCGTTGTGGGAACCAAAACGTTGTCATCTAGAGATGTCGTGCCCGATGTAACGCGCGGGCGTAGGAACGCTCCTGGCTCGAATAGCGCACCATCAAGCACCCTTTGAAGTTTCGTGGACTGAAGTGTGTGAATTCTGTCTTCAGACACGAAGAAGCTGAGGACTAACGGGATGCGAATATAGGGTGCTGTAAGGAATGACAACAGCAACTCAGAGTCACGCTGGTTCAATGCCACCTTTAACACTCCCTCTCCGTCCGCAAAATCAGGTAAGGTTGGAACGTGGAGTAGATCAAACTCAGTCTTGCATAAATCAGGTGCGGTGAGGCGGGGTACATCAACTGAAGGGAAAAGAGGTGCCCGACGACAGCTGCTAAAATCGATCGGACCAACACCTGACTCGACGGTCAACTTGCCAGCGCCTGCTTCCATGATTCGGATAAACGTGTTGAAGGAAAAGCGCTTCAATCCCGATCTACCGAAAGTTGTGCAGAACGAACCTTTGAAGAGTGTGACTAGGTTCATATACGCCTTGAACTCGATAAATCGATCAACGAGATGTCGAGCAGGTGCGTTGATTTCCTGGGTTGCGGTAATGTAGGGCTGAGAAGCGGGAGATTGGATCGCTTTGTCCGTTAACACAGCCTTGACAAAATCCATCAAGCTTTCTTCGGCGGCTCCATCGATATCCTCCCAAGAGAAGAAGATATTCTTGTCTGGAACCTTCAGCGCCTTCGCATAGGCTTGGATTCGAGCACGTGCCACAGCAAGTGTTGGGTAAATCAGGGTTGCACCTCGAACGTGGTGATCTAGCAGACTGAAATCAATACCATAGGGCTCGTGCTTTGTACCCTGGCCTCCACGCAAATGGCGGGTGATCAAGGAAGGTGTGTCGTATGGCATAATACGTAGTGTGGCGTCTCCAAGCATTGCCAACGTACCCATTACCACGTGGACTGCGGGGCGGACCACTGGGTGCTGAGGATAGTTGGCATATGCAGCCATGTATAGAACAGCAAGGCGCTCGATTGTAGCAAGCATTTCAACTTGTTGTGCATAGGAAATCCTTGCCGTCACACCAAGCCACATGCATGAAGGATCGTGAGGAATAGGTGCGGGAATGGACTCCAAAACAACATGTTGGACGAAAGCTAGAGTCAGTGCTGAGGCGTTCTTAAGGCGTTCGGTTTGTGCCTCAAGCAGCATGCAGACGTCTTCGCAACGCTGCAAGGCATCGATAACTTGATCGATTGTTCGACAGCGTTCGGGAATCTGAAGGAAATCGATCGGAACAAACTCTGGATCGGGTTCTGCTACGCCTGCTAGTCCTTCAACGCTTTGAAGTCGAAGGAAGCGGTCGTACAGAGGGTGCAAGCGCCAGTCAAACGGCTTCGTGGCAGTCTCAACTGTTGTAACATTAAGAGTGGGAGGTGGAAGGTCGCTACGGTCAATGCAAGGTCGAGTATCCGCGAGGGATCGTACGCGGTCACAGAGCAACTGCACTCGTGCCAACTGCTGAGCGTTGAAATTCATGCGAGAGCTCTGCTTAGCAGCGTTGTAAGCCAGAGCCTCAACCGCAGTGTTAAGAACATTGATTTCGCTGGTCGTAATTTCGGGGACATATCCAAGGTCGGATCGTGCCATCATCATTGCTTCAAAACGCAGCACAAACTTGACGAATTTTGCCTGAGCTGATGTGAATCCGGATTTGCGCATTAGATAGTACATAGCTTCGAAGATTGACTTGAAGTAGCAGGTACCACTTCTCTGAGGGGTGCGCCAGTCGAGAGTTGGATCATCTAGTGATTCAGCAAAGACAGCCTCTAAGGACGTTTTTCGCAGCAATGGAAGAAAAGTCTCATAGAACGAGCTCGCACTTCCCCGAGCGGTAACTGAGGTCCACCAAAAAACATCAAGCATTGTAGCTTTTGGGATGTTATTGATCGCAATCGACGTCTTATACTTCATCTTAGGCGACTCTGCGGCAGTACAAGGGTGGTATTGTACTCCTTCTCCCGTGTTGCTAACAACAAGACGATAGAATTTGTCTGCAGTGCGTTCGACCACGAGCGCGATCGCGTGCCCGCTTGTCCGGCCACGCCATCCAAATCCAAGGAGGAGCGAGCCACCAACTGCAAGACGCTTCAACTTACGCATTAACGCATTAACGAACATGCTCGTATTCATCTCGTTTGCAAATGACTCCTCTAGCTTCTTTGCCAAAGAGGCTGAAGTCTTGAGCATTGTGCAGATTCTCGAGAGTTCATCGAGCTCTCGTTGTGAAAAGCATGAGAGCCACCACTTCTGGTTGTCAAGGGCTCGTTTGAAAATTGTGTGAAGGACATCCATAGTTGAAGCAATGAGACCACCTTCGAGTGGCGTACTCTCGATGAAGGGGTCCATGAACATACCATGGAAGGTTCCGTCACACCAAATGGGAACTGGCATGGGAAGAGTATCTCCAAGTGATAGCTTGGATCGTAAACCCTTTGCCTTGGCTTCTTCATGACGCTTCCAAATAGAGAACACAATATTCTCTCCCTGAAGCTCGGACACTTGGGTAGCAGTCATGCTCTGAGCGTAATGCTGAACAAAACGCACCTTCAGCCCAGGCATTGACTCTACATCGTATGCAGCAAACAAGTGAACACCACCTGCATGGAATTGCATTGGATTGTTGCTGCCATAGAGTGTAAACTGGGGGTTGGTAACAACAGCACACAGATGGCTGTTCACGTAGGTCTTTAATGCACGACGCACTCCGTCCTGACCAAGAACCATCACAACTCTGGTCCATTCGCCTGCCTTGACAACATTACGGGCATCTTCGTGAACCTCATCTGGAGAGAATTTTCCCATTGTACCAACGCCACCTGTAGAATCGACACAGATGCTGACCGAGGTCTCAGAAATCTTCGGGTAAGCGCAAGTCAGGAGGGCGATGAATTTACCTGGTTCTGGCAGCTTCGGAATACATATATCCATAACTACTGACCAATTATAGCTATTCAGGCCGGGATGTGTGTAGGTAATGTACTCTCCAGGGCCTAGTACGAGCGACGACGAACCATCTTTCTCGGTCTCCCAGTTGAGTTTCTCATCGCTACTCTCTGCTGAATTCGCATCAGCGTCATCGTCCGCCTCGTCGTCCTCATCAGCCTCGGTGTCTTCGTCATCATCGGTTGTGGCATCATTGTCAGCACGATCTTTATCGGCTCCAGCGAAATCGTCCCCCTCACTCTCATGCTCACCGTCGAACCCGTCAGCCATTTCGTCCTCACCTGCTTCGTCGCTCTTTTGTTTTTTGTTTTGTTTTTTGCTCTTGCGTTTGCTTTTAGACGTTGAATCATCGTCTTCGAGACCCATCGTGCTTGCAATTATACCCATGAGAGACGTCATCTCAGCGCGCATTTCCTTAACAACGGAACCGGTTAACTTGGCTTCTTCTCGAGAATTACGAGCGATTACTTTAGCTTCAGGCGGAAGCGTGCCCGTACGCAGATCGAGCGTGTACTGGATATGGAATTGCTGGCGCTGCTGCTTGTTTCCGCCAAAGACGACGCTAACTGAAGCGTCCTCCACAATTCCAGCGGCCTCAAGGGTTTGATTGTCGTCGTTCAATTCGCAGGACAGAGAGGTTCGAAAAATTTGGAATTGAACACCGCGAGGGATGACTTTCTGGGCCTCAATCATCTTACGTAGCTCTCCAACGGTTGTTTTGGGTGTGAGCTTCGAGAGCGTGAAGGACTCGCCTGCCATAAGATAGACAGAGATTCTGAACGTTTTGCCTGAGCGGCGTGAACGAATAAGTGCCTCATACGCATCTTCATCATCGCCCTCGGAGTCCTGCTCGTCATCCTCCTCATCACCGCCCTTCTGAGTGTCCTCGCTGACAGAGCCGGTGCTGGGAAGCACCATCTTGCTCTCCTCTTCGATCTTCAGCTCATCTTCGTCGTGAAGACCCATGCGTGATTCGCGAGACTGCATGTCACCGCCGCTAAGACTAGGACTTGCGCTCGACATTATTGACGAAAGGTGGTCCTATAGATTACAAGAGTGTGTGTGCACGTAGAGAAGGGAACGAAATATGGAAGAATTAGGTGAGGTGATAAGTGGATAAGTTGAATTACGCGAGAGCTTACCCACTGAATTTGCACATACAGTCGGAGTCGCCCCCACTGGTTTCCGCTTCCGCCTATTCGAGGCATTTACCTGTCACGTCCAACGCCACGCTCCTCGTCTCATGAAACGCCAACACTCCAAGTATCTTGTCCCCTGCTCCGCCCTACACATCCCTCTGCCTATTATAGCCGCGTCGCGGAGACAGGTTCCAGTGTAGGGCTTCTCACTCCAGGTCCAAACAGTCACCTCAGTGACCTGCGCCAACGTCGAGACTGCCTCGACACAATGCAACGATGACGTTTCTCGCAAAGATGAATCGCTCGGGAGCGCGAGCCAGTCAGTCCCTCTCTGCACGGTCGCTGGGTTGGAATAGCTCCACCAGGCAGCCTACGTCTGCCGGGTATTGGGCCCTACGAGTCGCAGGGTGTGTCGAACGAGCCCAAAAACCCTGACGAACATGACGCCTTTCCGGCGGCAGAGGACGGAAAAAAATCTGGAGGTTTCGGGGATTTTTTCTCCATAGGCGTGGCATGTTTCAGGTTTCAGTGGATACGATGCGATGTCTCCTAGTCGATACTTTACAATTACGCGTCATGCAGAAACACACACTGTGTGTACCACGAGATATATTGCACTTTACCCCCATATCTTGACACTCAAATTGCCCTGACCAGAAATCGTTTCGGCAGTCCGACTCGCAGCATGCTGCCAGTTCTGCTGACCAGACTCGAGAGTTTTTTTGGCACTTTGGACTTTAGTCATGTGCGCAGCGTGTATGTGACTGGTTTGCGGGGTGGGCCCTCAGTGTTCCCCATGGTGTTCAGCTATTAGGCCCTGGGCTCACTGGACGACTGTCCTCTCCGTCCATTTACTACACAGACCTCGGAATGCCTCTGCCAGCCTCGATCAAACGGCTATCCTGGCGTCGTTTGTGTGAAACAGTCACAAGAGTCTAAATTTGGGCCAGGACGGATAGGAAATTCAAACTTGGAACCTCAGTGGTGGCTCAACGCGATACACGGCACGTGCGGATTGTGCGGCCCAGAAAACTCAATACCACGACGCATCACGGTGTATCAAGCGCGACTTTGCTGCGTCTATGTCGCCATAACATTGTACTGCCTCTAAAATCCCAAGCGAAAGATCCCCCTAGGAGAACATCGCTTGCAAGCGTACCCACTGGGGATACATCAAGTGAGGAAGTTCTGACTTGGAAACACTGGTTAATTCATCGTATTGACTACGTTGGTGCTCGGAATTGCGCCCCGTTGGCCTCGCATACCTTTGTGCTTGCTCACAAAACATGTCCGACGGTCAGATTTACCAACGGCTCATGCAGCGCATTGCTGAGGAGGACGCTGCCATCGAAGCTATGAAGCGAATCCAAGAGGATATTGCTCGTCTGAGAGCTCAATGTGACGTAAACCTGCGAACGATTGGTTTGAGCGATGCAGCCACAGTTGAAGACGAGAGCGATGCTGAATCGAGGACGGGAAGCGGTCTGTCTCCTGCTGCTGGGCTTGCTGCCTCAGCCAGGGCGACATCGGGCACCGCTGTAGCTTCCCCTTCCGCAGAAAATTCTGCGCAGGGTAATACCTACAATGAGGTCAGCCGCGATCTGGATGAGCTGCTGAGACTCTGGAACATCGAATTTGACGAGCATGCGCCAAGGGACGTTGCAACGTCTCGCTCTGGCGGTTGCCCATCAAATGTCCATGGCAGAGTAATCGTCGTACCTGGGCATACGGGGAGCCGCCAGGCTCCGAGTCCTCTTCAGTATTCTCCACGAGGGAGCGGTCGTTGCACAAGCAACTACTGGTACCAGCAGGCGAAAGCAATTTTAGGAATCGCCCGCAAGCTCCACGAACAGCTTCGAAGTGAGCGGACGATTCGGGCTTCGACCAACGACGCAGCGCGTCAACACTACCTTGATACGCAGGCGAAGCTTTGCGCAATCTCATCTGACTTAACGCAAAATCGCATTCAGTTTCAGCAGGAACTCGATGCACTGAAACGCTCAAAAGACTCAGCAGAGGAGTCCGCCCGACGTCTGCAGAATGAATTGGAAATAGCCAAGGCAAAGTTGACTGACTCACGAATCGAGGTGTCCTCGCTGAAGGAGCAGCTCGCCGAACTCCAGGCCAAGCATGAACGAGAGATTGGTCACATGCACGAGGAGCACTCTACCTCAATGAAGCAAGCGCGCGATGAATGGGAGTCCCAGCGTGGGCAGGAACTGGAACAACTCCGAGAGAAGCTTAAAAGCACTGTAAGGGACCTGGAGAAGCAGCATCGTGCCTCCATTAATGGATTGGCAGAGGCCTGGCGCGGTGAAAGAGACGCGTTGCTGTCGAATATCGACAAAATTAATGCCGAACTCGTTGAAGTTCAACGGGAGCTCAGAGCGGAGCGAGAAAAGACCGAAATTCTGCAAAAGGTGCTTGAGAAACAGAAGCAAACGCAGGAACAGCGATTCGAATCCATTCAGTCCGGCCCTGGATCTCATCTGCATTACCCCTTGGACCAAGATGCAAAGAGGATCCAGGAGCTTGAACTAGAACTGGATGCGGCCCGCCTGGAAATTCAGGCTCGAGTGCGTGATTCTGAGGCTTTGCAACGAAGACTGGACTTGAGAGAAGAAGTTCTAACGAAAGCTCAAAATGATTTGATCTTTGCGCGCAAGAGGATTGAACAGCTAGAGCAGTTCACGAGGTTCGCAGAGTTCGAAAGGGACAATTTCACGGAGAGAGAAAAGATCCTTCGCAAAGCCGAAGAAGAGGTCCGAACAGCCAACGTTGCTATTCACAACGAACGGATAGCTTTCAAAACGCAGCTTGAGGAGAAGACCAAAGAGTTCGAGGATCGTATCTGCAAACTCAAGGAAGAGTTTGCTGAACGGGAGGCTCAACTGAAGCGGGAGTTTGAAGCAATCAAGCTTGCTGCCACGAGTGCTGCTCGTGAGGAGGCTCACAGGTCGGCCCTAGAGGCGTCACAGAAGGATGAAGCCAAGTTACTGGGGCGTCTTGAATCAATGTGGAGGCGGATTGTGCCTGCACTTGGGGATGCTCTTGGAAATCTGTCGATTGAGGTAAAGGCCGCAGCCGACCTGCGTAGCATCTACCGCGCGTACACTCTAGAATCTGTCAAAGGCATTGATACCGACCCGTACTCTGAAAACACGAATGCGACGGCATCGTGTGAAACCTCGGACGCAGTCGAATCAGATACGACACTTGACAGGACAGGAGAGGCATCTGTCATCGAAGGAACTTCATCATTCGAGCCAGATGCCGCAGGATGGGGCCCCAATTCGGGGCCATTGAGTCCAGATCTTGTGAATCGCATTGCGCATCTGGAGAGTCTCACGGCCTGCGCCGTCGCTGCTGCTCGGCCCAAAAAGACTGAGGTATCTCAACCTCGAAAAGTTATCCAGAACGCAAAGTGTCCCGCTCTTATCATTGCAGGTGAAGCTCAAGATTGCGAATCCAAATATGAGGCCGCATTGGGTATTCCTAAGCCCTTGGCTCAGAGTCTAGCGCGAGCTTTCGAAGACTCAAGTGACCTAAACTCCGATGATGAGGATCATGCGCGGGACGGAAAGACACGACTTGAGACAGATGAGCCCGTGTCTGAAGAACGATTCGAATCCTCAAAGCCACGGGCGTCGAGCAAGCCCTCTATTCGTAGTGAAGGCCGAAAGGCCAAACAGCCTGCCTTACACGACGCCCGTCAAGCTGCTTCTCCAAAGCTCAAGGAGTCAGTTGTCTTTAAGGTTGTACCAAGTGATGGCAGACTGCTTGAATTAGTATCTAAACTCAGCAAACTGAAAGAAGATATGACTGAGATATCTACCTCAGATGAAAATGCCAGCATCGACGGTTCGCTCGATAAGATGGTTAAGTTCGCATCAGTGTGTGTCACCGTCCTTCGAACCTTCGAAGAGGCTGCTCGGCTATTGAACGAATCTCGAACCACGGCTGTACACGGTGCGAGAGACTCTGCGGACGAAGTGAATCGCTTGAAGGTCGAACTTGAGAAAGCTCAGCGGAAGGTTGAAGAAAAGCGCCAGAGTATTGGAGCTCTTCGCATGAGATTAAAGGCGATGCAAGAGGAGTCGTTGGTTGCCCGGCAACAGGCCGAGGAAGCCCGAGCAGTCGTGCGCCGTGTCACTGAGGGGAGCCGAAAGGAAATCGAAAATGCGCTCATGTCAGTGAGTGAGCGGGTACGCATTGCAGCCCATGAGGCTGCGGCTCGTGCGCGTGCGGAAGCTGAGGCTGAGAAAACTAAAGAGGAGCTGAGGTTCCGTATTGAGCACCAGAAGCTTGAATCAAAAATTGAACGGATCTCCGCGCAGCTGGCCCAGGAAGTAGAGCATAGTCAGGCAAAAGGCAAAGAATTAGAGCAGTTGAGGCACCAGAATGAACAGCTGCGGAGCGAAGCGCGAAGCGCGAAGGACGCTGAAAGCCATCTCACGCTCAAGCTGGCGGTTGCTTCTGATAAACTCCGCGAGCTCGAAACCCTCGTTATCAAGTTGAAGGAGGAGTCAGCAAGGAGTCAGGACATGCTGCAGCAATATCGAGAGACGATCGAAGTGAACCGCCAGCAGACTGATGAGCTCATCAAGGTTCGGACCGCTGATGCAGAGGCTCGAGCAGCGCGTGCTGAGCGACAGCTAGCACTGCAAACTGTTGAGCTTGATGCCGCTCGCCTTGCGAACCAGTCTGAGGTTGAGATTCTCCGAAAGGAACTAGAGGAGTTGAAGAAGAAACTCATCGAGCGAGTAGATACCCGTGCAAACGACTCAGAAGTACCACAACCAGACGTGCTTTCACTAGAGGAGATTGAACGACAAGCCCGCCGCGCAACTAACGAAGCCAAGCGCGAGGTAACTGAGTTACGAGCCGCACTCGAAACAATGAGGAAAGAGATGGACGAGACCGTTTCCGCCATGTCCAACAACGCTCAGATCGCTGCACGAGAAGCAGATCTTCGAGTAGAGCAGGCAAAGACAGAGGCGATGATGAAGTGCAAAGCCGAATATGAGCTTGAGCTCCAGGCCCTTGAGAAGCGCGCTGCAATGATGCTACGGCATGCCCATGTTCAATGGATTCATCAGCTACAATCACTCATTCAAGACAGAGACCTCGAGCGAGAGGCTGAAGACTTCCTTGCAGAACTTGAACAGCAGGCTTCACAATGGTTCGCGCGGACTCGCCTCGGACGTACAAAACGGGTGCAAGCGCTTTCTGAGGATACCTCAAAATTGGAGCCTACGTTGGAAAGCCAAGTTATACTACCAATGGATGAAGACCGAATGTGTAGTCCTGAGACAAAGAATTTTATTGCTCGAGTGACATCTACCTTACGTCAAGTTTTGGCTACGAGCAGGCTCGCAGTTCGTGGGCAAGAGCTCCCAGTCGATTCTCATGACCCTGGACGTCCAGCATTCGTGTTGCACTCCCCAGCTACCTCTCGGTCGAAAATGACGATTGATACGAGTTCCGAACAAACTCGGGGAAACCAGCAACCATCTGAACGATCGTGTTTGGACCAAGGTAATCAAAGCATTGCAACGGTTCAGCATCCGCCACAGCAGAAGATGCACGCGGAAGGGACATTACTGCATTCAGCCCCGGCCCGAGGAACACCTACGGTGCCTGAGGCTAAGGTCAACGGCGGTAACGTTGAGATTCTTCCGGAAGCCGACGCAACAAGTCATTCAATGTCCTCCGACCAAGCCACGAAGTACTCGGATGTTATTGCGGAGCTTCGTCGTCAGCTCGAAATCGAACGAGAGGCTGCTGCTAAGAGGGACGAACTGTGGCAGAAAGAGTTCTTGAGGCGATGTGAAGGTCCACCCGGGAGGGGCAGGCCGGAGGATGAGAGTAATGATGAGACTGATGACGACGTAAATTTCCGCTCGAAAGACGAAGTGACGCGTCGACAATATCGAGCACGTCACAGCCAAGTCAAGCAGGATTCCAAAAAGGATCGCGTGGAGAAACGTACCAAGACGAGGCCCTTGACCAAATCGAAAGCAGGCGTGCCTATTCAGCGTCGAATGGAAAACAGAGAAACAAGTCATCACAATCCTGTAAGTGAGGTGGGTCAAAACATGGTAGAACCTGCCGGCGTAGCGGGCATTCCAGAACGATCGCGTCCAGCAGCCTCGGCCAGCACTGAACCAGATTCGAGTCAAATCCCTTCAGCACCCTCAACAACTTCACCTCTTCCCGCTGGAATTGTGCCATACACTCGATCTGAGGCACGAAGATTCTCTGCTGCCGCCGCAGCGGTCGGTCAACGACCACCAACCATGGATCCTTCTCGATCCATCAACCCCAGCAATGAATCAGCGAGATCTTCACTAATTCATTCCATCGCTTCGGCAACGAATGTGGAATCTCGAGTCAAGGCTGAGAACTCGCCGCATTCAAGTGTCTTTGCAGTCCTAGGTCCGACCCCATTTCCGGTCACAATCAATGAGAAAGGTCAGTGGGATATTCGGACATGATGTACATAAAGAATCCATTACTATCGTCAGTTAACTTGTTTATTGCCAATCATTTCGCCCTCGGAGACGGAGACCCGTCTCGTCGATATCAAACTCAGCAGAAGGCTGAGGCACATAACCTTCAGTTCCTATCATTTCGTATCCATCGTAATCATCATAGTATGCGTCATCCTGATCATCGAGTTTGGCCGTATCTCGAGTCCATTCATTCAGCCTTCCGCTTTCAATAAATCGAATAAATGGCTGATGAGTAATGTTGAAACGTAACTCAATGATTGCATCGCGATTTTTGCCACCGAACTCCACAGCAAGATTCAAACAGTAATTTGCATAGTGCCGAACCATCCTGTGAGGCATGGTTGAGGCTTCACAAATGCTTGCGAGCAGGCCCATGTTACGGCAAATAGCGTTCCTCGAAGACTCATGATGCATCAATCTGAACAGTGTGAAAAGAGCTTGTTGTACCAGTTCGGTATCTTTAATTTCGATGCCATTTCGAAGCACGTCTCCGATACTCGGAATGAGTTTCTTCGATTGGGCGAATCGCTTTGCGGCATTGGGATCAGTTGCTAATGTACCTACCAGCATGGTGAACTGCAAGAGAACGTCATCTTCAGCACTTTCAACGTCAAGATTGACACAAATTACTTCCTCAAGTTTGTCAAAGTGGATGAACAAGTCTGAATATCGTGCGTGAGGCGCGACGGCATTTGCGAGAATCGACAATGAAGTCAGTCGCGCCTCAAGCGACTGGGATTGTAGCATAGTGGCAGTAAGATAGGACAATAATCGGACGAGGAATGGCTTCGCTGACGGGTATTCAGCGAGGTTTTGCATGAGTTTCATCAGGCCTACATCCTGGCCTTCTTTGAAGCGATCAAGAATGACAGGGAAATGTGGCGAGGCAATGATTGCATCCGCAGCGGGCTGGTACACAGTGAGATTTACAGCCAGTGCCGCAAGCTCGAAATCGACCACATCCGATGGATAGTTCGCAAGCAGTTCAGCTAGCTGCTGCGCCATATAGACAAGCGATGAAGACTCGGCAGTCATTTGTTCATGCTCGATGATTCTCTGGATATCCATTGAAAGTATGTAGAGCACACGAACTGCAGCTGTCGAGATGGCAGGCACCTTCAGAGTGTTCACCAAAGCAGTCAGGTTCGGCCGCGATATCAAATAGTCTCTGAACTCGGGATTAAAACTCAAATTGAGGAATGTGCGAAGAGCAGTGACAATGATTGGTTCCATCGCAGGAGATGCCGTCATTGATGCTGACGCAATCAACTCACAGCAGTATGGCGCGAGTTGACTTTCAAGCAGTGCAACTTGATTGTCGTGCACAACTGATAAGCGCTTCAAGAATGTGAGAACAAGGAATTTGAGGGAGGGGAGATATTCTGAACTGGGATTCTCACGCATTAGACACGTCAAAAGCTTCGGAATGATGTTAGCATGAACGAGCTTCTTCTCAATGGAAGGATCTTCGGCTAAGTTGAGGAGAATGTAGAAGCATACGAATAGCAGCCTCTCCTGGCGCTGAAGGTTCACCGCTAGTTTATCCGGCGCAACGCCAACTCCCGCTGAGTACTCATCCATCCATCGAGAATAGCGCTTAAGTTCAAAGTCAATAACCATGAGTGTAGATGAACCCAACTCGATTTCCGTGAGCAGTAGGTGAAGTTGTGAAAACGTTGAAAAGCAAAAGAACAAATCCAAAATGATTCCAGTGAGTTCCGGACTCTTCTTGAAACCCTCCTTCAACGTTCCAATCAGCGCGTTGAGCACATCGGTTCGGCGCAGCACATAATCCATTGTGTTCGGGTTCTGAACGAGGCGTAGTAAGAGCTGTGCCGCGCGAATCTTCAGATCAAGTGATTCATACAACATCTCCTGATACGCGTCGATGCGATGTGGGGATGCATTCTCATTGACGGAGACGTAATCCTTGGAGAGCATGGCCTTTCGAGATGACTTCAGCTCACGCATCGATCGATCACGAATCATACGAATCGCGCGCTCATGCTGGAGGTCTTCCAGTCGGGGTTGCTGCTGACCAGCTGCAATAAGTTTCGCGCTAACTTCTGCCAATGCTGGCGGAGGCTTGCTTGAAATGTCGATTGGCATGGACGCCACCCCCACTGCATCGAGTGCATCTTGAGAGGCACGCTGTGTTGATTTTGACGGCTGGTTATCCGCTTGCTGCTGTTGTTGCACTGTGGATGAGGCTGAAGGAGGCCTGTGTGACGTGGAGGACGGCAAAGGGGCAGTGCGCACTCCATTGTCCATACCATATCCATCATTGATCATCTTCTGTTCTACTCTTCCGTACTCAGCCTGAGTGGCACCTGTGGCTAATCCTTGTGCAGGTACAATGGGAGAACTTGCTCCAGCGACCTGTGTCTGCTGCTGCTGCTGCTGCTGCTGTTGTTGTTGTTGTTGTTGTTGTTGTTGTTGTTGTTGTTGTTGTTGTTGTTGTTGTTGTTGTTGTTGTTGTTGTTGTTGTTGTTGTTGTTGTTGTTGTTGTTGTTGTTGTTGT
>Ga0180217_1000768_pt1 | contig 43461 bp, 30 predicted proteins | sample eDN3rd37CBELigOP_FD_128521 | JGI IMG/M metagenome (GOLD analysis project Ga0180217, IMG submission 128521) | Enriched Organic Plus compost microbial communities from Emeryville, California, USA - eDNA 3rd pass 37_C BE-Lig OP (version 2) (version 2) ...
CGGGATCCCTCGGGTGCCCCCGTCGCTGCGTCCGGGGCGACCACAGCAGTGGTCCTCTACTCAGGGGCCGCTGTGATGATCTGTGCGCAATGTGCGCGATGTTTGCGGGTGCTAGCCGAGCGCAAGTCCAGCGGGGACAAGGGACAAAGAAATCTTCGCGGAGTTCGAATTTTCCTGGTTGGCGCGCACGATCTGTGCGCAAAACCGTTGATAAGCACACGGTTGAGGCGGGGAGGGTGGGGAGAGCAGAGGAGTCCGCTCACTGCGTTCGCGGCTCGTCGTGGGGGGTCGGTTCGCCGCTCGCGTGGTCAGCAGCCGGTGGTCGTAGCGGTGAGCCAGGCGGTGAGGAAGGCGGAGATGTCGGCGCTGGTGATGGCGCCGTCGGCGTTGATGTCGGCGGTGAGGGAACCGTCTTGAAGACTGGTGAGCCAGGCCACGAGGAATGCGCTGATGTCGGAGGAGTTCACATCCTCGTCGCCGTTCCAGTCGGCGGGGCAGGTGACGGTGAGCGTGGCGGGGATGGTGGTCGTCTCGCCGCAGGCGGAGGTGAGGGTGAGCGTGTATTCGCCCGCGTCGGAGCGCCGCACGTTGTGAATCCTGAGCGTGACCGGCCACGTCATGGTGAGCAACGCGGGCTGGGGGTCGGCGATGCCGCCGCCGGGCGAAGCGCCGCCGGGGCCGGGAACGACATCATGGCCGTTGCGCTGCCACCGGCAGGTCACGAAGGCACGCTCGGCGAAACCGAGTTCCGGGATGGCGGTGAGCACGGCCGTGTCGCCGACGGAGACCGTCGTGGGCTGCGGGTGCGCGAAGATGCGCGGCGCTGCGCTCTCGACGCGGCGAGCGACGCGGTGGGAGAAGGCGCCGTCCACGGTCTGGAACCAACCGGCGATCAGGAGGTCCGAGCCGGCCCCGGGGATGATGGCGCGCACCTCGCCGTCGGTCGTGGTGTCGAAGGCCCACGATGTGCCGGTCCATCGGAACAGGTGGTTCGGGCCGGCCGCGAGAAGTTGTCCCGCGTGGTTCAGGGCCAGGGTGCGGATCGGCAGGGTTGGACCCGGACCGGGGATGGACCAGGTTGTGCCGTCCCAGAAGCCGACGCTCGCGCCGCCGGCGGCGAGGACGCCGCTGGGGAGGTACTGCAACGCGGCGACGTGGCCGCTTTGCCCCGACCCGAGCGCGTGCCAGGCGGCGCCGTCCCAGCGTGCGATGTTGTTGGCGGCGAGTTCGCCGATGTGCGTGAACTGGCCGCCCGCGATGATGTCGCCGTCCGGCGAGAGCGCGAGGGCGAAGACGGCGGTCTGCGCCGGGATCGCCTCGGGGCCGGTGATGCCCGGACCCAGCGGATGCCAGGTGGAGCCGTCGAAGCGGGCGATGCGTCGGGCGGGGACGCCGTCGATCTCGGTGAAGTCGCCGCCGGCGATCAGATCACCATTGGGAAGAACCAGGAGCGCTCTGACCCCGCCTACGAGGGAGAACAAGGGGCGGGTGATGCTCGTGGCGAGGGGCGTCCAGGTCTGCCCATCCCAGCGGGCGATGCTCGCCGCGGGCGTGCCGCCGGCGGCGGTGAAGGAGCCGGCCGCGACGAGGCTGCCATCGGGCATCACGGCGAGGGCCGAGATGGGATAGGAAGCCGTGTCGGACCCGGCCGTGACGCCGTCACCGATGGACGCCCAGCCGTTGCCGTTCCACACGGCGATGTGGCTAAAGGTGGGGATGTGGCCCGCGACGACGTGGGTCACAGGCAGCGGGCCGGGGCCGTCGGGGTCCCAGAGGGTCATGGTGACCGGGTAGCCGCCCAGCGCCAGGGGGTTCGGGCCGGGGAGCCAGCCCGGCTGGCACTGGGCGAGGCAGTCGAGGGCGGGGGCGCAGAGGGTCGCCAGAAGGGCGGGGATAAGGGAACGGGACATTCCACAGGCTCCGGCGACGGGTTTGGGGCATCATAACCAAACGGCGGGCGGGCTCCAAGGCCCGACCGGCGTCCTCGGCTTTGTGGTTCGCCCTGCCCGAGGCGGACGGGCTAGCAGCCGTTGGTGACGGCCTGGAGCCAGGCGGTCAGGAAGGCGGAGATATCCGACGAGTTGGCCTGCCCGTCGCCGTTGAAGTCGGCGGCGAGCGTGCCGTCCTGGACGCTCTGGAGCCAGGCTGTCAGGAACGCGCTGATATCGCTGGAGTTGATGAAGCCGTCGCCGTTCCAGTCCGCCGCGCAGGTGGCGATGCCGGGCCAGAAGCCGCCCAAGAGCGTGTAGCCGCCGCCGGAGAGCGGCGGGCCGGCGTCGGGCTGGCCGATGGTGCCGACGAGGGTGAAGGGACCGCCGGTCGAGACGCTGCCGCCACAGTCGATCGTGTACCAGATGATGCCGTCGGCAGGTTGGGCGGACGTCTGAGCGGCGGCGAGAAGCAGCATCAGGAGCGCGGCGGCGGATCGCGAGCGGGCGTGGACTGGCGCCATCATGTGGTTCCTCCCCGTGCGCTGGATGACTCACTTGGCGGCGACGGGCTCGGGCGGGGCGGGCTCCCGCAGGGCGGTGGGTTTGCCCCACGCTTCCGGGTGGAGGTACGTGCCGCGGGCGTGCGGCGGCTTGTCCTGCTCGAGGGGGATGCGGTTGGCCTCGGCGAAGGCGTCGCGGCGGATGCCGGTGACCTGCCAGGAGACCTCGACGCCGGGGACGCTGGTGCGGATGGTGAAGGTGTTGTCGCCGTCGCGGATCTTGCGGACCACGCGGGCGGTGACGGTGTCGGGGAGGTCGGGGCGCTCGTCGATGATGGTGAGTTGGTAGCGGAAGTCGCGGTTGAGCGCGCCGAACCACTCCGGGAGCGTGATCGTGGCCGCGCCGGCGGCGTCGGTGGTCACCACGCCGTCGTAGATGTTCTTCATGTCGGGGGACTCGACGTAGGAGTGGTAGAGGTACTTGTTCTCCGGGTCGAGGGGGTGGTCGATCTTGAAGGCGCCGCCGCCCTTGGTGAGCGTGCCGCCGACGTTGAGGTTGTTGGTGACGGTGACGCCGCCGGCGGTCGTCCGCGCGATGGTGAGGGCGGGCGAGGGGTTCTCGACGCCGTTCTGGAGCCCGATGAACTCCGTGAGGTTGCTGGCGCCGTCGTGGCGGATGATCATGCCGAAGGAGCCGCTGGCGTTCTCGGTGAGCAGGATGTCGGCGTTGCCGCCGCCGACGCTCGGGCTGATCCACACGTCGCCGGTGCTGCCGCTGCCGCGGACGGTCAGACGCGGCGTCTGGGGCGTCTCGGAAGGGACGCCGATGCCGACGTTCCCGTTGGGGAAGATGGTCATCGCGGAGTTGTTGCCGCCGGTGCGGAAGTTCATGCCGGCGGCGTTGGTGTAGTAGATCCCGCCGTGAACGTTGCTTGCGGGGGATCCGAAGACCACGCCGCGCTCGCCGGCGTCGTCGGAGAGGATGCTGACGTAGTTCTGGGCGATCCGCTCGAACACGGCGACGGAGGCGGGGTGAGCGGTCACGTTCTCCGCGGCGAACTCCAACACGTGCAGGCGTCCCTCCGGCTCGAGCGTGCCGATCCCGACCTGACCGTCGGCGTCCACGAAGACGGCCTGCGTCGGGAAACCGTCCACCGCATCGAGCGAGAACTCGCCGTTGTCCACGCCGTCGGCGAAGCCGGGGGGAAGGTCGACGATGCCCGCCCACGGCACGATGTTGGAAGCGAACGAACGCAGCGCGAGCGGGGCGGGCGTGACCCACTGACGCGGCGCGAGCGTCATGAAGTCGCCGGACCCGGCCGGGGCGCGCACGGCGATCTCGAGCCAGAGTTCCGGGACCGTCAGGTGGGAGGGATCGGCCTGGAGTTCGACGGTGAAGCGGCCCTGGGTGACCGGGACGTCGTCGCGCGCGATGGTGACCAGTGGCGTACCGCCCGAAGGCTCCTGGAAGAGGGAGAACCGGAAGTCTGCGGGGCCGTTGACCAGCGCGCCGGCGAGGCGCAGTTGGCCCTGGTAGGTGAACGTATCGGGCTGGGTCGTGATGGTGATGCTCCAGCCGCCGAGTTTCCCGCCGTCGAACAGGCCCAGATCGTCTATCTTGTAGAGGCTCCACACACCGTTGGGGTCCGTTCCGACGAAGACAGCGAGGGCGTCGCCGTGCGGCCCGGGGGGCGCCGGGGGGGAAACGCGTCGCCCGCTCCGATGTTGGTGGGGGAGTAGGTGCCGCTGGTGATGAGCCCGGAGTCGGGGAGGGGCGGGGCTCCGTCGGCGAACACGAGGTCGACGCCCATGAGGTCCTCGGTGCCGCCGCAATCCGACATCAGGACCACGGTCTGTCCCTGCGGTCCCACGAGCAGGACGTCCATGTCGTCGGGGAATCCGTGCTCGAGGCCATACAGGGCGACCGTGACGGACACAATCCGGCCGGAAAGGCCCGACACGAGGATGGTGCTCGGGTACGGCGAGGCGGGTCCGAAGCCGGGGACCACGATGGGCTCCGGGTTCGAAAACGTCTGGGCCGGCGCGAGGGCGGCCGGGCCGATGAGGGCGAGCGCCAGAGCGGTCAGCGCGAGGGATATACGGGGCACCAGGAAACTCCTTGCGCAAGAGCCATTTGGGCCACGTTTTGCGCGCAGCGGCGGCCGCAGTCAAGAGCCTTGCCACAAAAGAGACGGCTCTCACGCCCGAGAACATGGCCGACGGCCCGCGCGATGCGACACAACTACATGGCCCACCGAAACTTGGGGCGCTTTCGCTCAGCCCCGCTTTGGCGGAGCCAGCGAGGCGAACGTGAGCCCGAAGCGGGCGAGGTACTTGCGGAGGCGGTCGGCGTCGTTGGCGGAGGTCTTGCGCCGGCGCGAGGTTGCGAAGAGGCGGCGGCCGGCCTCGGAGAGGGTGGGACAGGCGCGGCAGATGCGGATGACCTCGGCGAGTTGGACGGCGTCGAAGCGGTCGAGGTCGGCGGCGGCCTCGGGGCCGAGGACCTCGCGGAGGAGCGATTCGTCGGCGGCGGCGCCGGTCTGGGCGGCGTCGGCCCGCTCCCAGGAGTGGAGGAGGCGGCGGATCTCGTCCTCCACGCACTCGACGGTGATGCGGCCGCCGGGGGAGAGGGTGGCCATGCGGGTGACGGCGGCGCCCAGGTCGCGGAAGTTGGCGGCCCAAGTGGCCCGCGGGGAGGCGGCGAACTCGAGGAACCTCGCGCGGGCCTCGGCGCTGAAGCGGACGCGCTGGCCGGTGCGGCGCTCGTGCTGCTCGAGTTCGTACTCGAGGTTGGGTTCGATGTCCTCCGGCCGGTCGCGCAGGGCGGGGAGGCGGAAGGTCCACAGGTCGATGCGGGCGAGGAGGTCCTGGCGGAAGCGGCCCTCGCGGACGTCGCCGAGGAGGTCGCGGTTGGTGCCGCAGATGAGTTGGAAGTCGCTCTGAACCTCGCGGTCGGAGCCGAGGGGGAGGAAGCGCTTGTCCTCCAGGGCGCGCAGGAGCATGGTCTGCTCGTCGAGGCCGAGTTCGCCGACCTCGTCGAGGAAGAGGAGGCCGCCGTCGGCGGCACGGAGGAGGCCGGGGCGGTCCTGCACGGCGCCGGTGAAGGCTCCCTTCTTGTGACCGAAGAGGGCGGACATGGCGGCGTCGCCGCGGAGGGTGGCGCAGTTGACCTCGACGAAGGCGCCGGTGAGGCGGCGGCGGGCGTGCTTGAGGTCGTAGATGCGGCGGGCAAGTTGGCTCTTGCCCGCGCCGGTGGGGCCCATGAGGAGGATCGGGTCGTCGGATTGGCCGGCGACGTGCTCGATGCGCTCGATGAGGCGGTTGAAGGCGGCGTTGCGCGTCTGGATGCCGCCCTTGAGGGTGCTGACGGCGTCGGAGCGCTCGCGCTGGAAGCGGGCGGCGAGGCGGTCGTACTTCGAGAGGTCAAGGTCGATGATGCGGATCTCGCCGGGAACGGGGCCGGCGCGCCGGGGCGGGGGGGAGGACTGGAGCAGACGGCCGGGAATGTGGCGGGCCTCGGTGAGGAGGAAGAGGCAGATCTGGGCGACGTGGGTGCCGGTGGTGATGTGGACGAGGTAGTCCTCGCGGTCGGTGTCGAAGGGGTAGCCGCGGGCGAAGTCGTGGAGGGCGGCGTAGACCTCCTCGAAGTCCCAGGGGTCGGTGAAGTCCACGATGTGTTCGCGGACGACGGTCTCGGGAGAGACGGCGGCGATGTCCTGGACGACGGTGCGGGCGAGGGGCTCGTAGCGGGTGCCGCGGAGGAGTTCGAAGCGGCTGATGGCGAAGTGGTCGTGCTGGCAGATGGCGACGCTGGGGCGCCAGCGCTCCCAGCGGTCGGGGCTGGAGCCGGTGTCGAGGGTGGTGCCGAGGAGGCCGATGACGACGGTCGGCTTGGCAGACATATCCAATAGGATAAGACCAGATATGCCCGTCTACAAACAAGCCCTTGGGTCTCGGAGCGACGGGAACTCGTAGTTCCTTGATTTCAAAGCATTTGCGCCACTCTGCCGACCCGCTGCCGGGGTCGCCATGGCGTTGGCACGGCGGATGCTTTCTGTCCCTCCGTCGGCGGCGGTCGCCGGCACAACGCACGTCTCTTCCAGCCACACGGCGGTAGCTCAGTGGATAGAGCGGCCGGCTACGAACCGGCAGGTCGAAGGTTCGAATCCTCCCCGCCGTGTTGTTCGCCCGCGAACGAAGGAACCCACGATGAAACGCACGGCCCCACGACGACCGCTTTGCACGCCCGGTGCGCGGATGTAGCCCAAACGGCAGAGGCCGCGGCCTGAGGAGCCGCGCAGTGGGGGTTCGAACCCCCCCCATCCGCTTCGTGATCCACACCTGTGTGTTGCTTTGCGGGCGTAGCCCAAATGGCAGAGGCGGCGGACTCAGGATCCGCCCAGTGCAGGTTCGAATCCTGCCGCCCGCTATCACCACGTTCGCACTCGGCGCCGAGCCCGACGGAGCGGCGCATGCAGCAAGGAGGCCGATCATGGCCAACAAGACGCTCTTCAAGTCCTACCGCGGTAACCTGCTGCCGCAGGCCGACACGGTCAACGAGGCCGGCGGCAGCGCCTACCGCTTCAGCGACAAGCACGCGCTGGCGCAGTACGCCGCGACGGGGTGCCTGAACGGCGCGTTCTATGCGGATGCGTTGGATCAACTGGCGACGGTGCTGGGGCTGTGTGCGCGCGTCGAGGCGGAGTTCATCGCGCGGTGCGCGGTGTACTGCCGCGAGAAGGGGTTCATGAAGGATCTGCCGGCGATGCTGTGCGCGGTGCTGTCGGTGAAGGACGGTGCGCTGCTGGAGCGGATCTTTCCGCGCGTGATCGACAACGGCCGCATGCTGCGCACCTTCGTGCAGATCGTGCGGTCGGGGGCGGTCGGCCGCAAGAGCCTGGGCTCGCGTCCGCGGCGGCTGGTCCGGCGGTGGCTGGACTCGCGCAACGACGATGCGCTGTTCCGTGCGTCGGTGGGGAACGACCCGTCGATGGCGGATGTGATCCGGATGGTGCACCCGCGGCCGGCCACGGCGTCGCGCGCGGCGCTGTACGCGTACATGATCGGTCGTGACTATGACGCGGCGGCGCTGCCGGGCGTGGTCCGGGCGCTGGAGGACTTCAAGGCCGGCCGCACGCGGGAGGTACCGGACGTGCCGTTCCAGTTCCTGTCGTCGCTGGAACTGGACCGCGACACCTGGACGGCGATCGCGCTGAACTCGCCGTGGCAGGCGCTGCGGCAAAACCTGAACACCTTCGCACGCCACGGCGTGTACAAGGACAAGGCGGTGGTGAAGACGCTCGCGGACAGAATCCGGGACCCGGAGCAGATTGCGCGCAGCCGCGTCTTCCCGTATCAGTTGCTGGTCGCGTACACGCAGACGGGCGCGGATGTGCCGCCGGCGATCCGTGAGGCGCTGCAGGACGCGATGGAACTGGCGATCGCGAACGTGCCGGCGTTCGAGGGGAAGGTGTACGTGTGCCCGGACGTGTCGGGATCGATGCAGTCGCCGGTGACCGGCTACCGGCCGGGCGCGACGAGCGTGGTTCGCTGCGTGGAGGTGGCGGCCCTGGTCGCCGCGGCGGTCCTGCGGCGGAACCCGGACGCGGAGGTCATCCCATTCTCCGACGACGTGGTGAAGGTGAACCTGAACCCGCGGGACTCGGTGATGACCAACGCGCAGATCCTCTCGCGGCTGCCGGCGGGCGGCACGAACTGCTCGGCGCCGCTGGCGATGCTCAACCGCCGGCACGCGACGGGTGACCTGGTGTTCTACGTCTCGGACAACCAGTCGTGGATCGACTCGACCCGCCACGGCGCGACGGCGACGATGCGCCAGTGGGCCGAGTTCAAGCGACGCAGCCCGGGCGCGAAGATGGTCTGCCTGGACCTCCAGCCGTACGGCTCGACCCAGGTGAAGGACGGCGAGGACATTCTCAACGTCGGTGGCTTTGCCGACGAGGTGTTCCGCGTGGTCTCCCTGTTCGCCAAGGGGGAACTGGGCGGCGAGCACTGGTTGAAGGTAATCGAGTCGGTCCCCATCGACTGATGGGGTGAACACGGACGCAGGGTGTGCCGCGGCGAATGCCGGCGGGAGTACAGGGTTCCAAGACCTCTCGCCACACAACTTGTCGCCGCGGCTTTTCAGGGAGAACGCACAGGAGCGGGATGGGGTGGGGTTGGGAGCCGAAACGAATGCAGACGGGACTACATCCCTCATGCGCAGGTCGCGGGTTCGAATCCCGCCGGCGCGACTTCAACGAAGGTGCGCCGTAGCTCAGTGGGTAGAGCAGCGAAACGTCTCGTCGATCCCTTGTCGTTCCGGCTCCCTCCCTCCCATCCGCCCCTTTGAAGGAGGAGGCCGACAGCGCACGGCAGGTTCGGGGTCCGCGGCGAATGCCGATGGGACTACAGGTTGGAAACGCGGGTTCGACTCCCGCCAACCCCGCTCGACGCGGGCGGGGACGTGTCTCATCACCCTTGTCGCCGCGGGCCCCGGCCCTGCCGGGCGGGGCCTTGTTTCGAAGGCCCCGGTTTGAACCCGGCCGCGCCGGTTCAGGTGACGCACGTCGTGCCTTCTCGCGCAAGCCGAGGAACCCGACGATGTTCGATCGCGACGAACTTGAGAAGGTCATCGACCTGCAGCAACGGAGTTACCGGCTGCTGCTGTGGATCAACCGGGCGTTCATCCGCGGCCGCCTGTCGCTGACAAGGCTGCACGGGCCGATGTCGGAGCAGGAGGCCGCGGCCGAGTGGCTGGATTCGGTCTACGACATGCTCCCGACGGACGCGCGGCCAGAGAACCGGGGCGACCTGGCGCGATTCGCCTCGCTGCTGGTCTCCTACCTGCACACGTCGTTCGAGCCGGTGTCGACGCCCATGCGGATCAGCCGCAACGGGTGCATGTGTCCCCTCTGCAGTTATCTCGCGGCGCCGACGCGCCTTGTGCCGCGGCGGCTGACCAGGAAGGCGAACCTCGCGGCGCGGCGGCTGAAAGTGCTGGCGCTGGGCCGGCTGTGCGATGAACTTGGGCTGCCGCTGCTGGGGTACGAACTGGACGCGATGATCGACGACCCGTCCTTCCCGGGGGTCGATCTCGTCTGGTTCACCTACGGGCTCGAACTCCTCCGCCGCTCGGAGTTCGCCAGCCAGGGCGAGGGCGTCTTCGCCCTCTGGCGGCAGATCGTCCATCATGAACACGGCGCGGGCCGGCGCGCGGTTCAGTTGAATGCGGACCGGTTCGTGCAGGCGGAGCGAGCGGTGGCCGAGTATCTCCGCGCCCGCGCGGCCGCCGCGTGATTGCGATGGTGCCCGTATCCTGATGCTCCACCCGTATACGAGTCCGCCGATGTCCCTTCCCGACGAACGCCACGAACGCGAGCAGTACTTCTTCGATCCGGCGACGGTCGATGAACTCTGCGGCATCCTCGCGCGTTTCGAGCGTCCATGCTGTCTGTGTGCGCCCAGCGTCGGGGCGGAGATGCACCGGCGCGGGCGGGTGGTGCGGATCCTCGACACGGACCGGCGGTTTGCGCACCTCCCGGGTTTTCTGGAGTGGGACCTGTACCGGCCGCGGCGGCTCGACGAGACGTTCGACCTGATTCTCTGCGATCCGCCGTTCTTCAATGTCTCGCTGTCGCAGCCGTTCATCGCGCCGCGGGTCCTGTGCCACTACGACCTGGCGCGGCCGGTGCTGATCTCGTCCCTCGCGCGGCGCTCGGGGGCGATCATGGGCGCGCTGGCGCCGTTCAACCTGCGGCCGACGGGGTACCGGCCGCGGTACCTGACCGTGCAGCGGTGCGAGCGCAACGACATCGAGTTTCTCAGCAGTATCGACCTTCCCCTGCCCGGCACGGAGGACCGCGCATGTTGACGATCGACGGGTCTCGCGGCGAAGGGGGCGGGCAGATCCTCCGAACCTCGCTCGCCCTTTCCATCATCACGGGGACGCCCTTCCGCATCCACTCGATCCGCGCGGGGCGGGACAAGCCCGGGCTGCTGCGCCAGCATCTTGCGGCCGTGAACGCCGCGGCGGCTGTCGGGTGTGCGCAGACGACCGGGGCCGCGCTGGGGTCCACGGAGTTGACGTTCGTGCCCGGAGGGCTTGCGCCGGGGAACCACCGGTTCGCGGTCGGCTCGGCCGGCAGCGCGACGCTGGTGCTCCAGACGGTCCTGCCCGCGCTGCTCCGGGCCGATGCGCCGTCGATGCTCATCCTCGAAGGCGGGACGCACAACCCGGCGGCGCCGCCGTTTGAGTTTCTCGAGCGGGCGTTTGTTCCGCTGGTCAACCGGACGGGGGCGAACGTCTCCGTGGAACTCGAGCGGCCCGGCTTCTTCCCGGCCGGCGGCGGGCGGTTTGTCGCCCACATCACGCCCGCCGCGACGGCGTCACCCCTGCATCTTCATGAGCGGGGTGAGATCCTCCGCCGCCGCGCGACGGCGCTGGTGTCGAACCTGCCTCGCCACGTTGGGGAGCGCGAGATCGAGACGGTTCGGCGGGCGCTGAACTGGCCGCCGGATGCTCTCCATCTGCGGTTCGTGGAGGAGCCCCGCGGGCCGGGGAACGCGGTGCTCATCGAGATGGTGTGCGAGGGGATCACGGAGGTGTTCACCGGGTTCGGCGCGTACAACGTCAGCGCCGAGACGGTGGCGATGCGCGCCGTGGAGGAGGCCCGGCACTACCTCGCCGCGAGAGACGTGCCCGTGGGCGAGCACCTGGCCGATCAACTGGTGCTGATCCTGGCCGTCGGCGCGGGCGGGTCGTTCACCACGCTCCCGCTGACGCGGCATACGCGCACGAACATCGAGACCATCGGTCTGTTCCTCGATCGGAAGATCGAGGTGGCCGAGGAGCGCAAGGACCGCGTCCGCATCACCGTGCATTGACGGGCGTGGAGCCGGCGCCGGCGCTACTTCCCGGCGCGGCGCAGGCGGATCACGAGACGGGACGCGCCTTCGCTGGCCGGCACGGCGCGCGGGTTGCCCAGCGCGATGCGCTCGCCGCCGGCGGCGCCCGCGATGTCGCGGACCATGCGGCGCAGGTGGTCCAGCCGCGCGTCGGCGAGTTCGAGCGCCGCGCTGCGTGCCCGGCGCCCGGCCTGTCGCTCGGCGCCGCGGCGGAGGAGGTCGTACAACTCGTCGAAGGCGTCCTCGACGTCGGCAAGTTCGGTCTGCAACTGGCGCAGTTGTTCCACGGCCTCGGCGTGCGAGGGGTCGGCCGCCGAGGCACGCGCCGGCGCCAGCAGCGCGGATCGCCGGGCGATGAGGTCGAGGCGGCGGCGGCGCAGGTCTTCGGCGAGAACCTGGGCCTGCTCGCGCGGCGGGTTGGCGCGGCGCGCGGCCAGTTCGAGGTCCGCGGGGCCGAACTCGTGCTCGATGACGACCTGCACGTTCTTGTCCGAGCGGGCACGGCGCAGGACTTCCTCGACCTGTTGCTGCGCGGCGGGGGAGAGGACCGTGAGGCCCGGCGCGAACTCGACGAAGATCGGATCTTCCTCGATCCACCGCTTTTCGCTGCTGGTCGAGCCGAAGAGGCCGGCGAAGCCGGTGACGACCTTGACGGGTGTGCTTGCAACGGCGGTCGTGAGCACCGAGGCGATTGCGCCGGTCGCCGCGCCGAGGACCTTGCCGGTCGTGAGGCCGGTGCCGTCGAGCGTCAGATCCACCGGGAGCGTGATCGAGCCGTCGGCGGCCTGGACGGCGCCGATGGCTACGTCCAGCGGAACGGGGAGGCTGAGGTAGCGGGCGATCGGACCGTTGGGCGGCTCGGCGTACTGGAGGTCGGTGAAGACCAGGCGGCTGCGGACGTCGAGCCCGCCGTCGTCGCGCCCGAGCAGTTCCACGCGGCCGTCGAAGATGCCGCCGCCGACCGAGGCCCCCGCGGCCTGCGCCAGGCCACGGAGCGCGGTGAGTTCCACGCCGCTGATGGCCGCGAGGATGCGGCCGCGCGGGCGCGGGGCGAACGACATGGTGCCGCTGGCGATGCACTGGGAGAAGAGGTCGCGGTCTTCCATCTCCGGCTCGCCGCTGGGCGTGTTGCCGGTCATCATGCGGCCGAGGTCGCCGAGCGCGCCGGTGAGAACGCCGCCACGGAGCGGTTTGGGAAGGCTGACCTTGCCGGCGGTGGCGGAGATGTTGAACTTGATCGGGCGGTCCTGCACCATCGCGAGGGACGACAGGCCGCGGACGTCGGCCTCGAGGGCGGTGATGGGGAGCGTGACCGGCGGGGTGAGGAGGCGGTCTTCGAAGCGCAGGTCGGCGCCGCTGATCACCAGGCGGTCGATGCGGATCTCACCGGCGGTCGAGGGAGTTGCGGGCGCGGATGCGGGCGGCTGCGGAGATTCGGGCGTCGGCTCGGCGGATGCGATGGTCGTGTCGGAGGTTTGCTCGGGCTCGGCCGGTTCGGCGGGTTGGCGGCCGCCGTCGCCGGTCCTGAGAACGACGCCGAGGATGTGGATTCCGGCCTCGTCGCGCCAGCCGCTGCCGGCGAGGTTCGTGATCTCGATCGACTTGGCGATGACGTTGCCGGTCGCCGGGTCGAGGCGGATCTGCTCCCCCTCGATGCGCTCGACGCCGGCGAGGAGCGGACCGTCCTCGCCGAGGCGGAGTTCGACGCCCTCAACTTTGAGCGTGAGGTCCATGGCGCGGCCGAAGTCGATCCGGACCGGTCCGCGGCGGCGGACGCTGGCATCGACCTCGGCCGAGGCGCGCAGGCGGCCGTCAACCAGTGGGGTTGGGTCGATGATGGTCTCGATCCCCGGAATCAGCGCGGCGAGGCCGGCGCCGTCGATCCCGTCGGCCGTGAGGGTGATCGCCGCCGAGGGGCGCCAGGCGAGCGGCGCGAGGCGTGCCTGGGCGTTCAGGTTTCCGATCACGGGCTCGACGCCGCCGGTGATCGCGAGTTCGACCGGCGGGCTGTTGGCGGGGCGGTCGGGGCGGACGCTCACCGGCGCGATCGAGCGGAGGCGGAAGTCGGTGAGGGCGACGGGGGCGGCGAGGGCGCCGGTCGCGTCCGTGAAGGTCGCGCGGCCGACGTGCAGGTCGATCTCGTCGATCGTGATGGCCGGAAGGGTGCCGTTGCGGGCGTCGCCGACGATCTGCTGCACGTCCGCAGGGGCGTCGGCGGTGGGCGCGGCGGGGATCACAATCTGCTCGTCGCCGGGGGAGCCGCCCAGGACAAGGCCGAGGATCTCAAACCGGCCGTCGGCGGAGCGAGCCGCGGACGCAGCGGCGCCCGAAGCGGCGATGCGCTCGATGTCGATGACGCCGCCGGGCAGGTCGAGGCGGCGCACACGGATGTCGAGGGTGTCGAGACCGGCGAAGGGCGCTTCATCGCCGGACTCACGCCAGTCGAGTGACTGCACGCGCAGGGTTGCGGCGAAGCCACCTTCGTTTACGCGAGAGAGCGATGCGGCGAGTTCGGCACTGAGCGTCGCCCGGTCGAACGCGGGCTCGACCGACGGCGGGAGGTACGCCGCGAGGGGCGTGCCGGCGAGACGGTCGCCTTCGGCCTTCGCATTCAGGTCGATCGCCGTCGGCGTGATGCGCAGAGTGCCGGTGATCTGGAGGCGGTCGGCGACGCCCTCGCCGCCGACGCGGACCTCGAAGGCCGCGGGCTGAGCGTCGGGGTTGCGTGGAGCGAGCGTGCCGACGGTTGCGTCGAGCGCAAGACGCACGTCGACGGGTTGAGCGGCGGCCCGGTCGGTCCAAGAAAGGCTGACATCGCGGGCGGAGAGGCCCGCGAGGGAGACCTCTGGGAGCGATTCGAGGATCGCGAACGGGTCCGGGGGCGTGGCCGGCGTGGGCGCACGCTGCTCGCCGGGCGCGATGCGGATGCCGGCGGTCTCGATAGACCCATCCTCGTGGCGGATCGCGCTCGCGGTGGCGGACTCGATCGTGATGCGGCCGACGTCCACCGCCTGGCCGCGGAACGTCACGCGGTCCACGCCGAGTTGCGCGGCCTGCGCGAGGGGTTCGCCCGCCTGCTCGACGCTGACGTCCTTGAGCATCGCGGTGAGCGTGACGCCATCCGGGGACTGGGCGACGCTCGCGGCGGCGTGCAGGCTCACGGCGCCGTCGCGGAGGGTCGGTTCGATCCCCAACGGGCGCAGGTACGGCGCGAAGCGGACCAGTTGGACGCCTTCGCTTGTCACCGCAACGTCGGCCGCGAGCGAGGCGGGGGCGGGGCGCAGCGTGCCGGTGAGTTCGAAGCGGTCCACAACTCCGGGCGTTCGCACCCAGGCGCGGATCGAGCCGGGGGTTGCAGTTTCGGGTGACTCTGGGTCGAAGAGCAGGCCGCTGATCTCCAGGCCCGCGTCGGTGATCTCCACGGGGGCGGCCGCTTCGGTCGTCAGATCTTCGAGTCGGATCGCGGCGCCGCCCCAGGTGAGCGAGCCGATGCGGAGGCGGGGCAGTTCGAGTTGTCGGGGCGCCGGCGAGGGGACCGCGGGCGTCGCGGCGGCCGCGCGGGTGGGCGCGGCGGCGGGAGGGGCGGTGATATGGAAGCCGCAGGCCTCGAGCGTCGCCTCGTCTCGCAGTCTGACGGTCAGGGCCGGTCCGGTCGCACGGATGGATTCGACGTCGAGTCCATCACTTGCGCGGAGGCCATCAATCGCGACCTCGGCGAGTTCGAGCAGCGTCGCGTCGCCCTCGCGCAGCGTGACACCCTTGATGGAGGCGTGGAGGCGTGGTCCGCCGTCGGCGGGCGCAATGCGCGCCGCGACATCGCACCGCAGCGCCGCCGCGTCCATCGCCGGCTCCAGGCCCAGCGGCCGCAGGTAGGGCGTGGCTGCGTCGAGGCTGATGCCGTCGATGGCGACTTCGGCGGTGATCGCGGGGGCGTCGGACGCCGGGGAGATCTTCCCCGCCGCGCGTACCGATGAGGCAAGGCCCGGCGCGGTGAGTTCGGCCGTAAAGGTCGCCTGCGTGCCGCCCGCGGCGGGCGAGGCGAGATCCGCGATCGTGAGCGACGTCAGGTTGAGGCCGAGCGATGCCGGCGGGGAGACGAAGAGGTCATTGAACGTTGTTTCGATACCTTTGATCGTCGCGGTGTCGAGACGCCAGCGGAACGGCGAGGCGCCGGTGTTCGCGCTGCGCGTGGTTGCGGCGGGCGCCGGGGTACCTTCGGCGGAAGCCGGCCGCGGACCGATCGTCATGGGCGGCACGCGCAGCGCGCCCGACGACGTTCGTCCGAGGCGGAGGGAGCCGCCGTCCACGGTCAGGTTGGTCAAGTGCAGATCGGACGGGGAGAGGCTTGCGATCGTTACGGTCGCGGCATCGAGGCTCGCGATGGGCTCGGCGCCGGCGTAGGCGGTCAGATTGCGCAGGGCTGCGGCACCCTGCATCGTGCCCGGCCCGGCGGCGGTGAGCGAGATGTTCGCGGCGCCAGCGATGTCCACGCGATCGCTCTCGACGGCGATTCCCAAGGGCTCCAGGTATGCCATCGCCGCGGCGGGGCGGAGGCCGCGGACGTCGAAGTTCACTTCGGATGTGATCGACGGGCCCTGCAAGTCCGCCGTGCCCGTCACGCGGAGCGCATCGAGCAGGTCTTCCGAGGCAAGCGAGAGTTCAACGGTCGCCGGGGAGGTGGGCACGCCCAGGCCGGAGATGCGGGCGTCGACCCGGATCGTTCGCTCGAAGATGGGCGAAACGGACTCATCTCGCACCTTCGCCTCGATGCTGCGCGCCCGGAGAGCCTCGATCCGCAGCGGAGGCGAGAAGTTCACCGTCCCCTTCTGCGCCCCCCCACTGCCGCCGATCTTCGCCAGTTCATCCAGCAGCGGGATCGAGCCATCCGGCTTGCGGATGACCTCCAGGTCCACACCGTCCACTTCGAGGCGCGACGCGACGAGGCGCAGCCGCAGCAGTTGCAGCGCGGAGATGTTCGCGTGCGCGTAGTCGGTGCGTACGAGGTCCGTCAATCCGTCGGCCGAGGTGATCCGCGCCCCCCACAGTTCGACGTTGCCGCCGAGAAGGCCGAGTTCCAGCCGGTCGTAGCGGCACCCGACCCCTATGCTCGCGGCAAGACGCGAGATGACCACGGGCAACAGCACGACCAGCAGCAGCCGGACGGCGATGGCAAGACCGACCACACTCACGCCCGCGACCGTGAGGCGGCGGCGCCACGTCCAGCGGCGCTTCTTTGCGGGTGACGGCGCGGGCGCGGCCGGCGTCGGGGTGGGTTCGGGCTGCTGCGATGGTGGTGCGGTCATGGCTTGCTGCCGGAAAACTGGTCGGCCGGCACCAGCGGGGCGGCCGGCTCGACGGGGGTGGATTCGTCGGCGGAGGACGCCGGTTGCAGGAGGCGGTCGACGGCCTGACGCCGCTCCCGGGCGGGACCGAGCGGGTCGTAGCCCGGCGGCGCGCTCCCCGCGGCAGCGAGCCAGTCGTACGCCCGCACGCGCGCCGCTGGCGATACGTCACCCAGGAGCACAAGGTGCTCCGCTACGAGGCGATTGTGGAAGTCCGCGGCCCCGGACGACGCCTTGGCGAGGGCCGCGAGGCCGCCGGGGTCGCGGCCGACCTCGCCGAATCGCGCCGAGAGCATTGCCGCCGCGGCAGGGCCGAGCCGGCCCGCGCTGTGGAGCGTCGCGGCCGCGAGGATCGCGGCGCGGTTGACCGGCCATCCGAGGCTCCCCGGCGCGGCGTCCGGTGAAGCCTGCTCCAGCGCGGACGCAACGGCCTGCGCGAGCACCGGGATCGAGTCGTCCACGAACAGCACCGCCGCTTCACCCGCGACATGTGCGCCGACGCTCAGCGCCACGAGGGCCAGGGTGGACCGCAGGCGGGCGGGGTCGGTTGCGCCGCGGAGTGTCGCGGCCAGAGCCTCGTGGGCGCTGCCGCTGGGAGCAGAAGTGCCGGACTCCCGCAGCGCCGCCGCGATCCCGGCCGCCTCGGCCGCGGCCTCGGAGTCCTGCGGGACGGCGTCGATCGTGAAGGTCCACACTGTCGGCCGGCCGAGCCCTCGATGTGGCGCGGCGGGGAGGGCAAAGCCGAAGCGGCCTGTGCTCTCCGCCAGCGGCCAGAGGATCAGCATCGTCCGGCGCTCACCCTGGATGCCTGCATCGGCGTCCGGATCCTCGCCCAGTGCACTGATCGCGAGTTGGGGCAGGCCCTCGCCGGGAGCGGCGATGATGAAGCGCACGAGCGGCTCCGCATCGTCTCCCGGCGGTCCGAGGTCGATTCCGACGGACGTACCTGCGGGCACGAGCACCGTCTCTGAGCGCATCGGTACTGTGGAACCAACGACCTCCGCCGCCTCGGACCCGGCAGCGTCGAACCCTTCGGGCAGGAGGCGGAGCACCTCGGCAATCGACGCCATCGCCGCCCGCGGCGTGCTCCGCGGGCCAGTGATCAGCGATGCGCTCGATGCGACCGGCTCGCCCCAGTCTTCCGGCAGCCGCTCGACCGCGACCCCCTCCACCGTGACCGCGAGCGCTCCCAGGGCCGGCGCCTCCGCGGCCGTCGCGACTCCCAGAGGACCGCCGAGTTGGTGGGAGGTCCGCAGTTCCAAGGCCGGAGCTTCCAGCACGCGCGACCGCCCGCAGCCGGCAAGCACGAGGGGCGCGGCGGCAGCGATGGAGAGCAGGCGGCCCATAGGCACCTCAGGCACAAGCAGACTCCTGTTTCCGGCAACTCAGGGCATGGCCTTCTGGAACGTACCGAAGAAACCCCTGTTATGGAAGGCCCGCCGGGGTCCACCATAGCGCGGCATTTGTTCGGGAGCCACGCGCCGTGGGTCGGCCACGGCGCCGCCGGTTCGCCCGCCGCTAGAGTGGCCTGCGGGCGTCCGGTCATGGGTTGGGCGGTACGCCCGGTAGTCCGGGGGGTGTTGCATGGCCTTCGTGAACGCGGCGCCGATGTGGCTGATTCCCGCCGGCGTCCTTCTTCTGATCGCCGCGGCGACGGAGGCAGGGTTCCGTTGTGGCCGTCGGTGCGAGGAATCGGACCGGACGCAGATTGCGCTGGACGCGAGCGGCGCCATCAAGGGGGCGATCCTGGGGCTGGGCGGGCTGGTGCTGGCGTTCTCGTACGGGATGGCCCTTGCGCGGTTCGAGGAGCGGACACAGATCGTCGTGCGGGAGGCGCAGGCGCTGGGCGCGTGCCGCGAGATGGCCGACCTGCTGCCGGAGCCGGACCGGGGGCGGCTCCTGAGCGCCGTGCGATCCGCCGTGGAAGCGCGGCTACGGCTGTTCCGCGAGAGCACCGACCGGGGGACCTACCGACGCATCAGCGCGGAGATCGACAGCGCGGTGGGCACGCTGTGGGACATCGCATCGGCTGCGTTTGCGAGGGAGGAGAAGCCCGAACGACTCTCGCGACTGCTGGAAGCGGCGAGCCGGGCCAGCAGCACGGAGAAGGAGCGTGCCGCGGCGGTGCGGAACCAGATGCCCGCCGCCCTGCTTGTCTTGCTGGTTCTGAGCGTGATGGTGACCGGGTTCCTGATGGGGCACTCGTCCGGGCAGGCGGGCCGGCGGAACTGGATTCTGTGGGACGCGCTGGTGCTGCTGATGGTGCTCGTGTTCAGCGCGGTGGTGGACCTGGACCAGCCCAACCGCGGGCTGATCAGGGTTGATCACCGTCCGCTGGAACAGTTGCTGGAGTCGATGGATCGGCACGGGGCGCCGGCGGCGTGATGTGGCCGGTGTTGGGCGGTGGAATCGTGACCTCCAGGCGGACTCTCTGCCTCCGGCCCGGTCGCACGTCGTGTGATCAACGGCATCCCTTATCCGGGCCGTCGCCGCCTGCGGCTGCGGCCGCGGACCGCCGCTCAGAAGGCCAGCCGGTAGCGCACGCCGAACACGAACAGCGCATCGTCGCCGGACGCGCTGGCGGGGTCGATGATGAACTGGCCGTCCAGCGTCAACTCCGAGTGCCGCGTGAGTTGGAAGCGTTGGAACAGTTCGATGACCTTCTCGTCGCGGAGGTCTTCGTTCCTGGGATCAATGAAACCGAACGCGAGCCCCGCAAGGTTGTCCGGGCTGCCGAGCAGGCCGCGGACGCCGGCGCCGACCTGGAAGGTGTTGCGGATGCGCTCGAGCGCCTCGTCCGCGTAGCTGTATCGGGCGAAGGCGTACAGCCAGTCGCTCAGGTCCTGCTCGGCGATGAGCGAAATGCCCCGATCGCTCGGGAGGGACAGTTCGGGGCGGGAGTCCATGTACCAGAGCGTCACGGCGTAGCGGCCGCTGAGCGTGCCGTGGATGTCGGGCGTGTAGCCGGCCTCCGCGAAGTAGAAGAGGTCCCACTCCTCGAAGAGTTGGTCGATCGTGATGAGGGTGGTGCGGCCGTAGCCGTTGGAAGCACCGATGGTGGCGTAGAAGTCGTCAGATGGCCGCGCCGTCACGCTCGCAGTGATGCCGTGCCCGGGGAAGGGGATGGGCGCGTTGGCGGAGAACGCGCGGTTCATGAAGGAGTTGTTGATGCTCTGCATGCGGTAGGAGCCGACGATCTCGGATGGGTCGGCCCGGCCGAGGAGCAAGCGGAGGTGGTCGTCGAGCAGGCGCTGCTGGTAGTGCAGGTCGCGCCACGCCCAGCCGCGGTCGTTGAACCCGCCGATCGGGGCGCTGATCACGCCGATCTCGGGACCGACGGCGGAGGCCGGCTGCGAGCCTGCGCGGAACCGGTACTCGGCGGAGAAGATGAGGCGGCCGGTGTCCGAGGTCCCGCGCCCGAGGAAGGTCCAATCGCCAAGGAAGTCGATGTCGCCGGATGCGCCGCTGCGGTCGCCCGGGCCGGCGCTGGCCTGGAGGAAGACCATCGTGTACGCGAAGCCGAGACGCAAGCCGGTGGCATCCTCGAGGCGCTCGCCGCCGGTGCGGAAGAACTCGCCGATGTCGTCGAGAAGTGGGATCCGGATGATGCCAACGTGCGGCTCGTAGAGTTCGTCCAGTTCCGCCTCGGTGCTGTCGGGGGGCTCGATCTCGAACCACTCGCCCTTGGCCGGGACCGGCGCGCCGATGTCGAACGCGAGCGGCTTCACCGGGTCTGTCGCGGGCGTGAGCCGCAGACGCAGGACGGGCTCCGGTGCGGGCTCGGCCTGGGGCGCTGACTGGGGTTCGCGTGTGGGCGGCTGGGCGACGGAGGGCCACGCGGACGCGAGTAGTCCGAACGGTACGAGGAGGCGGGGATGGACGGAGCACAGCCTCGGGCCGCGCCGAGTCGTCATAGCGGGAGGGTACCGCGGCGCTCGCGCAAACCCAGCCGTGGCGCCCAGAATCGGTACATTCCCGCAGTGTGGCGCCGGATCAACGCTCACTCATGAGTTGTCGCACGCGGGTCCGAACCGGCGCCGGGGAACCCCGAGACTGTGCCGGGGTTCCCCCACGCTTCGGTCACACCTCCGCCCCATCGGCCGCGGCGGCGTTTTGAAACCCGGGCGGTGGCGGTTCCTCGGGCTCGTGTTTGGCGGTCACGCCGGCGAGGCCCAGCCAGAGGAACAGCACACCGAAGCCCAGCGACACCGCGATGGTGAGCCCGCGCCCGCTGCGCTCGATCCATCGCTGCGCCGCCTCGAGCATCGTGCGGGCCCTCGATGGCGACGCCACGCTGTAGATGACCGGCGCCAGGACCAGTGCTTGCGCCGTGACAACGAACACGAGATACGCCAGCACGGATCGGGGCCGGCCCACTTCCGCGTCGTTGATGATGGCGATGGCGGAGAGCGTGAAGACCCACTGCTTGACGGACAGGGCCATCAGCGCCGCTCCCACGCCGAACATGACCGGTGCGGACAGGCTGCCGGCGTGGGCGAGCCAGCCGGGTGGCGGAGCGTCGGGGTCGTCCTGCCCGAAGAGCGTGCGCACGAAGGTGACCAGGAGCACGATGCCGATGAGCAGCATCAGCGCGGAGACGATGAGGTCCGACCCTGCCACCCTGTCGGCGTCGGGCTCGGCCGCGAAGACGTAGCCGAAGAGCGCGCCCTGGAGCAGCCGCATCGTCATGGCGCCCGCGGCGAACGCCCCTGCCCGCACGGCGCCGTCCGGACCCTGGAGGACCAGGAGCGTCAGCGTGAGCCACAGCGGGACGATCGCCGCGCCGACCACGATCGGGAACAGGTTGATCAGCACGGCGCCCATGACCACTCCGCGGCCGGCGGTCCGGCCCTACTCCCGGGCGCCGCCGCCGCCGGACGGCGCGCTCTCGCCAGCCAGACGCTCCGGGGACATCAGCGACGCAACCTGCTCGCGCGAGAGGATGCCAGACTCGGCGACCAGGTCAGCGATCCTCGCGTTGGTCTCCAGCGCCTTCCTGGCGAGTTCGCCGGCGCGCTTGTAGCCGATATGCGGGATGAGCGCCGTGACCACGCCCACGAACGAGCCGACCTGCGCGGCCAGACGCTCCCGGTTGGCGGCGATGCCAGTGACGCAGTTGACACGCAACGTCGCCATTGCGGCGGTCATCCAGTCCAGGCTTTCGAAGAGGGCGTGGGCCATAACCGGCAGGAAGGCGTTGAGTTGGAGTTGACCAGCCTCCGCCGCCAGGCCAACCGTGACGTCGTGCCCCACGACCGTGAACGCGACCGAGTTGACGGCCTCGGGGATGACGGGGTTCACCTTTCCCGGCATGATGCTCGACCCGGCCTGGCGCGGCGGCAGGCGGATCTCGCCCAGACCGGCTTGCGGCCCGGAGGAGAGCAGCCGCAGGTCGTTGCAGATCTTCGACAGTTTCACGGCCGTTCGACGCAGGGCGCTGGAGAGGTCCATGAACGCGCCGACGTCGGTGGTGGCCTCGATGAGGTCGGGCGCGGTGACGATGTCGTAGCCCGTGATCTGGGACAGGTGCCGCGCGGCGGCGGCGGCGTAGCCCGGATCGGCGGCGATGCCCGTGCCGATCGCCGTGCCCCCGAGGTTGACTTCCCAGAGCCGGCGCAGCACGTGCTCGAGGTGTGCGTGATCTTCGAGGAGCGTCGCGGCGAACGCGTCGAACTCCTGCTTGAGCGTCATCGGCACGGCGTCCTGGAGTTGGGTTCGGCCAACCTTGACGATGCCAGCGAACTGGGCGCCCTTGTCGCGGAACGCCCCGGCGAGACGGGCCAGTTCCGCGAGCAGCCGCTCCAGCGCCGTGCACAGCCCGATCCTGACAGCGGTCGGGTAGACGTCGTTGGTGCTCTGGCTGCGGTTGACGTCATCGTTGGGGTCGATCAGGTCGTAGCGCCCCCTGGGGTGGCCCGCCAGTTCAAGCGCGCGGTTGGCGATCACCTCGTTGGCGTTCATGTTCGTCGAGGTGCCGGCGCCGCCCTGCATGATGTCTACGACGAACTGGTCGAGCAGGCCGCCGCGCCGAATCTCCTCACACGCGGCGTCGATGAGGCGGGCCTTCTCCGGGGCCAAGGCGCCGATCTCGGCGTTGGCACGAGCGGCGGCCTGCTTCACACACGCGAGCCCGACGATGAGGTCGCGGTACTCGGAGATCGGCCGCCCGCTGATGGGGAAGTTCTCCAGCGCCCGGGCCGTGTTGATGCCCCAATAGGCGTCGGCGGGGACTTCCAATGGGCCGAGGCTGTCGCGTTCGATTCGCACGGGTCGGCCGTTCGGCGGCGCCGGTTGCTTCGTCGCCGGCGCGCCGGGCTGGGTAGCGGCGGCGCGATCGGCGGGCCTCGAAGCGAGCAAGTCCATGCCGAGGTGCTGCGAGAGGAACCGCGCGACGAGTTGGCCCTTCACGCTGTTGCCGGCACTGTCGAGCGGTGGCGCGAACGTGCCGAGCCCTCCCTTGCCGGGGGAGACCGTGACGATCCCGCCCCCGATCCCGCTCTTGCCGGGGAGCCCGACCTGGTAGAGCCAGTCGCCGGAGGTCTCGTACAGCCCCGCGGTCACCATGACGGCCAGGGCGCAGTGGCATGCCGCGGCGCTGACGACGCGCTCACCGGTCATCGGGTTGACGCCGCCGTCGGCAAGCGTGGCGCCCATGACGGCGAGATCGGCGGCGCTGACGCTCAGCGAGCACTGCCGCGTGTAGAGGTCCACCGCCGCGGCAGGCTCCATGTCGATCCGGTTCAGCGCCCGCAGCAGGCGCGCGATGCTCTGGTTCTGGTGGTTGGTCCGCGATGCGGAGTCGTAGACCTCCTCGTCGATTGCCAGCGTTCGTCCCGCGAAGCGGCAGAGCCCGCGGTGGATGAACCGCCACTTCGACGCGGCGTCGTCTCCCGGCGCCAGGTTGGTAGTCGCGATCGCGCCGGGGTTCACCATCGGATTGGTGCGGCCATCTTCGGCCCGCTCGACCGCCGCGAGCGAGTTGAAGGGGAGCCCCGTAGCGTTGACGCCGATTCGGCGTCTTGCCTCCTCCGCGCCGATGGCGTCGCAGACCAGCGCGAAGACGAAGGGCTTGGAGACGCTCATGATCGGAAAGTCGTGTGTCGCGTCGCCGGCGGAGAAGAGGCTGCCGTCGATTCCCGCGACGCAGATCCCGAACAGGTCGCTCGGGACGCGGGCGAGAGCGGGGTAGACCTCGGCGTTGTGCCCGTCGGTGTTGGACTTGAAGCGCCTGTACGCCTCGTCCACGAGCGCCTGCACAAGATCCGGCGGCGGCAAGTGCCCGGTCGAGACGTACCCGGGATCAACCGGCTCATGCGCTCGACGGTTCGCCTCGCGGACCATGTCGCCTCCCCGCCCCTGTGCGCTACTCGAGCGTCGCGAGCGCAACGGCCATGCGGCAGCCGTCGATGAACTCGCCGATGTCCACGTACTCGTTGACCGTATGGATCTCGTGCTGCCCGGCGCCGAAGGTGACGGTCGGGACGCCGTGCTCGACGAGCCAGTTCGCGTCCAACCCGCCGTTGGAGAAAATGGTGCGGGGCTTGAGGCCTATCGACCTGGCCGCTTCCTTGGCCCGCGCGACCGCCTCGGAGCCGTTGTCGAGGTTGAACGGCGGGTAAATCTCACGGCCCTCGAACTGGACTTTCGCCGTGCCGCCACGGTCGTCCTTGACCGTCTTGGCGGCTTTCGTGAATGCGTCCCGGTACGCCTCGGTGATGGTGGCGGCGAAGTCGGCATCGCGGCTGCGAGTTTCGCCGGTGACGTGAACATAGTCGGTTACGACGTTCGTGGCGTCGCCCGCCGGCCCGCCGTCGCGGCCGGCGAAGATGCCGGCGTTGCTCGTCCCGCGGCCGCCGCGTTTTGCGACCTTGCCGAACCAGCCGTGGCGGGCGGCGTCGGCGAGCGCGATCGACGCCACGAGGGTCGAAGAGATGCCCTTCTCGGGCGCTACGCCGGCGTGGGCGGCCTTGCCGTGAATCTGGGCGTCCCAGGTCTGGCCCCCCACTGCACCGGTGATCAGGTCGCCTGCGAGCATGCCGTCCACGTTGAAGCACATGGAGACGCCCCGGAGTGCCCCGGGGTCGAGGTAGCGCGACCCCAGCAGGCTTGTCTCCTCTCGCACGGTGTACAGGAGCGTGATCGGCGGGTGCGGCAGGTCGTGCTCCAGAAGTGTTTGCGCAAGCGTCGAAAGCACCGCGCACCCCGTGCGGTTGTCGCCGCCGAGACCCGTCCTGCCCTGCGGGACGATGCGGCCGTTCCTGCGCTTGGGTCTGGCGCCGGCACAGATGGGGACGACGTCCAGGTGCGTCGCGAAGGCCAAGGCCGGTCCGCGGCGCGTCCCGGCGAGTTTCGCGACGAGGTTGCCTGTTTCGGTCGGCAGCGGGATCCGCTTCTTGGCGTTGTCAAAGCGAATCGCCCGCCGCGGCACGCCGGCGTCCACGAGGTCCTCGATGATGGCTTCCCCGATCGCCCGCTCGTGGCCGCTGACCCCCTCGACGGCGAGGTAGCGCATGAGGCGCTGCTCGGCGGCCCGCTCGTCCACCGGAGGGTTGCTGAACTTCATGCGTCGATCTCCTTGCACTGACCGCCGCGTCCCCGCTATACCCCCCACGGGAGGCCGAGCAGTTGCCACGCCGCGAACAGCAGCATCCACAGCACGAACAGCCACACGACGTACGGCAGCATCAGCGCCACGACGGTGCCGACGCCCGCGTCCCTGTTGTACTTGTGGCAGAACGTGACCACCAGCGCGAAGTACGCGTTGAGCGGCGAGACGGCGTTCATCGGCGAGTCGCCGATTCGGTACGCCGCGAGGACCGCCTCGGGCGCCACACCGAGGCGGACGAAGAGGGGCACGAACACGGGGGCGAAGAGGGCCCACTTCGGGATCGCACCGGTGATCAGCAGGTCCAGGATCGCGATGACGACGATAAACCCCAGCAGCAGCCACAGCGGACCGATCGGCGAGCCGTCGAGCCAATCGGCCATCGCCACGGCGAGGATCGTGGCCATGTTCGTGTAGTTGAAGTACGCGACGAACTGCGCGATGATGAACAGCAGCAGGATCAGGCTGCCCAGGCCGGAGATCGACTTCTCGATCGCTGTGATGACGTCGGTCGCGTTCTTCATCGTCCCCGCACCGAAGCCGTAAGCGGCTCCCGCTGCGAGGAACAGCACGAGGATGAAGACGATCAGGTGGCTCATGAAGGGTGTGTCGCCGATCAGCCGCCCGGAGACCGGGTCGCGCAGCGGCGCCCCCGCCGGTAGCGTCAGCAGGGCGAACACCGCCAACGTGGCCAGCAGCGCGATGCCCGCGAAGAGCAGGCCACGCGACTCCTGCGGCGAGATCCCGCGGGCGGGCTCGGACCCGGCGTCCCCCTCCGGCCGGTACTCGCCCAGACGCGGCTCGATCACGCGCTCGGTGATCAGCGAGATCACGACCGTCAGAAAGATCACCGAGACGATCGAGAACCAGATGTTCGCCGTCAGGTCAATTGTGAGCGTTGGGTCGACAGCCCGAACGGCGTCGTTGGTGAACTCCGTGAGCACCGCGTCCAGCGGCTTGATCAGCATATTGACGGTGAACGCCCCGGCGACGGCCGCGAAACCGGCCGCGATCCCCGCCTCGGGATGACGCCCCACGGTGAGGACGGCTGTCCCCGCAAGAGGGATCAGCACGAGGTACCCCGCGTCGGCGGCGACGCTCGAGAGAATGCCCACGAAGACGAGGATGTACGTCAGCGCCCAGCGCGGGGCAACGGCCGCGAGCTTGCGGATCAGCGTGTTGACCAGCCCGGATTGCTCGGCGACCCCGACGCCGATCATCGCCGCGATCAGCAGCCCCACGGCCGTGAACCCCATGAAGTTCGGGATCATCGACGTGTACATGTGCCGCACGCCCTCGCCCGTCAGCAGGCTCCTGGCCTCGGCCGTCGCGATCTCGATCTCGTGCGTCTCGGGGTTGATCCGCTCGAACTCGACGGCGGCGCCGGAGATGTAGAACACGTGCGCCAGGAGCATGGTGGCCAGGATCAGCAGGAGGAAGATGACCGCGGGGTGCGGGACCTGGTTGCCCACGCGCTCCACGATGTCAAGAACCCGCTGCATCCTCGATTTCTCGAGGGGTATCGCGGTGCTCATAACGGTCCCTCCCGCGCGGCCCGGTGCGGCGACCCGCTCGGACCGCGATCGGCCGCAGCGGCCCGGGGCGAGCGTCCGACGACCGATGTTCCACCGTCGTTCACGGTTGTGCTCTCGCCGGGCGTCCCGGCGCATGCCGCCGACGCGCGGCGCCGGGTGTATCGGCCGGTGCTCACGCGAGTGTCGCGTGCCCGCGCGGCTATCTTGTGACGGCAGGGCGTGAAGTCAATCACGAGACCGAGCGCCCCAGCCGCCTGCGCCACTCAAGTCTCGTGCCCGGCGAGTCATATCCGGGATTCCCCGAGAGCCGCGCGCGGCCCGTGCGCATCGGCACGCTTCCGAGGGATGCCTCGCGCCGGCGCCAACCGCCCCTTGGGCGATTGAGAGCGATTCAGGCGAGGAACGGCTGGATGCGATACCTTCGACCACGGCAGGGCGCCCCGCGATCCGGCCGCAGCGATTCCTTGCAGCGGCGAGTGGCGCTCCGGCGAGTTCCGCCCGGGCCCGCGGCGGACCTCGGGCCGCGCAGAGAGGAGTGATTCGATGAGCACCACGTGCAACATCCTCGGGATCGTCGGCAGTCTGCGGCGTGACTCATACAACCGCAGCGCGATGCGCGCCGCGACGCAACTTGCGCCGGAAGGAGCGAAGATCGAGGTCTTCGACCTTGACGGCATCCCGGCCTTCAATCAGGACGACGAGCAGCACCCGCCCCCGAAGGTCATCGAACTCAAGTCGCGGATCCGCGCCGCCGACGCCCTGCTGTTCGCGACACCGGAGTACAACTACTCGATCCCGGGCGTGCTGAAGAACGCGATCGACTGGGCCTCCCGGCCGTACGGTGATAACGCATGGGCCGGCAAGCCCGCGGCGATCATGGGGGCATCCATCGGGGCCGGCGGCACGGCGCGGGCCCAGTACCACCTGCGACAGGTGTTCGTCTTCCTCGACGTGCACCCGGTCAACCGGCCCGAGGTGATGATCAGCAACGCGGCCGAGCGTTTTGACGCGCAGGGGAACCTGCAGGACGAGACATCCAGGCGGCTGATCCGTGAACTGCTCCAGAGCCTCGTGGACTGGACGCAGAGGCTGCGAAGCACGGGAGTCTCGGCATCCGTCACTCCTGCGGCCGCGATCGCCGGGCGCAGGTAGCCACCGCTCCTGTCACGGAACGATCGCGATCTCGCGCCCCCAAAAACGGCGCGGCCCGGCGGCGCCACTTGACGCCGCCGGGCCGGAGCCCGTATCCGCAGTGCGGATGTTGCCGCGACTCGGTCAGCACCCCTCCTGGACCGCAACGAGCCAGGCGGTCAGGAAAGCGCTGATGTCGGTGGAGTTGACCGTCCCGTTGCCGTCGAAGTCGGCATCGAGCGTCTGGTCGTTGAGGCTGGCGAGCCAGGCGGTGAGGAACGCGCTGATGTCCGAACTGGTGACGGTCCCGTCCCCGTTCCAGTCCACCGCGCAGGTGGAGGGCAGCGAGGTCACCGTGAAGGTCACGGCGTAGGTGCCGTCCGGACGCTGCACGACGTCGAAGAAACCGTCCAGTTCGGGCACGTCGGCCCCGAACGAGAAGTCGTCGGGCGTAAAGATGTTGTTGACGTTGGTCGGGTTCTCGTAGTACTCGATCAGCGTGTAGGTCTGCATCGCGATGCCGGGGCCGACACGGAAGTCGAACCGCACGGTCCCGGTGCCGCTCGTGCCGCGGCTGAGCGTCGTCACGAGCCGGATCAGGTCGCTCTGCTCGCCGAGGTCGAAGACGATGCGCGTGCCGGGGGCGTACGAACTGCTCCAGGCCTCCATGACGCCCACGCCGGGGCCGCCGATGTCACCGGGCGCCAGCACCGGCTCGCCGTCGCCGAGGGTGAAGGTGTTGAGGATGCGGGTGGAGCCGTTGACGGCGAGCGTGCCGGACCAGACGCTCCAGTTCATCCGGAACTCGCCGTCGAGTTCCACGCGCCCGCCGGGCGTGTTCGAGACGCTGGTGGCTTCGCCGACGCTCCAGCCCGCGGCGTCGCCGTTGGCGATACCGTCGGGCCTGATGAGCCAGGTACCCTCGCCGATCTTGGTCAGGTTGGACCTGGAGTCCAGCGTGCCGGTCCAGACCATGTCATGACCGTTGGAGTCGATGGTCGTGACCCGCAGGACACGGATGGGCCGCTGCGTGATCCAGTCGCCGGTCAGGACCAGGCCGGCGCCGGCGGTGCCGACCAGTTCAAGGATGCCGTTGGGATCGCCGAGGTTGCTGTCGCGGTTGAGTTCGACCTCGGCGTTGAAGATCCGGGTGCCGCCGGTGTAGGTGTTGTCGGCCGAGAGGATCAGGCGGCCAGTGTTGGTGGTGGCCGACTCGAGGTAGACGGCGCCGGGACCGGAGATGACGCCCGCGTACTCGAGGGCGTTGCTTCCGGCGGTCGTCGCCGCGAGGCGGAAGGCGCCAGACTGCACCTCGGCGGGCTTGTCGATGACGGCCGTGCCGAAGCCGCGGTATTCGAGGCTGGGGACGAGTTCGCCGCCGCCAGCCGTGCGATTCACGAAGTCGCTGACGGAGTCGAACATGTTGGGATGTTCGAACCGGAAGCCGCCGGCGTTGATGGCGACCGTGCCGGTGCACGCCAGCGGCGAGCCGAGGGAGAGGGAGAAATCGCCGCTCTTGGTCAGGCCACCGCTGCCGGAGATCACGCCGTTGATCGTCGAGATGCTGCCGGTGTGGATGATGCCCTCGACGTTGCCGAAGTCGATGTTGTTGTTAATGGCCGTCTCGGTTCCGAAGGCGACGACCAGCGCACCGCTGGCGATGCCGATCGTGCCGGAGCCGCTGATGCCCGTGAAGTCGGGGACGACCAGGGCGTTGACCGTAACCGTGTCGTTGTTCTCGACCCAGTTGTGGGCGCCGCTGGAGCCGGCGGGAAGTTTGACGTTCGCCGCGGGACCGGCGGTGAGCGTGGTCGCGTACTCGTCGGCGGTGAGCGGGCGGAGCCGACCGGCATCGAACGTCACCAGGTCGCGAGGCGAGGTGATCAGCGTGGTGACGCCGGAGATCCAGGGAACGATCCCGCCGACCAGTTCCGGGCCGGTATCCAGGCTCAGGTGCGACAGGGCGTTGCCAAGCGTCAGCACGGCGGTGGCCCGGCCGTCCCCGCCGCGGGTGATCGACGGGCTGGAAACCTCCATGCCGCCGTTGCGGCCGTTGATGAACAGCAGACCCTGACCGTGGATGGTCAGCGGGCCGACGCGCTCGACCGTGTTGTTGCCGGCGGTCGCGTTGCCGACCGCGCTGAGGCGACCGCTGTCGAGGATCAGCGGAGCGTCGTCGTTGAGCCTGTTCATGCCGGGGTTGTTCGTGAAGTTGATCTCCAGCACGCCGCCGTTGCGAATATCGAAGCGGCTGGAGTTCACAGCACTGCCGTTGCCGCTGAGCGTGATGCCGCCGGCCTTGATCCCCGCCACGCCGCTGGGAACGCCGAACGCCACGGGCATGTCGATGACCGTCGGCCCGCTGTAGGTGTTCTCGGCGGTCAGGGTGAGGGTGGTGTTGACCGATCCAACGGAGCGAAGGTCGATCCCGCCCGGGCCGTTGATCGGGCCGGCGAGCGTGATGCCCGACGTCGTGCGCAGGAGCAGGTCGGAGGTCGCGTCGATGGGATTGTTCACGGTCACGGCGGCGGTGGAGCGCAGGATCCCGCCGGCGGCCGTCACCGGCCCGGTCCCGAGCGACGCGGCGTTGGAGATCTCGAGAATGCCGCTCTCCAGCCGCACACCGCCGGTGAAACTGTTGGCCCCTTCGAGCCGGAACAGCCCGCTGATCTCGCTGGGCCCGCTGCCGACCACGGTGAGCGAGCCGGGGCCGGCCACCGGCGAGGCGATGTACACGGACCCGTATGAGAGGGACTCGAGCGTGAGGTTCCCCTCGAGCCACCAGTCATTGACAACGCCGGAAACGCCGCCGAAGCGGAACAGCCCGATGTCGGTCGAGCGAACGAACGAACCGTCGGCGAAGGACAGCGACCCGCCGGACTGCCCGATGAACGTGGCGGTGCCGGTTCGCGAGTCGAGGATGATCCCCCCCACCGTCAAAACCCCAAGGTCGTTGAACGCGCGGTAGGACGAATGCCCGCGGTTCGTGAACGTCAGCACCGTCGAAGGGCTCGAGACGGGAACCTGCCCGTCGGCCCAGTTCGCAGGGTCGCTGAAGTTGCCGTTGACGCGCGAGATCCACACCTGGCCAAGGGCGGCCGGCGTCATCGCGGCCCCCGCGCAGACAGCAAGAACAAAGGGCGTTGCGAGGCGCCCGCCTGCCCCGAGACGGCTGTAACTCATCGTCGGTCACTCCCGAAATGTGGACGTTAAAGGCCGCATAACCCGCGGCTGCGGCGGGCATCTTACCGAAAGCCACATCTGCGAGCCTTCCCTATCGGGATCCGTTCGCAGCCAGCCCGCGGAGACCCGACCAAGTCTGATACACCGACCCGAACGAATCTGGATCACCCGGGATCGCGTTGCCCGCTGCGATCCCACGGACGCCACGCACGACGAGCGGCAGATAGGCTCACCGGCTGGCCCATGAGAACGCGCCGATCGTTCGTGGACACCGGTTCACGTACCCTAGCGTCTGCGAATCCGCCCATGGACGCCGGCGCGCCAACGCCGGCCCGCACCACCGCCACATCGTGCCCTCACCGAGACAGGAACGCCCCATGCCCACGATCACGACCCGAGACGGCTCGCACCTCTTCTACAAGGACTGGGGCGACCCCAAGGGCCAGCCCGTCGTCTTCAGCCACGGCTGGCCGCTGAGCGCCGACGACTGGGATGCGCAGATGTTCTTCTTCGCCTCCCGCGGCTACCGCTGCATCGCCCACGACCGCCGCGGCCACGGCCGATCCGACCAGACCTGGCACGGCCACGACATGGACACCTATGCCGACGACCTCATGGACCTGGTCGAGCACCTGGACCTCAAGAACGCCATCCACGTCGGCCACTCCACCGGCGGCGGCGAGGTCGCCCGCTACATCGGCCGCCACGGCAGCCAGCGAGCCCGCGGGCGCATCGCCAAGGCCGTGCTCATCGGCGCCGTGCCGCCGATCATGGTCAAGTCTCCGAGCAACCCTGCCGGCCTGCCCAAGGAGACGTTCGACAACTTCCGCGCCGCGCTGCTGGCCGACCGTGCGCAGTTCTTCCGCGACATCGCCGCGGGGCCGTTCTTCGGCTTCAACAAGCCGGGCGCCAAGATCTCGCAGGGGCTGATCGACAACTGGTGGCGCCAGGGCATGATGTGCGGGATCAAGGCCGCGCACGACTGCATCGCCGCCTTCAGCGAGACCGACTTCACCGAGGACCTCAAGAAGATCGACGTGCCGACACTGATCATGCACGCCGACGACGACCGGATCGTCCCCATTGCCGGCTCGGCGATGCTCTCCAGCAAACTCGTCAAAGGCGCCCAACTGAAGGTCTACGAGGGCTTCGGGCACGGCATGTGCTCGACGCACCACGACGTGATCAATCCCGACCTGCTCGCATTCTTCCGCGCCTGAGCCGGTTCCAAAGCCGCAGCAGTGCGATCCGTCCCAACGTCGTAACTGACAGCACCTTGCACCCCTGACCTGACTGGTTGGCGTACAGCACACCGGGTAGTCCGCCGGCCGCTACTGGCTGCTTGCCCGACGCGGCGGCGCACCGTCGCGCTCAGCAGGCACCCTGCACGGCCGCCAGCCACGCGGTCAGGAAGGCCGAGATGTCCGAGGAGTTCACGACCCCGTCGCGGTTGAAGTCCGCCAACGGGTCCTCGCCAAGCACGCCGTCCAGCCAGCGGGTGAGGTACGCCGAGATATCCGAACTCGTGACGACGCCGTTGCAGTCGGCGTCCGCGAGGCAGACCGTCACCACTGCCGCCTGGCTTGTCACACTTGCACAACTGTTGGACACCACGCAGCGGTACGTGCCGCTCTCGTCGGCGATGCCCGGCGTGAGGGTAAGCATCGGCGACGTGGCGCCGTCGATGTCCTGTCCGTCGCGCTGCCACTGCTAAGTGAACGGCCCGGTCCCCAGGGCTGTGACGGACAGCGTGACCGTCCCTTCCGGGCACAGGGACGCCGACTCCGGGTGGGAGACGATCACGGGCTCAGCGGTGAGCACCCACGTGTCGTCGAGGAACCCCGATTCGCCGATACCGGCGTAGAGCACAAACCGGCGGCGGAGCGAGTCGTATGTTATCGCCGGGCCGTAGCGGGCCCCGGGACCGGCGGGCAGCGGCGACCAGGTTCCCGCTCCAGCGAGTCGTTCCCACCCATCATCGTGGAAGACTTGGTAGAAGCCGTCCTGACCTCCAACCAGGATCGCCCGCGTGTGCGCGTCATTGGTAGCCACGCCGGGGGACGCGCGGGGGGACCACGGCGCGGGGGGAAGTTCCATCCAACCCGAGCCTGTCCACTCCCAAGCCCGATTGGTCGGCGCGTACATCGCCGGCGAGACCTGGATCTGCTCATACCCGCCCATGAGGATGATGCGCTGGGTCACGCCGTCGAACGCCATCGCGTGGTAACTGAGCCGCGCGGGCCCCTCCGCGTCGAGCTGCGTCCAGACGCCGGCCTCGCCGTCCCAGGCCCACGTATCCCTCCTGTAGAAAGGACTCCCCGCGCCCGCGCCGCCGTAGAGGATGATCCGCTGACCCGCCGGGTCGTACACCGTGCGGTGCTGGTACCGCCCGTCGGGTCCGGAGTTGGCCCGCAGCGTCCATGACGCGCCGTCCCATTCCCACAGATCACGCCGGTATCCTACACCCGCGTGGTAGCCGCCGAAGAGCACCGTGCGCCCGCGGGCTGCGTCGTACACGAGCGTGTGCCCGTAACGAGGGGGAGGCCAGGTCGCGGAGCGCTGGCGCTGCTCCCACCGAGCGCCATCCCACTCCCACAGTTGATCGTTACCATGATTTGGTGCGGGCTGCGGGCCGCCGAAGAGTACGATCCGGTCCCGCACGGCGTCGTACGCGATGTCGAATGCGCGCTGCGCGCCGGGACCGCTCGTCGCCACCTGGACCCACGACTCCTGGCACTGCGCAAGCGCCGCGGCCTGCAGCGAAACAATGACGGCCAACGACGCCACAACGGTACGCGGTGCGGACGACATCGCAATAGCCTCCCATTTGGGGGGTCGGAAGAATCCCGGCTTCCCACGCCGACCATCCGGCGCGTGCGACCCGTCGGTGCACCCGATTCGAGGCCGCCCTTGCCGGGTTGCCGGAACACGTCGATGCTCCTTCTCCCCCGTGGGCCGCGGCATCACCGCCGAGCCGTCACGCCCGCGGACGCCGGTGCCCGCCGCCCACTGTGAGAACGAGTTCCGCGGCCGCGTCCCTAGACACAACCCGGGGGGATTCGGCATAATGGCCGCCCTCCGGGATGAACCCCCAACTCGATCAGGTCGCCCACACCGCCAGGACCAGCCCTGACTGGCTCCCCGCGGAACTCTACCGCCAACTCCGCGAACTCGCGGCGGCTCACTTCCGGGCCCAGCCCCGGCGCCACACGCTCCAGCCGACAGCGGTGGTCCACGAGGTTTTCCTCAGACTGTTCAAGGAGCGGGAGGAAGGATGTCGTTCCTTCCCACAGGATGAGACTCACCTCCTCGCTCTTGCCGCGAAGATCATGCGGCAAGTGTTGGTGGATCACGCGCGAGCCCGGCGGCGCCTCAAACGCAACCGGGGCGCGGTCCCCCTGCCGATCGACGCGGCCGAACTGGTCGCATCGGACCGGACGCCCGTGGACGTCCTTCACCTGCACGAACTGCTGGAGCAGTTCGCGGCGATGGACCCAAGGGCCGCCCGGGTGGTCGAACTGCGGTTCTTCGCCGGCCTCACGATCGCGCAAGTCGCGCGGGTGCTCGGGGTCAGCGACTTCACGGTTGAGCGCGACTGGCGGGCCGCGCGGGCCTGGTTGGCGGCCGCGTTACAAGAAGGAGAGTGAGCGCAGCATCAGGGTGTACATCGAATGCCGAGCGTGACCGACGAATCGCGTTGGGCGGAGGTCAAACGGATTTTTCTGCGCGCTGTCGCGGCGCCGCAACCATCGCGCAAGGCCATCCTGGACGACGAATGCTGCGGTGACCCGGCTTTGCGTAAAGAGGTGGAGCGTCTGCTCGCGGCGGACCGCGCCGCTGCGGCGTTTGACCATGCACCGGCCACCTCCATCGGCCTCCCCGAGCCCGACGTTGACATCCCCTCGGAACCGCCGCAACGGATAGGCCCCTACCGCATCCTCGGCATTCTGGGCGAAGGAGCCAGCGGAACGGTCTACCTGGCGCAGCAGGACCGCCCATCCCGACGCGTCGCCCTCAAAGCGCTACACCCGAGCACCGCCTCGCGCACCGCCGCCCGCCGTTTCGCCCGCGAGCCCGAGATCATGGCGGGGCTGACCCACCCCGGGATCGCACAGGTCTTCGAGACCGGCGTGGACGATGCCTCGGGGCGGCCGTACTTCGTCATGGAACTTGTCGAGGGGGAACCCATTCTCCGCTATGCCGCCTCGCGCGACCTCTCGGTCCGCGACCGCATGCGCCTGATGATCATGGTCTGCGATGCCGTGCAGCACGCCCATTCCCGCGGCGTGATCCACCGCGACATCAAGCCCGCCAACATCCTGATCACCGCGGAGGGCCAGCCGAAGATCCTCGACTTCGGCGTCGCCCGCGTCGTGTCGCCGCGATCGCCCGCGGCGACGCTTGCCACTTCCCACGGCCAACTCATCGGCACCCTGGATTACATGAGTCCCGAGCAGGCGGCCGGGCTATCCGCGGAGATCGACATCCGCAGCGACGTGTACTCCCTCGGGGCGGTGCTGTATGAACTGCTCGGCGGCCGGCCGCCGCTGGACCTGGGCGAGCGTCCGCTGCTGGAGTGCGTGCGGATGATCCGGGAGACACCGCCGCGCCGGCTGGGCGAGCTTCGCACCGACCTCCGCGGCGACCTGTCGGCTATCGCCGCCAAGGCTCTCGCCAAGGACAAGTCCGAGCGCTACGCCACCGTGTCGGAACTCGCGGCGGACCTCGGCCGCCATCTTGCCGGGCAGACCGTCCACGCCCGCCCACAATCGGCCCTCTACGAAATCCGTCGCCTCATCGCCCGCCATCGCGTCCCGGCGCTGATCGTCGGCGCGGCATGCGTCGCGGTCCTGGCCGCTATTGCGCTGATGCTGGCCGCGATGTCCAACCGACTCCATGCCGAGAGGCAACTGGCACGAACGACAACCCTCCTGCTCGGCCGGGTCATGGACCAACTCGGACCACAAACCGACAGCGCGGTTCTCCGCGAGCAGATCATCACCGATGTCGCCCCGATCATCGAGCGCCTTGCCCGCGGGCGCCCGGACGATGTCCAGGTCCAGCTCAACCGGTGCAGGCTCCTGGCAGCGCAAGCGGATCTCGCATACGAGCGGGCCGCGATCGCCGAAGCCCTGGCGCTGCGCCGCCTCTGCTTCGAGGCCCTGCGAACGCTCGCGGAAGAACACCCGGACAGCATCCCGGCGCGTGATGTGTCAATCGCCGCGGTCAAGGTCGGCGATATCTTCAAGGACCGCGGCGCATTCGCCGACGCGCGGCGGTATTACGAGCAGGCCCTCGAGATCGATCTGCGGCGGGTCCAGATCACGCCTTCCGACACCACCGCCCTCGACGACCTGGTCTGGAGTTACCTGAGGCTGTCCGACTTGGCCGGCTGGGTCGGCGACTCGCAACTCGCAGCCAGTTTGCATCGCTCGGCGATCGAGACCACCGACGCCCTGCTCCGGGTCGATCCGTCGCGTCCCGCATCCTTGTTCGCGGCGATGACCGCCCTGAGAGACAAACACACGCTGCACCTCCGGTTCGACACGCCGCCGCTCCAGCCCGCCGACTGGGCGAAGATTCTCGAACTCGGCGAGCGATGCATCGCCACCGCGCCGCAGAACCGTGGGTACCAACTCGAGCACGCCAAGAACCTGGTCGCAGCGGCTACCGAGTCACCCGCTGCCGCCTCTTCCGCAGCACTCGCGCGCGCACGGCAGATCTTGGATGAGGTTTCGGCTCTGGATCCTCTGGATGATGCCGTTCTCGCGGCCCGCGCTTGCTACCACGGCCACGCTGCCCATATCGCTAGCCGCTTCGGACTACCAGAACAGGCCATCGCGGAACTCCTGGCGGAGATCGAGGTGCGCGAGCAGCGCGTCACGCTCCGCCCGGAGAACCCGGCCATCGCATCGGAGGCGGCTGATGCGGCGCTCCGGGCATCCCGTCGCCTCGTGGCAGCCGGTCGGGAAGCCGAGGCCCAGCGCCTCCTCGCCCCCGCGGTCGCCCGCTTGGAGGCACTCGCAGCGTTGAGCGATGTGACGCCGCAACTCCTGGTCACCCTCAGTAACGTACTTGTGACGGCGGAGATCCCGACCATCCGTGACCCTGACCGGGCGCTCGTGCACGCCGCGCGAGCCGCCACGCTGTGGCCCGACTCCGAGAGCCTGATCTTTCACTTCGCCGGGATACTTGCCCGGTGCGGCCGCCACGACGAATCAGCCCGCGTGCTCTCCGAAGCCGTCTCGCGCGGCCTGTTCAAATCTGGTGCGTGGCAACAGCGGCTTGCCACCTTCCGTGCCGACACTCCGCAGTAAACAACCCCATGAGGCGACAAGGGCGGAGAGGCCCACGCATACAACGACGGGGGAGGCGCAGGCGCTCGCCGTGCCGAGCGCGGCATTCCGGTCGCCCAGGCCCCCGCGACCGCTGTCGGGCGGCGTCCAGGAACCGAGTTGTAAGCCGCTAACCGCGCAACAACCTTCTTAGGGTTGTCACTTGCGTTCCCCGACGCGCGAGTCTATTTCACACACCGGTGTGCTGTTTGGCGCAAATTCGCCACCCCCTCTTGCCACGGTCGGCCGCCGCGAGATAATCCGGCCCTATGACCCCGCCGAACCGCGACAGCAGGCCGATCGGCACTCTTCACGGCGATAGCGACGGCGGGCTCCACCGCCGGGCCCTCGTACGCAATGCGCATGCCGGGTCCGACGCACGCCGTCCCCCGCCCACCTCTGGTCGCTCGTGACGCACGTCGTCTCGCACGCGCCTTCCTCGACGTCAGCTTCCCGCCTAAAGCGGCCGCGTCGGCATCAGCCTAAAGAACGTGAACCGCTGCTGCTCGCCCGCACTCTTGAGCGAATGGCGATCTGCGCACGCGATCACTCGGTTCAGAATCCCATCGCTTCGGCGATTCCCTGCACCGGATCGAACTGCGGGCCGACGAACCCCGCGCGGCGGATCTTCTCGGCCAGTCGGGCATCGATGACCGTTGTCGTCGACTCATACTTCAGGCGAAAGATGAGCACGTCCGGAGGCACCCTGGCGGGGTCCAGCTTCAGCCGGAAGAAGGTGTAATCGGGCTCTTCGCCAGGTTCGTGCTCGACGTCGTACTCGGACTTCTTCAGGTCGATGCAGTCGACCAGATGCAGCCAGTTGACCACGTAGTACGGCTCGGCTGGCGAAAGCACCGAGAGCAACTTCTTCGAGCCCGTCATCTCCGCCCTGAAATACTGCGCGTGCCCCGGCGCCTCTTGCTGCAGAAACCGCCGAAACCGCGACGACACCACGTGGGCCGCCCCGCACCAGGGCATGTCCTCGGCGCGGGGCAGCGGCGGCACGATCCTGAAGCGAGGCGTCCTCCGCGGCCGCCCGACCCGCCGCCCCTCCTTCAACGAATCAAGCCACTGGTCGTTTCCGACAGGTTCGATCGACGACCTGGCCTTTCCCCCACCGTCATCAAACAGCAAGAACTTCCGCTTCGCCACCTCTCCACTCCGATCCGAGCCGCGTGTCGTCACGCCTGGTCCACCCAGATTAGGCGGCCAGCGTGCCGCGCACGATTATATGGCTCCGCGGCCCAGGCTGCCTGCATCTGAGGCCGTCGGGACCACCGAAGGGCATGGCCACTTCCCCGCCATCCGAGCAAGGCCGCAAGCGCTCATGCCGAGGCCGGCCCCAGGCGCCGCTAGTTGCGGGCTTTCTCCCGACAGAGATTCTTGCTTCGTTTCGGAGGCTGAACGGCCGTCCGGCGCTTCGACCCTCGCCTGCCGAAGGGGCCCTCCGGATCGAGCAACGACAGGTAGTCGTCGTGCGAGATGGCGAGGCACCAACGGAACGAATCTTCGACCAGATAGAGTCACTCTGGGCATGGTCCTCCACGAAGTACGACCGCGCAGTCGCCCAATCGGTGACATAGACGTGCGGATCGGCCTGCGACTTCAGCGGCGTTCCGCCGTTCTGTGCGGTCGCCGACGCGACAAGGGTGTACTCACCCGCGGGAAGGATGAGCAGCAGGTCGCCCGTATCGCCCGCGCCGGACAGCGCAACGATGTCGCGCCCCGAACCGGTCAGCCGGATGGACGCGGCCGTCGCTCCGCTGGCGACGGTGTGTGTCTCGCACATGGCCGCAAGCACGAGATCGGAGGTCTTTATCAGCCGAATGGTGTACTCGACGGCCGATGTCGAGATCACCTCCCCGACGGCCGTGACGGACGGCTCGGGTGGCGGCGGGGGCTGAAATCTGGTGCGCCAAAGAGTGTCCGTGCTCGAGCAACTCAAGGCACAGCGTGTCAGTCATCGATAAGTCTGGTAAGTGGGCGGAGGTGAAGTGACGCGAGTAGTTGGTCTATCGTGGGGCCTTGCTTTCGGCGTAGTCGTGAGCATCGCGATTGCTCTCGGCGCGGCGCTCGTCGTAACGCCGACTACGGTTACCGTGAAGAACACAGGCTGTGGCAGTCTGGCTCACGAGATCCTACATGCGGCGGATTTTGCAAGAACAACGACAAGTGTGACCTGTGGGATCCGAACAATCGACAACCCTACTGTGAGTTCTGGATGTGCACGGAAGCGAGGTCCTCATCAATGGGATCTTGCTGTGATCCGAATAATCCCTGGCGAAAAGGGCGTGATTGGGCGGCCTGCGTCGCTGCTCTGCGTGATTGGTACCTTGACAACCCTGACACTTGCGGGACCGTTTCGAGGGCGATTCGAGCTGCCGCATGGGATCGATGTGCGGCCAGCGACGAGGCGAGCGCGTGTAGTGGCACAATCCCCGTCATCCAGTAGCCAGCATGAGAAGCGAAGGGACAACGGAAACGGAGGTGCGGTGATGACATATGGGACGGCTGGTGCGCCGCGTCGAGCGCGGCGCTGGTGCGTTTGGGCTCCGGTGATCCTCGCCGTTGGCGCATTGCTGGGCGGGGGGGCGTCCGCTCGCTTCCTCGGTTTCCGCAATCCAAGCTTGGCACCAGGTGTGGTCGCGGCCTCTGCAATGAGGGAGGTGTTTGGCATGGCGGCGGACGGTGCCGATTCTGAGAAGGTAATGGAAACGCGACGTTGGGGCGCGCCAGAGATCGCCCACGCGGCTGGACAGGAGCCGCACGACCCATTCATCCCTTGGCTTGCCACGAAACTCTTGCGACATGCGGCAATGGGCACCTTGTTCGTGCGGGATGGCGATCGGATAAACCTTAGAATTACCTGGGACATGGGTGACCGGTCGAGGTGGTACATCGGTCGCGTCTCGACAATTCCGCGGGAACGCGCTGCCGTCGAAGTGAGCGGCCCATGGATTTTCTGGCGTTCTGTTGGCGCGCTGGTTACACCGTCTTCCCCGGAAGACAAGCCGTCGATCGAAGACTACCCGCTCGATGGCGTGCGCCCCGGCGACATCGTTCAGTTCGACCTCTTTCGCGCGCCGCGTGACTTGACACGGTCTCCCGGACACCTCGATCCCACGATGCTCGTCGAGAGAAACGAGGCCGAACTGATTCTACGGTTGCACTTGCCGGTGATTGTAGATAGCAGGTGAGTACGTGCGGTACGACACGAATCTCGACGGCGGCATGGCCGATGAGAGCGGGCGACCAGGTCATGGTCTACGACGCCTGGGGGCGGCTGGTGGAGGTCCGCCGCACCGACACCCAGGCCCTAGTGGCGGCCTACCGCTACAACGGCCTAGGCTTCCTGATCGCCCGCACGGCCGACTCGGACGCCGACGGCGACGTGGACGGCGCCGACGCCACCTACCACTCGGCCTACGACGAGCGCTGGCGCATCGTGGCCACCTACCTGGCCGCTGCGAACATGTGCGATCTTGTTGGAGTGATCGCCGACGCTCTCGCCGGGTGTGTCGGCGGCGGGGCTGCGGGAGCAGAAGGTAAGGAGCAGTTGATCGCGTTCTTGATGGGCTTGATCCTCGGGAGTGGAAGCGAAGGGTGCTTGGGTGGGCACCAACCCGCGCCACCTCCAAAGATCTTTGGGTCTACCTCCCCAGTGCCGCCGATTACGCCTAGAAACCCGGGCGGAAACATCGTTGCGACGATTGCAATCCCAACCTCTCCTAGAGGAATCGACACATACCCGACGTGCCCCAGCGGCCCAACAACTCGACCTGACACGGAGCAATTCGTATGGGTCCGCTCGGGCTACTGATTGCGGCCATCACGAGTTGGGGCCTCTTCGGTTACCTACGGCGGCGGTCGAAGCACCTTCGCCGGATTTCGCTGCTTGCTCCCATGTTGGCAGGACACGTTGTTGCTGGTGCCGCCGTCGTTTGTTATTGGATTGTCGCCGGCGCAGGCCGGGAACTAGATAAGTTAGAGTTATTCATTGCTGCGGAAGGCTTGGCTGGTATGTTCGCGACAGCAACTAACATATTCTGTGCCGAACGGGCAAACCCAGAGCGACAGTAGGACTCGTCGGCGAGGTCTAGAGCGCTTTCAAGCCACACGTAGCGAGTACCCGCAATGAGCGAAGCAGTTGAGCGCGTCGGTGGGGACGACCAGGTCGAGGACCGACTGCATCGCGGCCCATAGCGCCTCGCGGGTGCGGCACTCTAGGCTCCGCAGGGCCTGCTTGATGGCCAACAAGCCCAAAGGTGTGCCGGTCTGCCCGCTCCCCAGCGGCAAGGCGGCGTTGGTCCTGGCGGCGGACCTGGCCGCGGCGCGGGCCGCGTGGCTGGCGGAGGCGCCCACCCCCGCCGAGCGCGCCCGGCGCGAGCGGTCGGATTTCCTCCGCTACATCGACAGCACCGGCCACACAGCCGACTTCCACAGCCTGCGCGGGTACTACATCTCGCGGGTGGTCGAGTCGGGCGCCAACCTCAAAGAGGCGATGGATCTGGCCCGGCACAGCGACCCCAAGCTCACGATGCGCACGTACGCGAGGGTGCGCCTGCACAACCTCTCCGCCGTCGTTGACCGCGCAGCGTCCGCCTCGCCGGCCTCACCACGGCCGGCGCGTTCGGCGTGATGCCCGATGTTCGATGCTCAATCCACCCCCGCACCAGCCCCGCAAACTCCGCACGACGCGGGACATCTGCATACATCTGGGTACGACGAGCAGGCTCTCAAGCGGCCGCGGAAGAACTCGCGCAACCCCCGACGGCGTGCGGGTTTAGACGCCTCCGTGCCACTCGGTGCCGCTGTGTGCGAAAACGCGCCCGGCGGGATTCGAACCCACGACCTGCGGTTTAGGAAACCGCCGCTCTATCCAACTGAGCTACGAGCGCCCGGCGCGGCCGCCTGGGCCGACCGCGGCGGAACTATAGGGTGCGGGGGTGGGTGGCCCCGATGGCGCCGGGAAACAAACAAAGCGGGCGGCCCGACTGAGCCGCCCGCATGGGTGCGTGGGTTGGACTGACGCGGGCCGGTCAGCGCCGGCGACGGGCCGCGGCGAGGCCGGCGAGGGCCAGCACGCCCGCAGCGCCCGGAGCGGGAACGTTGTTGATCGTGAAGCCCCAGGAGTTGAGGGTGCCGGTGTCGCCGTTGGCGTGGTCCTCGATGATCAGGGTCCACGTGCCAACCTTGCTCTCGCCCTCGAAGAAGAACAGGAACCCCGGGCCGGAGGGGCCGTACACGCCCGGCGTGATGGTGCCCATGCCGCCGTTCTCCGGGATCGGCGTCTGCCCATCCTCGAAGATGTACACCCCGGCAAGGTCATCGGAGTTGCCCACTACCCCCGGGGGCACGCCGGGACGGTCGATCAGCGTCGCGAACGTGCCCGTCTCGTCGTGGCGGAGGCGGACGACGAGGTCGCCCACCCAGGTGTGGTTGATGTCCAGCCGGACGTCGACGAAACCGAAAATCTCGTTCGTGTCGTCCGGGTCGGATGGGACGTTGATGGAGAACATCGAAACGCCCGGGACGCCGTCGGTCGGGGAATCGGCCAGCGCACCGCCCTGACCGGTGTAGGTCTTGGGCACAACGGGCACGGCGACCGCGGCGGACGCCAGACCAACGACACAGACGATGCTCGCGGCGGTCTTCATGTCTCACAGCTCCTGAACGGCACGGTGGCCGTGAGATCGAGACAGCCCTGCGTCGCTTCGAGGGCTTTCCCGTCTCCACTCCGTTCGCCCGCAAATATACCCGGGCGCACCGAGCGCAGCAACCATTTCCCCCACTCCCTTCTCGCCGGGCGCTCGCAGAAGCCGACCGGGCGACGCCGACTCGGACCTTCGCATCCTGAGTTCGCAACTCGCTGATGCACATGCACTTGCGCCCGCAAACCGGAGCCGGCGTAGCGACCTTGGTCCGAGAACTTCCGCTCCGTCTGGGCCCGCTGGGTCGGTCCCAACCGGCCCCGCACAGGCCCCTAGACTTC
>Ga0180217_1000769_pt1 | contig 43408 bp, 34 predicted proteins | sample eDN3rd37CBELigOP_FD_128521 | JGI IMG/M metagenome (GOLD analysis project Ga0180217, IMG submission 128521) | Enriched Organic Plus compost microbial communities from Emeryville, California, USA - eDNA 3rd pass 37_C BE-Lig OP (version 2) (version 2) ...
AGGAAGGCGCTGATGTCCGTCGAGTTCGTGGAACCCGAGCAGTTGATGTCAGCGTTGGTGTTGCCGTTGTTGACCGCGTCGAGCCACCCGGCCAGCATCGCGCTGATGTCGGTCGAGTTCACGGCGCCGTCGCGGTTGAAGTTGCCCTGGCACTGGCAGGAGTCCAGCGCGCCGTCCGGACCACCGATGACGTTGGGGTTCTGGATGACCGCCGGGTTGTAGCAGTCGAGGGCCGGGTCGGCGGCGATCTCGACGCTGTCCGGGATCCCGTTCCCGTTGCAGTCAACGGCGCCCTGGCAGCTGGAGGTCTCGACGGTCAGCACGTAGTCGTTGCGGAAGCCGCAGAGGACCGGGTTGTCGGCGAAGAGCGTGGAGACGAAGACGACGTAGGTGCCAGCGGTCAGGAAGGTGGAGAGGACGTTGTCGCCGCAGTCGTCGGTACCGACGATGTAGGGGTTGACCTGGGTGATGAAGTTGCACCAGGACGGATCGCTGTAGGGGATCGGCCCGACGGCGTCACCCACGAACCCGAAGATGGTGACCGCCTCGCTGCGGACCGTGATGGTGACGGTGTCGTCGCTGGTGAGTTCGAAGAGGTACCAGTCGGTGTCACGGAGGCCGATGGACGGATCCCACGCGGTCGAACCGAAGAGCGGGACGCCGCACTGGACGGTGCCGAACATGGCCGGGGAGCTGTTGCAGCCGCCGTTGACGGCGTCGAACGGCAGACCGCAGTCGAACTCATTCTCCATGTCGGCGCCGGGCGGAACGTCGAGTTCGCACGGAGGACCGATGTCGATCAGGTCGAGGGTGTAGAAGCCGGCGCTGGTGCCGTACCCGCCGACCACGACGTAGTAGGTCTGGCCGTCCACGGTGTCCCAGGTGACCTCGGACGGGCCGGCGAAGATGCCGCAGCCGTCATCGTCGGAGGCGACGCAGGTCAGAGCGCCGCAGTCGAAGCCCGTGTAGACGGCCAGGGCGCCGTCGTAGACGGTGCCGGCGCACATGCTGGCGCGGTAGCGGTTGCCGTTACCGACGACGGAGTACCAGACGGTCGGGGCGTTGGCGAGCACGCCGCAGGCGGGGATGCCGCCATCCGGCGTGTACAGGCTGGTGTCGCCGGAGACCGAGCTGGGCACGTCGGCCGGGATGGCCGTGGTACAGAAGTCACCCTCGGCCGGGGGACCGAGGTCGGTCACGTCGAGGGTGTAGAAGCCGAAGCTGGTCCCGTAGCCACGGACGACGATGTAGTAGATCTGGCCGGGGTTGCTGACGAAGAGCATGCGAGAGGGGCCGGCGAAGATGCCGCAGCCGTCGTCATCGCTGCCGAGGCAGGTGAGCGCGCCGCAGTCGCCGGTGAAGAGGGCGAGGGCGGAGTCGTAGCTCGTGCCGTTGCAGAGGGAGACCTCGATGACGCCGCCGGTGCCGACCATCGAGTACCAGACGCTGGGCGCAGCCGCGCCGACGCCGCAGTCGGGCAGACCGCCGTCGGGCTCGAACATGCTGGTGTCGCCGCTGGTGCTGAAGGGGAGAGACTCGATCGCCAGGGCCGTCGGGCACTCATCGCCCGGCGGGATCGGCGGGACGGGGCAGATCACGTCCATGATGTAGGTGGCCTGGTCGCTGGCGCTCCAGGCGGCGAACTGGAGGACGTAGGTGTTACCGATGGTCAGGCCGTGGACGTCCAGACGGCTGAGGAAGCCGCAGTAGTCGTCGTTGCAGGCCAGCTCGATGCCGTTGCAGCCGTCGTAGAGGGCCAGGAGCGTGTCATCGGCGGGGGTGACGTTGCCGCAGGTGACGAAGCGGGCGGACGTGTCGCCGGCGGTGAAGGAGTACCACATCGTGCCGTAGCCCTGCGACGGGAGGCCGCTGGCGTGGCAGGAGAAGAACGGATCGAACGGGTTGGTGGTCGCAGCGAGGTTGTCGATGATCACGGTCTCGTTGCAACCGATCGCGATCGCGTTCTCGCACTCGTCGTTCGGCGGAGGCAGGAGTTCGCTCACGTCGAGGGTGTAGAAGCCGGCGTTGGCGCTGAAGCCGCGGACGACGATGTAGTAGGTCTCACCGGCGAAGGTCGGGAAGGTGACCTGGGACTGCAGGCCGCAGAAGTCGTCGTTGTTGGCGACGCAGGTGAGCGCGCCGCAGTCACCGGCGAAGACGGCGAGAGCGGAGTCGTAGCTGGTGCCGTTGCACAGCGTGGCAAGGAAGGTGTTGCCCGTGCCGACGACGGAGTACCAGACGCTGGGCGCAGCCGTGCCGGCGCCGCAGGCGGGCAGGCCGGCATCGGGCTCGAACATGCTGGTGTCGCCGCTGGTGCTGAAGGGCAGCGAGGCGATCGGCAGGGCCGACGAGCACTCGTCGCCCGGCGGGGCCGCCGGGACGGGGCAGACGAGCTCGAGCGTGTACATGCCCTGATCGGACACGTCATAGCTGGCGAGCATGATCGTGTACGTGTTGCCGATGGTCAGCCCCTGGAGGTCGACGCGGCTGAGCAGGCCGCAGAAGTCCTCGGAGCAGCCGATCTCGAAGCCGTTGCAGTCGTCGTACACGGCGATGATGGAGTCATCGGCGGGCGCGAAGCTGCCGCAGGTCTGGATGCGGGCCGAGGTGTCGGTGGCGACGAACTTGTACCAGATGCTGCCGTCGCCCTGCTGGGGGCCGCCGAAGTGGCAGGAGATGAAGGGATCGGCGGGGTTGATGGTCGCCAGCGTGTTGTCGGCAACGGTCACGCTGTTGCACGTCAGCATGATCGCGCCATCGCACTCGTCGTTGGCGGGCGGGCCGCCGAGGTCGATGACGTCGAGCGTGAAGCTGCCGTTGGCGCAATAGCCGCGGACCAGGACCCAGTACTGCTGGCCGTTCACCGTGGGGACGTTGACGGTGGACTGCACGCCGCAGGCGTCGTCGTTGTACCCGACGCAGGTCAGAGCGCCGCAGGTGCCGGTGTAGACGCGGAGCATCGTGTCGAACGTTGCGCCGCTGCAGGTGGTGATCTGGAAGGAGTTGCCGTTACCGAAGAAGGTGTACCACACACCGGGCTGGCCCGCGCAGCCGCTGGCCGAGCAGATGGCGTCGTCGGGGTCCGCCGTGGCGGCGGTGGTGTCGCCGAAGGCGGTGCCGGGAACAGCGATCAACTCGGCGTTGATGCAGTCGTCGTTGGCCGGGCCGGGGCCGCGGAGGAACGGACCCTGCTGGACGAGCGGCTTGGTGGGGGTCATCCCATCCTTGGCCGGGAACTCGACCTTGCCGGGGGCGACCGGCGTAACGCCGACGCTCGGACTCACGACGGACGGGGTCTTGACGATCTTCTGATCCGGCGGCGTTCTGCCGGGATCGTTGGCCAGGGCGGCTCCGGACACCGCCCCGACGGCGCCTGCTACTGCGAGCAGTCGCACCAGGTCACTGAAACGACAGCCATTCTGCACAAAGCACCTCCTCTTCGTCGACCTCTCAGACCGACGCAAAGGGCGAGAGCGCCTGACCGGCTACGCCGCCGGATCCTGCGCGTTCTCCTCTCCGAAAGTAAGGGTTGTTCGCCCTCGTTGGAACCACTCTGTCTCCACGACCTCAGCGAAACGAAATTTCGGGCGAATGCCCGCGGTTCGAGAATCCGGATGACCTCGTTCGGCGGTCGAGCGACCGCCAGCCACCTATATACCCGAAATGGGGTGCGGCGACAACTACCTGCCGCCAAAAGAACTGGGGGAAGAGGGAGGGGGCGGTGAAGCGGTCGCCGCGGGGGCCGTGATCCCATAAGTCGAGTCAGCACCGTGAGATGCGCCGGCTTCACTCGGCCGTGTGGGGCTGAAAACGAAAGGCCCCCGCGCCGGTGGGCGCGGGGGCCGAACGGGAATCGATCGATCAGGAGCCGGCGGGGTCCGCCGGTCCGTGGGGCTCAGTTCGAGGAAACCTCGAGCGTGAAGTTCCCGGTGGCGCCGCCCCAGCCGTAGACGAAGATGAGGTACTCGACGCCCGCGGTGGACGGCCAACTGACCGTCGCGTGGCCGCCGCCCACGCCGCAGGTGTCATCGCCACCGCCGACGCAGGTGAGGCCGCCGCAGCCGCCGGTGAACACCGCCATCTGGCCGTCATAGTTGACGTTGAGGCAGGCGCTGGCGGTCATCATCCCGCCGGTGCCGAGCACGCGGTACCAGACGCCGGGGGCGGTGGAGGCGGAGCCGGTGCAGTCGGGCTCGCCGTCGAGGGTCGCGCAGAGCGTGGTGCCGGTGACCACCGAGGGGACGGCCAGCGTGATGGCGTTCGCGCAGTCGTCGTTCACCGGGATCTCGGACGGGTCACAGGGGGGCGGCTCGCAGACCGGGAGGGTCGTCGGGCCGGCGTTGAAGAGGAACCACATGTTGCCGCCCTGGGACGGCGAGGAGATGTCGAAGCGGACCCAGCCGTTGGGGTCGGTGGCGTCGGTGGTGTAGATCCAGTTGTCGCCCGTGGGCGTGGAGCTGAAGGTCAGGAACCAGACCCAGCCGGTGGTGGTCTGCCCAGGCGCGGCCTGGCTCTGGATGGTGCCGATCGAGATGTAGTAGCAGGTGTTGGCCTCGAAGTTCACCGGCGGGTGCGTGACGCTGACGACCTCGTCACCGTCCCAGACGAAGCTGACGCCGGGCTGGCCGGTCACGAAGGACGCCATCGGGGTGGGCGCCGGGAAGCCGTCCACGTCCTCGTAGTAGAGGATGTGGAACTCGGGGATCTCCGGCGGGGTGAAGCCGACGGTGGCGCAGGTGGCGTCGGTGTTGACCCAGAAGCCGCCGAAGCAGACGTTGGTGACGGTCTGCGGCTGGTCGAACTGGAAGTTCTCAGCACGCTGGAACGGCGTGAAGCAGGAGCCGGGCGTGGAGCCGGGGGCCGAAGCGCGGAAGCCGTTGGTCAGCCCACCGTTGGGCGGGATGCCGTTGGCCGAGTCGTTCGTGCAGATCTCCGGCATGGGCGGCAGGACGCAGTTGCCCTGGAGCGGGTTCACGCCGCCGTTGAAGCAGAAGGACCGGTCGTTGGCGGCGCGGGTGAAGGTCGTGTACGCGCCGTCGATCGCCTGGAGGCTGAAGAGGTCGGTGCCGGTCTGGCTGCCGACCCAGCCCCAAAGGGCGCCCTCGCCGCCGCAGTCGCCGCCGAGCTGGTCGAGCCAGGCGGTGAGGAAGGCGGAGATGTCGGTGGAGTTGACCTGACCGGAGCCGTCGAAGTCGGCGTCGAGGTCCCCGTTGTTGAGGCTGGCGAGCCAGGCCGTCAGGAAGGCGGAGATGTCGCTGGAGTTGACGGAGCCGTTGCCGTCCCAGTCGGTGCTGCAGCCGGGGTTGCTGGTGCCGGAGTTGGCGATCTCAAGCCAGTAGCAGCCGCCGCCGGTCACGGGGAAGCCCGCCGCGACCTCGGCGCTGAAGACCCAGTGGCCACCGGCGACGGGGTCGGTGGTGCCGGGGCACGTGTCGCCGGAGAGGCAGCTCATCTCAAGGAGATCCACGCCGGGGGTGCCGTTGGCGACGAAGGTCCGCTCGAAGATGGGGCCCGAATCGAGGTCGGGGAGGCCGCCGACATCGGCGAAGATGCGAACAAGGAAGGACTCGTTGGCGATGGGATTGATGCGGTTCTGGTAGCGGCCGATCCAGCACAGCTGCGTGGGGTTGCTGTTGGTCGGCGTGAAGTTGTCCATCGTGCGGTAGTTGTTCGCACCGAGATTGGAGAAGTTAGCCCCGAGCGTGAGGTCCGCAGTGTGGCAGTTGATGCCGTCGTTCCGGGGGTCGCACGTGACGCCCCGCTGCATGCCGCTGGGGCGGCTGGGGAGAATCCCGCCGCTCTCGGTCACCGTGGGGCTCTGAACGGGCCGGTCGGACGCGCTGGGCGGCGCCGCGACGGCCGTGGCGGAAAGGCCGGCCAATGCGGCCAGACCCAGTGCGGACCAGACGGGAGTACTGCTGCGCACGAAACACCTCCTCTTCAGGTCAGATCGACTGACAAACGGATGGCTGCGCTTGCTTGCCGGCTACACCACCGGCACCTTCCAGAAACGGGCGTCAGTGCCCGATCACGGCGTATCGCAAGCCGCCTTGCGGCTCTCTCACTCCGGATGACACCCGTGTCCGCGGCCGCCGCGATTGGCGGGCCAGAAAGCAGACCGGTGGCGGACAGACTCCGCCATTCATCTATGTACTCGATACGGGGATATGTGACAAGGGGGAACCCGCGAAAGTCGGGGTGCTGGACGACGGAATGCGCGACCCCGGAACTTGCGGACAACGAGCAAACCGGACTCAAGGCGGGCGGGAATCAGCAGGGGTGGCCGACGTCCTCCAGCCAGGCGGTGAGGAAGGCGGAGATATCGGTCGAGGTGACCGTGCCGTCGCCATTGAAATCGGCCTCGAGGGTGTTGCCGCCCAGGCTGGCGAGCCAGTCGGTCAGGAAGGCAGAGATATCGGAGGAGGTGACCGTGCCGTCGCCGTTCCAGTCGGCCTGGCACCCGCCCGCGCCGAGGACGGTCCCGGACAAGGTCACGATAACCACCGGGGTGTCGGGGTCGTCGGACGAGATTGTCAGGGTCCCCGTCTTGAGGCCGGGGGTGGAGGTGTCCATGAGGATCGTGTGGGTCTGGCCGCCGCCGCCGGCGGGGTCGGCGAAGGGGCCGGAGGGGGCTGAGAAGCCGGGGGAGGCCTCCATCGTGTAACGGAGGTCGGCGATGGCGGGGGCGGTCCAGAGGGCGGTGTCGGCCGCGTTGGCGATGGTGATGGTCACGCCGACGGACCCGCCGCCGGCGCCCTGCGGGACCTCTCCGAAGGCAAGGGAGGTTGGGGCGTCGATCTTGGGGGGAAGGCGCAGGTCGAGGAAGACGGGGAGGTGGCCGCCGGAGGTGGTGGCGATGTTGCGGAGGGCCTGGGCGATCGCGGGGCCGACCATCGTGTTCCCGGCGACGGCGATCGGGCCATTGCAGGTGGTGCCGTCGTTGCCCCAGGCGCGGTAGGAGTGGTTGGGGTCGTTCCAGGTCGTCGTGCTGTAGGGTGTGGTGAGGGAGCCGAGGTAGTCGAGGCCGACGCCGTCGCGCAGGCCGGCGCCGATGAGGATCTGGTCGTGGCGGTCGTCCATGCCGCCGCTGCCGGAGGGGTCCTGCGTGTGAATGAAGCGGAAGAAGCAGTTGTTGTTCCAGGCCCCGGGGCTCATGATCGGGTCGAAGAGCGGGCCGGTCGGGTTGAGGGGGTCGGGGCCGACCAGGGCGCGGTACTCATTGGCGAATGCCGTCTGGATGTTGGTGTCGCCGCCCATGATCGGGTGCCAGCCGGCGGGGAGGGTGGCGATGTCGGCGACGATGCGCTGGGCTTCGAGGAGGCGGCGGGCGTCGTCATCCGAGCCGCTCTCCTGGGCCTTCATGTGGACGCTGTAGAGGGCGATGGTTGCGGTGGGGCCGGTGTAGCCGATGGGGCGGAAGTCGTAGCGGGTGGTGTCGCGCGGCGGGAGGGGTGAGGGGCCTCCGAAGGAGATGATCGTCGCGCCGAGGAACTCGACGCGGCCGGTGCGATAGAAGAACGCGTTGTCGGTGTCGGGGCCGTTGAAGAACGGGGCCGCAGCCCAGTCGCCGGGGCTGCCGGGGGCGTTGTTGAGGGCCCAGAGGAAGATGTCCACGGCGTTCTGGGAGGTGAACTCCTGGCAGGCGATGACGTCGGGGCGCATGGAGCGCCCCTCGAACTCGGCGTAGACGGCGGTCTGGATGTCGGTGATGCGGCCGCCGGTGTAGTTGGTGACGTTCCAGGCGGCGATGCGGAGGGGCTGGGCGTAACCTGCCGCGGCGAGCAGCCCGATGAGGGCTGCGGCCAGGGCTACCCGCGTGCCGAGAGCGCTCCACCGCCCCCTCCGCCCCATGTTCATCCGCGTGGGGATGTCGTACACCACGATCTCGCCTCCGGGGACCCCGCCGCCACCAGCCGGCCGGAATATAGCCGACGGGCGGACCGGGGTGGAGCGCCCGACCGGGGGGTGGTTATGGCGCGGCGTCGGCCGAACGCGGGCTTCGGGGCGCGTGGTTGTTCGAGTCCTCGCGCGTGATCAGGCGGTCCAGGGGCTTGAGGGCCCAGAGGACGAAGAGGGCCGCGACGGTGAGCATGCCGGCGAGGGTGTACTCGCCGAGGCCGCAGGCAATGCCTAGGGCGCTGGCGACCCAGACGGCGGCGGCGGTCGTGAGGCCCTTGACGCCCTCCTGGCGGTGGAGGACGACGCCGGCGCCGAGGAAGCCGACGCCGCCGAGGATGCCCTGGAGAACGCGGGAGATCTCGCCGAAGTCGTCCGGCGCTCGAGTGGCGAGGACCTGAACGCCGGCGATGGTCGCGGCGGCGCAGCCAAGGCAGATCATCATCATGGTGCGCATGCCGGCGGGGCGGCGCTTGCTGCCGCGCTCCAGGCCGATGAGGAACCCGCCGGCGAGCGCAGCGCCGAGGCGGAGGGCCATCTCGTCCCAGGTGAGGGGCTGGGGGTGCACGGGCGATTCAATGGAGCGCGCCGTCGCGAATCCACCGGGCGGGTACGAGGCGGGCCTCCGGCTGACGGTGCGGCGGTGAGGGTGGAGTTGGGATTGCGAGACCACAGGGTTCCGCGCCGCACGGCTGCCGCTGCGACCTGCTCACGCGGCCGTAGGTCCCGTACTTATCCACATCCCGGACGTGGGCGTCAATCTCCTCACGGATGTGTGCTCCAAGGGCAGCCGTTGTACTCGACTTCTGGGCCACCTGGTGCGCGCCGTGCATTGCCTCCATCCCGGAACTTATCGCCGTCGCCGAAGAGTTCGAAGGTCGCGGCGTCCGCTTCTACGCCGTCAACCTCAAGCAGGCAGACGACGACGTGCGAGCGTTCGTCGCCAAGCGGGGCTGGAACCTGACGATCGCCATGGACCGAGACGGATCGCTGGCGCGCTCCTTCCGAGTCGGCGCGATCCCCCACACGGTGGTGATTGATCGGGAGGGGATCGTCCGGGCTGTCTTCGTGGGCGCCCGGCCGGAGAACCCGGGGAACCTGCGGCGGGTGCTCACTGAACTCACCGGCGCCCCCGGGAAGCCCATCCCGACCCCGCGCTAGCGCGGAGGCCGGACCCTTCCACGCCCGGGCGCGGGCGGTGACGGCCCCCTTTGAAGAGAACCGATGATCCCCGGCGCCGGGCGCATAGCCTTGAGGTCTATGCCCCTGCCGCGACTGGCCATTATCGGACGGCCCAACGTGGGCAAGTCGTCCATCATGAACATGCTGGCGAAGGAGAAGCGGTCCATCGTGGACCCGACGCCGGGGACGACGCGGGACCGGGTGACGGCGATCGTCACGCTCGAGGCGCCCGGCAACGAGGGACCGCCGCGGGATGTGGAACTGACCGACACGGGGGGGTACGGGGCGTACGTGGCGGAGGGGCGGCGGTTCAACGAGGTGGGGGCGGACCTGGCGACGCTGACGGGGGACATCGAGTTCCAGATCTCCGAGGCGGTGGCGACGGCGGACCTGGTGCTGCTGGTGGTCGATGCGCAGGCGGGGATCACGCCGCAGGACGAGGAGATCGCGCGGCTGCTGCGGGAGCGGGTGCTGGGGGGCAAGGGCCGGCCGAGCATCCCGGTGCGCGTGGTGGCCAACAAGGTGGACGGGCCGCGGTGGGAGGCGCACGCGCTGGAGGCGTCGGCGCTGGGGTTCGGCGAGCCGCTGATGGTCTCGGCGAAGAACAACTACATGCGCCGCGAGTTGATCGACCGGCTCTATGAGATGGTCGGGGAACTGCCCGGGGCGGGGGAGCCGGAGCAGGCCCCGGACGTGGACATGCGCCTGGCGATCGTCGGGAAGCGCAACGCCGGGAAGAGCACGCTGGTCAACACGCTGGCGGGGCAGAAGCGGGTGATCACCAGCGAGATCGCGGGGACGACGCGCGACGCGGTGGACGTGCGCTTCGAGATGGACGGGCGGAGTTTCCTGGCGATCGACACGGCGGGGCTGCGGCGGAAGAAGAGTTTCGCGGACCGGATCGAGTGGTTCGCGTTCGACCGGCTGGCGCGGTCGATCGAGCGAGCGGACGTCTGCCTGCTGCTGATCGACGCGACCGAACCGGTGAGCCAGGTGGACCAGCAACTGGGGTCGATGATCACCAAGGCGTACAAGCCGTGCGTGATCACGGTGAACAAGTGGGACCTGGTGCAGGGTCGCGTGGGGCCGACCGGCAAGCCGGTGACGCCGGAGTCGTACGAGGAGTACCTGCGCAAGGAACTCAAGGGGCTGGCGTACGCGCCGATCTCGTTCATCTCGGCCGCGACGGGCCTGAACGTGCGCGAGACGATCGACCTGGCCTTCCAGTTGCGCGAGCAGTCGCTGCGGCGCGTGACGACGGGGAAACTGAACCGGCTGGTGCGCCAGATCTTCGAACTCCGCGGCCCGCCCTCGAAACTGGGGACGTTCGCCAAGTTGTACTATGCGGCGCAGGTGGGCGTCGCGCCGCCGACGATCGGGCTGGTGGTCAACCGGCCGGACCTGTTCGACCCGGCGTACGAGCGGTTCCTGATCAACCGCTTCCGCGAGGAACTGCCGTTCCCGGAAGTGCCGATCCGGCTGATCATCAAGGGGCGGAAGCGCAAGGGTGAGGGCGGGGAGGAGCCGTTCGCGGACGTGCGCGCTCTGGAAGAGGCGGCGGCCGAGACTCCCGCGGCCGACGCGGCCGATGAATCCGTGCCCGACCACTGGACGGAGGAAGAGGCGCGGGCGTTCTTCGAGGATGAGGGGGAGGAGGCATAGCGGCCGGCCAGTTTGCGGATCGTCGCGCGGGCGGCGGAACGATCGTCCACATCAACGAAGCCGCCTTGCCGCCGTTCACAGTTCCGCGAGCACGGGCGCGAGCACGAGGCCGCGCGGGGTGCCGCGGTAGATGGCGGTCGGGTCGGCCTCCTGACGCTCGATCAGGTCCGAACTGGACAAATCCTTGAGAGCGATCGCCAGCGCGCGGTCCGTGATCCCGGTCAGGTGCTCCGCGATCTGGCGGAACCGGCGAGGTCCGTCGGCGACGGCGTCGAGGACGGGCATCGACCACTTGCGCAGGGCCACGGCGCGAGCGCCCACGGAATCGAGGGCGTCCTCGAGGCGCACGCACACGGGGGCGATGCGGCCGCCGGCGCGCGTGAGGATGTACTCGGGGCGGAGCGGGTGGCCGTAGCCGGGGTTGCGCCGCACCCAGCCGCGGGCGATCAGGTCGTCCAGGGCCTGGCGAACGGCGCCCTCGCTGGCCCCCCCACCCCCCCCGCCTCCCCCGCTCCCGTCTCCCGCGCGCCCGACACGGTGCACGAGCGTGACGAACTTGGCGCCGCCGCTGCGCTCCAACTCCGCGAGGATGGGCATCCCCCAGCGACGATGGAACAGGGCGATGAGCCTCTCGACGCGATCCACGGCGGTTCCTGCGGCGGCGCGAAAAGAGTGTGCGAAAACGTGCAACGGCGCTTGACGCAAAAAGTATAGTGGGTATCTTGGGCGGGTCCAGAATGCGGGCCGCCCTCGATCACCGCGGCAGTCCTCACGCCGGTCACCCCATCCCCCCACCCCACCCGCAGGAGCACCGACCCATGGCGTCCCCACTCAACTATGACGGTGGCCTGACCATCGCGATGCAGGTGAAGGATCGCAAGAAGTCCGCCGACTGGTACCAGAACGTGCTGGGCTTCAAGTTGCTGTACGACGTGGAGCAGATCGGCTGGTGCGAACTGGCGACCGAGGTCGCTGGGGGCCGGGTCAACATCGGCCTCTCCGAGGTGGAGAGCCCCAGGGTGGGCGCCGGGCCCGTGCCGACGTCCGGCGTCAAGGACATCGAGGCGGCCCGGGCGATGCTCGAGAAGCACCGGGTCCGCTTCGACGGCCCCATCCACAAGTTCCCCGGGATGGTCAAGTTGGCGACGTTCTTCGACCCGGACGGCAACGCGTTGATGTTGTACCAGTCGCTGGCGCAGCAGTGAAGCGGCGCGCTTCACTGCTTTCGCGACTCTGGAGCGAAACATGAGATCGTGGTTCATCAGCGCGGCGGTTGCCGCGGCGTGCGCCGGCGTGGTCGGCGCGGGCCATCATCGCCTCGGCGCCGCGGAGCCGCCGGCGGCCGGCGCGTCCGCGACGGCGGATGAGAAACTTGACCTTGGTGCTGCGGCGTTCCTCGCCGGCGCGTGGCGCGGCGAGGTGAACGGCGACCTGGTCGAGGAACACTGGACCGCGCCCGCGGGCGGCAACATCACGGGCATGTTCCGCTGGATCGGGGCCGACGGCGGCGTCCGCGTCGTCGAGTTGCTGACGATCTCGCGGGAGAAGAGCGGGGACATCGTGCTCCGGCTGCGGCACTTCAACGGCGCCCTGACGCCGTGGAAGAGCGAGGCCGAGCCGGTGGCCCTGACGCTCGCCGAGGCCGGCGCGGGCCGCGCGGTGTTCCGGGCGGATGCGGATGGGGCCGCGTCTCTGGAGGCGGTGACCTACGAGGTCAAGAACGGCTCGCTGTCGATCACCATCGAGTTCCCCGCGCGGCGGCAGCGCGATCCGCTGCGGTTCACGCTCGAGCGGGCCGCCGCCGCGGGTGGTTGATCGTCTTTCGCGCGACCGTGGGCGGCGGTTACGATCTTCGCCGTCACCGGGGGCGGCGCTGCGCCCGCCGGGACGATGGAGGTTGCGCGATGACACGGATCCGGTGCCTGGCCGCGGCCGGGATGGTGGCGGCGATGATCGGCGCGACGGCGGCGAGCGCGGTGGTCACGCCTCCCGCGCTTCCCCCTTCCCCGCCCATGCCGCCCGGCGTTCCGGGGGAGCCCGGCGCGCCCGGGGCGCCGCCGATGCCCGATCCGCCGGCGATGCCCAAACTGCCGCCCGTGCCGATGGGGCGCTACACGCTCGCGGATGTGGCGTTCTTCGCCGGCCGCTGGCGCGGTGCGACGGATGGGAGCGTCGTGGAGGAGCACTGGAGCGCCCCGGAAGGGAGTTCGATGGTCGGCATGTTCCGCTGGGTCGCGCCGGGCGGGGCGCCGTACATGTTCCAACTCATGACGCTGACGGAGGAGGGGGGCGGCGTGATCATGCGCGTGCGTGAGTTTTCCGAAGAATTGGTGGCGAAGGAAGAGAAGGACAAGCCCAAGGTCCTGCGCCTCGTGGAGGTCGAGGGAGAGAAGGCGTCGTTCGCTCCCGAGGACGACGCGGAGGGGATTGACCGCGTGATCTATGAGCGTCCGTCGCCGGACACGCTCACGTTCACCGTAACTTTCCCGGAGAGCGCCAAGCGTGAGCCGTTCAGGCTCTCGCTCGTGCGCGAGGGGAGCGCGCCCACGGCAACGGCCCCGGCGCCCACCGAGCCGGCCGAATCTCCCGAGCAACCGGCGCCGGTCCCAGCGGAAGAGCGCTGAGGATACGTGCAGCGCGATGATGGCCGCCGCGGCGTCGGCGGTTTACTTCCGCTCCATCGTCACCGTCCCGAAGGGCATCGTCAGCGAGGACTTGAGGGGGACGCCCTGGGCGTCGGTGAACGTCTCGCCCCGGAAGGGGCCCATGGGGGTCTTGGTGACGCTGGTGTAGCGGCGCGCGGTGACCTTGGCCCCGGCGTGCTCGATCTCCACATCGTCGTGGCGGGTCAGTTCCGCTTCGGCCGTGCCCATCCTCCAGGCGGGCTGGGCGAAGCCGAAACCGACGGTCGTGAAGGTGGTGGGCTGGCCCGGCTCCAGAGCCATTGCGCCCAGGAGGAAGAAGTCCGTGGCGTAGGAGACCGTGGTGAACATGGAGCCCGGCGGGGCTTCCAGCGTCTGCGGCTGGCCCTTGGTGGGCGTGGCGGTGAAGGTGTTGCCCTCGATGTTGTACGTCGCGCCGGTGGGAGGGTCGGTGAGTTCCTTGAACTCGCAGGAGCGGATCACGAAGTCAGGGCCAGCGTGGATGGTGATCACCGAGGGCTTCTGGAAGCCGCCGCTGGGCTTGTTGTGAGCCATGAGGTGATAGCCGTCGGCGGTGCGGGTGATCAGGAACTCCTCGCCGCCGGCGTCGTAGGGGCCGAACTTGGCGACGAACGAGCCGCGGGCGACGACCTCGCCGGGAAGTTCGAGTTTGACAACGGCGCCGGCCGACGAAGCGGCGTCGGCGACCTGCTTCTCGACGCCGGCGAGGAGGGCGTCAAGCGCGGCACGGTCGAAGCGACGGCCGTCGAGGAAGACCTCGCGGATCTTCGCGCAGTTGCGGATGTCCTCGAGCGGGTTGGCCTCCAGCAGCACGAGGCTCGCGGCCTTGCCGGGGGCGACCGAGCCGTAGTCGGCGTCCACGCTGCAGAAGCGCGCGGGCGTGATCGTCGCGGCGCGGAGGATGTCCGGGGCGGGGATGCCGGCCTCAGCCCACAGTTCCATCTCGCGGTGCACGGAGAAGCCGGCGAAGACGTAGGCGTTGGCCAGGTCGGTGCCGACCATGAGGGTGGCGCCGGCGTCGTGCAGCCCGCGAGTGAGGCGCTGCATCGGGGCGACCACCATCGCGGCCTGCTCGGCCCAGTTCTTGTACGAGGCGGTCTCCCAGAAACTCCGCAGGTCGGTGGGGGTGTACTTGAGCAGCGGGTGCTCGGCGGGGTTCGCGCCCTCGCCGCCCGCCCCGCCGTCGGCCATGGAGCCGATCCCAGCGAGGACCACGATCGTGGGGCACTGGACGACGCCGGCGGCGGCGACGGCCTCGAGGTGCTTTCGCAGCGCGTCGGGGTCAACCCGGTCCAAGTGGGCGAAGGCCCGCAGTTCGCCCCATGTGCCGCGGGCGCGGGTGTCGGCCGCGTCGGGGAGGAGTTTGGTGACGATCGTCTCGAAGCGGGAGAGGTGCTCGACGCAGTCCTGCCCGGCGGCGACCGCGTCGTCCACCGTGCAGGCCATCGGGATGTGGCCCACGGCCTTGAGTCCGAGTTTGTGGGTCTCGTCGATCGCGGCGCGGTAGACGTCGGGCTGGAGTTTGCTGTAGACCTTGATCTGGTCCATGCCCGCGTCCTTGAGTTTGCGAACGGCCTCGCGGGCCTGCTCGGGGGTGGCGCACTCCTCGGAGAAGGGCCAGATCGGCTCCTTGCCGTCGATGATCGCGCCGGTGCAGATCATGCGCGGGCCGAGGATCTCGCCGCGGTTGAGTTGGTCGCGGAGCGCGATCGTCGGTTCGGTGAAGCCGCCGAGGTCGCGCACGAACGTAACGCCGTTGGCGATCATCAGCGGGCCGTAGGTGTCGGGGTGAACGTAGTGGACGTGCGCGTCGAAGAGGCCGGGGATGAGGAACAACCCGGCGCCGTCGATCGTCGCCGCAGGCTCGTCCGCTGGCGGCTGGCCGATGGCGGTGATGCGTCCGTCGCTGAGATAGACGTCCGTCGGCGGCAGAGCGCGGCCGGCCTCGACGTCGATGATGGTCACGTTGCGGATGACCGCCGAAGTGGGCGGCGGCGGCTCGGCAAAGACTGGGGACAGGAACGCGAGCGAGGCGGCGGCAGCGAGAAGGGTGCGCACGGTCTGGGCTCCTGTTTGTGCTTCGGAGTGTAGTTTGTGTCCGGACCGGGTCGTTTTCACCTCTTGGCTTCATCACGGAGGCACAGAGAGCCCAGAGGAAAAACAAAATGGGCTGGAAGGGCGACCTTGGGATCGGCTCCTCCAGCCCGTTCTGTGTGTTTGTCTGTGTCTCTGTGGTGAGATCTGTCCTGGTCTAGGTGCGCCGCGGCGAGGTCCCGTCCTCAGTTGAGGGCGCCGATTGCCCGTTGTGCTCGACGGTCACGGGCGCATCCGGGGCGGCGTTGCGGTTGACCTTGCCCAGCGCCGACGGGAGTTCGATCCCGGCCTGCTGCGCCAGTTCGTGCAGGCGCGGCAGGGCGCCGATGAGCCCGCTGAGGAAGTCGCTGGTGGCGTTGCGGCCAGCCGCGTTGGTGCCCGTGTCCCAGACGGTGATCTTGTCGATCTTGAGGTTGCTGATCGCCTTGACCTGCTCGGCGACGAGTTGGGGGAGTTGCTCGATGAGCAGCAGCGTGGGGCCGACCTGGGGGTTGGAGCCGCAGGCCTCGATGAGGCGGCGGTAGCCCTCGGCCTTGGCCTCGAGCACGGCCTGCGTGCCTTCGGCCTCGGCGCGGTACTTGGCGAGGATGGCGTCGGCCTCGCCCTGGGCCTCGATGCGGCGCTTCTCGGCCTCGGCGGCCGCGGCGATCTCGATGCGCTTCTTCTCGATCTCCTGCGGGACGACCTGCTCCTTGGCGAGGCGCGCCAGTTCCTGCTCGCGCTCGGCGATGAGGATGGCCTCGGCGGCCTTGGCCGCGGCGACCTGAGCCCGGCGCCGGCTCTCGGCCTGGACCTCGCCGAGTTTGGCGTTGGCCTCGGCGATCTGGGCCTTGGACTGATTCTCGCCGATGGTGGCGTTGGCCTCGGCCTCCGCGATGCGGATGCGCTGCTCCTGCTGGGCCAGGGCCCGGGCCGCGGCGGTCTCGGCCTCGCGCTGGGCGATGGTGATCTCGCGGTCGCGCTTGGCCTGCATCTCGCCCTTGACGGCCTCGGTTTCGAGGGCGGCCACGGCGACGCGCTGGCGCTGCTCGGCCTGCTTCTGCCCCTCGACGGCCTGGGCGGACTCGCGGGCGACGTTGATCGTCTTCTCGCGGACGGCGATCGCCTCGCCGGTCGCGCCCTCGCGGTCCTGCTGGGCGACCTCGACCTTGGCGCGGTTGATCGCCTCGGCCGCGGCCCGCTTGCCGATCGCCTGGATGTAGCCGGACTCGTCCGTGATGTCGCGGATGTTCACGTTGATCAACTGCAGGCCGATCTTGTTGATCTCCTGCTCGACGTTCTCGTTGATCAGCGTCATGAACTTCTCGCGATCCTTGTTGATCTCCTCGATCGTGAGGGTCGCGATGACCAGGCGCAACTGGCCGAGGATGATGTCCTGGGCCAGTTCGCGGATCTGCTGGGAGCTGAGCGGCAGCAGGCGCACCGCCGCGTTGTTCATGAGAACCGGGTCGGTCGAGATCGCGACGGTGAACGTCGCGGGGACATTCACGCGGATGTTGTTGAGCGACAGCGCCCCCTCCAGGGGGATGTCGATGACCAGCGGCTCCAGGGACATGTAGGCGTAGTCCTGGATCAGCGGCCAGACGAAGGTGCCGCCGCCGTGGAAGCACTTGGCGGCCTTGTTGGACCCCACCTTGCCGTAGACGACCAGCACGCGGTTGCTGGGGCAGCGGCGGTAGCGCTGGACGAAGAAGATCGCCAGGAACAGCAGCAGGAGCAGCAGGGCGCCGATCGGCAGGATGAGGAACCAACCGCTGCCGCCGTCGCTGCTCTGCGCGAACGTGGCGGCGTGCATCATCATGGTCGTTGCGGTCGTGGTCGTCATGTCGTTGGCCTCCTCCCCACCGGGGCGCGAACCCTGCTCTTCTGCGGCCGGGGCCAATCCGGCCCCGGGCCATCACATCACATCAGGCCGCCGGCACGGGGCTCAGGCCCGGACGACGGTCACCGTGTTGTCCTCGTTGACGGCCGTGACACGCACGGCGGTGCCGGTCGGCAGCGGCCCGTCGGCGCTGACGGCCTGCACGATCTTCTCTGTTGTCCCGACCACCAGGCGCACCTGGCCACGGCCGCGGCCATCCTCTGGCACGCTGATGTACACGCGGCCCTGAGCGCCGTTGACCATGTCGAGGGTCACGTTGCCCGACGACTGCATGTCGTGCATCCCCTTGAGCCCCAGGGCGAGCACGTACATGAGGATCAGGCCGCAGCCGATCCCCGCGGCGACGCTCGTCGGCCACGACCAGTGGAGCCCGTGCAGGGCCGCGACGCCCCCCCACCCGAAGCCCATGCAGAAGGCCGCGATGGACTGGATGGAGAGGATCTTGAAGGCGTCGGTGGCGTCGCCGTGGTGGACGTCGATCGGGTCCGAGCCGATGTCGGCGTCATCCACGCCGATCATCATGAAGGTGATCTTGAGCAGGAAGACAGCCGTCCCGGCGATCGCCGGCACCGAGAACCACGCCGCCCCATCGGCGAAAAGGGTATCCCACATGGCTTCCGCTCCGCATCCCTTGCGGCGGCCAGTGTAACACAATCCAGCCGCCGCTCAGGGGCTTCTTCGGAAACGGAGCCTTGGATTTGCGGGTCGCGAGCGTCAGCGAGGGACCTGGCGAGGCTGGACATCCGGCGCGGAGCGCACATCAAGGCCGTGGCCGCTCGCCAGGAGCGGCGGGCCGACCCGGGGGACGCTGCGCCTGTGGTCGCAGGGGATCGGAACGCGATCCGGTCAGGCCGCCAGCCCGAAGTCCGGCCCCTCTTCCTCGGGGTCGCCGATGGCCCCCCACTTGTCCTTGGGGAGGTGGCGGTGGTGGATGCGGATGACGCGGGCCAGTTGCTGGGCGAAGAGGTCGCCGATGATCCGCAGTTGTTCGACGATCGGCCCGGTGTAACCGGTCAGCCGGTCGCGGAAGAGCAGGAAGACGGCCAGGGCCTCCCCCTCCTGGCGGCAGGAGAACCCAACGACGCAAGACTCGCCGATCCACGCCGCGTCCTCGCCGAGGGAACGGATCAGGGCGTCGCGGTCCTTGCAGTGGAGCACGCCGACCTTGTCCGCCAGTTTGGGGGCGACGGTGTTGGCCAGGTGGTCCAGGAGGACGTCCACCGTCTCCTTCGGGCAGTCGTAGTTGACGTAGGCCCCGAGGGAGTAATCCCCGCTGGTGGTGGGCAGGAAGACGGCGGCGTTGGTCGGGCCGCAGCGGCTGAGGACGAACTCGAGCGTCGTCCGCAGAAGGGCCTCGATGTCCAGCTCCTGCCGGATCAGGCCGCCGAACTCGGTGACGATCGTGGTCGGGTTCATCCGCTCTCCCGCTGTGCTGAGGACTGCTGCACGAGGAAGATCGGGCGAGCCGGCGCGCCGGTCGCGTCCGCGCCGAGCCCAGCGCCGTCCCCTCCGCGGCGAGTCCCGCACAGACCGTCCAGGCTGAACAAGCGGACACGGGCCGAGAACTTCGGGGCTGCGACCGCGTGAATGAGGAGGTGCTGCGCGTGCGCCGGCGATGCCGGGCCACGCTCACGCGGCGCGGGCGGTGGGCGTGTCGACCTGGGACGAATCGCTCCGCCACGCCGGGAGGCGGATCGTGGCGGTGGTGCCGCGGCCCGGTTCGGAGCGCAGTTCCAGCGTTCCGCCGTGGGACTCGACGAGCCGGCGCGCGGTCGGGAGCCCGAGGCCGGCCTGCCGGCCCGCGGGCTTGCTGCTGAAGAACGGATCGAAGGCGTGCCGCAGGGTGCGCTCGTCCATCCCCGGGCCGGCGTCGCGGACGGCGATGACGAGTTCCTCGCCGTCCTCCCCCATTTCCGGCCCGACTCGGACCTCGACGCCCTCGGCCGCGCCCATCCCGTCGCGCATGCCGCACTCCAGCGCGTTGACGATCAGTTCGAGCACCGCGCGGCCGATCATGTCGCGGTCCAGCCGCGCTGGGGGCACCGGGGCCGTAACGACGACCTTCACCGCCGGCAATGCCGCCCGCGGCGCGCGGCCGGCGGTCCGCTCCTTGGCCTGGCGCACGACCGCCGCGAGCATGTCCTGCACACTGACGGTCGTCCGCTTGGGCTTGGGCGGGGCGGCGATGGCGTGGAGGCGCGTGATCAGGTCGGTGAGCCGCTGGGCCGCGGTGACGATGGCGTCGGCGGCGGACCGCGTCGTGTCGTCGCGCGTGGTCGCCGCGAGGGTCTGGGCCCGGCCGCTGATCACCGCCAGGGGGTTGTTCATCTCGTGGGCGGCGCCGGCGGTCAGTTCGCCCAGCCGCGCCATGGACTCGACCTCCGCGAGTTTCCGCTGGGTTTCCTGGAGCACGCGGTTGGCGTGGGCGAGTTGCTCGCCGAGGGAGGCGATGCGTTCCGTGTCGCTGGCGGCGGCGATGGCGGCGGCCCACGAGGCGATCAGGGCCCCGAGTTGGCGCTCGTCGGCGGCGCTGTCCCCCAGCATGCGGTCGTGCACGAGGATCGCCGCGGCCCGCTGCCCCGGGGCGATCAGCGGCAGGAATCGCAGGTCCTTCCCGGCCGCCTCGGCGCCGAGATGGTCCCCCAGCCAGCGGGCCATCGCGATGGAGCCACCCAGCCCGCCCCCCTCCGCCCCGCCGACGCGCGCGGCCAGTTCGGCGAGGCTTGGCGGGCCGTCGCCGAAGGCGGCGAACGACGGCGCCTCGGCCGCGCTGGCGCCGGCGAGCGTCCCATCGGGCGTGAAGCGGGCGATGAGCCACGGCTTGCCCGGCTCCGACTGGGCGATCGCCGCGTAGTAGCCCTTGCCCAGGGTATCGGCCGCAGACTTGGCGACGGCGAGCAGGGCGCCCAGTTGCGTGCGCACCGGCTCGTCCTGCCTGTGGAACGCCGCGATCGCCTCGAGGATGCGGCCGCGCAGGTCGGCCGCGCGGCTGCGCTGCTCAAGCGTGCGGCTGAGGCGGCCCAGTTGCTGGTTGGCCGCGAGCACGGATTCCAGCAGCACCCGTTCGCCGGGCTGGGCCTCCAGGCCGAGCGTTTCGCTGCGCTGAGTGAGTTCTTCGACGATCGAGGGGACCAGCGCCTCCAGGCGCGCGGGCGCGAGCCCCATCTCGGCGCACTGCTCTTCGATCGACCCCGCCGCACTCCCCGGCATGTACGTCCCGGACCACCCCAGGTGCAGGCGGCGGCAGAGGGCGTCGGCCAGGCTTACGACGGCGATCAGCCGGCGCGGGGCCGACTGCGGCAGCGCGTGGGCGCTCTGGTTATGCAGCCACATCACGTCCCGCACGGCATCGGCCAGCCCCCAGCGCTCGGCCAGCCGCTTGCCGGCCACGTGGTGATCCAGGCCGATGATCGAGCGCTCGATCTCCGCGATGTCCCCCTGGCGCGCCTCGGCCAGTTCGATGACGCGCGCGTACGCCCGCGGCAGGGCGAGCGCCAGCGCCGGCTTGCCCAGGTCGTGCATCAGGCCCGCGACGAACGCCTCGCCGGGGTTGCCCTCGCGCTGCCCCCACAGGGTGCGGGAGATGATCTCGGCGGCGCAGGCCACGGCGATGCAGTGGCGCCAGAAGTTGACATGGTCGAATGCCCGCCCCCCCGCCGCGGCGGCTTCAGCCAGACGCTTGCGCCGACGCCGGCGGGCCTCCCGCTTCGGGTCGTCGGACTGCGAAGCGTCGTCCACGTCCCCGCTCATGCCCATGTCGCGCATCCAGTCCACGATCTGGACGCTCAGGACGGCCGAGCGGACGGCGTCGAGGCCGAGCATGACCACCGCCCGGTCCACGGTTGTCACCTGGCGGCTCATGCCCAGGGCCGCGCGCGAGCACAGCGAGAGGACCTTGGCCGTCACGGCCGGGTCGGCCTCGATCAGGCGGATGACTTCCTGAACGTCGGCGTCGTCGCTGCCTGTGATCGCCATGAGGCGAGCGGCGACCGATGGGAGCGTCGGCAGCGCATCCAACTCACGCAGGATGAGTTCGGCCTGCTTCGCGCTGGTCGCCTCTGCGGCTGTCGACATGGCCCGCCGCGCCCTCCGTGGCCCCCACCTCAGCCGACTTCCAGCAGTTGCCGCACCTGAGCCATGAGCTGGTTGATGTCGAAGGGCTTGCGCAGGAACCCGTCGGCGCCCGCCTGGCGGAGCCGCTCGATCTCATCCTCGGCGACGACGCCGGAGATGAACAGCACCTTGGTGTCCTTGGTGTCCTCGCGCTCCCGCAGGCGCCGGCAGACCAGGTCGCCGTTGATGTCCGGGAGCATGAAGTCCAGGATGATCAGGTGCGGGCGGAAACTTTCGGTGAGCATGCCGGCGTCGTAGCCGGTCGAGCAGGTCTTGACGGTCAGGCCCCCGGCGCGCTCCAGCAGGTCCTTGAACATCTCGAGGATCTGCGGGTCGTCGTCCACCACGAGCACCCGCTTGCCGCCGCCCTCCAGGACGTCGGTGGGGATGTCGTTGGCCTTCATGAACTTGATGAGTTCCGCGCGGGGGATGCGGCGGAACTTGGACCCCGGAACGCGGAAGCCCCCGAGCCGGCCGGAATCGAAGCAGCGAATGATGGTCTGCTGGCTGACCTTGCAGATCTCGGCGGCCTCGCCCGTGGTGAAGATCTTCTTCTCCGCCCAGTTCTGGGCCGTCGAGTTGTTGTTGGTGCCCGTAGCTTCCATGGCGGACCCCGTCTGGGTAGCACGGCTCTTCGGACCAAGGCCGGCGCGCATCACACGGGGCTCGCCCCGTGACATTCCCCCTCCCGCCGAAACGGGTATCGACGCACAGATTGCCCAACTTGACGCGGGCGCCGGTGAGATGAAAACAACGGGTTCTCGGACCGGCTCGCGCTGCGCGAGGACTCGCGCGGCTTATGCCCCGCCGTGGAGTTTCCGCCACAGCGTCACCGCGTCCGGCTCACGCGGGTAGATCGGCACGAGCAGCGCCGGGTCGATCGCCTCCAGCGCCGACGCCGCCTCCAGGCACGCCGCCGGGTCGTACCGCGGCTCGACGATCGCGATCCCCAGTTCCGAGGCTCGGGCCCGGATACTTTCGGGAACAAAACGATCGCCGATGAGCGACGCCGCGCCGAGGCCCTGCACATCCGCGGCTCCGATAACCCGACCCCGCGCTGCCGCGCCGGGATCGTCCCTCCACCCGGGACCCAGCACGCAGCACCAGGCCGTGTCCGCCTTACTCGCCAGCAGCACGCCGATGGGCTCCGGCAGGTCCGCCGGCGCCCGCAGGGCCAGGCACAGGGCCGTGGGGACCGCGATGCAGGTTCCCCCCGCCGCCTCGGCGATCATCTTCCCGGCGGCCACCGCAACACGCAGCGCCGTGTACCCCCCCGGCCCGACCGACACCGCGACGCGCCGGACCGCTGCCGGGTCCGCGCCGGCGCGAGCGAAGAGACGGTCGATCGCGGGCATGAGGTCGTCGTCGTGCCGCGCCGTTGGGGCCAGGGGCTCGACCGCGATCGCCTCGACGTCCCACCTCCCGCGCACCACACCGAGCGCGACACCCGGCCCGCCGCGCTCGCCGGGAGCGACGGCCTGCGCCGAGGGGTTGCTCGTCTCGATCGCCAGCGTCAGGTCCGCGGTCATGCGTCCTCCTCGCCGCCGCGCCCGCGGGTACGTTTGATCCGCGAGCGCGCCCGCTTGGCCTCCAGGCGGCGCTGCACGGCCCCGCGGCTCGGGCGCGTCGGGCGGCGGACTTTCGGCTCGGCCCTGGCCCGAACGATCAGTTCACGGAGTTTCTCGAGGCACTCAGCCCGGTTGCGCGACTGCGACCGCTCTGACTGGCTGGTGATCACGAGTTCCCCGCCCTCGGTGATCTGCTCGCCCTCCTCTCCTTCCACGACCTGCTCGCCGGCGATGCGCCGGCCCGCGAGGTCGCGCAGCCGCTCCAGGGCTCGGCGGCTGAGCGGCAGGTCCGCCAGCGCGATCCGCAGTTCGGCCTTGGTGGCCAGTTTGTTCACGTTCTGCCCCCCGGGCCCGGCGCTGCGCGCGTAGGAGAAGCGCAGGGCCGACTCGGGCACCGTTACGCCCGGGGCGATCTCGACCCCGCCCACGCCATGGCCGTGCTGTCGATCCGCAGCGCTCACGGGGGCATCATTCGCTTCCCCCGGCGCGGGCGCGGGCCGGCCGGTCCGACCGTGGTATCCTCACGCCGCCCCCCGACACCGGTCCCCGCACGACCGCCGAGCCGCGCATGCCCCATCGCCGCCCCCGACACGCCCGACGACTCGCGCCCCTCGCCGCCGCGGCGGCCCTGCTGCTGGCGCACGCCGCCGCGGGGCAGGAGCAGGCCCCAACGGCTACGCCCTCGGCCGACGCAACCGATCGCTCGCTCGTCCACCCGGACGACCGACTCACGCTCGACACCGCGGCGCTCGCGCGGCGGCCGTGGACGATCCAGGTCGAGCCGATGCTCTGGTGGACCAGCCCCGGCGGCAAGATCCGCCTGCCGGGCACTTCCGAAGGAGCGGCAAGCAGCGACAGGGTCCGCGTGGAGCGGCTCAACCTCGACACGCCGCGCTTCTCCCCCGCCGCCGAGGTCCACATCGACGCCGAGCCGTGGCGCTTCTCGCTCAGCGCCGGCGCGTTCTCGCTCAGTCGTGAGGAGACGACGGCCGATCGCTCGTTCCAACTCGGCGACGTCGCGGTGTCCGAGGGCGACATGCTCGACACCGACTTCGATTACGTCACCGCCGAACTCACCGTCGGCCGCCTGATGTATCGCCACGATTTCGCGGCGGCCAGCAAGCAGCCGGAGGATGCCGTGCCGGTGCTGCTGTCGCTGTACGGCCTGGGCGGCCTGCGCCTGTACGACCTCGACATCGCCGTGCGCGACATCACGACCGGCGTCGAATCGGCATCGCAACAGTTTTACGTCGAGCCGATCCTCGGCGTGCGCGCCGAACTGGACATCGACCGCGACTACGGCCTGGACCTGCAGATCTCGGGCGGGTACTACGCCGACTCGGACCGCTCCGTCTCGTCGCTGGACATCATCGTCGGCTTCCGCTGGACCCCGACGCCGAACATCGGCTGGCAGATCGGATGGCGGCAGATCCTGACGTGGATGGAGGACGGGGAGGGCGCATCCGAGTTCGAATACAGCGGCGGGCTGGCGGGGTTGTATACGGGTGTCGTCATCCGCTTCTGACCCCGGTTTCCGGATTTCCGGATTCTCCCCAACGCCGCCCCATCATCCGCACACGGGCGTGAGGCACAACGCCGCCGCGGCACACCGCCTGCCGGGTCCCCGAACCCGGGGAGGGCGGCGAACGCAACTTGGGCGTTGACCGGCGGTTGGAGATCGGACATACTGCTCGCCGATGGGCCGGTCGGCCCTCGGCCCGGGAGCCCTTGACGGCCCCGGCGGATTCCAGGTCACTTCCCTGTCGTGGGGACTCGACAGCGGCGATGAGCGTGCGGCCACCCCCGCGGTGGCCCTGAGGAGAGAGACCGGCGGCACGCGCTGGACAGAGGGAAGGCCTCGACCATGACCACCATCACCAAGAAGGAACTGATCGATCGGATCGCCGCCGAGACCGGCCTGAAGCGGGCGGTCGTGAAGCAGGCGGTGCAGGAGTTCCTGAACCAGGTGATCATCGAGCTGGGCAAGGGGAACCGGCTCGAGTTCCGGGACTTCGGGGTCTTCGAGACCAAGCACCGCGCGGCGCGCACGGCGCAGAACCCGAAGACGCTGGAGCGCGTCGAGGTCCCCGCGAAGCGCACGGTCAAGTTCAAGGTCGGACGCATGATGAAGGAGAGCCTCGAGGACCCAGAGAAGGTGCTGGCGCTCATCGCCGCCGGCGCCGGGCACGAGGAAGACGAGCCCGCCGCGGCTTCCGCTCGCAACGGGCGCGCGAAGCGCGCGTCCTGACGCGCCCCCGTGCGCATCGTCCTGCGGTACAACCCCCTCGCCGGCCGCGGCCGGGCCGATGCCATCGCCGACGCCGCCGCGTCGCGGCTGGAGCGCGACGGGCACGACGTTCGCCGCGCCCCTGTGTCGAAGACGGATCCCGGCTCGCTTGCGCGAGCGCTCGACGGCGCTGCGAACGGCGGCGGCCCTGCCGATCTCCTGGCCGTGATCGGCGGTGATGGCACGATCCACCACGCGCTGCCGGACGTGCTGGCCCGCGGCACACCCATCTACCACGTTCCGCTGGGGACGGAGAACCTCTTTGCACGCCAGTTCGGGATGGACGCGGACGTCGAGCGCCTCGCCGCGGCTGTTCGGCGTGCGGAAGTCACGCGGGTCGATGTGGGTGTGTGCAACGGCGTGCCGTTCGTGCTGATGTGCTCCATGGGGCCGGACGCGAACGTCGTGCACCGGCTGGCGAAGGTGCGCCGCGGGCGCATCACGCATTTCAGTTACCTCGCCCCGGGGATTGCGGAGTTCTTTCGGCCGGGTATCCCGCGGCTGCGCATCGAAGTGGATGGGCGCACGGTCGTGGACGGCCGGCGTGGGCTGGTCGTCATCGCCAACAGCCGGCAGTACGCCATGCGCGTGGACCCGGCCGCCCGCGCGAGCATGACCGACGGCCTGCTGGATGCGGTTTTCTTTCCGTGCTCGACGTCGCTGGGCGTGCTGGCGTGGGCGATGTGGGCGCGGCAGGGCCGCCACCTCTCCAGCCGGGCTCTGGTCTATGCCACGGGCACGCGCGTGAAGGCCGAGAGTCTCGAACCCGGCGGCTCGCTGCATCAAATCGACGGCGAGCCCGGCTCTGGTGCTTCCGCTGGCGAGTCGGATCGAGTCCCTGCCTTGGACTGCGAGGTGCGGCCCGGGGCTTTGCGCGTGCTCATCCCGCCACCTGAGCCGCAGACCTGAGTCAGTATCGCTACCAATGCCCCCGCAGGATCTGGTCGATCGCGTACGCGACACCGTCGTGAGCGTTGCTGAGCGTCGTTCGATGGGCCAGGTCGCGGACCGGAAGCACGGCGTTGCCCATCGCGACGGCCAGGCCCGCGCCGCGGAGCATCGGGATGTCGTTGATCTGGTCGCCGATCGCGCACGTGCGCTCGGGCCGGATGCCGCGCTGGTCCGCGATCAGGCGCACACCGCTCCACTTCGTCGCGTCGCGGTCGAAGCACTCGAGGATGACGACCGTCGAGTCCGGGTACGCCGCGGGGTCGGGCGCCTGCACGCCCACGCGGTCCTCCGGCTCCTGGGCCTCGGGGACCACGGCGGGGAAGTGGTGGAAGACGGCGCGGTCGCCCACCGCGCGGTCCACCTCGTCGGCGATCGCCGCGGCCTCGGCACTGGTGCCGCAGAAGCCGACGCGCACGGTGTGCTCGGGGTGCTCGTCTTCGTCCAGCGACCGCACGTAGCGCACCTTCACGCCCAGGCTGTCGAACCACCAGCGCGTCACCGGGTCCAGGTGCGACGGCTCGCGGGCGATCACGAGGTAGTCGAACCCGGCGGCGTCGGGGTCCTTGAGCACCAGCGCCGCGTGGTCGTGGCGGTTGAAGACGCCCACCAGCGACGACACAAGGCCGGGGTCCATCGGGAAGCGGTGGATGGTCCGGCCCGTGAGCGGGTCGGCGACGATCGACCCGCCGGCGACGACGACGGGGTCGGTCTGCTCGATGTCATCCAGGATCGCCCGGCACTCGACCAGCCCGCGCCCGGTGCAGATGAGCACCGTCATCCCCGCCCGGCGCGCCATCCGCAGCGCCTCGATGTTCGTGTGCGAGACCTTCCCGTCGGGTCCAAGGAGCGTGCCGTCGAGGTCGATCGCGAGCAGGTCGTAGCGCCGGGGCATGCGTGAGGATATGGGCCGGCCGCGGCGCTCCGCGCCGGGGCGCCGTGGCGGCGGCCGTACACTGCCGGGCGCATGTTCTGCCTCGCCTGCCGCTACAGCCTCGCCGGCCTTCCCGATGGTCCCTGCCCGGAGTGCGGCAGGGTCTTCTCGGCCGCGGACCCGTCGACGTGGGTCGCCACCAATCCGCCCCGGCGCCACTGTCTGCTCGAGCGGACCGGTGTGGCGGTCGCGGCCATGCAACCGCTCCCGATGCTCTGGATCTACGCCGAGTTCCTCGTCGCGCGGCTGATTCTCGGGCGCTGGCCCGTGCCGTCGCTCGACGATCCGAAGGGGATCGAGGGGCTCGGCGTCATGCACGTTCTCGGCATCGTCATTGTCGTCGGCGGCTTCACGGCGATGCTTCTGTGGCCCGTGATGCTGATCGCCAACGCGGTGGTCCGGGCGTGGAGCAGCGCCCTCCGCATCGCCGCGCTTGGCGTCGGGGGGTTCATCCTTGCTCTGGCGCTGGCCCGGCTTGATCTTGGCCACGCGATGACGTGGTGGATCGACTGACCTCCCGGGCCGCGTCGGCGGCGGCCTTGGGGTCCAACGATCCCCACGCCGCGAGCACGACGCTGTAGAGCATCGACGCCGCGGCGGTCACGAGCAGCATGACGCCGCCGGCCATACCGCAGGTCTTGATGAGTTGCGGCGTGCCTCCGAAGGCCAGCACGACGATCAGGGCAGCCGCGGTGAGGGCCACCGCCAGCCACGCGACCGCGGCGCCGGCGACCATCGGGTACAGGGCGCACGAGGCGACGGCGGTCTGGTGCGAGGACGGGCGCACCGGTCGGAACCACCCGATCGCCGCCGACAGCCCGTGCGCACCGACCAGGATGGCGAACTGCACGAAAATGCCCGTGAGGAGCGTGATCCCCGCGGCGATGACGGCCACGATGAAGACCCCGATGGGGGCCGCGAGCAACGCCACCACCGGACCGGCGCGGCGCCATTCTCCGACGAACGCCGCCAAGCCGATGAACGTCCCGATCGCGCCGGCGAAGCCGAACATGCCCAAGTGCGTGTTGACCATCAGCCGCAGGCCGGCGCGGTGCAGCGGGAGCGGCTCGGCCCAGAGCACGTGCGGGCGCAGGATCGTGCGGGTCAGCAGTTCGAGCCAGCCGGGCGGGGAGGGATCGATCTTGATCGACGCGGCCGCGGGCGTGTCGCACTCGGGGCAGTTCGCCGAGGCCGGGAGGCCGGCCAGCGTGTAGCCGCAGCGGATGCAGGTGATGGCCGGGAGTATCGATCTGGCGGCGGACATGCTCGGGCCGATCGGCTGCTGAGCCGCGGCGCATCAGGGCGCGTTGCAGATGCGCTCGGCGCCGGGGCCGAGCGTGATCGCGTTCTTGCCCTGGCGCTTGCTCTGGATCGCCAGTTCGTCGGCGCGCTGGAGGAGTTTCTCGGGCGTGTCACCGTCCCACGGGAATGTGGCCAAGCCGCCGGAGATCGTGAGCGTGTCGCGGGCCTGCTCGGCCAGTTTGGGGAAGCGGTGCTCGCAGATCTGCTGCTGGAAGCGCCGGGCGATTTCCGCGATGCTCGCCGGGGGCTTGCTCGCCGGGTCGCGCGGGCCGGTCGGGTCCTGGAAGACGACGACGAACTCGTCGCCGCCGATGCGGCAGACGCGGTCACTGGGCCGGATCACCGACGAGAGCAGACGGACCGTTTCGCGCAGGATCTCGTCTCCCGCGGCGTGGCCGTAGCGGTCGTTGTACTGCTTGAAGTCGTCGATGTCGAAGAACAGGACGGTGACGGGAAGACGCTCGGCGCGGGCGGCCTCGATGGCGCTGGTGAGGAAGCGGTCGAAGTAGCGGCGGTTGTACGCGCCGGTGAGGTCGTCGGTAAAGGCAGCGCGGCGGAGTTGCTCCTGCTGCTCGCGCAGCGCGAGCCAGTGGCCCAGCCACGCGGCGTGCGACGCCAGGTCCGCCGCGGCGGCGCGCCGGGCGCTGAGCCACCCGAACGTGCGCGAGCGGTGCGCCACCGGGACCTGCACGGCATCGGGGTGCGGCGAGCCGACGGCGGGCGCGCCGTCGGAGGCCGGGGCGTCGGCCGGGACAAAGACGGCGTCCGCCGCGCCGGTGCGCCGACGGATCAGCGCCATCGCGGGTAAGAGGATGTCGCGCCCGGCGAGCATCGCCTCGATGAGCGGCAAATCCTCCGGCTCCGCGGCGGAGTAGGCCGCGGGGGACGAGTCCATGGCCACCGACGGCTGTGGCGCCGGCTCCGCGAGAGGAGGAAGCGGCGCCGGCGCGGGGCGCTCGAGAGGTTGCTGCGCGGCAGGCGGCGCAGGGCTGGGCGCCGGCGTCGGCGCCGCCGCGGGCGTCCCGCCGGTCCGCAGGAGTGCGCGGATCTGCTGCGCCGGCCGCTCCGTCGAGACCGTGCCGTCGAACGGCGGTCTCGCGGATGCCCCCGCGAGCAGCACGCGGACGTCGGGGTTGATCAGCCTCAGGCCATCGACGAATGACGCGGCACGCGGCCCGGGATCGGCATCAGCGCCGACGACCACCGCAACGGGCTCGTCTACCGCGGTGTCCTCGGGGTCGGAGAGTTCGCCGATCGCCTCGATGGCCGTGCGGACGCGCCGCAGGTCGATCGACTGGTCCAGACGCAGCGCGGCGTCGAGACCCGTGCGGCCGACGAGGATCACACGCGCCCGCGGAGCCACGTCGGAACCCCCGCCCGAGCCCGTCTCGGAGGCGACCGCGTCCATCACGTCGTGCACCACATCGTCGAACATCAGTCCACAACCCCTCCCCCACCGCCGGCGCCGCCGCCAGTCCGACGCATCGGCGACTGCGGCTGCTGCACGGGCGTGTCATCGGCCAGGAGCATGGCGAGTTCTTCGTTGGTCAGCAGCGTCGAGGGGGACGGAGCCGGCCCCTCTCCGGGCGCCTCAGACACAGCCCGGCTTGCTCCGTTACGGCCCGCGGCCGCGCGTGGTTCGTCCGGACCAGCGCCCGCGTCGTGCGTGAGGCGCAGCGCCGGCCCCCCATCTTGCCCGGTTCCGCGCGCCGGTCGCCGCCGGTCGGCGGGCTCGAACCCCTTGAACGCCGCGGCGATCGACGGCGGCGTCGCGGACGGGAAAGTCTGCGTCGTGCGCGGCGGCCGCGGCGTCCACGCGAGGACGTCCTCGGGCAAGGCCTGGCGCAGGCGAGGGTTCTCATCCTCGTCGTACCACCAGCGAGCCGCGTGCGGCGCGTACCGCGCGGCGACGTCGAGCACCTCCGCCGCCTCGGGAAGTTCCGCCGGCGAGACGAGCAGGAGCACCACGGGGTCGCGCCCCTCGCGATCGATGCGGCAGACGTGCGCCGTCGCGCTGAACGGGTCGGCGCACTCGGTGATGGCCACGGCCCGTCGGCGCAGGCTGGCGAGCAGGTCCGGCGGAGCCGGGATGTGCGGCGGCCGCCAGAGGACGCACCGCGTCAGCGTTGGCCGGCTGCTACGGGCCATAAAGCGAGTGTACCAGAGGGTCCCGGGGGAAGCGCGGAACTGGCCGTGGGAAGACCCCCGGATTTCCCGGCCTTCTAGCCCCCTGCCGCCCCGACGATGGCGCGGGCGATGCGCTCGGCGCCGTCGGCGGGACCCAGGGACCGGAGGGCCTCGCGCATGCGGGCCCGACGCGAGGCATCGCCGAGCAGGTCGGTCAGGATGGGGGCCGCGGCGGCGAGGTTCGCGGCGGCGTCCACGTGGTCCGTCAGGAGCACCGCCCCCCCACCGCCATCACCGCCCGCCCGCGTCAAAGGCTCGGCGTTGTGCCGCTGGTGCTGGTCGCGGTGGTGCGGGTACGGGAGGAAGACCGTGGGAACGGCGTTGGCCCATGCTTCGGCGACGGATCCGGCGCCCGCGCGGCTGATCGCCAGGTCCGCCGCGCCCCACCAGTCGCCCATCGCCGCGACGAACGGAACGACGATGGCGCGGGCCCCGGCGGCCGCGTAGGCGGACTCGAGTTGCGGGCCCATCTGGTCGCCCTGCTTCGCGCCGGTCTGGTGCAGGACCTGCCATCCCTTGAGTGCCTCGGGCCGGGAGCGGGCGAAGTCGAGCAGAAGGGTGTTGATCGTGCTTGCGCCGAGGGAGCCGCCGGTCACCATCAGTGTGGGGCGGTCCGGGTCGAGGCCGAGACGGCTCCGACACTCCGCCGGAGTCCCGCGGGCCAGCGCGGCGGGGCGGACGATCGGCGGGACGAGCGTCCATCCCGCGGCGTAGGTGTGCGAAGGGGGGACGGCGAGCGTTGTGAAGATCCCCGCGCCGCGGACGGGCGCGGAGGCGATCCGCCGGGCAATGAGCCGGTTGGCCTTGCCGGGGATGGCGTCGAGGTTGACCATCGTGACGGGAACGCGCTCGACCCGACCAGCCTGGACCACCGGTGCCGCGACAAAGCCACCCAGCGCGACGATGTGGACCGGGCCGCGGGCGCGGGCCTCGCGGATCACCTCGCGGCCGAACCGGACCGACGCCCCCCACGACCGCAGGAAGCGGACCAGCGCCCGCGGCCGCACGCCGAACGGGCGTGCAGGCGTGGGCCGGAACTCGACACCCTCATCGGTGAGGATCTTCGCGTCGATCGGCCGGTCGGAGCAGAGGAACAGAGCCCGCGATCCGGGCTGGATCGCGGCCAGCGCGCGAGCAATGGCGATGCCGGGGTAGAGATGACCGCCGGTGCCGCCGCCGGCGAACAGGAAAGTGGGAGGAGAAGGGGAAGTCACGGGACGTCAGCGGACACAGTAGAAAGTGGAAAATGGAAAGTGGAAATCGATTCGTTTAGCGACCATCCCATTTCCACTTTCCATTTTCCACTTTCCACTTTTCAACTGGCCCCCTTCGCCACACCCGGCCACGAGCGGGCGGCCGTAGTCACGACGATGGGCGCGTCCGCGCCACCGGCGCGGCCGTGCTCGGCGGTCAGCGAGGGAGCATCGGCGGGGAAACGAGCCTGCGCCCGGTCCATCGCGACCAGGAGCCCGAGGCTCGCGGCAGTGAGGATCCACCCGGTGCCGCCGCTGGAGAGCATGGGCAGGGCGATCCCCTTGGTGGGACCGACGCCGGTGACGACAGCGAGGTTGATCACGGCCTGAAGGCCGACAGTGAGAATGACGCCCAGGGCGGCGAGTCGCAGCATCGGGTGCGGCTCGCGCCGGATGATCATCAGCCCGGACCAGAGCAGGCCGCAGTAGAGAGCGATGACGACCGCCGCGCCCATGAGGCCCAGTTCCTCGCAGATGACGGCGAAGAGGAAGTCGGTGCGGTCCTCGGGGAGGTAGCCGAACTTCTGGAGCCCGAAGCCCAGGCCGCGGCCGAAGATCTGGCCGTTGGCGACCGCAACCATCGACTGGATCATGTGGTAGCCGGTCCCCTCCGGGTCGGCGTAGGGGTTGAGGAAGGCGAGGATGCGGTTGACGCGGTAAGGGGAGGCGTAGACGGCGACGCCGAGAACGGCGATGCCGATCGGCGCCAGGGCGACGAAGTGCGCGACCCGGGCCCCCGCGGCCAGGAGCAGGATCGCGGCGACCATGCCGATCAGGGCGCCCGTGCCCAGGTCCTCCTTGATGACCAGCCCGGCGACGATACCGACGGCGCCCAGGGCGGGGACCAGCCCGACCCAGAACCGGGGCAGGAGGTGCGCCCGCGTCGCGCCGTACCAGGCGATGATGAGGACAAGGCCCCACTTGGCCAGTTCGGAGGGCTGCATCGAGAGCCCACCGCCGGCGGACGGGTCGGCCGCGGCCCCGCCGATGGGCAGCGCGATCCACCGGGCCGAGCCGTTGACCTCGCGGCCGATGACCGGGAGGTAAACGGTCAGGAGCAGCGCGACGATCGCCGCGACCGCGAACCACATCGGGCGGAGGGAGGCGAAGGCCTGGGGAATGGTGACCGTCGCGGGCGGAGCGGGGCGGGCGGTGGCGAGTTCCGCCAGCCGCCGCACGGGGAGGAAGGAGACGACGGCCATCGCCGCCAGGGCCAGGCCCATGTAGGCGGTGGAGCGGGAGAGGAGGATGGACTGGATGGTGACGGCGCGGGCCGGGTCGATGCTCATGCCCGCGGAGTTGACCATAACCACGCCGATGGTCAGCAGCGCGATGACACAGAGAACCACGGCCTGACCGGGGCGGAGCATGGAGGTGAGTATCGGCAGGGCGGCGCGAGCGGGGACAGAACGCCGTCACGCCGGGGATGAGGCCCCTTCGTGTCTCCTCTGCCTTCTTCTTCCTCTACGCCGAATCCCCGGTCTCCCTTCTCTCCTCTCCCTCCATCGCCCTTGGGCTGCTGGACACGCTTCCCGTACACTCTCCGTATGAGCCGGCGGTAGAAGGGGAAGGAAAAGTAGAGATTGGGAGGGCGCTCATCCCCGGCTTGACAGGACCGGCAGGCCCACGCGCTTCTCGAGGTCCTCGACGGGGCGGGCGATGAGGTCGTAGCCGTCGCTGGCGACGATCGTGCAGCGGACCAGTTCGCCGGGGGAGAGTTTCCGGCGCGAGTGGACGTACGTCACCGCGTCGATCATCGGGGCCTGGAAGTACGTGCGGCCCTGATAGAGGTGGCCCTTGCCGGTGACGCCGGTGGTCTTCAGGCCCGCCGTGCCCGTCGGCGCGTCGATGAGCACATCGAACTGCACGCCGCTGGTCGTCGGGGCGTTCTCGTCGAACTGCTCGGCGAGGTACTTGGCCTGCTCGAAGGCGATCTCCTGCTGGAGAGCCATCAGTTCGTCGCGCCGGCGCTTCTTCACCTCGGGCGGGACGGCCAGGTTCGGGTCGCTCTCCATCGTGCCCGCGACGGTCCCCTCCTCGCGGGAGTACTCGAAGACGCCCATCGCGTCGAAGCCGATCTCCTCGACGAAAGCCATGAGTTGCTCGTGGTCCTCCTCGGTCTCGCCGGGGAAGCCGGAGATGAATGTCGTGCGGATGGCCATGCCGGGGATGCGGTCGCGGAGTTTGTAGATCAACTCGCGCTGCTGCGCCGCGGTGACGTTGCGGCGCATCGCGGCGAGCATGCGGTCGGAGGCGTGCTGGAGGGGAATATCGATGTACGGCACGACGCGGCCGCCGCCCCCTTGCCCGGACAGTTCCGCCATCGCGTCGATCATCTCGTCGGAGAAGTTCGTCGGGTAGGCGTACATGAGGCGGATCCACCCGCCCGCGTGGCCGCGGGGGGCGCCGGCCTCGTCGAACGCGCGGTTGATCGCCCGCAGCATCCCGGGCATCCCGACGCCGGCGCTCATGCCCAGGCCGATGTCGTCGCCGTAACTGGTCGTGTCCTGCCCGATCAGGTGCAGTTCGAACGCGCCGTCGGCGATGAGTTCCTTCGCCTCGGCCACGATCCGGTCCAGCGGCTTGGAGCGCATCTTGCCGCGGATGCTCGGGATCGTGCAGAACGCGCAGTTCTGGTTGCACCCCTCACTGATGCGCAGGTACGCGTAGTGCCGCGGCGTGAGGCGCAAGCGTGCCGAGTCGTCCTCGAAGTAGCCGATGCCCCGGCCGTCCTTGCCGTTGACGGTCAGGCCGGTGGTCTTCAGGCCGCGGTCCTTGGCGGCGGCCAGGGCGTTGGCGGCGATCCAGTACTTCGGACCGTCGGTGGCATCGCCGAGCGAGGCCCGCTCGGCCTTCGCGCCGCGGACGGCCTCGATGATCCTGTCGCGGTCGAAGACGCCGATCATCGCGTCGATGCCCGGAGCCCAGTCGAGCATCTTCGCGCGGTGGCGCTGCACGAGGCATCCGGCGACGACGACCCGCTTGATCTTCCCCTGCTCCTTGGCCCGGATGGCCTCGTGGATGACCTGGAGCGACTCCTCCTTCGAGGCCTCGAGGAAACCGCACGTGTTGATGACGACGGCGTCCGCCCCCTCGCCGAATCCACCGCCGCCATCCTCAGGGTCGTGGGAGACGATCGCCAGACCGTCCTGGGCGAGCAGGCCGAGCATCTTCTCGGAGTCCACGAGGTTCTTGGGGCAGCCCAGCGAGACAAAGGCGACCGAGCGCACCTCGTCGGCGGCCGCGGCGGCCTCGGCGCGCAGCGCGGAGGTGGAACGGGATACGGGGGGCTTCGGTCGGGCCATGGAAGGGAGAGTTTAGGTCGGCCCGGATACGGCCGCCGCGGCCTCCGTCCCAAGCGTGAACACCCTCGCCGCGCCTGGTCGTGGCGAACCAACAGCAGGCGACGACGCCCCGGGACGTGCGCGCCCCACCGGCTGATTCAAGCCGACTGCCGCAGGCTCTCGCCGGCGGTGAACTCGGTCACCATGTCCGGCGTCATGCCGTCCATCGGGTAGTAGCGCATCAGCGCTTCGCCCAGCGCCTCGGGCAGGGCCAGAACAAAGAAGCACGTCGCGGGGATGTTCCGCGTCGCAAAGTTCGCCGCGCGGGGCAGGTGCTCCTGCGTCGTGCAGACCAGCAGCGACCCCGCCTCGTAGCGCATCGGCAGGATGCGGAACTGCCACGCCTGGCGCCTCGTGACCAGGCCGAGCACGAGCGGGTCGATCCGCTCGAGCGTCGGGTTCACCGGCTCGCTCATGCCCGCGTACTGCGCCGCCCAAGCCCTCTCGACGTCGCGGGCCTTGACGCCGAACATCTCCTCGGCGATCTGACCGAAAGGTCGGCCGCTGAGGCGCTGCTCCTCGAGGATGAGGACGCGCTGCTTCTCCGAGATCATGCCCATCCTGACGAGGTAGTCCCCGATCGGCGCGGTCATGGCGTTGGCCTCCCGTGCGTTGCCGCCGCGGGTTTCTCCGGGCCTGTTCCCCGGCCCTGCCGCGGCAGGGGTTCAATCGGCCCCCGGCGCTCGGTGGCGGAGCGCCGTGTCCGCACACGATCGGATCCGCGCGCGTCGGCGCGGCGTAGGACGAGGAGGGGCAGGGGGAAGAGTGGGGCGGTGGAAGTGAGGGGAGGGAGTGGCGCGGGTGCGCGGGGCGTGGGGCCTGCGCGGCAGCGCGGCCGGGGGGCGATAAGCGCGCGGCGCCGGGGGACCGCGCCGGGGTGACGAGCAAGGGGTCCCGATATGTTCGAGGTGTCTGTTTGCACGCGGACCGGAAAGGTGCTGCGCCGGTTTGACCTCACGGACCCGCTTTCGGCGGGCCGGTGCGTGCGCATCGGCCGCGCGGAGGACTGCGACATCTGCATCCGCGCCGACGGCGTCTCCCGCTACCACTGCGAGATCGCGCCCGAGGACGTCGACGCGTGCGTCGTGCGGGACCTGGGCTCCACGTACGGGACGTACGTCAACGGCCGGCGCGTCGAGGAGTTGGAGATCGAGCCGGGGCTGGCCGTGCAGGTCGGGCCGGCGGTGCTGCGGTTCCACCCCGTGACGCCGCGGGTCTCGCGGGAACTGCAGGAGCAACTCCGGGAGGAACTTGGGGCCGGAGACGATTCGTGAGCCGCACCGTCGGGCGAGCGAGAAGCAGGCCGGCTGGGACCAGGTGAGGGCGGGGCGCGACTAGAGTGTCCGTTTCCGTTCGCCGCACCGGCATCCCTCCCGCACCCCTCTCCCGTGCCAGCGATGAAGCACTTCCTCTCGATCCTCGACACCCCCCAGGATGCGCTGCTCTCGATCCTGTGGCGCGCCATCGAACTGCGCGACGCCGCCCGCGCCCGCCTGCCCCACGATGCGCCGCAGCGCCGGCTGCTGGCGGGCCGGACGCTGGCGTGCCTTTTCGGCAAGCCGAGCCTCCGGACGCGCGTGAGTTTCGAGCAGGCGATGCGCCGGCTGGGTGGAACGGCCATGAGCCTCTCGCAGTCGGAGGTCGGCCTGGGCGAGCGCGAGAGCCCGGAGGACGCGGCGCGGGTGCTCTCGGGGATGGTGGACGGGATCATGGCCCGTGTGAGCGACCACGACACGGTCGTGCGCCTCGCGGCGGGAAGCAGCGTCCCGGTGATCAACGGGCTGAGCGACCTGGCCCACCCAGCGCAAGCGCTGGCGGACATCCTGACGCTGATGGACGAGTTCGCCCCCGTCTCGCCGGGCGGTAGCGGCGGCGGGCCCGAGGCCCTCGCGGGACGGACCGTCGCCTTCGTGGGGGACGGGAACAACGTGGCGCGATCGCTGGCCGTGGCGTGCGCGCGGCTGGGGATGCGGTTCGTGCTGTGCTCGCCGGAGCGGTACGCCTTCCGGCCCGAATGGATCGAGAAGGTGCGGTCGCGCGTCGGGCGGTTCGACTTCGAGGCGGTCACCAAGCCGGCCGAGGCCGTGGCGCGGGCCGACGCGGTCTACTGCGACACCTTCATCTCCATGGGGCAGGAGGCCGAGACCGCCAAGCGGTTGCGGCACTTCGCGGGCTACCAGGTGAACGAGACGCTGCTGGCAAACGCCCCGTCGCACGCGATCGTGCTGCACTGCCTGCCGGCGCACCGGGGTGTCGAGATCACCGACGGCGTGATGGACGGGCCGCGGTCGCGGGTCTTCCAGCAGGCGCACAACCGCCTCGATGCGCAGGTCGGATTGCTGGCCGAACTGCTCGGGGGCCGATGAACACCGGGCGGGGAGGGAAACGGAGCGGACGGGTGGCCCACCCCCACGATGACGACGCCGACGATCTGTTCGACGCCGACCTCGACGAGGATGACGACGGGCTCGATCTCGGCAGCGACGACGGCGAGGACCTCGCCGAGGACGAGGACGACGGCGACGAGGACTCCCGCTCGGGGCCGATGGTGCTGATCGTCGTCGGGGCACACCTGCGGGCGGAAGTGGCCGACCGGCCGATCGCGTACTGGCTGCGCGACCGGGTGCTGGCGTGGCTGGACGCGAAGTTCGCGAGCGACCCGGCGGTGGCCGCCGCGGCGGCTGACGTGGAGGACGCCGACCCCGGCCAGCCGCGCCCGGGGCACCCCTGCCGCGTGATCGTCTGCTCGGACGTGTGGTATCTCAACGATGCGTCCCTGCGCGTCTGGCCCACGGTGAGCATCGGCGGCCCCGGGGTCAACGCCCTGAGCGCCTACCTGGCGGACAAACTCCCCGGGCTGCTGGTCGTGGACGACGTGCTGATGGTGCAGATGGACCCGGAACTCAGCGAGCCGACGGCGTCGGTGTGGGGAGTGGACCACGCGGCGACGGTCAACGCGGCGGAGGCGTTCGCGGAGCGGTACCTCGACGCGTTCATGAGCGCCGCCGTGCGGGGGTGGGGAATCGAATAACACGACGAGCCGCGACGGAACCGAAAGAAGACGGGCCGCGCCGTCGCCGGCGCGGCCCGTGGGAGGTGTGTTCAGACCTCAGACGCGGGCAGCGATCAGTGCTGCTCCATGAAGTCCTCCGGGGTAGCCGGCGACGGCATGACGACCGGAGCCGGGGTCTGGCCGAAGAGGAAGCCGCCGAAGGCGCCCAGAGCGATGTCGTCGGTGTTGTAGATGAACTGGGCGTCCAGGGCGCGGTCGATCTTGCTCGCGATCTCGTCGAAGTGGGCGAGCGTGTAGGCGTCGATCCGGGCCTTGGCGTCGGACTCAAGCAGCCGCTTGATCTTGCCGCGGATCTCCTTGAGCTTGGCGACCGACAGGTTCGCGACCGGCTTGCTCGCCGCGCCCAGGTCGGCCGTCGGGAGCGTGAGATCGATCAGGCGGTCCACCAGTTCGCTCTGGAGGTTCCGCCGCAGGCTGGAGATCATCGGCTGGCGCGGGGAGTAGGTCGCCCCGGGCTTGTTGTCGAGTTCCTTCCACGCGGCGCTCACGATCGTGTCCATGACCTCCGGGAGCGTGAGCATGTCCTGGTCGGCCGGGACGCGGAACTCGTTGTCATAGACCCGGCGGAGCGTCGTCGGGTTCATGATCATCGTGAGGACCGAGGCCTGGATGCCGGAGATGCGGTCGTGCACCGGCCAGGTCGGGTCCTCGAAGAGGGTGTTCATGCCGCCGTCGTCCCACCACTTGTCCACGGTCATGTGGCGGAGCAGTTCGGGAGTCAGGCCGAAGGCCTCGTCGTAGAACGAGTTCTCGATGATGAACTTCAGGGCGGCCCGCTGGCGGGCGGCGGGGACGACCTCGATCGGCGGGCGGCCGTTGGGATCGCCCTTCTTGTCGCGGTAGACGTGCGCGCCGCCGATCCAGCCGGACATCATCCCGAGCATCTGGGACTGCGTGGAGAGCGAGATCAGGTAGCCGCGGCGGGCGCGGGACCACGACTGGCCGTCCTTGACGAACCGGTCCACGATCTTCTCGCGGAGGTTGCGGACGAGCTTCATGCGGCTGTTCGCGAAGTCCAGCGGCTCGGCGGAGAAGTCGTAGCGCCGGCACAGCGGGTCGGGACCCCAGGTGTCCTCGTCGGTGCCGAACTGCAGTTCAGGCTCGCTCGCCCGCTTGGCGACCTCCTTGGGATCGCCGAACGTGTAGCCGTACTCGATCGCCCACATGTCGTAGGGGCCGATGTCGATCATGTTCCAGTCGCCCTGGATCGCCCCGTCACCCATGTTGATGTTGACGGGGTTGTAGTCCATGACCGACGCCGTGAAGGGCTTGCGGCCCTTGAAGGCCTCGGAGTTGATCTGGGCGAGCGTGTAGGCGCCGGAAGCCTTGAAGTTGTGGCGCAGGCCGAGCGTGTGGCCGACCTCGTGCGCGACCAGATCGGCCAGGGCCGTGCCGACGAACCACTCGGGGATGCCGTCGAGCAGGTCCTCGGCCTGCTTCTTGGGCTCGTCCTTCTTCGAGTCGTCCTTCTTGTCGGCCTTGTCGCTCTCCTGAGCGGCGGGCGCGGCCTTGCCGCCGGCCTGCGGCTCGTTGAGTTCCTCGAGCATGCCGAGGATCTCCATGTGCATGCCCATCAGGGCCATGTCGTACGCCTTGCCCTGGGCGGCCATGCACAGGCCGGAGGTCTGCGAGAGGCCCTTGAGGCCGTCGTACTCCTGCGTGCCGATCAGTTCGCGCGCCGGCTGGGCGGCGGGGTGGCCGCCGTAGCGGAGCACGCCGCGCTTGGCGCGCTGGGCCAGGATGAAGTCACGCTCGCCGGGGGGCGCCAGGCGGACTCGCGGATCCCAGTTCGGGTGCTTGTCCAGCCACGCGAGCGTCTCGGGCGTGAACCCGTCCATCAGGACATTGGGGTTCAGTTCGTTCATCGTGAACCAGAAGTGGCGGATCCAGCCGTCGGTCAGCACGACGTCGGCGTCGAGGATCTGACCGGTGTTGGGGTTGACGCGGCTGGGGCCCACGGCCGTGCCGATGTCGTTGCTCAGCCAGCGGATGAAGTTGTACCGCACGTCCTCGGGATCCAGGTCCATGTAGGCCCCAGTCTCCTTGTCCTGGAAGCGGACCTCGATCGCGCCGACGATGCCGACCTGCTCGAACGCCTTGTTCCAGTAGTCGATCCCCTGCTTGACGTAGCGGCGGTAGCGGACAGGGACGGTGTGGTCCACGTAGTAGACGATGGGCTCCTTGGGCGGGCTCATGCGGAGTTTGGGGTCGCGCTTCTCAAGGTGCCAGCGGTTGATGTAGCGAACCCACTTCTCATCATCGCGGAACTTGCCCAGGTCGCGGTAGGTCGTGGTGAAGTACCCGACCCGCTCGTCGGCCAGCCGCGGCTTGTAGCTCGGATCGCCCTTGAGGAGGCTGATCGAGTAGTGGAACGTCTTGAGCCGCCCGCCGGCCGTGGGCATCTCCACCGCGACCTCGATGTTCTCGGGGAAGGCCTTGGCCTTGGCGATCGTCGCCAGCGCCTGGTTGGCGCCCGCGGCGGAGGAGCCGAAGAACTTCGTCGCGTTGCCGACCAGCAACTGGTCGAGGTCGATCACCGGCTGGCCGTTGGGGCCGATGCAGACGATCGGGATGTCGAGGATGACCCGGTCGGTCCACAGACGCTCCACGCCGCTCTTGATCTCGGGGTCGCCGCTGGAGCGGGTGTTGAGTTGGGGCGCGATCAGGGCCAGGCGCTTGTCGAAGCGCTTCCAGTAGACGTACATGTCCCCCGCCTGGAGACCGGCGTAGGGCTCGCCCGAGCCGACCGTCAGGGCGATGAAGTGCCGCTGGTTCTGGTAGCCGCGGGGCAGTTCGGCGAGCATCTGCCCGTCCTTCTCGCGGATCCAGAGGGTGTAGAGGCTGTCCTTCCCGTCGGCGGTGGAGACGACCTTCTCGAAGTCCTTGGCGACATCCTGGAACTTCGGGAAGTCCGGCTTCTTCTCGCCCGACTCGGCGCCGCCGCCCGCCTGGGGCTGGGCCATCACCGACGGGGAGATCACCGTCCCGGCGCAGGCCGCGAGCACGGCCGTCCACATGCGAATCCGACTCCCGTTCATCATGCACACTCCTGCAAACCGGCACAGGCCGGGCGAAGCTGCGCCGCGTGGCGGCGCTCCAACCTTTGCTCGGCGTCGGCGTCGCCCGCCGATGCCGCCCACCATCCGTGTGTCGCCGCGGCCGAACGACGGCCGCGACGCCCCCTCATCCCCCACCCCCCATCCTCCCCCATCCCCCCCATCCCCGACGCCTTGCCTCTCGGGGCCACCCCGGCCGGCGCCCAGCCCGGGGTCACTGCGGTTTACCACCCCGATCCACGGGGGTGGCACCCCCCCAACCCCCCCTCCCCCCGGTTCGGGCTAGGTCGCCGCGGGACCGTGATGGACGGCCGCGATGACGGCCATCGTGATGAGGGTAAAGACCATGACCGCCGCCTGGAAGGGGCGGTCGTGACCAGCGAGTTCGGTCGGGTCGTCGTACTCCCCCCGCTCGAGGAGGACGATGCAGCGGAGCAGGCCGTAGGTGGCCGGCAGCATGGTGAGCCAGAGGAGATTGAAGCCGCGGGTGTACTGGTCCTCGTTGTACTGGACGTACCCCGCGTAGGTGACCAACGTGGCGACGGCGGTGACGACGACCGACATGCGGAGCAGGTCATCGGTGTAGATGGCCTGCACGCCGCGGGCGGAGGAAGCGGCGTCGCCCAAGGTCCGCCGCTCCCCCAGGCGCTTGCCGAAGGCCAGGAACATGGAGAGGAAGAAGATGCAGTTCAGCAGCCAGGAACTGGGGTGGACGACCGCCGCGGCACACCCCCCCAGCACCCGCAGGACGAAGCCGGAGGCGAGGCTGATGACGTCGATGATCGGGCGGTGCTTGAGGTGGACGCTGTAGGCCGCGACGTTGAGCATGTAGATGAAGACGGTCAGGGCGAGCCACCATCGCGCCTGAACGGGGGCGAGGAAAATCGACCCCAGAGCCGCGACGAACAAGGCCAGCCCCCAGCCGGAGGCGGTACGGAGGCTCACGGCCCCGGAGGCGATGGGCCGGCGGCACTTGCGAGGATGGGCGCGGTCGGCCTCGCGGTCGAGGATGTCGTTGAGGACGTAGCAGGCGCTGGAGCCAAAGCCGAAGGCGAGGAAGGCCCCGGCGGCCCCCGTCCATGCCACCTCCTGGGTTCCGGCCGCGACGGCGTAGAAGGGGCCGACGAGGACGAAGGCCCCCTTGGTCCACTGCGTGGGGCGGGCGAGTTTGAGCAGGTGCCGCCAGAGGGGCCGCGCGTCCGGGCCGGTCGCCACCTGGGCCGCCGAAGCCGGCGCGGCGACGACGGGCGCGCCGTCAGAGGCGTCGGGAGCGGGGCCGAGGGTGGTAGCAGGGCTCGCGCCCTCGTGTGCGGCGTCGGGCATAGGGCGGGCTTGGGACCGGTCCACCGGGCGCTGGGGGGAGCGGGCTGAGAAGGGCAGCAGGGCCGGCAGTATACCGGCTGACCGTCCGGATGCCGACCTCGGCGTCACAAACAAGGGAGGACGGGCTGTAGAGGCGTTCAGAGTTTCATCCGGTGGAAAACGGGCCGGGGTATGGCGCGGATGATCGCCATGATCAGGCGCCAGAACCTCGGGGTATAAACGACGGCCGACCCCCGCCGGATCGCGCGGACCACGTCAACCCCCACCTTCTGGGGGTCGGCGACGAGGGGACCGCCCCGGAGGAGGCCCCAGGTGGCCGCGGTATCGACGAACCCGGGCTTGATGGTGATGACCGCGATTCCCTTGCGGGCCAGCCGGGCGCGGAGACCCTCCAGGTAGGCGTTCAGGGCCGCCTTGGAGGAGCCATAGATGAAGTTCGAGGGGCGGCCGCGATCGCCGGCGACGGAGGAGACCGCGCACAGGAACCCTCCCCTCCCTCCCCTCCCTCCGCCCCCCTCGCGGCCGTTGGTCGCGGCCTCCAGGCGCTCGGCGGCGAGGTTCAGGAGGCAGACCGAGGCGGTGTAGTTGGTGTCGATGATGGCGCGGGCGAAGGCGGGGTCACGCTCGGCGGCGGCCTGATC
>Ga0180217_1000771_pt1 | contig 43141 bp, 41 predicted proteins | sample eDN3rd37CBELigOP_FD_128521 | JGI IMG/M metagenome (GOLD analysis project Ga0180217, IMG submission 128521) | Enriched Organic Plus compost microbial communities from Emeryville, California, USA - eDNA 3rd pass 37_C BE-Lig OP (version 2) (version 2) ...
AATCTATTGAAAGTAGCTGGGCTTTCCCAGCTACTTTCGAAACAAGAGCAAATAAACAGGTGGAGAAAAACAAATTGTTTTTCTCCACCTGTTTATTTTTGGGGCTTATTAGACAACCCCTTTTTCATGAGATGGAAAGGTGTAATAAAAAACGATTTTCACTCCGAAAGCGAAAATCGTGGTATTTATCTTCAAAAAATTATTTTGCAAAATGTTGTTGAATTTCTTTAACTAAAAGTTCCGCACCTTCTGGACTTAAAATTAATTTTCCTCCAGCAAGTCGGAAATTTTGATCTGAAACTTCTCCAGTCACAGCACAAGTCATGTTAGGCATGTATTTTTTTAGAATGATTTTATCGTCATCAACGTAAATTTCAAGTGCATCTTTTTCTGCAATCCCTAATGTACGTCGAAGTTCAATAGGAATAACTACACGTCCTAATTCATCGACTTTACGAACGATACCTGTTGATTTCATGACAATATTTCCTCCTGTAATTTGTATGATATATTTATTTATTCGATTCGTCAAAATTCGACATATTTTACTGTCTGACTAGAATCATACCAAGTAATACCATAAACGTCAATTATTTAGTATTAAATGATTAGAAATTGATGTGAACAGGTTGTGAACACTCTTATAGATAAATGAGCTTTTACGTCTTTAAATAGCATTTATTGGAGATTATTATTATAAAAAGAAATATTTAGTTGGAAAGTTTTAGTAAATTTACACCATTTTCTATTATATTTTTTGACATATCCATGTAATAATATTCTTTCATTGAAACAATTTTCTTACTTCGATAAAATAAACATTATACAGTTGACAATGGAGGCCGTAATACGTGAAGGAAAAGAACACATTTTATATAACAACCCCTATTTATTACCCTAGTGGTAAGTTTCATATCGGTACCGCTTACACTACAGTTGCATCCGATACTATTTCACGTTACAAACGATTAAGAGGTTATGATGTCCGCTTTTTAACAGGAATGGACGAGCATGGACAAAAAATTCAGGAAAAAGCTAAAGAAGCTAACAAAGATCCTCAAGATTATGTAAATGAAATAGCAGAAAGTGCAAAGAAGCTTTGGGCATTAATGGATATTTCCTATGATGACTTTATCCAAACTACACAAGAACGCCATACAAAAAGTGTAGAAAAGATTTTCCAAAAATTCTTAGACAATGGTGATATTTATAAAGGTGAGTACGAAGGATGGTACTGTACACCTTGTGAATCGTTCTATACGGAGACACAATTAGTAGATGGAAATTGTCCAGACTGTGGACGCTCTGTTCATAAAGTAAAAGAGGAATCGTATTTCTTCAATATGAAGAAATACTCTGAGCGCCTACTTCAGTATTATGAAGAAAATGTCGAATTCATCGAACCTGAATCACGTAAAAACGAAATGATTAATAACTTTATTAAACCAGGATTAGAAGATCTATCTGTTTCACGTACTTCTTTTGACTGGGGAATTAAAGTGCCTGGTGATCCAAGACATGTTATTTATGTATGGGTAGATGCACTAACAAACTATATTACATCTCTTGGGTATGGTTCAGATAATGAAGAATTATTTAATAAATATTGGCCTGCTGATGTCCATGTTGTAGGGAAAGATATCGTTCGTTTCCATACAATTTACTGGCCAATATTCTTAATGGCTTTAGATTTACCGTTACCGAAAAAAGTATTTGCCCATGGCTTTATTATGATGAAAGATGGGAAAATGTCGAAGTCAAAAGGGAATGTTGTGTATCCAGAAATGTTAATTGAGCGTTATGGATTAGATGCAACACGTTATTTCCTTCTTCGTGAATTACCATTTGGAGCTGATGGTGTATTTTCACCTGAATCCTTTGTTGAACGAACTAATTTTGATTTAGCTAATGATTTAGGAAACTTATTAAATCGTACCGTTTCCATGATGAATAAGTATTTCGATGGAATTATTCCAACAGAAAACTTAATTGAAACAGAGTTTGATGCAGCCTTAAAAGTACAAGCAAAAGAAACGCGACTAATCTATGAAAAAAATATGGAAAGTATGCAATTTAGTGTTGTATTAGCTGACGTTTGGTCTCTTGTTTCTCGCACGAATAAATACATTGATGAGACACAACCATGGGTCCTAGCAAAGGATAAAGAAAACGAAGGAAAGTTAGCTTCTGTTATGTACAATTTAGCAGAAAGTCTTCGTCATATTGCAGTAATGTTACAGCCATTTATGACATCGACACCAAAGCAAATTGTCGAACAATTAGGATTAAGCTCAACTTATCTGTCTTGGGAAACAATTGAAACATTCGGAAATACTATTCCAGCAAACACTAAAGTAGTTGAAAAAGGAATTCCAATTTTTCCACGTTTAGATGTTGAAGTGGAAGTTGCATACATTCGGGAACAAATGAGAGCTTCTGTAAAAACACCTCAAGAAGATTTAGAAAAAGTTGAAGAAAAGGTAAATGAGGAACCAGAAATCTCAATTGATGACTTTATGAAGATTGACTTACGGGTGGCAACTGTAACTGCTTGTGAACCAATACCAAAAGCTGATAAATTATTAAAACTACAAGTTGATCTTGGGTACGAGCAACGCCAAGTTGTATCAGGTATTGCACAATACTATAAACCAGAAGAGTTAGTGGGACAAAAAGTGATTGTTGTAGCTAACTTAAAACCTGTAAAACTTCGTGGCGAACTTTCTCAAGGTATGATTTTAGCTGGGTCGCATGAGGGTACTTTAAAGCTTGCAACAGTTGATCCAAAACTTCAAAACGGTGCGAAAGTAAAATAATTACTTCATAATTAAAAAGCCTGTTGGACAAACTTTGTTCAACAGGCTTTTCACTCGGAGTCCTTCGACCTTAAAAACTATATCTTAATAATAAATGTATATAAATAATTTGTCGATATAGGGAATATTTACTAAACAGAGGATAAATATGTATGATTTATGACACATTCCATCCCCTCTGTAATATTTCTGTAATTTGATTGTCAACTAAGAAATGTTTATATCCAATACAATAGGTGAGGAGAAAAGAAAATGTTTATAGATACACATGTCCATTTAAATGCTGATCAATATGATGAGGATTTACAACAAGTAATCGAGAGAGCAAAAGAAGCGAAAGTTGAAAAAATGGTTGTAGTTGGCTTTGATCGAAAAACAATCGAGAGAGCAATGAAACTAGCAGAGGATTATGATTTCATCTACGCGGTAATTGGTTGGCATCCTGTTGATGCAATTGATTGTACACCGCAAGATTTAGAGTGGATAGAACAACTAGCTGCTCACCCCAAAGTAGTCGGTATTGGTGAAACAGGTTTGGATTACTACTGGGATAAATCACCGAAAGAAATTCAACAAGATTTATTTCGGAAACAAATTCATCTAGCACAAAAGTTAAAACTACCCATTATTATTCACAATCGCGAAGCAACTGGTGATGTGGTTAAAATTTTACGTGAAGAAAATGCTGCATCGGTTGGTGGTGTAATGCATTGCTTCAGTGGAAGTGTTGAAACTGCTCGTGAATGTATCGATATGAACTTCATGATAAGTTTAGGTGGTCCTGTTACATTTAAAAATGCTCGAATGCCGAAAGAGGTAGCTAAGGAAATTCCTTTAGAGTATTTAATGATTGAAACAGATGCCCCTTATTTAGCACCGCATCCTTATAGAGGAAAACGTAATGAACCATCATATGTACCATTAGTTGCAGAAGAAATTGCTCGTCAAAAAGAGCTTTCAATTGACGAAGTTGCAAATGCAACAAGCTCTAATGCTATTAAATTTTTTAATCTCGATGAATAGATTTCCTAAACGTCTCCAATACTGCGTTTAGGAAGACTACGTTTTAAGTGGACTAATTTGTTAGAAAAGTAGAATTGGTTGACAGCTATAAAAGTAGTCCGTATAATCCAACGAGTGCTAAGGAGGCGTTTTTTCATGTCTAAAATTTCCATGAAAAACTTGTTCCGAGGATCATTGAGGCGTAAGCAAACAGTAGTAGGTGTTATATCACTTATTCTGTTTGTCTCGGTAATATCTTTCGTAGTTTTTCAAGTCACCAAAGATTCGGTGATTGTAAATACGAATGGTAAAGAAGAAGAAATATTAACTCACGCAAATACAGTAAGCGACCTTCTAAAAGAAGAAGGTATCGTAATCTCTCAATATGATAAAGTATCACCCTCACTGAATACAAAAATCGTTGATGGTTTAACGATTGATTGGGAACAAGCAAGAGAAGTAACTATTTCAGTTGACGGAAGTCAGTCAAAGGTTTGGACAACTGAAAGTAAAGTGAAGAACATTTTGGAAGAAGCAAATATCGAAGTAACAGAGCATGATAATTTATCAATTGCTTTGGACGAAGAAGTAGGCGAGACTAACCAAATTGATATTCAAAAAGCGTTTCAGGTAACGCTTGTCGATGGTTTAGAAGAAAGACAAGTTTGGTCCACTTCGACTACGGTCGCTAACTTTTTAAAACAACAGGGAATTCAGCTAAATGAGTTTGATCGTGTTGAAAATAATCTGGAGAATGTTGTTGCACCAGAAGATAAAATCACAGTTGTTCGTGTAGAAAAGGTTACCGATGTAGTGGAAGAATCGATTGATTTTGCAGTAGAAACGAAATCAGACTCTTCATTGCTAAAAGGGAAAGAAAAAGTAGTAGCGCAAGGCGAGAAAGGGAAAGTTGCTCGTACTTACGAAATTACGAAAGAAAACGGTAATGTAATAGAAAAAGAGATTAAATCTGAAGAGGTGATTAAAGAGCCAACTACAAAAGTAGTTGCCGTGGGTACAAAAGTTGTAACGGCTGCTGTGTCTCGTGGAAATAACAGCTCATCATCATCTTCTAGTAAAGAATTTTATGTAACGGCAACGGCATACACGGCTAGTTGTTCAGGCTGTTCAGGTGTAACAGCAACGGGCTTAACTTTAAAAGACGGTATGAAGGTAATTGCAGTAGATCCAAGTGTTATTCCATTAGGAACTAAAGTTTGGGTTGAAGGTTACGGAAATGCGATTGCTGCGGATAAAGGTAGTGCGATTAAAGGAAATAAAATCGACGTATTTATAGGTTCTCAACAACAAGCTGATAGCTGGGGCCGTAAAAAAGTGCGTGTAAAAGTTTTAAATTAAATCTAGTAACCTAAAAAAAGTTTAGCATTTTTCCAAAATAGAAGCCTTCCTGTTCACTGACAGGGAGGCTTTTTTATATCTATTTGATAAGTTAGGTGGGTATTTATTTTCCGATATTGAGGAGATTTTGTATGCTCAACTTATTTTTGAGTAGAAGTTTAAAAGAGGGGACTAGATTTACTTAGATACATTCACAAAGTACCACTTGTGAAAGTCCCACAATCTCCCTCATAAAAAATAAAATTAGAACTCAATTATATTTAATAATCTAACATAACACTTCTTAGAATGAACGAAAACGACGTCCAATTGCTTTTCGTGTTATTATAGTCAGAGATTGTTTTAGAAGAGGGGTATATTTTTGAATATACAAGAAATCATTGTTGTAGAAGGAAAAGATGATACAACTGCGATTAAAAGAGCGGTAAATGCAGATACAATAGAAACAAATGGTTCTGCTATTTCCGAGGAAACAATTCGACGTATTGCACATGCACAATCAAAACGTGGTGTTATTGTTTTTACCGATCCAGATTATCCTGGTCGTCGTATACGCGCCATTATTGAACAGCATGTTCCTGGTGTAAAACATGCGTTTTTGGCAAAGGAAAAAACAATTGCAAAAAACGGAAAAGGGCTTGGGATTGAGCATGCACGTGATGAGGACATTCGTGAGGCATTACGGTATGTGTACACACCGAACCCAGAATTTAAAACGGAAATAGAAATAACTATGGATGATTTGCTACTAGCTCGTTTGATTGGACATCCACAGTCTAAACAACGTCGTAATCGATTAGGAGAGATTCTAAATATTGGTATGACAAATGGTAAACAATTGCATAAACGGCTTGCAATGTTTCAGATTACTGCTGAGCAATTTGGTCAAGCAGTAGCTCAACTAGATCAGGAGGATCAAAATGAATAAAGATATAGCAACACCAATACGGACAAAAGAAATCTTAAATAAATATGGGTTTTCATTTAAAAAAAGTTTAGGGCAAAACTTTTTAGTCGATCCTAATATTCTACGTAATATCGTAGGTCACGCAAATCTAACCAAGGATAGCGGTGCTATTGAAGTTGGACCAGGAATTGGCGCACTAACAGAGCATCTTGCTCGTGCGGCTAAAAAGGTTGTGTCATTTGAAATTGACCAACGTCTCTTACCTGTGTTAGAAGATACATTAAGTCCATATGATAATGTGAAAATTATACATTCTGATATATTAAAAGCAGATGTAGAAAAAGTAATAAAAGAGGAAATGTTAGGTATAGAAGATATAATGGTTGTGGCAAACTTACCTTATTACGTAACTACACCAATTTTATTGAAATTATTAAATGACCGCCTGCCAATTCGGGGGTTTGTAGTCATGATGCAAAAAGAAGTAGCGGACCGTATTACTGCAAAACCTGGTACGAAGGAATACGGATCATTATCAATCGCTATTCAATATTATGTTACAGCTGAGGTGGCGATGGTTGTTCCAAAATCAGTATTTATGCCACAACCGAACGTTGACTCAGCGGTAATTCGTCTAATTAAGCATAAAGAACCTCCTGTGAAAGTGATTGATGAGGATTTCCTATTCGAAGTCACAAGAGCATCTTTTGCACAGCGTAGAAAAACGATATTAAACAATCTCCAATCGGGACTGAAGGCTGGAAAAGAAAAGAAACAACTGATTTTAGATGCACTTGAAAAAGCGAATGTTGAACCAACAAGAAGAGGGGAAACATTATCCATACAAGAGTTCGGTAAATTGGCTGATGCACTTTATCCTAACTTTTGCAACGTACAATAATCTAAAAGTGGTTGTATAATCTATAATATTTTTTATTTTTTTATATAAATTATATTGACAAGAATATTTGTCTGCTGATAAAATATTATAATTTGTTGACAAAAACCGAAAAATAGGCTAAAATATTGTGTAGTGAGGTGTATGCGAAATGCCAAAAACGTTAGCTGACATTAAGAAGTCTCTAGATTGTAATTTGGGTAAACGTTTGCGTCTAAAAGCAAACGGAGGTCGCAAGAAAACGGTTGAGTGTGACGGAGTACTAAGTGACACATATCATGCAGTATTTGTTGTTGAACTCGATCAAGAAGATAATACGTGTAAACGTGTTTCTTATAGCTACACAGATATTTTAACAGAAGCTGTTGAAATTACTTTTTTAGATGATGTACAGGTTGCTATTGCCAAATAGTTTTATTTGTCTTATTAAAACACTCGACTATTCGAGTGTTTTTTATTTTCTTTTGCACATACTATTCTTGTCAACCTACTTATTCCTAAGGAGGCAAAACTGCATGGCCAGAAGAAAAGGTATCATGTCGAGTCGTCTAAAAGAAGAGATTGCCAAGGAACTCGGATTTTATGATGTAGTCGAACGTGAAGGCTGGGGTGGAATTAAGTCACGTGATGCAGGTAACATGGTAAAGCGAGCAATTGAAATGGCCGAACAGGGTCTAGCACAGCAAAACCAAAACAATATGAATAAGTAGTAGTTGACAGTTTGCCAATAGCTCCCTAATGGGAGTCTATTGGCTTTTGCATTATTCAAACAAATTTTGTTTACAACTATAGCTCTATCTTAATGATTGATGCTCGCGACACTTTTATGTACGATATGGTAAAATATATGGAAGTATTAAAGCTAACTAAAGGCGAAACAAAAGATTTGGATGGCAATCTGAGGAGGACATATATGCTTTATGTAAAAGCCCCTGCGAAAATAAATTTAACATTAGATGTTTTATATAAACGCCCTGATAACTTCCATGAAGTGGAAATGATTATGACAACTGTAGACCTAGCTGATCGAATCGGACTAGAATCTCGTCATGATGGGTTAATCAAGATCCTTTCTACAAACGGCTTTATACCGGACGATAGTCGAAACTTAGCTTATCAAGCAGCCCAGCTTATTAAAGATACATATGGTGTAGCAGAAGGTGTAACCATTTCGATTGAAAAAGAGGTTCCTATTGCTGCTGGTCTTGCAGGCGGTAGTAGTGATGCTGCTGCTACGTTAAAAGGTTTAAATGAACTATGGAACTTAAACCTATCTATCGCTACTTTAGCTGAACTAGGTGCAAAAATTGGATCAGATGTTTCGTTTTGTGTTTATGGTGGAACTGCACTCGCAACTGGTAGAGGCGAGAAAATTCAAAAGTTACCTGCACCTCCGACGTGCTGGGTTGTCCTAGCCAAGCCTAAAATTGGGGTATCCACTGCTCAAGTATATGGTGGGTTAAATCTTGAAGGAATCGAACACCCCAACACTAAACAGATGATTAAAGCAATCGAAACAAACAATTACGATTTAATGTGTAACTCACTTGGCAATGTCTTAGAGTCTGTTACTTTTCAATTACATCCAGAAGTTGTCATGATTAAAGAACAAATGAAACGCTTTGGAGCAGATGCTGTATTGATGAGTGGAAGCGGTCCAACTGTATTTGGTTTAGTTGATAATGAATCGAGACTTGGACGGGTATACAATGGTTTAAGAGGATTTTGTGATGAGGTATTTGCTGTACGTTTATTAGGTGAAAGGAATTCACTTGATTAGAGGCGTATATTTATGGTACTTTTTCTATAAAATATTCGTGTTTATATTCAGTTCGTAAAAATAATAGAACTGTCTACTCTGAAATATGGGTAGACTATTTTACATGTGTAGGAATGGAGCGGATTTCATGAAATGGAAGCGAAGCGAACGCCTTGTTGATATGACGTATTATTTACTTGAGCATCCACATCAGCTGATTCCGCTTACCTTTTTTTCAGAAACATATCAATCTGCCAAATCATCTATTAGTGAAGATTTATCGATTGTCAAAGAAACGTTTGAAGAAAAAGGAATCGGATTATTGATGACAGTGCCTGGAGCGGCAGGTGGAGTAAAATATATACCGAAGATGACTGAAAGTGAAGTACGAGAAATCATCCAGATTTTAATTACAGAGCTAAGTCAATCTGATCGTTTATTGCCAGGCGGCTATTTATTTATGACGGATTTACTAGGAAATCCGGAACTGATGAATCGAGTTGGAAAAGTGTTTGCCAGCGTTTATGCTGATCAACAAATAGATGTCATTATGACAGTTGCGACGAAAGGGATTTCAATTGCCCACTCAATTGCGAGACATTTAAATGTCCCTGTAGTTGTAGTACGTCGTGATAGTAAAGTAACAGAAGGTTCAACTGTAAGTATCAATTATGTATCCGGGTCATCCCGCCGCATTCAAACAATGGTACTTTCGAAGCGTAGCATGAAGGGTGGTCAACGCGTACTCATCACAGATGATTTTATGAAAGTTGGTGGTACGATGAATGGGATGAAAAATCTATTAGAGGAATTCGATTGTGAACTTGCGGGAATGGCTGTTCTAGTTGAAGCTGAACATGCAGATGAGACTCTAGTAGACGATTACTATTCTTTAGTTAAACTACATGCTGTAAACGAAAAAGATCGTACCATTGCTTTAAGCGAAGGTAATTATTTATTAAAGGAGAGAAAGTAAAATGAAAACAGTATCTACAACAAATGCACCAGCAGCAATTGGACCATATGCACAAGGTATCGTGGTAAATGGTATCTTTTATAGTTCAGGACAAATTCCTTTATCTGCCTCAGGCGAGTTAGTAGAAGGAGACATCGTAGCTCAAACAAATCAAGTATTCGAAAATTTAAAAGCCGTATTAGAAGAAGCAGGCAGTTCACTAGATAAAGTTGTAAAAACAACAGTATTCTTAGGTGATATGAATGACTTCGGAGCAATGAATGAAACTTATGCTAAGCATTTTGGTGATCATAAACCAGCACGCTCAGCTGTAGAAGTTGCTAGATTACCAAAAGATGTAAAAGTAGAAATCGAAGTAATCGCGGTAGTTGAATAAAAATAGAAATTGGTGAGGGTAAAATTACCTTCACCATTTTTTTGTGAAAAATATTTATAAAAATATTTATAATTTTTTAAATTTTTGTATAATAAGAGAAGGAATTATAAAATTTTTATAGAATTATATTTTTTAAAGGCACCATAGAAGAGAGGAGTGAAATAATGGAAGTAACTGATGTAAGATTAAGACGTGTTCAAACTGATGGACGTATGCGAGCAATTGCTTCAATCACACTGGATGACGAGTTCGTCGTACATGATATTCGAGTAATTGATGGTAACAATGGTTTATTTGTTGCAATGCCTAGCAAACGTACACCAGACGGAGAGTTCCGTGATATTGCACACCCTATTAACTCTGACACACGAAATAAACTTCAAGAAGTAGTATTAGCTGCATATCATGCATCTAATGAAGAAGAAGTATTACAACTTGAAGAAGCAAATGCATAGTTTAAAAACAATAAGAGCTACTCAAAGATTTGAGTAGACTCTATTTTTTTTTGCCTAAAGACATATTAGAATAATTTAACAATATAGATGTCATGGATTTGTCAAGTCTGGAAGCCTTGAAAATCAGTTGAATTTGCTATATAGTCATTAAGAGAAATAATTTGAATAAAATTGGAGGACTTAGAATGACGAACATTTATGCAGTCATTTTGGCTGCTGGTCAAGGAACTCGCATGAAGTCCAAATTATATAAGGTGCTCCATCCAGTATGTGGAAAGCCAATGGTAGAACATGTAGTGGAAAACATTCAAACATTGAATGTTAACCGCATTGTAACTGTTGTTGGGCATGGAGCTGAAAAAGTTAAAGAACAGCTTGGTGATAAAAGCGAGTATGTACTTCAAGAACAACAACTTGGAACTGCACATGCAGTAATTCAAGCGGAAAACATCTTGAGTACTTTAGAGGGTACGACATTAGTTGTTTGTGGTGATACTCCATTAATTCAACCCGAGACAATGAAAGCGCTTTTTGAACATCATAATAATCAAAAAGCTAAAGCAACTATCTTAACAGCTGTTGCTGATAATCCTACAGGTTACGGTCGTATCATCCGTGATACAAATGGTCAGGTTGCTCAAATTGTTGAGCAAAAGGATGCTACACCAGAACAACAACAAGTTACTGAGATTAATACAGGCACATATTGCTTTGATAACAAGGCTTTATTTGATGCATTAAAATTAGTTAATAACGAAAATGCACAAGGTGAATACTATTTACCGGATGTGATTGAAATATTACAAAAACAAGGTGAAATCGTTTCAGCTTATACATGTGATAATTTTGATGAGACATTAGGCGTTAACGATCGTGTAGCATTAGCGCAAGCTGAAGAATTAATGCGTGCTCGTATTAATGAAAAACATATGCGTAATGGTGTAACAATCATTAATCCGTTGTCTACTCACATTAGTGTAGATGCTCAAATTGGCCGTGATACGGTTATTAAACCTGGTACCATTATTGAAGGTAATACAATAATTGGTGAGGATTGTATTATAGGACCAAATTCTAACATTGTAAATAGTAGAATTGGTGACCGTACAACTGTAAAGAATTCTGTAGTAACAGATAGTTCTGTTGGAGAAGATACTGCAGTTGGTCCATTTGCCCATTTACGTCCAGAATCACAACTTGGAAATCATGTGAAAGTCGGTAACTTCGTTGAAGTGAAGAAAAGCACTTTAGGAAATGACACAAAAGTTTCGCACTTAAGTTATATCGGTGATGCTGAAGTTGGATCCAACGTAAATATCGGCTGCGGCTCTATTACAGTTAATTACGACGGTAAAAACAAATTTAAAACAATTATTGAAGATGATGTTTTTGTAGGATGTAACTCAAATTTAGTTGCACCAGTTAAATTAGGTGCTGGATCGTTTATAGCAGCTGGCTCAACGATCACAAAAGAAGTACCTCAAGATGCATTAGGAATTGCACGTGCAAGACAAGAAAACAAACTAGATTACGCGAAGAAGTTAAAATAAATTTGTAAAACTATTAGGAGGCCATCATGCCGTATCAATATGCTGACACAAAATTAAAAATCTTTTCTTTGAATTCTAACTATCCATTAGCACAAGAAATCGCTGAACAAATGGGTGTAGAACTTGGTAAATCATCTGTAAAGCACTTTAGTGATGGTGAAGTTCAAATTAGTATTGAAGAAAGTATTCGTGGTTGTGACGTATTTATCGTACAATCAACTTCTGCTCCAGTTAACGAGCACTTAATGGAGCTATTAATTATGATTGATGCTGTAAAACGTGCATCTGCTCGCACTATTAACGTTGTAATGCCGTACTACGGTTATGCTCGTCAAGATAGAAAAGCGAAAGCACGTGAGCCAATTACAGCAAAATTAGTTGCAAACTTATTAGAAACTGCTGGTGCTAACCGAGTAATTGTATTAGACTTACATGCTCCACAGATCCAAGGTTTCTTCGATATCTTAATTGACCATCTACAAGCGGTTCCAATTTTATCTGCTTACTTTAAATCTAAAGATTTAAATCCAGACGATTTAGTCATTGTATCTCCAGACCATGGTGGGGTTACACGTGCACGTAAAATGGCTGAACGCTTAAAAGCGCCAATTGCCATTATTGACAAACGTCGTCCAAAACCAAATGTGGCAGAAGTAATGAATATCGTTGGTAATATTGAAGGAAAAACTTGTATCTTAATCGATGATATTATTGATACTGCAGGTACTATTACAATTGGTGCAAATGCATTGATTGAAGCAGGTGCGAAGGAAGTTTATGCTTGTTGTTCACATCCAGTATTATCAGGACCAGCAATTGAGCGTATTGAAAACTCAGCTATCAAAGAATTAATAGTTACAAATACAATTCAACTTTCTGAAGAGCAAATGTCTCCGAAAGTAAAACAACTTTCAGTAGCTAATTTAATGGCAGAAGCAATTTCTCGTGTATACGAAAATAAATCAGTAAGTACTTTATTTGATTAATATAATCTAGTTAAAAAGACAAGGCGAATGCCTTGTCTTTTATTTTTTTCTAGTAAATATATATATAAATAGTTTATAGATAATCTTGTGAAATTGTCATTTTTTCCTACATACTCTCAAATTTATGTGTTTGAAAAGTTTAGGATTTTAAAAATAAAGGAATACTTAAACTGGACATAACTTTGAGAGGGGTTTATATATGGATATTATTTTAGAAGCAAAACCTAGAGTAAAAGGCGCTCGATCTACGTTATCAAAACTTCGGAATGCAGGACAGCTACCTGCTGTGATTTATGGCTATAATGTAGAAAATAAACCAGTTACATTAGATTATAAAGAGATAGCAAAAGCTGTTCAAAAGTATGGACGTACAAGTGTATTTAAAATCAATCTAGAAGGTCAGCAAATCAGCGCGGTCCTAACGGATATACAGAGATGTGCACTAAAAGGTAACGTGAAGCATGTCGATTTACTCTCTATTAATATGGCTGAAGAATTAGAAGTGGATGTACCAATCACAGTAATCGGAGAGGCATCAGGAGTAAAAGAAGGTGGCGTGCTTATGCAGCCAATACGTGAAATTAAAATTAAAGTAAAACCAGCAAGTATCCCTGAGTCGATAGAAGTTGATGTATCAAATGTTGGAATGAATGAATCCATTTCTATCGCAGAGATAAGAAGTACCGTTCCATTTGAAATACTAAATGCAGATGAAGACACGGTTATAGCAGTAACACCACCGGTTGTTGTAAATGATGAGACAGCAGGACAAGGCGATGATGAAAATCAAGATATTAAAGCCACAGAAGCCCCTGAATCACAAAGCTAAATTTTAAAATGTATGAGTTTATGCTCATACATTTTTTATTTACATAAAAGACTAAAAATTGTCTATACCATACAGGAGTCTTAAAAATATTTACTAAATAAAAGGGAAATCTATGTAAATGAAGTATACATATGTAGACGAGTTTTTTTTCTTTCAACAAAGCCTATGTTAAAATATTAACGATTAGTAAAAAAAGGATGAGGTTCATGAAATTAATAATTGGATTAGGCAATCCAGGCAAACAATACGAACATACACGTCATAACATTGGCTTTGAATGTATCGACGCAATCGCTAAAAAATGGGACGCACCATTAAACCAAATGAAGTTCAACGGAATGTATGCAACTGTTCACCGACCTGAAGGTAAAGTAATTTTATTAAAGCCTTTAACATATATGAATTTGTCTGGTGAATCTGTACGCCCGATCATGGATTATTTTGATATCGATATTGAGGATATTATTGTCATATACGATGATTTAGATTTAGAAACAGGGAAACTACGATTACGTCAAAAGGGAAGTGCTGGAGGTCATAATGGCATTAAATCAATCATTCAGCATTTAGGAACCCAAGAATTCAATCGTATTCGAGTTGGTATAAGTCGACCACCTGCAGGGATGAAAGTTGCAGATTATGTGTTAGCTCGATTTACAAAAGATGATGATGTAGCAATAGAAACAGCAATAGAAAAAACGGTTTCAGCGGTTGAAGCATCTTTATCCAAGAAGTTCTTAGATGTAATGTCCGAATTTAACACTACTCAACAATAATGTTATTTCGATAAATTAGCTAAAAAGTATAACGATAGGCGTTAAGCTTTGCACGATGACATATATTGTATCAGTATTCTATTTGGCAACTAAATATTAAGTGTACAAAGTTTGATGGTGATGAAAGAACGATAATCGGAATTACGAACAAGCATTTATGAATGCATAAATAGGCAAAATTAGGTCAATACTTTGAGTATTAAAAAGTAATCTCATTACATACTCAAGGGGAGGACGATTATAATGCCTGTTCGATATCGTTGCCGACATTGTGAAACAGAAATTGGCACATTACCATTTGATGCTGATGATACAATTCGTAAATTGCATTTGTTTGAAGTAGGAGAAGTTGACGATTATATTGAGAAAAATGAACACGGTGATACAACAGTACATTGTATTTGTGAACATTGTGAAGACTCATTAAGACAATTTCCTGATTACTATGCACTTAAAAAGTGGTTGCAATAAAATAATAGAAACTCTATAAATGTGCAACAACAGCTTCACGGCTATAGTGCGAAAGAGTGGGCGACATAAGAAAGGTCTCCCGCTTTTTCCACTTTGTTTCTATGAAAAAATAAATTAAACTCATATAAATTATTATTACATAAATAGGAATAATGGAAGGGGGTTTATGTATGAATGTTTTTCATCAACTATTCTCTCAAGATAAACATATAAACACATTCATCGAACAAATTGGTGACAATAATTATGATTCACAACTCATTACAGGTTTAACAGGTGGTGCTCGGCCTGTTTTTATTCAAACAATATTTGAGAATATAAAAAAGCCTCTTTATATACTGTCACCGAATCTTCTGCAAGCCCAAAAATTAGTAGATGATTTATCTTCACTAATTGGCGAAGAGTATGTTCATTATTATCCAGCAGACGAGTTTATAGCTGCTGATATGACAATTGCCTCGCCAGAGTTAAAAGCAGCTCGAATTGCGACTCTGGATCATTTAGTGAAAAAAGAATCTGCTATTTATGTCATTCCTATAGCAGGTATGCGAAAAATAATGACACCGCCTGAGCAGTGGAAAGGCTATTCTTTAAACGCAACAGTAGGAAATGATATTGAAATAGAAGAATGGTTACTTCACTTAGTAACGATGGGATATACAAGAAATCAGATGGTGACAACACCAGGTGAGTTTGCGTTACGTGGGGGTATTTTTGATATTTACCCACCTTATGCAGAGTCACCTATTCGTATTGAGCTTTTTGACACACAAATTGATTCGATTCGTACATTTTCAGCTGATGATCAACGTTCCATTGCAAAGATGGAAACTGTCGAAATCTTACCGGCTTCTGAAATATTATTGACGAAGGAACAACGTGCTCAATTAGCTGAAAGACTTGAAAATGCCCTAGCTAAAAGTTTAAAAAAGATTAAAAAGCAAGAAACGCAAGAAGTGCTTTATCAAAATATTCAACATGATATTGAATTATTAAAACAAGGTAGCATTCCTGACCATGTCACGAGTTATGGTTCACTCTTATATGAGGATCTAGCCTATTTAGGCGATTATTTCGCTAAAGATGGAATTGTATTATTTGATGAGCTGGGGCGAATCCAGGAGGTTATGGATGCATGGGAGAGAGAGGAAGAGGAATGGTTTGTTTCATTAATAGAAGAAGGAAAAATTGTTCATGATGTAAAGCCGTCCTTCTCATTTAAAGAAATCAATTCCATGATAGAGCAACAAAAGCTCTATTTTGCTCTATTTACTAGAACTTTTTCTGGTATTCAATTTAAAAAGACAACCAACTTTTCGTGTAAACCAATGCAACAATTTCATAGTCAAATTTCTCTTTTGCAAAATGAAATTGAGCGATGGATGCATGAAAAATTCACTGTCCTCTTTGTTGCCGATGGAAAAGAAAGAGTCAAAAAACTACAAAATACGTTAGATGAATATGGTATCCATAGTTTACTAGGGAACCCTACAGAAGCTGGAATCTATATTGTAGATGGCCAACTAACATCAGGCTTTGAATTACCTCTACAACAAATTGCTGTTGTGACAGAAGATGAACTATTTAAGCAGCAACCAAAAAGAAAAACACGTCGGCCGCAAAAAATGTCCAATGCGGAACGAATTAAGAGTTATACAGAAATTAATCCTGGTGATTATGTTGTTCATGTACATCATGGGATAGGTAAATATATCGGGATTGAAACACTGGAAGTAAACGGAACACATAAAGATTATCTTCATATTAAATACCGTGCTGATGATAAATTATTTGTTCCAGTAGAGCAGATTGATTTAATTCAAAAATATGTTGCCTCAGAAGGAAAAGAACCGAAGCTTCATAAATTGGGTGGAGCTGAATGGAAAAAAGCAAAAGCAAAAGTTTCCTCAGCGATTAATGATATTGCAGATGACTTAATCAAACTGTATGCAAAACGGGAGGCAGAAAAAGGTTATGCCTTTTCACCTGATACAGACGACCAACGTGCGTTTGAAAGCGCATTCCCATATGAAGAAACTGAAGATCAGCTCCGTTCTATCATAGAAGTAAAACGTGATATGGAACGGGAACGCCCGATGGACCGACTTGTATGTGGAGATGTAGGATATGGGAAAACAGAGGTTGCAATCCGAGCAGCCTTTAAAGCAATTATGGATGGAAAACAAGTAGCCTTTCTTGTACCAACCACAATATTAGCTCAACAGCACTTTGAAACAATTCAAGAACGCTTTGAAGGATATCCTATTAATGTAGGTTTATTAAGTCGTTTCCGTACAAGAAAGCAACAAACAGAAACAATCAAAGGCTTAAAAGAAGGAACTGTGGATATTGTTATTGGTACGCACCGAATTTTATCGAAGGACTTAGTATTTCGAGATTTAGGCTTACTTATTGTTGATGAGGAGCAACGTTTTGGTGTAACACATAAAGAGAAAATTAAACAATTAAAAACAAATGTGGATGTATTAACTTTAACCGCTACGCCAATTCCTCGTACGTTGCATATGTCGATGGTTGGAGTTAGGGATTTATCGGTTATTGAGACGCCACCACAAAATCGATTCCCTGTACAAACTTATGTGATGGAATATAGTGGGGCACTTGTCCGAGAAGCAATTGAGAGAGAAATGGCCAGAGGTGGGCAAACATTTTATCTATACAATCGAGTTGAAGATATGACAAGAAAAGTTGAGGAAATTCAAATGCTTGTCCCAGATGCTCGTGTGGGATATGCACATGGGAAAATGACTGAATCACAATTAGAATCAATCATTTTGAACTTCTTAGATGGAGAATATGATGTTCTTGTTACGACAACAATTATTGAAACAGGTGTAGATATTCCAAATGTAAATACATTAATTGTCCATGATGCAGATCGTATGGGATTATCACAACTGTATCAGCTACGGGGTCGTGTTGGACGCTCTAACCGTATTGCGTATGCCTACTTCATGTATCAAAGAGACAAGGTATTAACAGATGTAGCAGAACAACGACTTCAAACAATTAAAGAATTTACAGAGCTCGGTTCTGGATTCAAGATTGCGATGCGAGATTTATCGATTCGTGGTGCGGGTAACTTACTAGGTGCCCAACAACATGGCTTTATTGACTCGGTCGGATTTGACTTATACTCACAAATGCTTGAAGAGGCAATTGAAGAACGTAGAACTGGTGTCGTAAAAGAGGAAAAACTGGATGTGGAAATTATACTGCAAACAGATGCGTATATTCCAGATGCGTATATTCCAGATGGTTATCAAAAAATCCAAATGTATAAGCGCATAAGATCTATGGAACGTGTCGAAGACTTCAATGAAATTTGGGATGAATTAGTAGATCGTTTTGGCGATGTTCCAGTTGAAACAGAAAAGTTGCTACGGATTGCTCGAATTAAAGTTTGGGCACTCGAGGCCGGCATAACTGCAATAAAAGAAAAGCAAAAAGTCATCTCCATTTATTTATCAGAAGAAGGAACAGCTAATGTTGATGGTAGTATTATTGTGTCAGATTCTATGAAATTTGATCGTGCAGTTGGATTTGGCATGGAGGGAGCAAAATTAACGTTAACCATAGATGAGAAGAAGTGTGGAAAATTCCCCCCATTTGAAGTGTTAGAACAACTAGTGGAAATTGTAGTTAAAGCGAAAAAGGAATAAATAAAATGTACCTATGAAAACTTCAAATAAATTTTAGTATAATGATTTTGCATTTTGTTGCCCGACTTTAGAATTTAAACCTCTTCATACACTTTTTGCATACATTGACCAATTCTTATCCATACTATCAATGTGAATGAAAAATTGATTCTGAAAGAGAGGCAGCAAAGATGAAAGCAACAGGAATTGTACGTCGCATCGACGACTTAGGTCGCGTTGTTATTCCAAAGGAAATTCGTAGAACGATGCGCATTCGTGAAGGAGATCCATTAGAGATTTATACGGATCGCGAAGGTGAAGTTATCTTGAAAAAATATTCACCAATAAATGATTTAAGTGAATTTGCAAAAGAATATGTGGAATCTTTATATGAAACTGTTGGTACGCCAGCACTAATTAGTGACCGAGATGAAATGATTGCTATTGCTGGTCTATCAAAAAAGGAATATACAAATCGTCGATTATCTGTATTCGCTGAGGATTTTATGAAGCAACGCTCTGTTGCTTTAGAAAAGAATGAATCAACAATTGAGCTTGTACCAGGTCAATTCGAGCAAGTGAAATCTTATTGTGTAGCACCAATTATTTCGAATGGTGATGCGATTGGTGCGGTATATTTAATTTCAAAGGTTCACGTTATTAGTGAGGTTGAATCTAAAGCAGCTGAAACAGCGGCAAATTTCTTAGCGAAACAAATGGAAAACTAATTTGTCGAAAAACGTCTCTAATTGAAGGGGCGTTTTTTGTTTGTAAAACGTTCTTATTTTCGGAACATGATTTGGTAGTTTACAAAATCTTACTTTAAATCTGCTAGAGTTCCTGATAGATTGACCTGCTAAAATGAAAGGCTATGTATCCATCAGTGATAACAACTGTTTGGTGCTTTAAAAGTTTAGATACATAATTCTTACATTAGGTTTATTTCGAAGTCGAGCCAATCTTTTAATTCATGTTATACTATTGGCATTGTTACGGAGGATAGGATGAAAATGGAAAAGAATTTCGGAATGAAAGAATACATGAAAGGAGCTTTACTTTTAACGGTCGCTGCTTTGATTGTGAAAGTATTAAGCGCGGTATATCGAGTACCCTTTCAAAACTTAGTAGGCGATCAGGGTTTTTATATATATCAACAAGTATATCCCTTTATATCATTCTTTATTGTCTGGACGTCAGGCGGTTTTGCAGTAGCCATCTCTAAAATGCTAGCTGATGTACAAATAGAAGTAGACGCGGAGCAAAAAAAGTCTGTAATTTCTCGAACAGTATTTCAATATCTAACATTATTATCATTGTTCTTCTTTTGCATACTGTTTTTTGGAGCCAATCTTTTAGCTCAATTAATGGGAGATGAACATTTAGCGCTTCTTTTAAGAACAGGGTCCTTTGTAACCCTCTTTATGCCGATATTGGCGTTAATGAAAGGTAGTTTCCAGGCAAAAGCTGAGATGAAACCGATAGCTTACGCCCAAGTGGTAGAGCAATTTATACGTGTTAGTATTATATTACTGGGCGCAATCTTTGTGATGACAACATCAAAGTCACTATATTCAGCGGGAAATGCAGCAATCGTTGGTACCGTAGTAGGCGAAATAACAGGAGTTATTTTACTGCTATATTTCTCAAAAAAAATGAAGGTCATTCCAAGAAAAGTGGAAAATAAAATTCCAAAATGGCCAATCCTAAAAGAAGTTACCATATTAAGTCTAAGTGTAAGTATGAGTAGCTTATTATTGTTATGCTTTCAATTAATTGATTCATTTACCGTATTTTCACTTTTACTCGAAAACAACATTTTGGAAAAAGAAGCAATGGAAATGAAAGGTATTTACGATAGAGGTCAACCACTCGTACAATTAGGAGTTATTATCGCATCTTCACTTTCTCTAGCCATTGTGCCTTTAATAGCGTATCAATCAAAGAAAAAGGGCGGACGTGGAGCAACCCCATTTATCCAATTAACTTATCGAGTATCACTGTTATTAGGTGTTGCGGCGTCATTTGGACTAGTAGTCGTGATGCCCTATGTGAATAAAATGCTGTTTGAAACAAATAGTCTATCAGCAGTCTTAATGGTTTACGTGTTACAGATTATACCGTTATCCATTATATTGACGTTTACGGCGATACTTCAAGGAATGAACAAATTAAAAGTACCGGCATTGATATTAATCTTTGCAATCATCTTAAAATACTTTGGCAATCGATTATTTATACCAAAGGAAGACGTATTAGGAGCAGCAATAGCAAGTAATATAGGTTTATTTATATGTGCAGGGTTATTGATGATTTATTTAAAAAAGTTAATAAAAGTAAAATTAGCAAAACGAGATTTCTACATAAAATTGGTTCTTGCTAGTGGAAGTATGATTTTGACGGTTTATGTCATAAACAGTATTATCCAATTAATGACGAGTTCACTAACTGGACGAATTGGTGCAGTGCTAGTGGGTGGTTGTCTAATAGCAATCGGCGGATTTGTTTACTTAACCATTGTAGCCAAATCAAGAATGCTAGCAGAGAAAGAATGGTTTTTAATCCCTTTTGGGCGTAGAATGGCGGCGTTCCAGCTATTTTTAAATAAAAAGAAGTAGGTGAATATATATGCACAAATTAACAGTTATTGGCCTTGGAGCTGCAGAACTTAGTCAGTTGCAGGTAGGAGTGTATAAGAAATTAAAATCAGCGAAGAAAATTTATGTTCGTACAATGGATCATCCTGTTATCCGTGAATTACAAGAAGAAGGAATAGAGTTCGAAAGCTTTGATGCAGTCTATGAAAAACATGGGACATTTCAACCGGTTTATCAAGAAATAACAGAGAAGTTAATTGAAGCTGTTCAACATGAACCGATTATGTATGCCGTTCCTGGTCACCCATTAGTAGCAGAACAAACTGTTCAATTATTAATTGAGGCCGAAAGATTAGGGGGAATCAATTTAAGCATTGAAGGCGGACAAAGCTTTTTAGATCCGATCTTCGGGGCACTTAAGATTGATCCGATAGAGGGATTCCAATTATTAGACGGAACTAGTTTTTCAATACATGATGTCAATATGCGCGGACACTTACTTATTGCACAGGTTTATGATTCCTTTAGTGCATCGGAAGTAAAACTTTCCTTAATGGAAAAATATAGAGACGATTACCCAGTTACAATTGTAACTGCTGCAGGCTCGTCATTAGAAAAATTAACGACTGTTCCATTATATGAATTAGATCAATCGGTTGAAATTAATAATTTAACAACAATCTATGTTCCTCCTATAGAAAATGATTTAGATGCACTACGGGATTGGACAACATTTAGAAGAATTATTGCGACGTTGCGTGGTCCGAATGGCTGCCCGTGGGATCAAAAGCAAACCCATGAAAGTTTAAAAAAATATATGTTGGAAGAAGTTCATGAGTTTTTAGCAGCAATTGATGATGAAGATGATTTTGGAATGGTAGAAGAACTTGGAGATGTATTATTACAAGTATTCTTACATGCTCAAATAGGCGAAGATAATGGCTATTTCAACCTAGAAGAAGTGCTATCATCCATTAGCGAAAAAATGATACGCCGACATCCCCATGTGTTTGGTGAGGTGTCTGTAGAAGATGCAGATGAAGTAGTTGCTAATTGGGAAGCAATCAAAAAGCAAGAAAAAGGTGAGCAAACCGGCTCCATATTAAAAGGAGAATACCGTGCATCTTCTTCTCTTCAAACTTCTTATAATTACCAAAAAAAGTGCGCCTCAGTGGGCTTTGATTGGCCAAATGAAGAAGGGGCATGGGAAAAGTTTTTAGAAGAATGGAAAGAGTTTAAAGAGGAAGTAATAAAGGGGACTCCTGCGTCTCGTTTAGATGAGTTTGGGGATGTTCTATTTACACTTGTCAATATTGCGAGATTCTATAAAATATCTCCAGAGGAAGCCTTGGTTCATGCAAATGAAAAATTTGTTCGTAGATTCCATTATGTAGAGCAAAAAGTAATAGAAAGTGGACTTCCGTTTAGTGATTTCACATTAGAGCAATTAGATGCATTTTGGAATGAAGCAAAAGTATTAGAAAAAGGAGAGAACTAGTAGATGCGAATAGATAAATTTTTAAAAGTTTCACGTTTAATAAAAAGACGTACGCTAGCAAAAGAAGTAGCTGATCAAGGAAGAATCACAATCAATGGGAAAGTAGCAAAGGCCGGCTCTGCTGTTAAAGTAGGAGATGAGCTTGCAATTCGTTTTGGACAAAAAATTGTCACTGCCCGAGTAGAAGATTTACGAGAAAACGTACGAAAAGAAGAAGCAATGAAGATGTTTACAATTTTAAAAGAAGAAAAGCTTGATAAAATTGAACCTCAATTTATTGATGACGAAGATTAGAGAATAGAAATTCTTAATTGAATTTATTTATGAGAATAAAAAATATTAAATTTCTAGAGCATGATAACAAAATTGTTGTCATGCTTCTTTTAGTTTCAGCATAAAGTGAACAGAACAAACACAAACAAGCGAAGGAGGAACGATATGACGCTACATCAAGAAAGTAATCGTTACACTATGACATCTGGTGACCATCTTGTGACTGTGCGCAATCGAAAAAGAATGGACATGACTTCTGTAAAGGAAATTGAGCGTTTTGATCAAGAGGAGTTTTACATTCGAACAGCTCAAGGTCATTTACTAATCCGTGGTGAGGAATTACGTATTGTCCATTTAGACGTCGATAAAGGGTTGTTAACATTAGAAGGAAATGTAAAATTAGTACAATACGATGATGAAGATTCAGGGTTATCAAAAGGCTTCCTCCATAAATTATTTGGATGACCATAAATGAACAGGTTGTAAGTATACTGATAATGGCGCTTAGTGGATTATTGATTGGTGCAATTATTGATTGTACCCGCTTTTCACTAGGCGCTTTAAGTCAAAAATCAATCTTAAGAAGAATGGGATATGGAGTAGAGCTAATTGTATGGGCACTTTTGGGTGCCCTCACATTTTATATTTTATTTACTATTAAGGGTGGAGAATGGCGTTTAGTTGACCCATTAGCTCAAATTTTGGGTATCTTTTTATATGAATCTGTATTTCAACCATACTTCCGTTTTGTTGGACGAGTATTTATTTTCCTTATCATTAAGCCGATTATTGCCATTATTAAGCTTATCATTTCAATTATTATAGGCGCTATTAGACTGGTTCTTCGTATTACTTTACTACTATTACTACCCTTTTACAAAATCTATAATAAGTTCCTTAGAAAACATTTTCGTAAGTTTTATACCAAAATTAGAAGGAGTTTCTTTAAAAAAAGTTGAAATAGAAGTATAATAGAATGTACACATTTTGGAGGTGACGGATATGTCAAAGCGTCAAAAACAACAATTTAATAATGTTCGAACGCTTGAAAATGACTATGTCCGATCAACCGAAACATATGCACAGTATACAAAAAAACAAAAAGTGCGTACTCGAAGAAGAGTACTAGTTTTCGGTTTGCTTGCATCAATTATTCTAATCTTTCTAGTAAGTACATCTATTACGCAAAATAAACGATTAGCTGAAAAGCAAGAGTATAAAAAAGAAGTAATGGCACAACTAGAAGATGCAAAAGATCAACAACATATGTTAAATTTGCAGATAAAAAAACTTGAAGATGATGACTATATAGCGAAATTAGCGCGTAAAGAATATTTTTTATCTGATGATGGAGAAATTATTTTTACCATCCCAGATGATGAAGAAAATGATAAAAAGTCCAGTAAAAATAACAATTAATGGTATTTTGAAATTGTAACTAAATACACTTTTTTATTAAAAATTGTATTTTTCATGCAATAGAAAAAGAGTTGTCTTGTTGACACTCTTTTTTTGTTGGATATAATAAAAGATAAACGTGGAACAAATAATACACGTTATACTAAATTTGACTACTGGCTTTTATAAGCCGCTTAAATTTTAAGGAGGAGCATTTTTTTTATGTCAATTGAAGTAGGCAGCAAAGTACAAGGTAAAGTAACAGGAATCACAAATTTTGGAGCATTCGTTGAGCTGCCAGATGGCAAAACGGGCCTAGTTCACATTAGTGAAGTAGCAGACAACTATGTCAAAGACATCAATGAACATCTTAAAGTGGGAGATGTTGTTGAAGTAAAGGTGATGAATGTTGAAGCGGATGGTAAAATCGGTTTATCAATCCGTAAGGCAAAACCTCAACCAGAAAGAACTGAACGTCCTGAACGTCCTCATCGTCCACGTCGCGATAATAACCGTTCAAATGATCGTAATGGTCAACCAAAAGAAAACTTTGAACAAAAAATGGCACGATTCCTAAAAGATAGTGACGAACGTCTTGCAACTTTAAAACGTGCAACTGAGTCAAAACGCGGTGGCCGTGGAGCTAGAAGAGGGTAGTTTGCTGTCTGTTTAAAGCGTAGAAAAAGTGTACTATAGATAAAAGACTGTTTGTGAATGTTATTCACAAACAGTCTTTTTTGGTATTTCACCTAAAAGGATGTTAGTAAGCAACATCTATAGTGAGTTCAAAATTTAGGTAGACAATTCATCAAAAAAATCTAATAAAAAATTCTTGTTGGCCTAAAGTATTTCTCATCTAGAGCACTTAAGTCATATATTTTAACATATAAAGAGTTAAATAATTGAATATCCATACAACAAACCAATTTTAGCGGTATAGTTATAAAAATTATTTTTATCTCTCTTTTTCGCTTAAATGGTATTTAAATATGCTAAAAAGTCCGATTCCACAAAGGATTAAGCCTGCTATTAACATAATAAGTTGGACTACAGCATGTATTGTTAAAATGATACCTAAAACGACTAAAATCGAGCCGATTGAACATAAAAAAGCAAGTAAGCTAAAGTTATTTAACATGAATTGTCCTCCGAATCATCTACTACAAAATTTATCTATTATCAGTTTATCCTTCAAAACAGTCGAAATAAAGTAGATAACCTTACCCTTCCTAAGTTCTCACACAACTATGTATATTGTTGTCTTATCCATTTTTTAGTCGAAAGATTTTAACTCTATTATTTCACTACTAGACAAATTTTACGCAATCTCTTTTATATAATAGTCGCTAACACTATCAATATAAGGAGTTGTAAAAAATGGCAAATATTGAAATGGTCAATGAAAAGACGTCGGGGCTCACTTTCTTTAAAAGCTTCTCTCTTAAGAAAGCTAGTTTCATGATTCACATTTTCTTTTTATTGTTGGCGTTGTTTCTTTCAAGAGCGGTAATGTTTGAAGCGGCCGTTCCGTTTTTATTACCTCTTTGGGCAATTGTCAAACAAAGATACGAGAATGAGAAGTGGTTTGTAATCATTGGAGGTTTAATAGGCGCATGTACTTTAAGTCTTGGACAAGGACTTATTTTAGGCTTACAGCTAGTCTTATATGAATTAGTTACCAGATTTAAATATTGGAAGCTTCCGTTAGGTATTTCTGTTAGTTTAGCAATCTTTTTCGGCCAATTTATATGGCAGGGGATTGCACATGGTGGAATACCACCATTAATCGTACAGTTGTATATTTATTATGAAGTGATTCTAGCGTTTTTGATGACAATTTTTGTGAATCTCTTTTTAGTTCAGCCTCATCGATTTTGGACTGCTGGTTGGAGCTATGAAAGGGTAGGAGCGGGACTAGTCATTTTAGCAATGGTGTTAACGGGTGTTCAATCGGTAGTAGTATCGTACTTTGGCTTGTATCCGTTTCTATTGCATATAGCGATTTGTATTGCAGCCATTACAGGTGGAGTTCCTATCGCTGCCATGATTGCAACGATTGTAGGGGCCTTAGTAGGTGTAGCGAAATTATCATTTACAGGAATGATTTCTGTTTATGCAATGACAGGCGTTGTAGCTGGATTATTTAGTAAGATAGGACGATTTGGGGTTGTCATCGGAAGTATTGCACCAAGTGTATTCTTTTTCTTTTACGATGCAACCCTTCCCCTGGATAGTGTGTATTTTGTGTCAATTGCTATTGCAGGAATCGTTTTCTTTGCTTTACCTAAAAGTATGTTTACATTTCTCCATGATGTAATTCATCCAAAACGAGATGAAGTTTTACTTCAAAGACAGCAATGGTTGACAGAAAATACAACAGAAAAGCTAGAGTCCTTTCAGAACTTTGTTTTATTTATGAAAGAGTTAGTGTTCGATCGATTTACATCTACAGAATCTGTTGATGAGGAAAGGAAGGTTGAACCATGTGCAACATGTTTAAGTTGCTTTCGTTATGACAGCTGTTGGGGGGCCAGAAATACGATGGAGCCGATTATTGAAGATTGGTATTTAGCGAGAGCTGGCATTAAGGAGTCGGAACAAATTAGAGCAGAGAAAAGAATAAAAGCACAGTGTGTAAAATCAACAAGACTGTTAGAGGAACTAGATCATCAACTTTATACAGATAAAATGAATGGTCAATTCTATCATGGGAAAAAAATGATAGCGCTTCAGCTTCGCGATTTAAGTAATCATTTAAACAAATTAATGGAGGATATGAAAGATGAAACCCTCTCTTTTAGAACGATAGAGGAGGAGTTAGAACAACAGTTCAAAAGGGCTCAAGTACAATGCTTCCAAATTGATGTATTAAATAATACAATTGGTGAACGTATCGTTATTTGTTCCTTTGCACAAAAAAATCGCACTCATGAAGACCAGTATATGCTTTGTGAACGAATTGTTTTACCTATCTTATATGATGTCTTTTCTGAACCGTTTCAAGTAGAAAAAATCTCAGACCAAAAAACGCCATTTGCTCATGTGCAAATCCGTTTTCGCTCAGCAGTTCGTTATGAAATAGAGTATGATATATATAGTAGAGCCAAAAATTCTGCCTGGGTTTCAGGAGATACACATGCAATTTTCCATATACATCCGGGTCTTGTTGCGGTTATGTTATCAGATGGTATGGGACAAAGTAGAGAAGCGCAGCGAGAAAGTCGGCGATTAGTACGTTTAATGCGAGAATGTTTAAGCTACAATATGAATCCGGAAACAGCTATGCATACCCTACACTATGTTATGTCTTTAAATCGAGAAGTAGACATGTATGCAACGATTGATTTTGCTTTAGTGGACTTGCAAAAAGGTTCTCTTTGGTCATGGAAGGCTGGAAGTATGTCTACTTATATCTTACGTGGGGAAAGACTGTTGAAAGTAGATGGTGCAGCTGCTCCAGTAGGTTTCATGCCAGTATTTTCTATTGAGACAGAGAAGGTGAACTTATTAGCAGATGATTTTGTAGTGATGGTATCAGATGGTGTATTCTCGAGTGAATTTGATTGGGAAGAACAAGAAAGATATTTAGTAAAATTATTAAAAGCAAGAATTCAAAACGATTTGCCAATTGAAGTGATATTATATGATGTAATGGAACAATTTGGGGAAGTTTACCCTGTTGATGATGATTGTACAGTCATTATATTTACAGTTAATCATGTTGTTCCAAAATGGGCTGTATTTAGTCCTATAAGTAAAGAAATTTCCTAGAAGATATTTTGTATAGAATTAACCTGAGGTGAGAAGATGTGTCATTTGAATTAAAAGTACAACAATATATATCTGAACAACAACTAATAGAAAAAGGCGACCGTCTTCTCATTGCTTGTTCTGGTGGAATCGATTCTATGGGATTAGTACACTTTTTTAAGAAGTTCCAACATATTTTTGAAATCAGATTATTTGTTGTCCATGTAGACCATATGTTAAGAGGAGAAACCTCTTTTGAAGATCGAAAATTTGTAGAACAGTTTTGTCATCAAAATCATATTCCGGTCTTCAGTACTTCAATCCCTATACCTCAACTACTTCAGGAAGAGGGAGGAAACTCACAGGCCCTTTGTAGAAGAGAACGTTATGCATACTTTGCAGAACAAATGGAACAAAATCACATTAATAAATTGGTGACTGCCCACCATGCAGATGACCAACTGGAATCCGTTTTAATGGCTTTAACAAAAGCTGGATCCGTTAGTGGAATGAAGGGGATGTATTCAAAACGTAATTTTTCTATTGGTTCAATCATTCGTCCATTTTTAGCGGTTACAAAAGAAGAAATTAGGGAATATTTAGAAGAAAATGGTGGCTTATATCGAGAAGATGCAAGTAATGCAAAAGATGATTACACAAGAAATCGGTTCCGCCATCATATTGTGCCGCTATTAAAAAGCGAAAATCCAAAAGTTTCCTCCAATGCGGTACATTTTACTGAAAGCTTACAGCAGGATGATGAGTTGTTAAGAGCTTTAGCATTAGAGCGTTTTCCCCGTATTGTTCAAGAAAATGGAAAGCAGGCATTTAGTCTCAAAATTGCTGATTTTCAAAAAGAACCAGTTGCTTTACAAAGGAGAATCATTTTAATACTATTAAACTATCTTTACAATAGTTCTAAATTTAACCAGAGTTATACACTCATTTCTTCAATATTAAGTTTATGTGCGTCTGTCCATGGAAGTGCAAGTCTTCACTTACCAGAACAGTTTATAGCAAAAAGGACTTACGATGAAGTGGAGTTTGTGAATTTAATGGACTTGACACAAGAAGATCTTCCCCATCAAATGGTGGTAATGGAAGGATGGACGCAACTGCAAAATGGCATTCGATTATACATAGGAGAAGCCTCAGATGTAGTACATGCGGAAGAAAAGGATCTAAGTACGTATTACTTTAATTCAAATCAGGTTACTACGCCGCTTTCTATACGAACTAGAGCAAAAGGTGATCGTATAGCATTAAAAGGTATGAAGGATGCAAAACGATTGTCGAGGCTGTTTATTGATGAAAAAGTTCCGTTAGAACAGCGAGAACGATGGCCGATACTAGTTGATTCTGAAAATGAAGTATTAGCTGTCATAGGATTGCGGGTGAATAATAAGCTTTCAACCATTCAAAGAAACAGTGATAATATGGTTCTAATAATTACAGGTGTAAATAGTAACGTTTCTTCGATAAAATAAGGTATTATTAGTGTTAAGTTATGTAATAATTAGCATGTCTTGAATAAGAGTTCGCTTTTTCATCTTATGTTAGGCTAAAAACTTTATATTTTTCATATAAAATATAATAAAAACGATTAAAGTATTAATCATTTGAACACATTTTTAAGGGTATTGACCTTAATATATTAAGGTTTTTTAAATTCAAGGAGGAACCATCATGATTCAAAATGATATTGAAAAAATTCTATTAACAGAAGAACAAATCCAGGAAAGAATTGCAGAACTAGGCGCTCAATTAACAGAAGAGTATAAAGATCAGTTCCCACTAGCAATTGGTGTTTTAAAAGGTGCTATCCCTTTTATGACCGACTTAATGAAGAATTTTGAATCATATATTGAAATTGATTTTATGGATGTATCGAGCTATGGAAACGCAACGGTATCTTCAGGTGAAGTAAAAATCCTAAAAGACCTAAATACAAGTGTAGAGGGTCGTGATGTCATCATTATCGAAGATATCATTGATAGCGGTTTAACATTAAGTTATTTAGTAGACTTATTCAAATATCGTAAAGCAAAAACAATTAAAATTGTCACACTTTTAGATAAACCATCTGGCCGTAAAGTAGATTTAGAAGCAGATGTTGTTGGTTTTGAAGTACCAGACGGATTTGTAGTTGGTTATGGATTAGATTACGCAGAAAAATATCGTAACTTACCATACATTGGTATCTTAAAAAGAGAAGTATACTCCTTCTAAAATTTCAATTTGTGTACATTTTTGAACAAAAATTGTAAATTGTGAAAATTACCGGTGCTTTTCGTTTTATGAAAAAATAATGGTATGTTAAGATTTTCTTATAGTTTTTCTGTTATGTTGTGAGGAGGCTGGGGATGAATCGAATATTTCGATACACCATATTTTACTTATTAATTTTTCTCGTGATAATCGGGATTTTTGGAACTTTTAATGGAGGAAATAATCCGACAGAAGAGTTAACGTATCATGAGTTTTTAGAGGCATTAGATTCAGGTACAATCGAATATGCAAATATTCAACCTGATGCAGGAGTACTTGTAGTAGAAGGGGCACTACAAGGGTATGAAGAAGGTCAAACCTTTGTTGTAAACCTCCCAGATGATAACCAAGCTTTAATGACTAAGATTAATGAAACAGTGGCAAATAATCCAGATATTAAATTTATGAAAGCCCCTGAAACGAGTGGGTGGGTTCAATTCTTTACTGGTATTATCCCGTTCATTATTATTATCATTTTATTCTTCTTCCTATTGAGTCAATCTCAAGGTGGCGGTAATAAAGTGATGAACTTCGGTAAAAGTAAAGCAAAGTTATACGATTCAGAAAAGAAAAAGGTTCGATTTACCGATGTTGCTGGTGCAGACGAAGAAAAGGCTGAACTAGTAGAGGTAGTAGATTTCCTAAAAGATCATCGTAAATTTACCGAAATGGGTGCACGTATTCCAAAAGGTATTTTACTAGTAGGTCCTCCTGGAACAGGTAAAACATTACTTGCTCGTGCTGTTGCTGGTGAGGCTGGCGTACCATTCTTCTCGATTTCAGGTTCTGACTTCGTTGAGATGTTCGTTGGTGTTGGTGCAAGTCGTGTTCGTGACTTATTTGAAAATGCAAAGAAAAATGCACCATGTATTATCTTTATCGATGAGATCGATGCAGTTGGTCGTCAACGTGGAGCTGGACTTGGTGGAGGTCACGATGAACGTGAACAAACGCTAAACCAATTGCTTGTTGAAATGGATGGTTTCGGAGTGAATGAAGGAATTATCATTATCGCTGCGACAAACCGCCCAGATATTCTAGATAAAGCATTATTACGTCCTGGTCGTTTTGACCGTCAAATTACAGTTGGTCATCCAGATGTAAAAGGTCGTACAGCCATCTTAAGAGTACATGCTCGAAACAAACCTTTATCTAAAGAAGTTGATTTCGAAGCAGTTGCACAACGTACACCAGGTTTTTCTGGTGCGGATTTAGAAAACTTACTGAACGAAGCTGCTTTAGTTGCTACTCGTAAAGGTAAAAAGACCATTGATATGGTTGATATTGATGAAGCATCAGACCGAGTTATTGCAGGTCCTGCAAAAACAAGTCGTGCTTATACAGCAAAAGAAAAGAAATTGGTTGCTTACCATGAAGCTGGTCACGTAGTTATCGGCTTATCATTGGATTCAGCTGAAAAAGTGCATAAAGTGACAATCGTACCTCGCGGCCAAGCTGGAGGATACGCGATTATGCTTCCTAAGGAAGAGCGTTTCTTCTCTACTAAAGAAGAATTGTTAGATCGCATAGCTGGGTTGTTAGGTGGTCGTGCATCAGAAGAAATCGTATTAGGCGAAGTATCTACAGGTGCTCATAATGACTTCCAAAAAGTTACTAACATTGCTCGTAAGATGGTCACTGAATTCGGGATGAGTAGTAACCTTGGTCAACTACAATTTGGTTCTGCTCAGGGCGGTAATCCATTCCTAGGAAGAGATTTCAACTCCGATCAAAACTATTCAGAAGCAATCGCTTACGAGATTGATAAAGAAATGCGAGATATTGTAAATGCACAATATGATCGTACACTTAAAATCTTAACTGAAAAACGTGATTTATTAGATTTAATTGCGAATACATTAATGGAACACGAAACATTAAATGCAGAGCAAATCGAACATTTACGTGATTTTGGTAAGCTTCCTGATGTAAAAGAAGAACCTGAATTCTTGAAAGTTAGTGATGTTCAAGAAAAGAAAGATACTAAAACTGAATCAACACAAGTAAGTATCGAAAAAACTGGTTCTACATTTATTAATCAAGAAGTTTCAGGTCAATCGAAAAGCCCTACTGTTGATGATTTACCGAATGAAGGTAAAGATTCAACTGAACAATCTAATGGGTTTAGAGAAGATCGTGAAAAATAATTAGCAAATAAAAGAATTTGACTGAATGAGTTTGCCATAGGCAATGCTCATTCAGTTTTTTTGTTGTTAAAAATGAAATTTACATTAAGCGCAAAACTAGAGGAGAAGGAAGGGTTCTATGAAAGAAAAGTTGATGAGAAATACACTTATCACATCAATCAACAATAAATTAAGGAAGTTCCTCCATTCAGTTGCTATAATTGTTATAACTGTGTAATGAAACTTATAATGTGGTATCATTTTTAAAAATTGGACTAAAAATAGGTGTGATTAAATGATTCTTGTATTAAATGCAGGCAATTCAAATATTGCCTTGGGAATATACGAGCAAAATAAATTGAAGCATCATTGGCGCATGGAAACTAATCGACATAAAACAGAAGATGAGTATGCAATGCTAGTAAAAGCATTTTTTTCACATGTTGAACTGTCATTTGAAAAAATCAAAGGGATTATTATTTCTTCAGTTGTACCACCCATCATGTATGTATTAGAAGAAATGTGCCGGAAATATTTTCATATTAAACCACTAGTGGTAGGTCCGGGCGTTAAAAATGGATTGAATATTAAGTATGAAAATCCTCGTGAAGTAGGTGCAGATCGTATAGTAAATGCTGTTGCTGCAATTGAGGAATATGGTGGCAAAAGTCCACTCATCGTCATTGATTTTGGGACGGCTATTACCTATTGCTATATTAACGAAAAAGGGGATTACCTGGGGGGAGCAATTGCACCGGGGATTGCAATTTCCACAGAGGCACTTTACACAAAGGCTTCAAAATTACCTCGCATTGAAATATCTCGTCCTGCAAGTGTTATAGGAAAAAACACCATCTCAGCAATGCAGGCCGGTATCATATTTGGTTTTGTAGGACAGGTCGAAGGAATTGTGGGGCGTATGAAAGAAAAGAGTAAGGTAGAACCACTCGTAGTAGCAACAGGAAGTTTAGCAAAAGTTATTGCTAGTGAAACGACATCGATTGATATTGTGGATGACTTTTTAACGTTAAAAGGTCTTCATGTCATTTATAAAAGAAATCAATAGGAAGTGAGGGACAGCTATATGAGTGACTACTTAATTCGCGCATTAGGGTTTAATGGAAAAGTTCGCGCGTTTGCAGTAAGAACTACGGAGACGGTAGGGGAATTACAAAGGAGACATCAAACATGGCCAACTGCTACGGCTGCAATTGGTCGGTCTATCACGGCTACTGTTATGATGGGTGCCATGTTAAAAGGTGAAGATAACCTGACAGTAAAAATTGAAGGAAACGGTCCTATTGGTCCAATGATTATTGATGCGAATGCAAAAGGAGAGGTACGTGGGTTTGTAACAAATCCACAAGTACATTATGATCTAAATAGTGTAGGAAAATTAGATGTTCGTCGTGCAGTAGGAACGGAAGGGACACTTACCGTTGTGAAGGACTTAGGATTACGGGATATGTTTTCGGGCCAAACTCCGATTGTTTCGGGGGAAATTGCTGAGGACTTTACTTATTACTTTGCTGTGTCTGAGCAAGTTCCATCCTCTGTAGGATTAGGGGTACTTGTGAATCCGGATAATACTGTATTAGCAGCAGGTGGGTTTATCATCCAAATACTCCCTGGTTGTGATGAAGAGACTATTTCTAAAATTGAAAAATGTTTAGAAGGAATAGAACCAGTATCAAAAATGATTGAAAGAGGATTAACTCCGGAACAAATTTTAGAAGTAGCTTTAGGTGAAAATAATGTTCAAGTACTTAGTAATCTTCCAGTTAAGTTTCAATGTCGATGTTCAAAAGAGCGTTTTGGTGCAGCGATTATGAGTTTAGGTGCTCAAGAAATTCAAGAAATGATTGATGAAGATGGTGGAGCAGAAGCAGAATGTCACTTCTGTCTAGAAAAATATCATTACGACAAAAAAGAACTTAAAGGTTATATCGATGAAATCAAGAAACAATAATTATACAAATCAAACACCAAACCAAAAACCTCTTTCACAACGAAGACTAAAAACAAAACCAACTTTAACATTATTAGTAATTTTATTAATCGGAAATATTCTATGGTTTATTTCTTGGATGATTCCAGACGCAAAACAACAAGATGGCGAAGACGAAATTGTCGCTACTATTGATGAAAAAGAGATTACACGCCAGGATTGGATGGCCGCTATGGAAAGTCGGTACGGAAAAGAGACTCTCCAAACTTTAGTTAATGAAGCGGTTATGGAAAAAGCAGCAAAAGAATATGATATTGAGGTATCTGATGAGGAGATTGATTTAGAAATTGCCCTCATGCGTTCTGCACAAGACAAAACAGATACGACTATTCAAGAACTAAATGATGAAGAGTTACGCCAGAAAGTTCGTGCACAACTCATTCTTGAAAAAGTTTTAACAAAAGATGTTGTAATAGATGCTCAACAAATTGCGGATTACTATGAGGACAATCAATCACTTTATAATATCCCTACTACTTATCGGACGAGTATCATTATAGTGGAGTCTGAGAAGGATGCGAAAAGTGTGAAAAAGGAACTGAAAGAAGGTTCAGACTTCACAGTTTTAGCCAGAGAGCGATCTCTTGACGCAACTTCGGCGAGTTTAGGTGGAGATATTGGATTTATTACAAAATCTCAAAAAAACATAGATACAAGTATTCCAAAAGCAGTCCTGAATCTAAAAGCCGATGATATAAGTGATCCATTTGTTATGAATGACGGACGTTACGGGATTGTGTATGTGAAAGAAGTTAATAAAGGCAAATCATTTACTTACGAAGAGGTTAAGGGACAAATTGAACGAGTTTTATCTTTAGAACAACTTCCAACCTCAATAACTCCAGAAGCATTTTGGAAAGAATTTAATGCAACATGGTTTTATGGAGAGTCCTAATAAATTTAGTAAAATATTCTTATAATTTAATTCATTTCTGTTGACATAAAGTATCGTAAATTGTTAATATACTAAATAGATAAAACCTATAAATATAGTAGGCATTAAGGAGAGGGATGACGAATATGAGTAAATTAGCAAACTCAGTAGCAGAATTAGTAGGCCATACACCAATCGTAAAATTAAACCATGCAACAGGTGAAAATGAAGGAAATGTTTACGTAAAATTAGAGTTCTTTAACCCAGGTAGCTCTGTAAAAGACCGTATCGCTTTAGCAATGATTGAAGCAGCAGAAAAAGATGGTGTATTAAAACCAGGTGGCACAATTATTGAACCAACTTCTGGTAACACTGGTATTGGTCTAGCAATGGTTGCAGCTGCAAAAGGTTACCGTGCAATCTTAGTAATGCCAGAAACAATGAGTATTGAACGTCGTAAATTACTTCGTGCTTATGGAGCAGAGTTAGTATTAACACCTGGTCCAGAAGGTATGAAAGGTGCTATTGCAAAAGCAGAAAGCTTAGCTCAAGAAAATGGTTACTTCTTACCTCAACAATTCGAAAACCCAGCAAATGCTGAAGTTCACCGTTTAACAACTGGTCCTGAAATCGTAGAAGCATTTGAAGGTTTAAAATTAGATGCTTTTGTAGCAGGTATCGGAACTGGTGGTACAATCACTGGTGCAGGTGAAGTATTAAAAGAGAAATACCCTGAAATCGAAATTATTGCGGTTGAACCTAAAGATTCTCCAGTTCTTTCAGGTGGTAACCCAGGTTCTCACAAAATCCAAGGTATCGGTGCTGGATTTGTACCAAAAGTATTAAACACAGAGCTATACACTTCAATCTTCCCAGTAGAAAACGAAACTGCTTTTGAAGTAGCTCGTAAAACTGGTCGTGAAGAAGGTATCCTAGTAGGTATCTCTTCTGGTGCTGCAATTCATGCGGCAATCGAAACAGCTAAACGTTTAGGAAAAGGTTCAAATGTATTAGCAATTGTTCCTTCAAACGGTGAGCGTTACCTATCTACAGCTCTTTACAACTTTGAAGACTAATCAAAGATGAATTAAAAATTTCGGGCGTTACCTCTAGGGGTAATGCCTTTTTTTTGCCAAGGTTTAGTTCAATAATTAGGGGAGAGATATTGTAAATTTGGAAGAACTAATTAACAATGCCTCATTACAAATGGAAGTGGAGTAAGTACTATTGTAACTCTACAACTGTTCTTAAGTGAATCTAGCGCATTTTCATAGGTTACTTTCTTGTGTGAGGAGGAAGTCTTCATTTTTTATAAATAATGCCAGTGATACATCAAACGCAAAATTAAAAACTTTAAGCTTTTCAAAATAATATATAATTAGTTAATGTTAAAATTATAAGATGGGTTATTTTAATTGAATTCAATTCCTGGGAAATAATTTGATACCGTATTATTTCCTGAATATACTGAAAATTAATTAATGTTTAGAAAGAGGTTAAAAAGTGCTTTCAAAATATCCAACACCGTTAATTCTTAATAATATTGAACTTGATTATAAAAAAGAAACATTTGTCATGGGCATATTAAATGTAACCCCTGATTCTTTTTCAGACGGAGGACAATTTAATTCCTTAGAAAGAGCAATCCAACATGCAAAAGAAATGGTTGCCAATGGAGCTAAAATTATCGATGTAGGGGGAGAATCAACCCGCCCAGGTTATACAAGAATTTCAGATGAAGAGGAAATTGCAAGAGTTATTCCTGTGATTAAAGCTCTGCTAAAAGAAGTGCCGGCTATTATCTCAATTGATACGTATAAGTCAGCAGTTGCGAGAGCAGCGGTTGAGGCAGGTGCTCATATGATTAATGATATTTGGGGCGCGAAAGCTGATCCTGAAATTGCGAAAGTTGCAGCTGAGTTAAATGTTCCGATTATACTGATGCACAATCGCCAAGATGAAGCTTATAAAAATTATTTCGAGAATTATATGGATGACCTCCAAGAGAGTATTGATATCGTGAAAAAAGCAGGAGTACCTGATGAACATATTATTTTAGATCCAGGTATCGGTTTTGTTAAAAATCTACAACAAAGCATTGAAACGATGCAGAGATTAGAAGAGCTGGTGGCTATTGGATACCCTGTGTTGCTTGCAACTTCCCGTAAACGTATGATAGGAACGATTCTTAATCTCCCGCTTGAAGAACGGGTTGAAGGTACTGCTGCAACTTGTGCATATGGTGTCATGAAAGGGTGTCATATTGTACGAGTTCACGATGTGAAGGAAGTTGCACGAACCGTTAAAATGATTGACGCTTTAATGGGGAAATTTATCATAAACGAAGAGTTGCCATCAAGGCACTAATGCATAAGGAGAACAATCAATGGATTATATACATGTAAGAGATATGCAGTTTTTTGGATATCATGGTGTGCTACCAGAAGAAAATAGACTTGGGCAAAGATTTAGGGCATCGGTTTCTTTAGCTGTTGATATACAGAAAGCTGGTCAAACAGACGATCTAATGGATACGGTTAGCTATGTAGGTGTCTATGATATATGTAAAGAGGTATTAGAAGGACATCCTTTTAAATTGATTGAGGCAGTTGCTGAAACTATTGCAACTAAAATACTAACAAGTTATGAAGGCCAAGTATACGGATGTAAAGTTGAAGTAATCAAACCAGATCCACCAATCCCAGGGCACTATAAAGAGGTAGCTGTCGAGATTGTTAGAGGTCGATTTTATGAATAAAGTATATTTATCATTAGGAACTAATATTGGGGATAGAGAGCAAAATTTAAAAACAGCGGTACAACATCTGCGAGAAAAAGAGAATGTGAGTGTCATAGATATCTCCTCTATTTATGAAACATCTCCTGTTGGCTATGTCGATCAGCCGTCGTTCTTGAATATCGTCCTATATATTGAAACATCATACTCAGCTTTAGATATGTTAAAAGTTTGCCAATCTGTTGAGAATGCCTTAGGACGTGTACGTGAAATAAGATGGGGTCCTCGCATTATCGACCTTGACATTTTACTATTTAATAACGACAATATTGAAGTTGAGAACTTAATCGTTCCTCATCCTCGAATGTATGAGAGAGCTTTTGTTTTAGTACCTCTATTAGAAATTGCTCAAGGTAATGAAACACCCCATCTCCAAATGGCTAAATCGAGCTTGGAAAGTATGGATCTTACTTCAGAAGGCATTACAAAATGGAAATCAATCGACAATGTTATGGAGTTTTAGCATGAACCATAGATACATTGAAGAGTGGTAATAGTTTTAATTAGTTTTTGATTTAAGCATATATAACAATACAAAATATTATCTGTATATATAAAAATGATTAATATGGGGAGATTCGACTTTCCATAGGAGGAGAATGTAGTGACTACACAAAACAAACCATTTCAAATCGGTAATATCGTCATGGATAACCGTGTCGTACTTGCACCGATGGCTGGAGTATGTAATTCGGCTTTCCGTTTAACGGTAAAGGAATTCGGTGCTGGATTAGTATACGCAGAGATGATTAGTGATAAAGGATTAGTAATGCGTAACAAAAAAACATTGGATATGCTTTATATCGACGAGAGAGAAAATCCTCTTTCTTTACAAATCTTTGGTGGAGATAAAGAAACCTTAGTAGAGGCTGCACAATATGTTGATAAAAATACGAATGCCGATATTATTGATATCAACATGGGATGCCCAGTAAATAAAATTATTAAATGTGAAGCTGGAGCGAAGTGGCTTCTTGATCCAAATAAAATTTACGAAATGGTTTCTGCTGTAGTAGATGCTGTTGATAAACCGGTTAGTGTAAAAATGCGTATCGGTTGGGATGATGAGCACATCTTTGCTGTTGAAAATGCCAAAGCTGCAGAAAGTGCTGGAGCATCTGCAATTGCTATGCATGGACGTACTCGTGTACAAATGTACGAAGGGAAAGCAAATTGGGAAATACTTAAAGAAGTTAAGAAACATATTAGCATTCCTTTCATTGGTAATGGTGATGTCGAAACTCCTCAAGATGCTAAGCGTATGTTAGAGGAGACAGGCGTAGATGCGGTAATGATTGGACGAGCTGCATTAGGAAACCCTTGGATGATTTATCGTACGGTAAAATACCTTGAAACTGGTGAGTTGAAGCCTGAACCTTCAGTAGCTGAAAAAATGGATGTATGTTTACTTCACTTTGAACGATTAATGCAACTTAAAGGGGAAAGTGTAGCTGTTCGTGAAATGCGTAAACACGCTTCATGGTACTTAAAAGGAATCCGTGGTAACGGGAAAATTCGTAATGCCATTAATCAAATGGAAACAGCCGCTGAATTGCGAGCTGTATTAGGTAGTGTGGTTTCTGAATTAGCAGAGAGCGAAGAGTTAAAAGAAGAAGCTATATAATACAAAGAGCATCCTTGTATCAAGTTGTTGATCCAAGGATGCTCTTTTTGTTCTTATCTTGCTAAATCTTCTTTTGTTGGCCCCATGACACCCGGTACATGTAGGCCTGCTTGACGAAGTAAAACTTGCATTTGAGCGCGATGATGTGTTTGGTGGTCAACCATTAAACGGAGTATTGAGCCAATAGGAGTGAGTTGTCCATGACTATTCACCTCAGTTAGAAGCTTCTCGTCTGATAGATGTTCTTGTGCTACTTTACTAACATTTTCTCTTACAGCTTCATATGTCTCAATAATTTCGCTGATTGTTGCTGGCGTACTTTTAGGATTTAATTCTACATCAAGGGAAAGCCCCGCTTGTCCCATAAAATAAGCTGGTGCAGTAGTTAAATGCCAGCTAAGTGATTCTAATGAACTGTGACCTTCTACAATAGCTACATGTTTTTTCTCATCTGTTATAGATTTAAAAATAGCTAATGTCCCCTTAGAGTTTTTATCCCATTCTTGAATGAAGTCATTTAAATTTCGGTACATATCCATCTCTCCTCTCTATTTAATGTGGAAATTTTAGCATACTTTTACTTCGAGAAAGGAATAAATAACCTTGGGAATAAAATTGAAATGCTTTTTATCCATCGCACGTAAGAAAAGGTGAATAAATTTCAGAAAAGTGAAACTTTTTAGATTACAAACAAATTAATTCGAAAGAGGTGAATAGAGTGAGGAAATTGTGTACAATAGGTACATTATGGATTAAATGAACGCTATTGGTGGAATACAAATCTTTACGGTTTAGGTAACTGATTTGTAGCGGGATTTAAACTACTTCTAGATTAGATAGAAGTTAATAAATGATTATTTGGATTAGTAGTAGGTCAAGATTCTCATAAGTAAGCTAAGCGCTGCTAGGTCGGAGAAAGTATTCCGCGACTGACTGTTAGATAAGGCTGGTCTCTACTAAAATGCATAAACATAAGGAGTGATACACGTGTCAAACATTGAAGAATTAAACGACCAACTTTTGGTGAGACGCCAAAAGATGACAAATATTCGTGAGAACGGTATAGACCCATTTGGTAGCCGTTTCGAACGTACACACTTATCAAACAAAGTGGTTGAACAGTTTGAACAATTCTCGAAAGAAGAATTAGAAGAAAACTTACGTGAAGTTGTGATTGCTGGACGTATTATGACTAAGCGCGGTAAAGGAAAAGCAGGCTTTGCTCATATTCAAGATTTAGCGGGACAAATTCAGATTTATGTTCGTAAAGATCATGTTGGTGAAGAACAATATGAATTATTTAAACAAGCAGACTTAGGTGATATCGTAGGGATCCGCGGAAATGTATTCCGTACGCAAGTAGGCGAACTATCTGTAAAAGCAGAAGAGTTTACTTTCCTTTCAAAATCTTTACGTCCTATGCCTGAAAAGTTCCATGGTTTACAAGACGTTGAACAACGCTATCGTCAACGTTATTTAGATTTGATGACAAACGGGGAAAGTAAAGAAACATTTATTACTCGTTCAAAAATTATCCGTGCAATCCGTACGTATTTAGATGGACAAGGCTTCCTGGAAGTAGAAACACCATTATTACACACAATTGCTGGTGGTGCAGCTGCTCGTCCATTTATTACACATCACAATGCCTTAGACATGGACTTATATCTTCGCATTGCGATTGAATTGCATTTAAAACGTCTAATTGTTGGTGGACTTGAAAAGGTTTATGAAATCGGCCGTGTATTCCGTAACGAAGGTGTCTCAACACGTCATAACCCTGAGTTTACGTTATTAGAATTATATGAAGCTTACGCAGATTATAAAGATGTTATGGCACTTACAGAAAATCTAATTTCTCATGTGGCAAAAGAAGTTTTAGGCACAACTGATGTTCAATATGGGGAAGATATCATCAACCTTGCTCCAGGTTGGAAACGACTACACATGGTAGATGCAGTTAAGGAAGCAACAGGTGTTGACTTCTGGAAGCCAATGACAAAAGAAGAAGCGCAATCTCTTGCAAAAGAACATGGTGTAGAAATTAAAGAAGTACATGAAGTTGGACATATTATTAATGAATTCTTCGAACAAAAAGTAGAAGAAACTTTAGTTCAACCTACATTCATCTACGGACATCCAGTGGAAATTTCTCCTTTAGCGAAGAAAAACCCTGAAGATGAACGCTTCACAGATCGTTTCGAGCTATTTATCGTACGCCGTGAACATGCAAATGCATTTACAGAATTAAACGATCCAATCGATCAAAGAGAACGTTTTGAGGCTCAAATTGCTGAAAAAGAAGCAGGTAATGATGAAGCACATGAAATGGATAATGACTTCATTGAAGCATTAGAATACGGTATGCCTCCAACTGGTGGTTTAGGTATCGGTATTGACCGCCTAATTATGCTTTTAACAAATGCACAATCTATCCGTGACGTTTTACTTTTCCCAACTATGCGTCATCGTGACTAACTAAAAAGAAAATAAAAGTGAGGGTCGAGTACTTAGAAATAGTACTTCGACTCTTTTTATTTGATATTCCCTTGCTTTAAAACGAAGTAATAGAAACAGAGTATTGTTTACAAATGAAAGTGAAGTTGAATAGTTATGTAAGAAATAACAGATGTAAGTTGTAGTGTCAGTTACAATAGAAGGAGAAAATTTTATTTGAGGTATATTAGTTAATATTAATCGTTAATAATAGCTATACTTTACATGTAATCTTCTTATAGAATATATCAAGTTAGCTTTTTAGAAAAAATACTTGCATATGGCTTCAAAAGATGTTAAATTATTTAAGTCGCTAAAATGCGACGAGTTATTTTTAACTACTCTCAATTAACTGATTGACAGTTGATTGCAAAAGTGATATACTTTAAAAGTTGTTGTTTCAACAACTAAAATACCTCTTTAATAAAGTGTTGACAACCATGTTGTTAACAAGTATAATATAAGAGTTGTCACTTAAATAGTGAAAATGAAATGAACCTTGAAAACTGAACAACAAAACGTTAATGAATACAGTTTCTTCTATTAACTTAGAGAAACAAAATTACGGACATCAAAATTGATGCCAGCAAAAATTTGAGCTAATCAAATTTTC
>Ga0180217_1000772_pt1 | contig 43106 bp, 46 predicted proteins | sample eDN3rd37CBELigOP_FD_128521 | JGI IMG/M metagenome (GOLD analysis project Ga0180217, IMG submission 128521) | Enriched Organic Plus compost microbial communities from Emeryville, California, USA - eDNA 3rd pass 37_C BE-Lig OP (version 2) (version 2) ...
CCGCGAGGGGCACCAGTCACATGATGCCCGCGAGGGGCACCAGTCACATGATGCCCGCGAGGGGCACCAGTCACATGATGCCCGCGAGGGGCACGGTGGCGTGCACGCCGTCGACGTCGCACGAGCCCACGGTGTCGAGACCATGTTCACCCTGTCCGGTGCACACGTCTTTCCGGCGTACGACGCGGCCGTCCACGCCGAACCGGCCATGCCGATCATCGACGTGCGTCACGAACCGTCGGCGGTGTTTGCGGCGGAGGCGACCGGCAAGCTCACCCGCCGCCCGGGCCTGGCGGTGCTGACGGCGGGGCCCGGCGTCACGAACGGGGTGTCCCCCGTCGCCCAGGCGAGCTTCTCGGGCTCGCCGCTGGTCGTGATCGGTGGGCGGGCTCCCGCGAACCGCTGGGGCACCGGCAGCCTGCAGGAGCTGGACCATCCCCCGATCTTCGAGTCGATCACCAAGCTCGCGACGACCGCCCACACCGTCGACGACATCGCTCCGACGCTGGACCGGGCCTTCACGTCGGCCGGGTCGTCGCACCGCGGGCCGACATTCGTCGACATCCCGATGGACCAGTTCTTCTCCCCTGCGACGGTCACGAATCCGTCATACGCAGCACCCGTGGCACCCATCGAGCCCGACACCGACGCACTGGCCGCGATCGCGCGACTGCTCGCCGACGCCCGGCGCCCGGTCCTGGTCCTGGGCACCGACGTGTGGACCGACCGCGCCGAGGAAGCCGCGCTCGCGTTCGTCACCGAGACACAGGTGCCGGTCATCGCGAACGGCATGGGGCGCGGCATCGTCCCCGGCGGCCACCCGCAGCTGGTCACCAAGGCGAGGTCGAAGGCGTTCGGTGAGTGCGACCTGGCCATCGTCGTCGGTACCCCGTTGGACTTCCGACTGGCCTACGGCGTCTTCGGACCCAAGGACGGCAGCGCTCCGGCCAAGACCGTGCACCTGGCCGACTCACCCGACCAGGTGTCGTCCCACGCGACGCTGGCCGGCTCGGCGTCCGGTGACCTGACGCTCGTGTTCTCCGGGCTGCTGCAGGCCCTGCAGTCGGCATCGGGCGCCAAGCCCGACTGGAGCGCGTGGCTCGGCGACCTCCAGGTCGAGGTCGCCGCCGCCACCGAACGGGACAACGCCCTGCTGACGGCCGAGGCCGACCCGATTCATCCGGCCCGCATCTACGGCGAGCTGCTCCCCCGGCTCGACGACTCGGCGGTCGTGATCGGCGACGGCGGCGACTTCGTGTCGTTCGCCGGCAAGTTCGTCGAGCCCAAGCGTCCCGGCGGCTGGCTCGACCCGGGGCCGTACGGCTGTCTCGGCGCCGGTCTCGGGGCTGCGATGGCCGCCCGGATCGCCCGGCCCTCCGACCAGGTCGTCGTGCTGTTCGGCGACGGCGCGGCGGGCATGTCGTTGATGGACGTCGACACCCTGGTGCGTCACGACCTGCCCGTCGTGATGGTCGTCGGCAACAACTCTGCGTGGGGGCTGGAGAAGGGCCCGATGCAGTTCCTGTACGGCTACGACGTCGCCGCCGATCTCGCACCCAACACGCGCTACGACCAGGTCGTCACGGCACTGGGCGGCGGCGGCGAGCTCGTTACCGACCCGGCCCAGATCGGCCCTGCTCTGGATCGCGCCTTCGCTTCCGGCGTGCCGTACCTGGTCAACGTCGCGACCGACGTCAATGCGGCCTATCCCCGCAACACGACGGGGATCTGACGCCGAACCGAGCTGACTGCGCAGAAGGGTGATCAGTGCGTGTACTCGCGGCCCAGGAGGTGATCCAGGCGGTGCCTGGTGCGGGCCACGAGACGTGCCGTGGCCGTCGCGGGCACCTCGCCCTTCTTGCCGACCCTCCAGTAGCCGCCGATGTCGCTGTTGCCCTTGCCGAAGCCGTGGGCCCGCGCCCAGGTGCGGACGGGCTTGATGCAGCCGGCTTCGCCCTGGGCGAAGACATAGACGTGCTCGTCGGTCGGCAGCTGGATCGACCGGGCGAAGTCACCCAGCAGCGTCGTCGAACCAGCTGGTGCTCCCTCGCGTGACAACCACGTCAGCGTGACGCCGTCCGGGACGGGAAGGTCCTGGCGCTCCTCGTCGTCGTGGATCTCCACGGCGACGACACCGCGGGTGCCTTCAGGCCACTCCTCCAGCCAGCGACCGATCGCCGGCAACGCCGTCTCGTCACCCAGGATGACCAGGAAGGTGAACGCGGGCGGGATCATCAGATCGGGCCGGGGACCCGCGACCCACAGTGTCGAACCGATTTCACACGTCTGTGCCCATTCCGACGCCCGCCCGCCCGGGTGGACGACGAAGTCGATGTCGATCTGCTGCGCCTCGGCGTCGTACCGACGGATCGTGTAGTCCCGCGTCGGTGGGAACGGGCGCGGCCAGTCCAGGTGGTCGCCGTCCTGGGTCGGGTATCGCGTGATGCCGGTGTCCGGATCGGGAAACACCAGCTTGACGTGCTCGTAGGCCACATGGCTCTCGAATCCGTCGAGATTGGGGCCACCGAGGGTCACCCGCACCATGCGCGGGGTCACGCTGGTGCGTCGCAGCACCTGGAGCTCTCGGATCTTGATGTCGAACTCGGGGTAGTACGCCTGCGGGATCGCCTCGGTGGCCGCCATCGATCAGCCCTGCTTCCGCAGCTCGTCCAGTGCAGCGCGGATGTCGGCGATCTGCTGATGGGCAGCGTCGAACGTGTAGAACGTTCCGGCCGTCAGCGGGAACAGGCGACCATTCTGGACCGCCGGCAGACGCTTGAAGGACGCCAGCTCCAGGATCTCGCCGACACCCGTGGCGGGCTCGTGGTCGATGTCCACGTCGTAGAACAGCACGTCCTGGTCGGCCAGGCTCGCCACGTTCTCGGTGGTCAGCTCCTCGACGTAGCGCGCCGGGTTGTCGGTGTACGTCGGGTTGTAGGTGAAGCCTGCGAGCTCCAGTCGCTGGAAGGTCAGCGACTTCGAGGTGTCGATGTAGATCTTGCTGCCGTCGTACTCGGCACCGACCGACGTGACCTCGCCGAGCCCGTCGAGGACGTCGGCGTACTCGGTGGCCACCTGCTTCAGCTCCTCGGTGAGCTCGGCGTTGCGCTTGTCGAAGTCGGTGGTCAGCCCGAGCACGTCGGCGACCTTCGGGTAGTTGGCCCACACGTCGGTCGGTTCGGCGATCTCGAAGATGACCGTCGCGGCGACCTCCTGCAGCGGCTCGTAGTCGATGGACAGTCCGCCGTGATCCATGCCGACGATCAGATCGGGTTCGAGCGCGATGACCTTCTCGATGTCGACACCTTCGTAGGTTCCGACGACCGGGATGTCGCCGACCTCGGCCATCGTGTCCTCGCCCAGCTCTTCGGCGCTGATCTCGCCGTCGAGCTGACCCACGGGCGTGACACCCAGGTCGACGACCTCCGCACCGGTCCGCCACAGGACGACGACTCGCTCGGGATTGACCGGCACGTTGTCGACGTCACCCAGATAGGTGTCGGTGATCGTGCGGGTCTGGTCCGACTCGGGCGCGTCGGGCTCGTCGGTGCTGCCGCACGCGGCGGTGCCCAACGAGACGGCGGCCACGACGGCGACGAGACGGGCAAGGCGGGACGTGCGCATGGAACCTCCGGTGGGTACGTGGTGACGAGGCGCGGAACCGCTGATCGGTCCGACGAATGGTTAGGTTAGCCTGGCCTAGTGGTAGAGGTGACACCCACCCCCCGACGCGCCGGCCGCCGTCCAACCCCGTCCACGGCGGTTCTGACCTGCGGTTTGCTCGTCACCCTGACGTTGGCGGTACTGACCAGCCTGTCGTTCGGGAGCCGCTCCATCCCGTTGTCCGAGGTCTTCTGGGCCGTCTTCACCCAGGTGGACTCCGACAACGCGACGGTCATCACCAGCCAGCGGGTGCCACGCACGCTGATCGGCATCCTGGCCGGGATCGCGCTCGGCGTCGCCGGCGCGCTGATGCAGGGCCACACCCGCAATCCACTCGCCGACCCGGGTCTGTTCGGCGTCAACGCCGGTGCCGGCTTCGCCGTCGCCCTTGTCGCCTTCAGCACCGGAATCAGCGATCCGACGATCCAGGTCGCTGCAGCGATGGCCGGCGCGGCCGGCGTCACCGTGCTGGTCTTCGTCGCCGGTCTCGGCTCGATGCGCGGTGGCGCGCTCGTGATGGTGGCGATCCTGGGCACGACCGCCTCGGCCTTGTTCGTCTCGCTGACCACCGCCCTGACGCTGCTGGACTCCGACGCGCTCGATGCGTCGCGGTTCTGGGAGGCGGGCTCGATCAACAATCGCGACACCGGTCTGCTGTGGGTCATCGTGCCGATGATCGTCATCGGGCTCGTGCTGTCGGTCACGAACGGTTTCGCTCTCGACGCGCTGAGCCTCGGTGACGACGTCGCGCAGGCGCTCGGCCACGACGTGCGCCGCACCCGCATCATCGGCATCGCCGCCATCACCTTGCTGGCCGGTCCAGTGACCGCGCTGTGCGGTCCGATCGGTTTCCTCGGCCTCGTGGCCCCGCATGCCGCACGACTCCTGACCGGCCACGACTATCGTCGACTCGTCCCGTTCGCCGGCATCATCGGCGCGGTCCTGATCCTGGTCTCCGACACGATCGGACGCCTCGTGGCGTTCCACGGCGAGCTCGAGGCCGGCATCGTCATGTCGATCATCGGTGCGCCGATCCTGATCGGCCTGACGCGTCGGAAGCGGATGGTGTCGCTGTGAGCCGCACCGCCGGGGTCTCGATCGGGCCGATCGGATTCGTCGTCCGCCGACGATTCGCCGTCACGACCGCAGCGACCCTGGTCGTCCTCGTCGCCATCGTGGCGACCGCGTTGGTGACCGGCACCCTGGACTACCCCATGAGCCGCATCGTCGCCACCCTGCGCGGCGAGGGCTCGCGCATCGAGAACTTGGTGATCATCGACCGCCGACTCGTCCGAACATCGGTCGCCGTCGCCATCGGTTTCCTCCTCGGCATGTCGGGGGCGTTGACGCAGAGCATCACGCGCAACCCGATCGCGAGCCCCGACATCCTCGGCATCACGACCGGAGCCGGCGCAGTGGCCGTGTTCTTCGTGACCAATCCCGACAGCGGGATCGGGCCCTCCGATGCCTCCGCGACCACGATCCTGACGCCGGCGGCCCTGGTCGGCGGGCTGGCGACGACGGCGCTCGTGCTCGCCCTGGCGTGGCGCGGCGGATTCGACGGCCTGCGTCTGGTCCTGGTGGGGCTGGGCATCAACGCGGTCGCCGCAGCCGCGATCGTGTGGATGATGACCCGTGCGGACACCACCGACGCCGGGGTCGCGGCGCGCTGGCTGACCGGATCGGTCGACGGAGCCAAGGCCGGCGACCTGCTGCTGGTCGGACCCGTGCTCGTCGTCGGGGCGCTGGCCTGCCTGGCCCTCGCGCGCGCCATCGCGACGCTCCGTCTCGGGCGGGACGTCGCCACCTCCCTCGGCACACCGGCCGGTCAGGTCGAGCTGTGGGCGCTGGTGCTGGCCGTCGCCCTCGCCTCCATCGCGACAGCCATCACCGGCCCCGTCGCCTTCGTCGCGTTCGTGGCGCCGCAAGCGGCGCTCCGCCTGTTCCGCACGGCCGGTCCGACGCCGTTCGCCGCCGGACTGATCGGTGCGGTGATGCTGGCCGGCTCGGACCTGGTCGCCCAGCACCTGCTGTTCCCCCTGCCGGCCGGTGTCGTCACCTCGGTGATCGGTGCACCGTGCCTGCTGCTGTTGATCGTCACCCGACTGCGGAGTACCAGTGTCTGAGACCATCCATGCGATTTCCACGGCCATCTGTGCACGCGGCATCGTGGCCGGCTATCACGGTCGGCCCGTCCTCGACGGCATCGACGTCGAGGTACCGACGGGCATGATCACCACGATCATCGGCCCCAACGGCTGCGGCAAGTCGACGCTGATCAAGACGCTGGGACGCCTGCTCAAGCCGTCCGCCGGCCAGATCCACCTCGGTGACGAGGAGCTCACGAGCCTGCGCGCCAAGCAGATCGCGCAGCGCCTGGCGATCCTGCCGCAGAACCCCACGGCGCCCGAGGGTCTGGTCATTCGGGACCTGGTCGCTCGTGGTCGCCAACCGCACCAACCGTGGTACCGCCAGTGGTCGGCCGAGGACGACCGCATCGTCGAGGACGTCATGCGATCGACCGGGATCGGCGACCTGGCCGATCGACCTCTCGAGGAACTGTCGGGCGGTCAGCGCCAGCGCGCCTGGATCGCGATGAGCCTGGCCCAGCAGACCGATCTGCTGTTGCTCGACGAGCCCACGACGCACCTGGACCTGGCCCATGCCGTCGAGGTCCTCGATCTGGTCGTCCAGCTGCGCAACGACACCCACCGCACCGTGCTGATGGTGCTGCACGACCTGAGTCTGGCGGCTCGCTACAGCGATCATCTGATCGTGATGAAAGATGGAGCCGTGTTCGCTCAAGGAACTCCCGTCGACGTGCTCCATCCGGAACTGCTCGAGGACGTCTTCGGCCTCTCGGCGCATGTGTTCGCCGACCCCGTCGACGGACTGCCGACGGTCGTGCCGACCAGTCATGCCTGACCAGCTCGTCATACGGACGACTCCGGCCACCGGACTGGCGCTGATCCGCCGGACGGTGCGCCGCAACGGTCGTCGGCTGGCCTGCGGCTATCCGTTGATCATCCTGTGGCAGCTGTGCGAGACGCTCGTCCCGGTCGCGATCGGGTTCGTGGTCGACCACGCGATCGCGACGGGGCGCACCTCCGAGCTGCTCGAAGCCCTGGTCGTCCTGGCTGCGCTGTTCATCGTGCTGGCGTGCGGCTATCGATTCGGAAGCCGGTTCGTGCTGCGCAGCATCGAGATCGAGTCGCACCTCTTGCGACTGGAGGTCGCCGGACACGCCCTGCACCCGCGCGGCGCCAGGACCGACCTGCTGCCCGGTGAGATCCAGTCGCTCGCGACCTCCGACGCCGATCTGGTGCCGACGGTCCTGCGACAGCTGGGGTTCACGATCGCCTCGTTGACGAGCATCATCGTCGTCGCGGCCTACCTGCTGCAGGTGGACCTGACGGTCGGACTGCTCGTCCTGCTCGGCGTGCCGACCGTGCTGGCGCTGATCCAGGTGATCTCGCCCATCGTGGCCCGGCGGACGGCACTCCAGCAGGAAACCACGGCAGCCGCGACGGGATTGGCAGCCGATCTGATCTCGGGGCTGCGTCCGCTCAAGGGCATCGGCGGCGAGGACGTCGCCCAGGCCCGGTACCGGCGGGCCAGCCGTGCCGCCGCAGGCGCCACGATCGATCTGGCCGGATCATGGGGCCAGCTCAGCGGCCTGACGACCGGATTGAGCATGGGCCTGCTCGCCGCCGTCAGCTGGGTGGCCGGCGTCGCGGCGCTCGACGGGAAGATCACGCTCGGCGAGCTGATCGCGATCGTCGGGCTGACCCAGTTCCTGGCCGAGCCGATCCGCGCGCTCGGCGACTTCAGCGCCCAGTTCGCCGGCGCTCGTGCGGCCGCGAACCGCTTGGTGGCGTTCTTGTCGACACCACACCTCATCGCCTCGGGTCATGGCGACCCCGGAGTCACGACGTCGTTGTCGTTCGACGCCGCCACGCTCGGGTCGTTGTCCGGGCTCGACCTGCACACGCGCGACGGTGAGGTGCTGGCGCTCGTCATCGATGACCCCGCGGACGCCGACCGGCTGCTGAGCGCGTTGGCCGCCGAACGGTCACCCGAAGCGGGCACGATCACCCTCGGTGGCGTCGAGCTGGTCGAGCTGAGCCTGGCAGCACGGCGTGCATCGCTGACGGTCGCGCCGCACCACACCTCGATGCCGGAGGGGACGCTGCGGTCGATTGTCGACCCCGCCGGTTCCCTGCCCAAGGAGCAGCTCGACGCCGTGCTGCGCGCCTCGGCCGCCGACGAGGTCGTCGGATTGCACCCCGACCGCCTGGACCGACGTGTGCGTACCGACGGGACGACCCTGTCCGGCGGCCAACGCCAACGCCTCGCGCTCGCACGGGCCCTCGGAGTCGACGCGCCGATCCTGGTCCTCCACGATCCGACCAGTGCCGTCGACGCGGTCACCGAGCAGGTGATCGCCGACGGACTGACCGCGCTTCGTCGGCGGCCGGGACGCACCACGGTGATCATCACCAGCAGTCCGGCACTGCTGCAGGCCGCCGATCGCGTCGTGGTCGTGGCTGCAGGACACGTCGTGCTCGAAGGTCGTCACGAGGAGCTGCTGTCCGACGACCGCTACTCGCAGGCGGTGCTGCGATGAATCAGCGACGACTCCTGCCGGTGGCCGACGCCCGCACGACCGTGCGGGTGGCGCGACGACTGCTGCGTGCACAACGCCGATGGGCGGCCGCCACGGTTGCGGCGTTCGTGCTCGCGGGCCTCGCCGGTCTGGTCCCGATCGTGATGATCGGTCGCATCGTCGACACCGTCGACGCCGGCGGCGATCACCGCACACTGGCCGAGGCCGTGGTCGTCATCGTGGTCTTCGCCCTGCTCGCTGCGGTGGCGACGGCCGTGTCGACCGCGGCACTGGCCCGTGCCGTGGCACCGGCGCTGGCGTCGCTGCGTGAGAGCGTCCTGGATCGAGCACTCCACCTGAAGTCCGCCCGCATCGAGGAGGCCGGCGTCGGCGACGTCGTGTCGCGCGTCGGCGACGACGTCCGCCAGGTGACCGAGTCGCTGGACGAGGCGGTGCCGGCGACGTTGTCCTCGATCATCACCTTGATCTTCACGATCGGTGGACTGTTCACCCTGGACTGGCGTCTGGGGCTGGCCGGGCTGGTGGCCGCGCCGGCCTACACGTACGCCGTCCGCTGGTACCTGCCCCGCTCGGCGCCGCTGTACCGTCAGGAACGCATCGCCCAGGGCGAACGGGCCGAAGCCCTCGTGACCGGGGTGCGAGGCGCCGCGACCCTGCGAGCCTTCGCCCGAGAACACGATGCGCTGCAGCGCATTGAGACCACCTCCGGACGAGCGGTCGACGTCGCACTCGACGCGTTCTACATGTACACCCGGTTCGGCTTCCGGATGAACATGTCCGAGCTGGTGGGCATGGCGTCAATCCTGACGGCCGGTTTCCTCACGGTGCGCGCGGGTGTGGCGACGATCGGCGAGGCGACGGCTGCGGCGTTGTTCTTCCATCGATTGTTCAACCCGATCGGTGCCCTGCTGTTCTTGTTCGACACAGTGCAGTCGGCCGGCGCCGCCCTGACCCGCATCGTCGGCGTCGCGGAGCTTCCGGCGCCGCAGCCCGGTTCGATCGACCCCGGTGAGCGACCAGTCCTGCAGCTGAGCAACGTCCGTCATGAGTACGAACCGGGACGCACCGTGCTCGAACCGGTGTCACTGACACTCGATCCCGGGCGTCAGGTCGCGGTCGTCGGCGCCACCGGAGCCGGCAAGACGACGCTCGGCGCGATCGCGTCGGCCGTGCTGCGCCCGACGGCTGGGATGGTCACGCTCGGTGGACAGGATCTGCACGGCGTCGACGAGTCGGAGGTTCGTCGCTTCGTCAGCGTGGTCTCACAAGAGGTCCACGTGTTCGCCGGGAGCGTGCGAGACAACCTGCTGCTGGCCGACCCGGAGGCGTCGGACCCCGCACTGGTGGAGGCACTCGAGGTCGCACTCGCGGCCGCCTGGGTCAGGTCGCTGCCTCGAGGGCTCGACACTCCGGTCGGGTCCAACGGTCACCCGCTGACGGCGCCCCAGGCCCAGCAGCTGGCGCTCGCGCGTGTCGTGCTGCGCGATCCTGCCGTCGTGGTGCTCGACGAGGCCACGGCCGAGGCCGGATCCTCCGGCGCCAGGGACCTGGAGCGCGCCGCTCGCCGCGTGCTGGCCGGCCGGTCGGCCATCGTGATCGCCCACCGCCTCACCCAGGCCCAGCACGCCGACGTGGTGGTCGTGATGCACGACGGCCGCATCATCGAACGCGGCACCCACGCCGACCTCATCGCGGCCGACGGCCGCTACGCCCACCTCTGGCGGGCCTGGTCCGCCCGCTGATCGCGTTGGCGGTTTCCCAACTTAAGTTGGGAATCCACCACCTTGTGGGGCGTGCAAACCCCCCAAGGTGACAGGTTGCCGAAGGCCACGCTGAATGACGCGACCCCCGCCGAATCGGACGGGGGTCGTATCTCACGCGTTGGGGCGCTTGCCGTGGTTCGCGCCCTTCTTGCGGCGCGCGCGGCGCTTGCGGCCGGTCTTGCCCATGACGGGTCCTCCTCTGTCGCTGGTGCAGCGTCTCAGTCTCCCACACGCGGCAGTCGCGCCAGAAATCGCTCCCGATCCACGACAGCACGCTCCACCCGCCCACGGCACAGCTCGGTTCCGGCGGCGTCAGTGGCGGCAACAGCAAAGCTCGCCCGTCGGTCGGTGTGCTCGAGAACGTGAGCTGTCACGGTCACCGTCATCCCGACGGGACTTGCGGCCAGGTGCTCGATCTCGACCCGAACACCCACACTCGTCCGATCCACCGGCAGGTCGAGCGCCGCACACGTCGCCTCCTCGCACCACGCGAGGAGCACCGGCGTTCCCAGGACGTCCAGATCGCCACTTCCCACGAAACGCGCGGTGTGCTGCGACTCGACGACATGGGTCACCGATGCTGTCTCGACCATGCCAGCACAGTAACGAATCAGTGACCTCGAGCAAGAACATGTGACTCGCGACCAGGAATACGTGACTCCTCAGCGGGAATACGTGACTCGCGAGCGGGAATGAGTGACTCGCGAGCGGGGGTTACGGCTGGGTGCGGGACTCGGTGATCTGGACCGAGACGGTCCTGATCGAGTAGAGCACCTTCTGGCGCAGGGGTTCGGGGGCACGCTCGGCGCAGGAGCGGGAGACCAGCTCCTTGACGATCCGTTCCAGGTCGTACTCGGTCAGACAGTCGTTGCAGCTGTCGATGTGCGCCTGGATCTCGTCACAGCTGGCGTTGTCGATCTCCTGGTCCAGGAACAGGTAGAGATTCTCCAGCGCTTTCTGGCAGTCGGGTCCTTCGCAGCTCATGCCTGGTCACCTCCTGTGGTGACGGCCATGCCGCGCTCACGGGCGTAGTCGGACAACAGATCGCGCAGCATGCGTCGACCGCGGTGCAGTCGCGACATCACGGTGCCGATCGGGGTGTCCATGATCTCGGCGATCTCCTTGTACGGGAAACCTTCCACATCGGCGAGGTAGACGGCGTAACGGAAGTCCTCGGGCAGCGCCTGCAGTGCGTCCTTGACGTCGGAGTCGGGCAGCCGTTCCAGCGCCTCCATCTCGGCCGACTTCAGGCCGCTCGACGAGTGCGCTGCAGCCGCCGCGATCTGCCAGTCCTCGATCTCGTCGGTGACCTGCTGCGGTTGCCGCTGCTTCTTGCGGTAGGAGTTGATGTAGGTGTTGGTCAAGATGCGGTACAGCCAGGCCTTGAGGTTGGTCCCCGGCTTGAACTGATGAAATGCCGCGAACGCCTTCGCGTATGTCTCCTGCACGAGGTCCTCGGCGTCGTGCGGGCTGCGTGTCATCCGCAAGGCGGCCGAGTACAGCTGGTCGAGGAACGGCAACGCATCCGCCTCGAATCGGGCGGAGCGCTGCTCAGGGGTCTCGTCGTCGGTCATCACCATGGAGCCTACTCCGGGACGCTCGCGACAGGCAGTTGCAGACATCTGGCCTCCTCAGGGCAGGTCAACACTGCAGCACCGCCGACTATTCCGAGGCGAGCGGAGCCACCAGCTCGGGCCCGTTGTTGCGCACGTTGTTGACGGCGGTCGAGACCGGGTAGGCGTCGAGCAGTCCCGGTGCGGCCGGAGTCAGCAGTCCGAGCAGCTCCTCGACGGCTCGTGGCGCCGGGGCCAGCCACTGGTCCCAACGCTCGGGCTGGACCATCAGGGGCATGCGTTCGTGGATGTGGCCGAGCGCGTCCTCGGCGGTCGTGGTGATGACCGTGAACGTCACCAGCCACTCGTCGGTGGCCGGGTCCTTCCAGAACTCGTGCAGCCCGGCCATCGCCATGACCGATCCGTCCTTGGGCCGGATGAAGAACGGTTGCTTGCGTGGTTTGCCGCGCTCATCGAGCTCGCCTGCGTACCACTCGTAGTAGCCGTCGGCCGGCACCAGCGTGCGGCGTGAGGCGAACGCTCGACGAAATGCCGGCTTCTCGGCGACGGTCTCGGCGCGGGCGTTGATCAGCCGGTTGCCGATCGACCGGTCCTTGGCCCATGAAGGGACCAGACCCCACCGAGCGGTGGTCAGCTCACGACCTCCGTCACGGCCGATGACGATCGGGGCGGTCTTGGTGGGCGCGAGATTGAAGTCGGGCTCGAGCTCGGCGTCGACCGACACCAGATCGGCCTCGAACGCCTGCATCAGGTCCGCTGAGGTGCGAGACGTCGCGTACCTGCCACACATGCGATCAGCGTGTCACACAGGTCAGACAGTCAGGACGGCCAGCAGGTGCCGGACGTCGTCCTCGTCGTCGGGCAGCTCCTCGACCCAGGTGCGGATCGGCCGCGCGGACTCGTCGAGGTCGCGTCGCAGCACGATGCTCAACAGATGGAGCGTCAGCTCGTCGACGGTCGCGCGGCGTGCCAGGACGGCGAACCGACGCTGTGTGAGCCCGGTCACCGTCTCGTCGCCGGCGAAGACCGAGCGCAGCGCCTCGGCGACGTCGATCGACCGCAACGACGCCTCCAGCGCGTTGCCTCGCGGGGGTAGCGACAGCTCGACGACCACCAGCACGTGGCAGTGAGCGGCGCGTTCTCCCGCGCGCGCCGCGCCTCGGTACACCTCCGCCAACCGTGACCGCAGGTACTCCGGGCTCGCCAGCGAGGTCAGCGGATCCTCGCACGACAGGTCGGCAGCACGCAGGTCGATGTGCTCGGCCCACGCCACCGCCACGGCCCGGACGACCGGATAGTCCAGCTCGGACCCGATGCGCGCGTGGGCCCACTCCACCCGGTCCAGGACCTCGTGGAGTGGGGCCCCCATCCGTGCTGCACTCGCTCCCACCTCGTGTGCAACACCCAGCGCATCAGGACCGCCGGTCTGCACCGCCGTGTCGAGGAGGGCGTAGAAGTCGACGTCTGTCGAGCTCATGTGCGCCTCCCTTCGTTGCGGTGTCGATATTGAGACGGGTGGACCCGTAACTCGTGACGCGATTTTCCGATAAACATGTGAAGGGCCGTCGTGGAGGGACGACGCGCCGCCGATTCAGGGAGTGGGCAGGACATGGCCGGCACAGTCACCGAGACCGTCGGTGTCGAGACGCGCCCTGACGCCGAGCTCATCGCAGCGGTCAGGTCCGGAGACAACGCCGCGTACGGCATCTTGTTCGACCGCCACCGCGCCGCGGCCGAACGCCTCGCACGCCAGCTGGTGCGCGGTCCGGACGCCGACGACCTGGTCGCCGAGTCGTTCACCCGCGTGCTGGTGATCCTGCAGAACGGCAAGGGGCCCGACGAGTCGTTCCGCGCCTATCTGCTGACCGCGATGCGTCGGTTCCACATCGATCGGATCCGGTCGGGCTCACGCGTGCGTTCCACCGGCGACGAGCAAGAGCTCGACCGTGCGGTCGAGTGGGTCGATCCGGCCGAGATGCGGTTCGAGACGGGGGCGGCGGCTCAAGCGTTCGCCGAGCTGCCCGAGCGCTGGCAGACCGTGCTCTGGCACCTGGACGTCGAGGGGCACAAGCCCGCCGACGTGGCACCCCTGCTCGGGATGAGTCCCAACAGCGTGTCCGCCCTGGCGTACCGGGCCCGGGAAGGACTGCGCCAGGCCTACCTGCAGCAGCATCTGGCGGTCGAGCAGCGCGAGACCTGCCGTCACACCACCGAGCACCTGGGCGCGTACGTGCGCGACGGGTTGTCGGCGCGCGCCAAGGCGAAGGTCGAGTCCCACCTGGACGAGTGCGCCCGTTGCATGGGCCTGTACCTGGAGCTGCGCGAGGTCAACAGCAACCTGGGTGCCTGGCTGGCGCCCGCGCTGCTGGGATCGGCCGCCGCCGGGTACCTGTCGGCGACGACGGCGGCGACCGCCGGCGGCGCTCTGGTGGCAGTCAAAGGGGGGCTCGCGCACGCACTGGCTCCGGTGAAGGCGCTGGGCCCGGCCGGCACCACCGCAGCGGCCGGTGTCGCCACCGTGGCGGTCGTCGCCGCCGTAGCCGTGGCGGCCACCCAGGGTGGCGGTCAACCGGACGTCCCGTCGGCCTCGGGGACCGCAGGGACGACGGCCGAGCCGGCACCGGTGCAGAGCGATCCGACACCCCAGCCGACCCCCACCACGGGCATCAAGGAGGCCGAACCGTCGGACGAGGTGAGCGGACCGGCCGAGCCGGTCGTCGATCCGCTGCCGCAACCGACGGCCGACCGACCCGACCCGGGACCGAGCGACGACAAGCCCACCGACCCGACGCCCCCTCCCCGGAGGCCGACTCCTGCACCACCGGCACCGCAACCGCCGGTCACGCCGCGACCGACCGCGGGCGATGGATTGCTCGACATCGAGCTCTTGGGGCTCCACCTCGGCACGCTGGGCGGCGGACAGCTGGTCTCGATCGGCCTGACGCACTCCGATCGGCCCGCCGTCGTGGTCCTGCGGTACGACGACCCGGCCTCGTTGATCGGCACGGTGTCCCCGGGCTGGACCTGTTACCAGGACGGGCGCGTCATCCGGTGCGTCGGCGAACGCACCCGGGCTCCGCTGTACGTGATGGTCAAGTCCGCGGGCCGACCGCTGGTGACGCTGGGGTCCTGACCGTCGTCGCGCAACAATGGGGAACATGACCCTGCTACGCGTGATTGCTCGTCCGATGCTGGCCTCGATGTTCGTCTCCGGGGGTGCGTCGGCCCTGCAGGACCCGGGCCGACGCGTCGAGCGAGCCGAACCCGTCGCGGAGGCGATCCGCAAGGTCGCGCCGAACGCCCCGATCAGCGCCGCGACCCTGGTCCGCGCGAACGCCGTCGTCCACCTCCTCGGTGGAATCGCGCTCGCGACCGGCCGGGCACCCCGCCTGTCGGCGTTGGCGCTCGCGGCAACCATGCCACCCACCACGGCGATGGGCCATCAGTTCTGGAACGAGACCGATCCGGCGCAGCGCCAGAACCAGAAGGTCCACTTCCTGAAGAACGTCGCGATGACCGGCGGTCTGCTGATGAGCACGCTGGACCCCGATCCGCACAAGAAGTTCATCGGGCGACGGGCCAAGGACCGTGTCGTCGAGGCCGGTGGCGCAGTCGCGTCGCGCTTCTCCCGCTCCTGACGTGGCGACCGTTCTGCTGGTCCGACACGGCCGGACCACCGCCAACGCCACAGGCCTGCTCGCGGGCCGGACTCCGGGCGTCCTGCTGGACGAGCACGGTCGCGCGCAGGCCGCCGAGGCGGCCCGGCGACTGGTCGAGGTACCGCTCGCCGGTGTCGTGACGAGCCCGCTCGAACGGTGCGTCCAGACCGCGGAGGCGTTGGTGGCCGGCCGCTCCGACACACCACCCGTCGTCGTCGACGACCGACTCAACGAGTGCGACTACGGCGCCTGGCAGAACCGGCCGCTCGAGGAGCTGGCCGACGAAGAGCTCTGGAAGGTCGTCCAGTCCGAGCCGTCGACGGTGCAGTTCCCCGGCGGGGAGACGATGGCGGCGATGCAGGCGCGCGCCGTCGCGGCGATCCGCGCTCACGACTCGACCCACGACGCCGAGGCCGTGTGGGTCGCCGTCAGCCACGGCGATGTCATCAAGTCGATCCTGGCCGACGCGCTGGGCATGCATCTGGACTCGTTCCAGCGCATCAGTGTCCACCCCGCGTCCGTCTCGATCGTGCACTACGGCGCGCATCGACCCGACGTCCTGGCGATGAACACGGAGGCCGGTGACCTGCGATGGGTCGCCGACACGTCCGCCGGCCGAGCCACGGTCGGCGGTGGCCCGGGCGCCTCGTCCACGACCACGACCTAGGCTGGAACCATGCCGACCGTTGTTCACCGTTTCGACTGGCCCGACCGGTTCGTCGTGGGCACCGTCGGCGTCCCGGGACATCGCACGTTCTACCTGCAGGCACGCACGGCCGATGACCTGATCTCGGTCAAGGTCGAGAAGGAGCAGTCGCTGGCTCTGGCCGAACGGATCGACGAGGTGCTCGACGAGCTGATGGGGGCCGACGGCAACCCGTTCAGCATCCCTGGCGAGACGGCACCCGAGCTCGACGACATCGACCCGTTGGACGAGCCGATCGAGGCGCAGTTCCACGGCGGCGTGATGAGTCTGGGCTGGGACCCCTCGACCGCTCAGGTCGTGATCGAGGTGTTCCCCGTGATCGAGGTCGACCCCGACCAGCTGCCGTTCGAGACGCTGGAGAACATGGAACCGGAGGAAGTGCTGGTGGTGCGCATCCCCGTCGGCAGCGCCCGCGCGTTCAGCAAGCGCACCCGCGAGGTGGTGGCAGCCGGTCGACCACTCTGCACGCTGTGCGGCCTGCCGATGGACGCCGACCACGTGTGCGAGCTGCCCGACGACTTCCGGTGACGGCGCCCACCGTGGAGCTGACGGGCCGGCTGACGACCGCCTCGAACGCGACGTTCGTCGGCACCCTGGACGGCGTGAGCGTCGTGTACAAGCCGGTGGCCGGCGAGCGGCCGTTGTGGGACTTTCCCGACGGGACGCTGGCCGGACGCGAAGTGGCGGCGTACCTGGTGTCCCGGGCCACGGAGTGGGACCTGGTACCGCGCACGTGGTGGGGCGACGGCCCCCACGGACCGGGGATGGTCCAGCACTGGTGCGACGTCGACACCCAGGACGAGCCCGTGACGTTGGTGCCGGCCGGCGACGTCCCGAGCGGCTGGTGCCACGTCCTGGACGGGTTCGACGCCGCTGACCGCCCCGTGTCGCTAATCCACGAGGACTCCGTGGAGCTGCGCCGCATGGCGGTCTTCGACCTCATCACCAACAACGCCGATCGCAAGGGTGGTCACGTGCTGCCGAAGGCGAACGGCGTTCGCCTCGGGGTCGATCACGGGCTGACGTTCCACGTCGAGCACAAGCTGCGGACGGTGTTGTGGGGCTGGATCGATCGCAAGCTGTCCGAGGACGAGGTCGCCGGGATCGAGCGCGTCGTCGCGGCACTCGACGACGGGCTGACCGGCGAGCTGAGCGGGTTGATCACCACGCACGAGATCGACGCACTGCGTTCACGGTGCGAAGCGTTGCTGCGCCGTCCGGTGTTCCCACCGCCGCGCGGCCCGATGCCCGCCGTGCCCTGGCCGCCGTTCTGACGGCCCGTTCAGCAGGTCAGATCGACTGGACGCCGGCGAGCAGCTGACGCGCCATGACGATGCGCTGGACCTGGTTGGTGCCTTCGTAGATCTGGGTGATCTTGGCGTCGCGCATCATCCGCTCGACCGGGTAGTCACGCGTGAAGCCGTAGCCACCGAGCAGCTGGACGGCGTCGACCGTGACCTGCATGGCCGTGTCGGAGGCGAAGGCCTTGGCCGCAGCACCGAAGAACGTCAGGTCGTCGTCGTCGCGCTCCGAGCGGGCCGCCGCGGCGTACGTCAGCTGGCGGGCCGCCTCGACCTTCATGCCCATGTCGGCCAGCATGAACTGCAGCCCCTGGAACTCCGCGATGGCCTTGCCGAACTGCTGGCGCTCCTGGACGTACTTCAAGGCGTAGTCGAGGGCGCCCTGCGCGACACCGACGGCCTGCGCGGCGATCGTGACGCGGGTGTGGTCGAGCGTCTTCATCGCGATCGAGAATCCTTCGCCGACCTGGCCGATGATCCGGTCCTCGGGGATGCGGACGTTCTCCAGGTACACCTCGCGAGTGGGTGATCCCTTGATCCCGAGCTTCTTCTCGGGCGCTCCGAACGAGACACCTTCGTCGGACTTCTCCACGACGAAGGCCGTGATGCCCTTGCTGCGCTTGGCCGGGTCGGTCTGCGCCAGCACCGTGTAGTACTCCGACACGCCGGCGTTGGTGATCCACCGCTTGGTGCCGTTGAGCACCCAGTGGTCGCCGTCCTTGACGGCCTTGGTCTTCTGGTTGGCAGCATCGGATCCGGCGTCGGGTTCGGACAGGCAGTAGGAGAAGTTGCCCTCCGCGCGGGCCAGCTTGCCCAGGTAGGTCGACTTCAGCTCGTCGCTACCGCCGATCTGGACCGGGAGCGAGCCGAGCTTGTTGACGGCCGGGATCAGCGATGCGGACACGTCGACGCGGGCGATCTCCTCGATGACCAGCACCGTCGCCAACGCATCGGCTCCGACTCCCCCGTACTCGGCGGGCACGTGCGGAGCGTAGAAGTCCGACGCGACCAGGGCGTCGTGGGCCTCCTGCGGATACCGCGCCTGCTCGTCCACCTCGGCAGCGAACGGAGCGATCTTGTCCTCGGCGATCGCGCGGATGGCAGCACGAATTTCCTGGTGTTCCTCGGTCAATTCGTATACGGGGAAATCGCTCACAACGGCCACAGACCTCTCGGAGTCAACTATTCGGTAGTCCTATTATCCGATATCCTGGCATTCTCCGGCAAATCCGTGCACGATGGCATCATGCTTGCTGTCTACGCCAATGCCTTCTCCCCGTCCGATCCGCTGTCCGGCCTCGTCGTCGGCGATCGGCCCGACCCGCAGGTTCCCGACGGCTGGGCCCGCGTACGGGTCAAGGCCGCGTCCTTGAACCACCACGACATCTGGAGCCTGCGCGGCGCAGGACTGAAGGCCGAGCAGCTGCCGATCATCCTGGGCTGCGATGCCGCAGGCGTGGACGACGACGGCAACGAGGTCGTCGTGCACGCGCTGATCGGCGATCCCGCCTGGCGCGGCGACGAGTCGCTGGACCCGAAGAGAACCCTGCTCAGCGAGAAGTACGACGGGACGTTCGCCGACGTCGTGGTCGTGCCGCAGCGGAACCTGATCCCCAAGCCGGCCGGCCTGTCGATGGCCGAGGCCGCGTGCCTGCCCACCGCCTGGTTGACGGCCTATCGCATGCTGTTCGTGCGCGGCCAGGTCCGACCGGGCGAGACCGTCCTGATCCAGGGCGCAGGCGGCGGAGTCGCCACCGCGCTCATCACCTTGGCCCGGGCGGCCGGAGCGCGGGTCTGGGTCACCAGCCGCGACGAGGCCAAGCGCGCCCGGGCCCTCGAGCTCGGCGCCCACGACGTCTTCGAGTCGGGCACCCGGCTCCCCGCTCGCGTCGACGCCGTGATGGAGACGGTCGGCAAGGCGACGTGGGACCACTCGGTCACGTCGTTGCGTCCGGGCGGTCGGCTGGTGATCTGTGGCGTGACGTCGGGCGATCAGCCCGATCACTCGCAGCTGACGCGCATCTTCTTCCTGCAGCTGTCGGTCATCGGCTCGACGATGGGCACCGCTGCCGAGCTGCACGACCTGCTCACGATGCTGGACTCGACCGGGGCGCGGCCGCTGATCGACCGCGAGATGCCGTTGGAGCAGGCACCCGATGCCTTCCAGGCGATGGTCGACGGTGATCTGTACGGCAAGATCGTCCTGACCCGCTGACGGGTGGAGGCCGGCTCGATGTGAGCCGGCCCCACACCCGTCGGGTCGGTCCGTTCAGGCGGTGCGGTCCGCCGCCAGGCGAGCCAACGCGAGCGCTCCGACCAGGAGACCGAAGTCGCGCAGGGCGACGTCGTAGAAGTCACCGAGCGTCACCAGGTCGACGATGATCCCGGCCAGCCACAGCGCGACGACGTAACCACCGATGCGCGGTGCCACCGCCACGAGCACGCCGGCCACGATCTCGATGACGCCGATGATCATCATCGCGTCGTGCGCGTCGCCGGGCACGATGTCGTTGATCCACGGGGCCAGGTAGAAGTCCCAGTCGCTGAGCACCTGGGCGAACTTGTCGATGCCGAACAGGATCGGCGCCACCGTGAAGACCGTCCGGAGCAGCAGGAATGCCTCGTCTGCGCCGCGGTGACGCACCGCAGCAGACGATGTTGACGAACTGGACATGGGAGAAACCCTTCTCTAAAAGATTCTTTCATCTCCCATAGAACTCCTCGGAGATTCTTTCGTCAAGTGAGTTATCCTTTAGAAGTGTCCGATCGTGACCGCACCGGCGACATCGCCGGCATCGCCTGCCTCGACGAGCCCGTACGCCGTCGTCTCTACGACGCCGTGACCGCACACGGTAAACCGATGAGCCGCGAACAAGCAGCCACCGCCGCCGACGTCGCCGTTCACACGGCGAAGTTCCACCTGGACAAGCTCGCCGAGGCGGGTCTGCTCGACGTCGAGTTCAGGCGCCTCAACGACCGAACGGGGCCGGGTTCTGGCCGACCGTCGAAGCTCTACCGTCGCTCCGAGCGCGAGATCAACGTGGCGCTCCCGTCGCGCCACTACGACCTGCTGAGTCGCATCCTCGCACGCGCCATCGTCGAGGCAGAGCGCAGCGGCGACTCGGCGACGGCGGCCGCCAAGCAGGTCGCCTACGACGAGGGCCGCACCGTCGGAGAGACCGGGCGTCACTGCACTCCCCCCGTCGATCTGGTGACGTCGCTGCGCGACAGCGGCTACGAACCGCACGAGGTCGACGGTGAGGTCACCTTGCGCAACTGTCCCTTCCATCGCGCTGCCACCGAGCAGGCCGAGTTCGTCTGCGCGGTCAACCTCGACTTCGTGACCGGCGTCCGCGACGGGCTGGGCTGCACGGGGACCGACCCCGCCCTCGACCCGGCCGCGGGACGGTGCTGCGTGGTCCTGCGCCCACGCGACTGACTCGGTGGCGCGCCGAGGCGGTCCGCCCCTCCGGCGGCGTCGCCGGCACGCCCACCTGCTCGGACACGCCAGTATCGCACTTGTTCTAGTTCTGATAGAATAAGTGTGTGTTGTTCCGCATCGACCCCAGCAGCGCACAGCCGCTGTTCGCCCAGGTGGCGGCCGCGGTGCGCGCCGAGGTCGTCGCGGGACGACTGCAGGTCGGCGATCGACTGCCGCCGGCCCGCGACGTCGCCGAGTCATTGGCCATCAACGTCCACACGGTCCTGCACGCGTACCAGGAGCTGCGCGACGAGGGCCTGATCGAGCTGCGACGGGGTCGAGGTGCCACCGTCACCTCCACCGCCGCACCCCTGGCCGCACTCCACGACGACCTCGAACGCCTGGTCGCCCGTGCCCAGTCTCTCGGCCTGTCGCCAGAGACGTTGGCCGCCATGATCAAGGAGATCTCCTGATGGACTCACCCACCCCGCACGTCGTCGTGCGACGCTTCCTCCTGGCCGCCCTCGGGCTGCCCGCGCTGCTGACCGCCGCCGGAGTGGCGCTGCACCTGTGGGCCCTCCCCGATCTGCCCGACCCCATGGCCATCCACTGGGGAGCTGACGGCAAGCCCGACGGTTTCGGTGGACCGACGGCGTCGCTGATCCTGACCGTGGCCGTGGGTCTGGGGCTCCCCGCCGCGCTCACCGCCTCCCTGCTGCCTGCGCTCCGACGCGGCGATCGCGGGCCGTCCTACCGGTTCCTGGCCGCCACGATGGCCGCCACCAGTGCGCTCGTCGTCACGGTCTCCACCTGGACGACCGTGATGCAGCGCGGCGTGGCTGACGCCCGCGACACCGGCTCGGTGTGGTGGGCCTTGGCCGACGGGGTGCTCAACGCCGTCGTGATCGGTTTCCTGGCCTGGCGCATCCAGCCGCACCAGACCGCATCACCGTCGACGTCGGCGGTCGAGCCGTTGACGATGTCGGCCGACGAGCGCATCGTGTGGTTGCAGGAGACCACGATGCCTCGCCGGTGGGCGCTCGTCGCCACGGTCGGCACGGCTGTCGGCACGGTCGCGGCGATCGCGTCATGGTTCACCGCCGACCGCTCGTTGGCCGTCGTCCTGACGGTCAGCGCCCTCGTGCTCGTCGTGGCACTGCTGACGACGACGGCGTTCCGGGTACGCGTCGACGACCGCGGACTGACCGTGACGTCCTGGGTCGGGCTGCCCCGCTTCCACGTCCCACTGGACGACGTCACCGACGTCGAGGTGGTCGACGTTCACGGCCTGGGCGACTACGGCGGTTACGGCATCCGGTGGCTACCCGGGCGGGTCGGCATCATCGTGCACCGCGGACCCGCGCTCCAGGTCACTCGCCGATCCGGTCGACGCTTCGCCGTGACGGTCGCGGACGCCACGACCGGGGCGTCGGCACTCGCCGCCCTGCTGAGACGATCGGCCTGACCCGACCGACCCGGGGTGACGGGACCGTTCGGCGCCGGTGCGATCAGCTGATCAGTACCGGGAGACGATCGACGCCGTAGACGACCGACAGGTCACGAAATCCCAGCTCACCCGGGTCGTCGGTGGCCATGCGCAGATCGGGGAACCGTGTCGCGAGCCCCTTGAGCGCGGCCCGCAGCTCCATGCGCGCCAGCTCGGCACCGACACAGCGGTGCAGACCGAAGCCGAAGGCCAGGTGCTTCGTCGTGGAGTTCTCCAGGTCGAACTGCTCAGGCCTGGGCACGAACTTCGGGTCGCGGTTGGCTCCCGACAGCGACGCCAGGACGATCGCACCCTTCTTGATCAGGTGGCCACCCAGCTCGTGGTCCTCGCGCGCGAACCGAGGGAACGCGACCTGGACGGGGCACAGGTAGCGCAGCAGCTCCTCCATCACGCGGTCGACGTCGTCGGGAGTGCCGTCGCGCAGCAGCCGGTAGGCCTCCCGGTTCTGCGTCAACACGTAGGCACCCATCGACAGCATGGCCGCCGAGGTCTCGTACCCCCCGAGGAACACGCCGTCGGCCAGACCGCCGAGCTCGACGTCGTCGTACTCCGCGCCGTGGGTCCGGATGATCTCGCCGATCAGGCCCTCGCCGGGGTTGTCGCGCTGCTCCTTGACCGCGTTGATCAAGAACGTCCGGGTCTCCGTGGCCGCTCCGAACGCGCCGGCGCCGCCTTCGGTGACGTCGAAGCGCGCGGCGCCGAGCTCGTGGAAGGCGTCACGCACGTCCTCGGGCATGCCGAGCAGATCGCAGATGACGCGGAACGGGATCTCGAAGCAGAACATGTCGACCAGGTCGACCTCCGGGCCGGCCGCCTCCATGGCGTCCAGGGAGGACGTGACGATCTCGTCGATCGTCGCGTCGAGTCGCCGCAGCCGCCGCATCGTGAACTCCGGGGTCAACAGGCCACGCAGTCGCGTGTGGTCGGGCGGGTCGGTCATCCCGAGCCCGCCGATGCCCTCGGCGTCGCTGCGCTGACGCGAACCCAGCAGGTGACGCATGTCGTTGGAGTACGACGTGGAGTCGGCCAGGACGCCGCGCGCTTCTTCGTACCCGGTGACGAGCCACAGGTCCAGGCCCAGCACGTCACCCAGGTGCGTGATCGGGTCGGCGGCCCGCTGCTCGGCCAGCTCGGCGACCGGATCGACACCGACTCGACGGATCGGGTACGTCAGGTGCTCGGGAACTTTGCGGAGCGTGGTGATGTCGGGAAGTCCGGTCGCCGAGGCGCCCCATGCCTTGCGCATCAGGAATCGCCGGATCGGTTCTCGAATCTTGGCCAGTGCGGTCACCGTGCAGATGCTACCGACCCCGGTCGGGACCGAAAACCGACGTATCGGCCGAGGTCGCGCTACCCTGATCAGATAACAGACGTATTCAGATGCAGACGTACCCAGATGAGGGAGAATCGGCCATGCCCGTCGCCGCCACCACGACCACCTCGACGTCGATCCCCGCACCGGCCCCGTGGGATCACGGTCAGCCGCACCACGAGCTGGCCGCCGACGTCCGTTGGTGGATGGGTAGCCCGTTGGCGTTCGGCCTGTTCGGCCGTCTCGCCCTGGACCAGGTCGCCTACCGCGGGGTGGCTGCGGCGGTGGACGCGAGTGGGCGCTTCGCGGACAACTTCACCAACCGCGGCATCCGCAGCTACCTGTGGGGACCGTTGATGTTGTTCGGCGACATGGACGATCGGCGGGCAGCGACACAACGCCTGAAGGACATGCACGGTCAGGTCAAGGGGCGTGGCAAGGGGCACTTCGACGGCGAGCGCTACAGCGCGTTGAATCCCGATCTGTGGAAATGGGTCGGCACCAGCAGCATGTTGATCTTCTACACCGGCTACATCGCGACGTACGGCCAGGACTTCACCGACGAGCAGCGCGAGGTGGTGTACCGAACCGTGCTGGCGATGAGTGACTTCGAGCTGGTCAGCGATCGCGCCGCAGTCCCCCGGACGGTCGCCGAGATGGAGGCCTACTACGAGCAGGTCGCGACCGAACGGCTCGACGACAACGAGTTCCTGCAGTGGGCCGCAGCACAGTTCGACCAGCTACCCGTGCCCACCGTGGTCGGACCACGCTGGCTGCACGTGCTGATCACACCGGCGTGGCGGCTGATGACCCCGCCACTGTCTCGTCCCGCGCGCATCTGCAGCGAGGCGACGGCGCACCCCCGCATGCGCGAGCTGCTCGGCGTGGAGTGGACGGCGCGCAAGCAGCGTGAGTTCGAGGTGTACACGCGCCTGCTCCGGTGGGGTCGACGGGTGCTGCCGAAGTGGGCGGTCCTGGAACCCATGGCGTACAACCGGTACACCTACGAGCGACTCCGCAACGCGTACACGAAGCCGCAGCTGGACACGTTCGCACCGCCGCACTGACAGACTGCCGGCATGACTGCAGCGCTCCGGTTGGACCCGTCCGACGAGTACCCCCATCGGCTCGAGGAAGCCACCAACTTCAACGAGAGCATGTACGCCAACGTGCTGGACGGACCGGGTCGCCTCGGCGTGTGGGTCCGGGTCGGCAACCGACCCAACGAGGGCCACGCCGAGGTGACGTGCTGCGTCTACCTGCCCGACGGCCGAGTCGGCTTCATGTTCGCCCGCCCGGACTGCACGACCAACGACGCGATCGCTGCAGGCGGCGCGGCGTTCGAGGTCGTCGAACCACCGTTTCGACAGGTGCGGGTGACGTACGACGGCCCGCTGTGCCTGCTGACCGATCCGACCCAGATGTCCGACCCCGCGACGGCGTTCGCATCGAACCCGGTCGTCCCGGCACGCGTCGACGTCGTCATGGACGGCCTGGCCGATCCGTTCGGTGGTGAACCGCAGGGCGATGCCGAGCCCGTCCTGGCCTCGTTCGCGCGCGGCCACTACGAGCAGCACGTGCGAGGCACGGGGTCGATCGTGGTCGGCGGCGAGACACACGAGCTGGCCGGTCGAGGCCTGCGTGATCACTCCTGGGGGCCGCGGTACTGGCAGAACGTCGCCTGGTCCCGGTTCATGCCGATGGCGTTCACCGACGACTTCGCGATGTGCCCGGTGCTGATCGGCGACGACGCGGGAGGGCAGCACCCCGGCGGCATGGTGTTGCGCCGAGCCACCGACGGCTCGGTCGGCTACGTGCCGATCACCGACGTCGAGTTCGAGAGCCGATACGACGAGTCCCACTACGCGCGAGGACAGCGGATGCGGGTCACCACCGCCGAGCGCGAGTACGTCATCGACGGCGAGGCGCTGTCCCTGATTCCGCTGCGGAACCGTCGAGGCGGTCAGACCACGCGGATCACCGAGGCCATGTCGCGCTTCACCTGCGACGGGCTCGACGGGTTCGGGATGAGCGAGTACCTGGACCAGATGGTGGACGACCGACCCGCCGGGTGGCCTGCGTGAACGATCCGGCGTCCCTGGTCACCGCCTGCGTCGACGCCGAGGTCGTCTCGACCGAACGCCTGTCCGGCGGAGCGTCCGCCGACCTGTGGTCGGTGCGAGCCCGAACACCGGACGGCGTCGACCACCGGTGGGTGCTGCGCCGTGCCCGCGGAGGCGCAGCGGGCATGTCGATCGGGGTCGAGGCCGAGGTCGCGACGCTGCGTGCTGCCGCACGTCACGGTGTCGGCGTTCCTCGCGTGCTCGGCGCGACCGGCGACGCCTACGTGATGGAGGAGCTCGACGGTGAGACGCTGCCGGGTCGATTGCTCCACGACGAACGCTTCGCAGCCGCTCGAGACTCGCTGCTCGACGAGATCGCTACGACGCTCGCAGCGATCCACTCCGTTCCGGTCGACGAGCTGGCACTGCCCACCTTGTCGGCAGCAGCACAGGTCGAGCAGCTCGAGCAGCTGCACCGCTCGATCGCCGAGCCAGTGCCCGCGTTCGAGCTCGCGCTGCGCTGGCTGCGAGCCCATGAGCCGAGCCCTGCGAGGTCCACCCTGGTCCACGGCGACTTCCGGACCGGCAACCTGCTGGTCGACGAGTCGGGACTTCGTGCCGTGCTGGACTGGGAGCTGGGGCACCTGGGCGACCCGTGGGAGGACCTCGGCTGGTTCTGCGCCCCGGCCTGGCGGTTCGGCGGCGACACGGCCGGCGGCTTCGGCTCGCGCGAGGAGCTCTACGCGGCCTACGAGCGAGCCGCGGGCGTCCCGGTCGACGTCGAGCGGGTCCGCTTCTGGGAGATTCTTGCGACCCTCAAGTGGGGCGTCATCTGTCAGTTCCAAGCACACCGGCACCTGAGTGGGCAGAGCCGCTCGATCGAGCTGGCCACGATCGGCCGCCGTGTCAGCGAGACCGAGGTCGACCTGCTGCTGCTGATCGACGAGGAGCACCCGTGACCGCACGACCGACAACCACCGACCTCCTCGACGCCGTCGCCGAGTTCCTCACCGACACCGTCTTCCCCAGCTGACGGGACGGGACGCGTTCCACGCCAAGGTCGCTGCCAACGCGCTGCGCATCGTGCAGCGCCAGCTGGCCGCTCCGCCCCGAGAGGACGGTGCCGAGCTGGCGCGCGAGGTACGTGACGCTCCCGATCCGATCGGTCGTGACCTGCTCGACCGCGTGAACACCGACGCGGTGGCGCGGCTGCGCGTCGACAACCCCCGATACCCGTCGCTGGCGCTCGCCGAGGCGCGGTGGACGTGGACGCGGGAGGGGTGACGCACTAGCGTGCCAGGCACACCCCCGCACCGCGGCGCAGAACCGGTGCGCCCGAGCACTCCGCAACCGGCCACGGCGCTGACTCACCCCTGAACAGAAGGAACCCTGTGAACCTGGGACCGTTGGATCCTCGACGCATCGCGCTGCACGCACTGATGCGCCGGGGCGCGAATCGTGGCAGCCGACGGGTGCAGACCGTGCCCGAGTACCTGGCGCAGGTCGCCGAGCACCCCGAACCGATCGATCCCCCGGCGGGCCTGGCCGAACAGCTCGGCCTGACCGTGGTGAGCGAGCCGTTCGGTGACACGCCGGCCTGGCAGCTGCGGCCCGAGCCGCGACGACCTCAGGCGTTCGTCTATCTGCACGGCGGCTCCTACATCGCCCAGATCAACGCCGGCCAGTGGAAGTTCGCCGCCAAGCTCGCGGCGCTGTCCGGCTGCACCGGCGTGGTGTCCGTCCATCCCCTGGCCCCCGAGGAGACCGCCGAGCACGCCGTCCCCCGAGCCGCACGGTTCATCGCGGCGGCGGCCGACCAGTTCGGCTGGGCCAACCTCACGGTCGTCGCCGAGTCAGCCGGCGGCGGCTCGGCCGTCGCGGCGGTGCAACACCTTCGTGACGCCGCCTCCGAGCTGCCGGCGTCGCTGGTGTTGATCGCGCCGTGGTTGGACGCCACGATGACGCATCCGGATCAGCAGCGCATCATCCGCCACGACATCATCGCGCGCCCCGAGTACCTGATGGCCGCCGTCCGGACGTACGCGGGCGACCTGCCCTTGGACGATCCGCGCGTCAGTCCACTGTTCGGCAATCTGACCGGTCTACCGCCCATGCACGTCTTCACCGGCTCGCACGACATCGTCGCGACGGATTCTCGCGCGCTGGTCGAGCGAGTCCGTGGCGTCGGCGGACAGATCGAGTACGTCGAGGCCGCCGGCATGCAGCACGGCTACCCGTTGCTGCCCCTGCTGCCCGAGGCCAAGCGCGACACGCGCCGCATGGCCGCGCTGATCCGGTCGCCGCGCTGATCAGTACACGTCGTTGCGATCGCGGGTGCCCATCACCAGCGACAGCAGCAGGCCGAGGGCGCCCACCCCCATCAGGATGTAGCCGACCATCGTCAGATCGACCCCTTCGATGCGATCGGTGACCGCGAACGAGCAGATGGCTCCCAGAGCCAGCAGTACCAGTGAGCCTCCGATGTACATGACATTCTCCTTCCGGTTGTCAGATAGTTCCCCGAATGGCCCGACCTCAATCACTCGCGACCACATCGCCTCTTCGACCCCGCGACTGCGATCAGTCCCGCGACTGCGTCGCTGTTCAGTCCCGCGACTGCGTCGCATTTCAGTACTGTGATCTGCACGCGCTCGCTCGAGCGTCGGAACGACTGAGTATCCAGGGGCCGGAAGATGAAGAACCTCCAGAACCGGGTGGCCGTCGTGACCGGCGCCGGCAGCGGGATCGGCCGCGAGATCTGCCTCGCGCTGGCCCGCCACGGCGTCGACGTCGCAGCCGTGGACGTGCGGCCGGAGACGGCCCAACGGACGGTCGACGCCGTCCGGGCGCTGGGTCGTGAGGCCTCGGCCCACCAGGCCGATGTCTCGGACGCGGCCCGGATGCAAGGCCTACCCGACGACGTCCGTGCGGTCCACGGAGCATGCCACATCCTGGTCAACAACGCCGGCGTCACCTCCGCGGGCGCCTTCGAGAAGGAGACGCTGGAGGACCTGCAGTGGATCGTCGGGATCAACGTGTGGGGCATGCTCCACGGCTGCCATGCGTTCCTGCCCCTGCTTCGCGAGCAGGACGAGGCCCACATCGTCAACGTCTCGAGCATGGTGGGGCTGGTCGGTCTGCCGCACAATGCCGTCTACGCGCTCACCAAGGGTGCTGTGCGATCGTTCTCCGAGTCGTTGCGCGCCGAGCTCATCACCACGAACATCGGCGTGACGACCGTCTTCCCCGGCACCCACCGCACCGGCATCACCGAGAGTGCCCGGGGCAGCCAGGGTGCCCGGTTGGCCGATCTGGGGCGGTCGCGATGGGCCGAGGTCGTGATGCCGTCGCCCAAGCGGCTGGCCCGGCGCGTGGTGCGCGCGATCGAACGTGATCGTGCGCGTGTCGTGGCCGGTCCCGATGCGCGCGCTCTCGACGTGTGGTCGCGTATCGCGCCTGGGCGGGTCGGCGCCATCGGTCAGGTCACGAACCGACTGGACAACAGCGAGTGAGACAGCAGATGACCGACATCAGGTTCGAGCGACGACGATTCGGGATTCTCCGGCCGATCGCGATCGTCATCGGATCGTGGTCGTGGATGCCCCGACTGCTGCCGTGGATCACGCGGTTCGATCTGTGGTTGCAGCGGATCTCGCGTGGTCGCGTCACGTTGCTCGACCTCGCCGGCCTGCCGAACCTGACGTTGACGACCGTGGGCCGCAAGAGCGGTGTACCGCGCACCAATCCCCTGCTCTGCGTGCCCGACGGCGACCGCATCCTGGTTGCCGGCTCGTTCTTCGGCGGCCCCAAGGAGCCGATGTGGGTCAAGAACATCGAGGCGAACCCGCAGGTCACGGGTCGATTCCGTCGGCGCGACCACGCGCTGACGGCTCGGCGCCTCCACGGTGAGGATCGCGCGCAGGCCTGGAGCACGATGGTGCGGGTGTGGCCCAACTTCGACCGATACGAGCAGTGGACCAATCGCACCATCAAGGTTTTCGCCCTGACCCCCTCGCGCGACGCCGAGGACACGCGGCGCGGTTCCTGATCGCTCAGACCCCGGCGTCACGCGCACTGGCGTAACTGGCCGCCACGATGCCGAACACGACCTCGAGCTCGGTCTCGTCACGCGGCCCGAACACCATCACGAATCCGGGCGACAGCCGGGTACCGGCCCACATGTGCGGTCGGCCCCACCCCTGGGCCGTCACGTCGGTGGCCAGCTCGACCGGCAGTGCCAGGTGCAGTGATCCGTCGTGCTCGGGATGCAGATGAGCGAACTCGCCGACCTCGGGCACCAGGAACGCCTGCGCATTGCTCGAACCGTCTCGCACGGTGAAGGCACGGGCGCCGGGCACCGAGATCCTCGAGGGCTCGACGGCCACGCCGGCCAGCGCGCTGACCCGTGCGAACAGCTGCTCCTGCAGGTGGGCCGGCGAGGTGTCGGAGAGCTGCTGTTGCGGGATCGACGTGCTGACGTCGGGCCCGAGGCCGGTGCGCTGCGGCAGCTCACCGCCGGGCAGGGTTGCCCACTGCGGTCGCGCCTGCGGTCCGGTGGGGACCCTGCCGAACCGGGAAAGGAAGTCCAACCGCTGGGCGATCCAGGAGCCCACGTGCTGCAGTGTCGTCGCCGACAGCTCGTGTCCGCCCGGTTGCCGCCGGCCGATGGTCGGAGCGCCCGACTCGCCGTGCAGGTAGCTCCAGGTGCGGTCGAGCAGCTCACGAGGAATGACGTGGTCGTCGACGCCTTGAGCCACCAGGACGGGCAGGTTCGCGAGGCGACCACGGTCCGTCGGCACGCCTGCGTCGAACGGCAGGGTGCCGTACAGAACTGCCGCGCCGTCGTACCGTCGCGGATCGTCGAGGGCCAGGCCACCCGCGAACGCAGCACCACCGCTGAAGCCGACCAGCAGCACGGGCCGTCCGGCTGGTGCGACGTCGTCGAGCCAGCGGCGGAACCAGTCCATGGTCAGGCGCAGTGATTCGGCCACGGGTCGGCCGATCCCTCGGTTGGCGAACCAGGCGTATCCGCCCCCCTCGGCGATGGGCGCCCGAACCGCGGCGTACTGCGGGCCGTCCGGAAGGTGCGGGGCCGCGGTGAGAATCTGCTCCTCGTTCGATCCGCGACCGTGCAGCAGCACGACGAGCGGCGCGGCCGGATCGGCACTGCCGTACGTGGCGACGACAGGGTCGGGAAGTTCCGGCGTGCTGTGCATGACGACCCCTCGGTTATTAGTTTAGTGTTCAACTACTACGATACGCCTGATCGCCGCTCGGTCAACCCCGGTGGCTCCGCGAGGTCTGTGAGTCGGTCAGGCCAGCAGCTCGCGCACCCGCGGGATGACCTCGGTGCCGTAGCGACCGATCGAGTCCATCAGCTGCTCGTGCGGCATCGTGCCGTTGGCGTACTTGAGGTCGAAGCGGGAAAGTCCCAACGTCTTGACCGTGGCGGCGATCTTCTGCGCCACCGTCTCCGAGGAGCCGACGAACAGCGCACCCTGATCGACTTCGGCCTCGAACTGCTCCCGGGTGGCCGGGCCCCACCCGCGTTCGCGCCCGATCCGGTCACGGTTGGCCTTGAAGTGCGGGAAGAGCTCGTCGCGGGCCTCGGCGTCGGTCGCCCCGACGTGGCCGGGCGAGTGCACGCCGACCGGCAGGACGTCGCGGCCCAACTCCGCCAGCGCGCGCCGATACAGATCGGCGAACGGCGCGAAGCGTTCGGGCGGACCGCCGATGATCGCCAGCATCATCGGATGCCCGTACTTCGCCGCACGGACGACGCTCTCCGGTGATCCACCGACGCCGATCCAGGTGCGGATGCCGTTCTCGGTCTTGGGGAACACGTCCGCATCAGTCAACGAAGCCCTTGTGCGACCGGACCAGGTGACCGGCTTCTCGGTCAGCAGCTGGGTGAGCAGGTCGAGCTTCTCCTCGAACAGGATCTCGTAGTCGGCCAGGTCGTAGCCGAACAGCGGGAACGACTCGGTGAACGAGCCGCGGCCGATCTGGATCTCGGCCCGACCGCCCGAGACGCCGTCGAGCGTCGCGAACTTCTCGAACACCCGAACCGGATCGTCCGATGACAGCACCGTGACGGCCGTGCCCAACAGAATGCGCTCGGTCCGGCCGGCTGCCGCGGCCAGCACGATCTCGGGAGCGGAGACGGCGAAGTCGTCGCGGTGGTGCTCACCGACGCCGATGGCATCGACACCGACCTGATCGGCGTGGACGATCTGGTCGACCGTGTTGCGCAGCACCTGAGCCTGACTGAGCCGACGCCCTTCGAGATCGACGGTCACGTCACCGAAGGTGTCGAGTCCGAGTGCCACGTCCATGATCGCTCCTGGTTGATTGTTCAACTTCTTTGGACGTCAACGCTGCGGCGCGCCAGATATTCCATCGGCCCTCCACGGTCGGAACCGGTGCGTGAGGTGACGCGTCAGCCGACCGGCGCGTGGGTGCTGGCGATGCCGTCCAAGATGATGCGCACGAACTGGTCCGACACCGTGTCGGCATCCGCGTCGGGACGATCCCCGATCCATGCGTCGGCGTGGTAGTGCATGCCGAGGACTCCGCTGACCTCCTCCGCGCTCAGGACATCGAACTCGCCCGCCTGCGAGCCGTCGGCCAGAACGGCCTTCCACATCGCTTCGTAGTCTTGATGGAGGTCGTTGATCTTCTCCAGTCGCGGCCCGGTCAAGGCCGGCAGGTCACGATGGAAGATGGCCCACTCGGCGTGATTGGCAGCGATGTCGCGCATCAGGACACGGCTGAGAAAGCGCAACTTCGCCTCGAAGCTGCCCGCTGGCGGCATGGATCCACTCGCATCGAGCAGACGGCTGAGCAACGACTCCAGCACGTCGTAGAGCAGCGCTTCCTTGCTGCCGATGTGGTAGTAGAGCGCACCGCGCTTGAGGCCGGTCGCCTCGGACAGCTCCTCGATGCCGGTGCCGTTGTAACCGTGCAGTGACCACAAGTCGATCGCAGCCCGAAGAATTTGATTCTTCCGAAGTCGCGCAAGAACTCGATCCACGCATCCGTTCCATTCGCCCACTTCGACCAGTCACTCTACCGTCGTTTGTCGCATTTGGTGTCGACTGAGCTTCCCTGTGGGCGTCTTGGGGATCTCGTCGACGAACCTGATCTGTCTCGGACACTTGTACGGGGCCAGGTGCTCGCGACACAGATCCGTCAGTTCCTGGTTCATGTCAGCAGGCGGTGTCGGCTCGTTGACCAACGTGACGAACGCAGCGACCGACTCGCCCCGATACTCATCCGGCACTCCGAAGACGACTGCTTCGGCGACGTACGGTGACTTGTAGAGAACGTCTTCGACCTCGCGCGGCCACACCTTGAAGCCGGCGGTGTTGATCTGGTCCTTCTTGCGGTCGATCAGGTAGACCCACCCGGCTTCGTCGACGAAGCCGATGTCGCCTGACCTCAGCTGCGCGTCGGCGCTGAACGTCACCTGCGTGGCCGCCTCGTTCTGCCAGTAGCCCGACACCACCTGGGGGCCGGAGAAGTACAGCTCGCCTGCGACGTTCGGGGCGACTGGGCGCCCTTCGTCGTCATGGACCGTGACGATCGTGTCGGGCACCGGGACACCGATCGACAGCGCACCGGAGGTCGGGTCGACCGGTGCCCGCGCACCGACCGGCGTCAGCACGGCCGGCGCCGTCGTCTCGGTCATCCCGAAGCAGTTGTGGATGTAGCAGCCCGTCACCTGCTCGAACCGGTCGACGAAGTCCGGCGAGACCGGGGCTCCACCCGAGTACGCCTTCAGGGCGCCGAGGTCGGCGTGCGCGATGTCTGGATGCTCGGCCAACGCCACGTACATGGTCATGGCGCCCACCATGAAGCCACAGCGGTGGCGCTGCAGGAGCGTCAGGCAGTCGTCGGCGGAGAACCGGTACATCAGGACCAGGGGCGCCGCCGATGCGACGGCGAGCCCGATGTGCCCGACCAGGCCGGTCATGTGACTCAACGGCGCAGCACCCATCACCGGTTCGGTCGGCAGCAGCCCGAGGAAGTCGCGGTAGACCTGGGATGCGAACGCCACATTGGCGTGGGAGTTCACGGCGCCCTTCTGCGTCCCCGTGGTCCCCGAGGTGTAGGCGATCATCGCGGGTGAGCCCGGGTCCGGGTGGCTCCTGGCGGCTCGCGGCGATGACATGAAGGGCTCACAGTAGGCACGTAGGTCCACTGCGTCGGAGGACGGCGTGCTGCCGTCGCCGAGCCGCAGGTGCAGATCGGAGCCGCGGGCGAACTCCGCGGCGCTCGTGGTGACGACTCGCCGCACAGCAGTGCCCGCGACGGCCTGCCGCATCGCTTCGTGCTCCTCCGCGGACCCGATCACGACCACGGCTCCGGAGTCACGCAGCAGGTGGCTACTGTGTCAACAGATGTCGATGAAGGGTTCGAATGCCGACGCCACGGAGCCGCGAAAGCGCAGGTCAGCGCGTTGCAGGCCTCCCACGCAGGGAGCACGAGGGGGCGCGATACGCGCCAGGAATCACCGCGCGGAACGCGCCATGCGGCGCCGCGCGGAACGCTTCAAGCAGCGCCGCCTGACCTCCGCTGGGTCGGCGGCACCACGGGCTCACTCCTGGGCAGCGAAGGTGCTGACTGCCAACGTGCCGAGCAGCACGACGCCGGCGATCGGCGCGGCGATCGCGACGGCCGTCGTGCCGTCACTGAGGCCCGTGACGGTGATGCCCAGCAGCGCCCAGGCGCCGGCGGCGGCGTACGCGAGATTGCCTCCGGAGCGGACCAGGAGCACGACCAGGGTCAGAGTGGCCACCGCGAGCACGCCGATCTGCCAGCCCACCACGTCGGCGTCGAGCACGCCCTGGTCGACCAGCGCCGTCGAGACGTTCAGGAAGAACGCCGCCGTGACCCATCCGGCGTACAGGCCCACCGCAGCAAGGTTGAGCTTCGCGGTCCAGCCCTCGTGGATCGGCGGCGCCGTCTCGATCACCAGCATGATCGCGGCGACGAACATCACCGCCAACGCGCACGCCGTCGCGACGCTGGAGTCCAAGCCGGCCATCACGATCCACAAGGTGGCGCCCAGGTACAGCACGATCTGGCCGATCTGCTGCGCCCGTGAGACCTGTGCTCCGTCGACGGTCAGGGCCACCACCGCTTGGGCGATCGCGAGTGTGTAGATGACACCCCAGATCGAGAACGCCCACCCCACGGGCGTGATGAGCAGATCCAGCCCAGCGCCGCTGCCGGGCGAACCGCCCAGTCCGTTGAACGTGATCGCCGGGGCGATCACCTGGATGATCGCCGTTGCCGCCACGACCCACGCCAGTGGTCCGGCGCTACGTAGTCTCGATGCTGTCATCTCGGTCGTCATGACGCTTCTCTCCCCTCAGGTCGGTTGGTCACTCCGGAGCGCCTCACGACGTTCCTCGTCCCGGCCGACGACGCGCAGGCCGTACTCGAGGAGTACGCCTGCGCGCCATCTCGAGACGACCCGGACGGTTTCGCCGGTCGGTTCCCCTCGGACCGGTCATCGCCGCTGGATTCGACATCCGGGACGTCAGTGCCGCCCACAGGCGCACAGGCAGCAATCGCGCGATCTTCATCAGCACCGCCATCTGCCAGGGGAACACGATCTCGGTGCGCCTCTGCTCCCAGCCGTCGGCGATCGCCCGGGCCGCCTGGTCGGGGTCGATCAGGAACGGCATGGAGAACTCGTTGGACGCCGTCATCTCGGTGCGGACGAAACCCGGACACACGGTGGTCACGCGCACGTCGTGCCGCTTCAACGCCGCACGCAGCGACTCCAGCAGGTTGATCTGCGCCGCCTTGGTCGCACCGTAGGCCTCGGCCCCGGCCAGCCCCCGGTAGCCGGCCACCGACGCGATGCCGACCACGTGGCCGCTGCCGCGTTGCACCATCGTCGGCAGCGTTGCCGCCAGGACGTTGTTCAGGCCGAGCAGGTTGACGTCGATGTGCTGAGCGAAGATGTCGGCGTCCCACCGTGCGGCGTCGAACTGCTTCCAGAAACCCGCGCACCAGACCACGGCGTCGACACCGCCGAGCGCGTCGGTCACCTGCTCGTAGGCCGACGCGACCGCCTCTCGGTCCACCGCATCGACAGGCACCACCGTCATCCGGCCGCCCGACACGACGTTCAGCCGAGCGACGTCACGGGCACTGATCGCGACATGAGCACCCCGGCGCAGCAGCTCGCGCGCCAGTTCGGCCCCGATCCCGCTGCTGGCGCCGACGAGCCAGACACGGCGGCCCTCGATCGCGGGCCGAGTCATGCCGTCGCCTCCGGACGACGGAACCGGACCTGGGCGACGTCGAGATATCCGGCGTCGAAACCGGCTTCGCAGTAGGCGAGGTAGAACTCCCACTTACGCCGGAAGGTCTCGTCGAAGCCCAGCCGGGAGATCTGCGGCCACGATGCGTTGAACTGCCGGCGCCAGCGGCGCAGGGTCTCGGCGTAGTGCTTGCCGAATCCGTGGACGTGGTCGATGCGAAGGTCGGTGTTCTGGGTGGTCACGTCGTCGATCGCCTTCAGCGAGGGAATCAGGCCACCCGGGAAGATGTGCTTCTGGATCCACCCGTAGGAGTTGCGCGTCGCCAGGTAGCGGTCGTGGGCCATCAGGATCGCCTGGATCGCCACGGTGCCACCTGGCGCGAGCAGTCGGTCGAGTGTTGAGAAGTACGTCGGCCAGAACTCCTCGCCCACCGCCTCGATCATCTCGACGCTGACCACGGCGTCGAAGCTGCCGGTGACGTCGCGGTAGTCCTGGATGCGGACCTCGATCGAGTCCTGCAGGCCGGCTTGCTCGATGCGTTCGACCGCGAGTGCGGCCTGCTCCTGCGACAGCGTGACGGTGGTGACCCGGGCGCCGCGACGTGCGGCCGCGATCGCGAGTGCGCCCCAACCGGTCCCGATCTCCAGCACGGCGGTGCCTTCCCGGATGTCGGCCAGGTCCAGGATCGCCGCGATCTTGCGCTGCTGGGCCTCTCGCAGGTCTTGATCGGCCCACGTGGTGGTGCTGTCGAACAGCGCCGAGCTGTAGCTCATGGTCTCGTCGAGGAACGCCGCGAACAGGTCGTTGCTCAGGTCGTAGTGGGCCTCGATGTTGCGCCGTGACCCCTGCCTGGAGTTGCGCTCCTCGCGGGGCAGAGGTCGGTCGACGATGCGTCGCAGCTTGGCCAGCGCGGGCGGCACCGCTGTGGTCATTCGCTCGGCGAACGGCAGCAGCACGTCCGCCAGATCGGTGTCCGGGCCGGCTCGCCACTCACCGGCCATGTAGCCCTCACCGATGCCCAGCTTGGGGTGCTCGGCGATCCGGGCGAACAGCGCGTCCGGGCGCACGATGTCCAGCGTCGGAAGTTCGGTCTCGGCACGACCGACCAGCGCCGTGCCGTCGGGCATCCGGAACTGAACCGGCACGCGGCGGGCGACGGACTTCAGGACCTGTCGGGCCAGCGTGGCTCGCACGCTGCGGTGGCGGCCCGTCATCGACAGGTCGTGGATGGGCAGGGCAGTCATCGGATCGCATCCTCAGGGTGGGCGGGGCGGGGTCGGATCGGGAGTCGGGACAGCCACAGGCCGATGCCGTGCCAGCGGATCAGCAGGCTCACCCGGTGGGTCATGAAGGCGTGGCGCACGAAGGTGCGCAGGAGTCGAGCCGGTGTCGCGGGTTCAGGGATGCCGGTGACGACAGCGGTGATCAGAGGGCGTCCGTCACGACGGAGTCTGACGTCGACGTGCACGCGGCGCGGGTCGAGGCGCACCTGCACGGCGTACCCGCCCTCGGTGTCGTTGAACGGCGAGACGTAGAACTGCTTGTCGACGCTGCCGCGACCACGCTCGTCCAGGTCGAGCAGATAGGCGTGTCGCTGGCCGTACGTATTGTGCACCTCCAGCACGACGGCACGGGTCGTACCGTCGGCGCACAGACACCAGAAGACGGTCAGGGGGTCGAACACGTGCCCCAAGGTCCGCGCGTGCGCCAGCATCAGGATGCGGTCGTCAGCGGCCGTGTCGATGCCGCGACGGTGCAGCCAGCTGCGCAGATCGGCTCCGATGCTGCCGTTGCGACCGCGGTCGAGGTGGTCGCGGGCGTCGAATCGGGCCAGCCACCTCCACGGTCGCCGCAACTGCGGCAGGTCGTCGACGTCGACGAGCCACTGATAGTGGCGGTGCTCGAACTCCCGCCGCTGCGGTTCGTGCCGGACGTGGTGGACCGTGCCGACCACGAGTGCCGGCAAGGGCGGTGGGGCGAAGGTCGCGGTGCTCACCAGATCGTCCCCAGCTTGGCCGCTGCGTCGACGCCCGAGCGGCACCCGTCCTCGTGGAAGCCCCAGCCCAGGTGGGCTCCGGCGAAGGCGAGCCGCTCCCCGCCCGCGGCCTTCAGGCGCGCTGCCGCCGCCACTGCCTCCGGGGTGAAGATCGGGTGCGTGTAGTCCATCCGGGCGATCACCGTCGCCGGGTCGATGTCGGACCCACCGTTCAGCGTCACGACCAGGTCACCCTCGGCTTCGATGCCTTGGAGCAAGTTCATCCAGTAGCTGACCGCGACTCCCCCGCCGGTCTCGACCGCGCCACAGGTGGCCCGGTGGTTCCACGCTGCCCGCGCACCGCGTGCCTTGGGAAGCACTGTGCTGTCGCGGTGCAGCACGGTGTGGTTGCGGGAGTACTCGATCGCCATCAGGTCCTGCTTCTCCTGCGGCGACGCGTCCACCAGCAGCTCCAGCGCCTGGTCGGCGTGGACCGCGATCACTGCGTGGTCGAACGTCGTCGGCGTGCCTCCGTCGACGGTGACATCGACACCGTCACCGTGCCTCGACACCGCCACGACCCGGCTGCTGCGCCGCACGTCGCCGAGCTGTGCAGCCAACAGGGCGACGTAGCGACGCGAGCCGCCGACGACCGTGCGCCACGTCGGGGAGCCCTTGACCGTCAACATGCCGTGGTGCTCCAGGAACCGGAACAGGTGGCGTGCCGGGTAGGCCAGTGCGTCCTCGTCGTCGGCGGACCACACGCAGGAGACCAGCGGGAGCGCGAAGTGGCGGACGAAGTCGGCGGAGAAGTCGCCGGCGGCGAGGAACTCGCCCCACGTGACCTCTGGGCCGTCGGTGGCCAGCAGCTCCTTGGCTGCGCGGTGGAAGCGCGGCACCTGGCTCAGCATCCGCAGGTAAGCCGGATCGAACGCTCTGCGGGGCTGAGCCAGGAACCCCTTGAGCCCGCGACCCCCGGCGTAGGACAGTCCGCACGAGTCGCACGTGATGCTCATGCTCATCTCGGTCGGTCGAGTCTCGACCCCCAGCTCGGCGAACAAGCGCAACAGGTGCGGATAGGTGCGGTCGTTGTGGACGATGAAACCGGAGTCCACGGCCAGCACCCCGTTCCGGTCGGCCACGTCGTGAGTGTGCGCGTGTCCGCCGAGACGATCGTCAGCCTCGAACAACGTGACGTCGTGTGTCCTGGACAGCACGTAGGCGGCGGTCAGACCGGAGATCCCCGCTCCGATCACCGCGGCACTCGGTCGCGAATCGCGATGCGGCGCGGGGTCGATCGCCGTTCGGTCCTGTGCGGGCTCGTGCTGCATCGCCGCCTCCTCGTGATGTGACCCGCTTGCCGGATCGATGTCCACGACCGTACGATGTTCGTACAAGGTTTGTCAAAGGTTAGGTCAGCGTATGCGCATCCAACGAACGGTCACGTCTCCCCGCCCGATCGAGGAGGTCTTCGCCTACCTCGCGGACTTCACGAACACCGACGAGTGGGACCCCGGCACGATCCGCACGACCCGGCAGAGCGGGGACGGCGGCGTCGGCAGTCGCTACCTGAACGTCTCGAGGTTCATGGGCCGGCGGACCGAGCTGACCTACGAGGTCCTGGAGCTGCACTCCCCCGCGCGGCTGCGTCTGCGGGGCGAGAACAAGACGGTCGTGGCGGTCGACACGATGACGCTCACGCCGACCGCGACCGGTGGGACCGCGATGACCTACACCGCCGACTTCACCTTCAAGGGGCTGGCGAAGCTGATCGCGCCGTTCACCACCCCCGCCTTCAAGAAGCTGGGCGACGAAGCGCAGGCGTCGTTGCGGCGCATCCTGGGCTAGAGTCGGCTCGCCCATGTACACCATCAAGCGCGCCGCCGAGCTTGTCGGAGTCAGCGACTCGACGCTGCGTGCTTGGGAGCGCCGGTACGGGCTGGACCTGGCGCAGCGCACCGAGTCCGGGTACCGGCTCTACGACGATGCGGCCGTTGACCAGCTGCGCCGGATGAACACCCTCATCGCCTCGGGCTGGTCGGCTCGCGAGGCCGCCGAGGCAGCCGCTCACCCGGTGACAGCCGGGACGCTCAGCTCCTCGACCGTCGACACCGCCTCGCTCGCGCGCGCGGCCGCCGCCTACGACGTCGAAGGGCTCACCGCGATCCTCGACGCGCACTTCACCACCGCGTCGTTCGAGTCGGTCGTGGACGGCTGGCTGCTGCCGAGCCTGCGCGAGCTCGGCGCCGCCTGGGAGGCCGGACAGGTCAGTGTGGCCGGCGAACACCTGGCCGCCCACGCCGTCACCCGCCGACTCTCCCAGTCCTACGACGCCGCCGGCGCAGGCCGCAGCGCACCACGTGTCGTGATCGGCCTCCCACCGGGAGCGCACCACGACCTCGGACTGCTGGCGTTCGCCACGGCCGCCCGACGTGCCGGACTGCACACCACCTACCTGGGAGCAGACGTCCCCGTCGACGACTGGGTCGAGGCCGTCCGCGAGCCGGGCATTCGTGCCGCCGTCCTGGCGGTCCCGATGACCCGTGACGCGACGTCACTGACCCAGACCGTCACCGCGATCACCGCGCAGGCCCCCGATCTCACGATCGCTGTCGGCGGCTCGGCCCAGGACCTCGCTCCCGAAGGCTGCCTGCGTCTCGGTCACGAGGTCGCACCCGCGGCTCGCGCCCTGGCCGACTCGCTGTCGACCAACTAGCACATTCCAGCGGGTGAATGGCCACCCGGCTCCCCGCACCACCAAATGCAGAGATTCGGCCGCGCCAAGTCAACGGACGTCGCCGACTCAGATTCATATCTCAAGTCATTCAAGCGACTGTCTGAACCGCCCCGGCGAGTCCGGAGACTCTGTTCCTTGGGAAGGATGGAGTCATGTCAGGGAGAAACACGACGAAGCGGTACCCGGCCGAGCTGCGTGAGCGGGCGGTCCGGATGGTTGCCGAGGTCCGCGGCGATCACGAGTCGGAGTGGGCGGCGATGTCCAAGGTCGCTGAACTGCTCGGCGTCGGGACGGTTGAGACGGTCCGCAAGTGGTGCCGCCAGGCCGAGATCGACGGCGGTCAGCGGCCTGGGGTCACGACTGAGGAGTCAGCCGAGCTGAAGCGGTTGAAGCGTAAGAACGCTGAGCTGAAGCGGGCGAACGCGATCCTGCGGAGCGCGTCGGCTTTTTTCGCGGCCGAACTCGACCGGCCACAGCGCTGATCGTGCGTTACATCGACGAGCACGTCGGTGTCCGCGACGGCGACGGTCTGCGATGGGGTGTCGAGTCGATCTGTGTCCAGCTCACCGAGCTGGGCTGCAAGATCGCCCCCGCGACCTACTACGAGCACCGCGGTCGCCGGGCGACCGCGCGTGAGCAGCGCGATGCCGAACTGAAGCCCGCGATTGAGAAGGTGCATGCGGACAACTACGGCGTCTAAGCCCGGATCCACCGATGAGGTGGGCGGCCTGAGCGTGGCGTAGAACGAGAATGCCCTTGCGGGGCGGGAGAATCGGAGTTCTTCAGGCAACGATTCGCACCAGCAGCAAGGGCATCTCTGAGGTGAAACTCTCTCACACGCTCCGGTCGACCTCGGCGGTCTTCGATGATCCGAATCTTGTGTCGTCGGCCGGGCTGGTTCCAGTGCTCGCGCTGGCCGATTCAGCTGGGCTGCGGGACCTGGCTGATGAGCACCTGACGGTCCCGACGGACAAGGGCGCGAACGCAGGGCTCAAAGTTGCCTCGCTAGTCGGCGGCATGGTTGCTGGCGCAGACTCGATCGAGGACATGGCGCTGCTGCGACACGGCGGGATGGGTCGGGTGTTCGCCCGCGCCTATGCCCCTTCGACGTTGGGCTCCTTCCTGCGAGCGTTCACCTTTGGTCACGTCCGTCAGCTTGACGCGATCGCGTCACGGTTCCTGATCGCACTGGCCGGCCTCACCGGGTTGCCCGGCACATCGGCACCAGCCGGCGGCGCCGGCACCGTAGTGGAGCGCGGGTATGCGTTGCTCGATGTCGACGACACGATCATCGAGGTCCACGGTCACGCCAAGCAGGGCGCCGGGTTCGGCTACTCCGGTGTCCGCGGGCTCAACGCGCTCTTGGCCACGCTCACGACCGCGGCAAGCGCACCGGTGATCGTGGCCCAACGACTCCGCAAGGGTGCGGCGGGGTCACCACGCGGCGCGAAGCGGCTGGTCGGCGACGCAGTGAGGACCGCGCAGCGGCTGCTCGGCAAGACCCAACTGGTGCTGGTGCGGATGGACTCGGCGTTCTACGGCCGCGGACCGGTCCACGCCGTCATCAAGGGTGGCGCGGCGGTGTCGGTCACCGTCCGAATGGACAAGGCGGTCAAGAAGGCGATCGCCACTATTGAAGAGGCTGCATGGACCACGATCGAGTACACCGACGCCGTCTTCGACGAGGCGTCAGGCAAGTGGATCTCACGCGCTGAGGTCGCCGAGATCGACTTCACCGCGTTCGCCGCGCAGAAGAAGGCCGACCACGTGCCCGGTCGGCTCGTCGTGCGCCGGATCCCCGACTTCAACGCCGAGAAGAACAAGACAGCCGGCCAAGACACCCTGTTCGACGTGTGGCGCTTCCACGCCTTCTTCACCACCGCCGATCCCAAAACCCTCGACACCGTCGCCGCCGATGCCACCCACCGCCATCACGCAGTCATCGAGCAGGTCCACGCCGACCTCAAGAACTCCGCACTGGCACACATGCCGTCCGGGGTATTCACCGCGAACGCTGCCTGGCTGGTGCTCGCGGTCATCGCGTTCAACCTCACCCGCGCCGCCGGAACCGTCGCCGCGCCGGACCTCGCGCGGGCAACCACCGCAACGATCCGCCGCAAGCTGATCGCCGTGCCCGCCAGGGTCGCTTCCTCAGCCCGACGCATCACCTTGCATCTGCCCCAGTCCTGGCCCTGGGAGACCGCGTGGACCGCTCTGTTCGACCGGGTCAGCGACCCGCCGCCCGCCCTCACGGCCTGACCACCCAGCAGCACAACGCTGCGCTACCGAGGACAACGATGGACGACCCGGACACCGAGGTCCGGCAGATCAGCACGCCCTCGAGCACTCACCCCTCAGCGACCCGGATCCCGTACTTACTGTGATGACCATCGGTGGGTCTGTCAGATTAACGGTGGATCTGGTCGGCATTTCTAGTTGATTCCCTGCTCGATGCGGCCGGCGAAGGTGATCGCGAACGCGTTGAGTGCAGGCTTCCATCTGGTGACCCATCGTGCCC
>Ga0180217_1000773_pt1 | contig 42984 bp, 46 predicted proteins | sample eDN3rd37CBELigOP_FD_128521 | JGI IMG/M metagenome (GOLD analysis project Ga0180217, IMG submission 128521) | Enriched Organic Plus compost microbial communities from Emeryville, California, USA - eDNA 3rd pass 37_C BE-Lig OP (version 2) (version 2) ...
CGAAGCCGTCGAGGGTCGGGCCCCGCATCACCTCGACGCCGAGGTGCGGGATGTCGGCGAACTTGATCGTGTTGTTGATGTCGGCGAAGAGCGCCTTGGAGGCGTCGAGGCCGACCTTGGTGGCGTCGACGTCGAAGGCGGCCACGAGCTCGATGTCGCGGACGTGGTAGCCGCCGAGGACGACGTGCATGAGGCCGGGGACCCGGTCGTTCGGGTCGGCGTCCTTGTAGTAGGTCAGCCCCTGGATGAGGCTGCTGGCGCAGTTGCCCATGCCAGCGATGGCGAGGCGGATCTTGGTCATTGCGTTGGTTCCTCCTGGGACTGGAGCTGGGTGCGCTCGGCATCGATCAGGCGATCGAGCCAGGCGAGGTCGTGGACGAGGTGGTCGGCGTCGCGCTCGCGCAGGGCGCCGAGGTAGGTGTCGCTGCGCTCGTTCTGCCGGCGACGGAGGTCGTCGCGGCGGGTGAGCAGCTCGGTGCGGCGCCGCTCGAACAGCTCGAGGCGGGCCTGATCCGACAGGTGGCGGGCGAAGGCCACCCGCAGGGAGAACGCGCGGTCGTCGCTCACGTCCGGGTCGGTGAGCAGGTCCTGGAGCCGCTCCCGGCCGAGGTCGGTGATGCCGTAGACCTTCTTGCTGCGGCCCGTGGCCTTGCCGAGGCTGGACTCGCGGACCCGGGCCCGGAAGGCGGCGAGCTCGCCGGCCAGCGAGCCGGACATCGGCGCGACGGGACGGACCTCGGTGCGCTCCTCGACCGCCTTGACGTTGCCGTGCTTCTCCAGGCGAGCGAGCGCGGGGTACAGCGAGCCGAAGGAGATCGTCGAGCGGCCGGGCAGCAGCTCGCCGAGGCGCTTCTTCAGCTCGTAGCCGTGGAGCTCCTGCTCCGTGAGGAGGCCGAGGATGGCGAGGTCGATCATGGAGTGGGTGGGCATCGCTACATCGGGATGATGTATCGAATCGATGCAACGACAGCGTGAACGAACTCTAGCGGTCTGTCAACGGACGATGCCGGACCCGGGCGTGACCTTCGCCACAGCGCTTGCCGGCGCGGTCCCCCCGCCGGCGCCCGGCCAGGGCGGGGGAGGGGCCGGTAGCCTCGTCACGTGACCTTCCGGCCCGAGGCGATCCGGGGGCACGGCCAGCAGCGAGCCGGCGGGGTGATCGACTACCGCCTGGCCCGGATGGGCGTCGTGTCCGAGTACCGCAAGGGTCGTCTGGCGCGCCACGAGGTGTGCGACGCGCACCCCGAGCTCCGGCGGGCCGCCGCGCACGCCAGCGAGCCGACCTCGATGGAGTGCCCGATCTGCGAGGAGGACCACATCGTCCTCGTGACGTACGCCTTCGGGGACCGGCTCCCGCCCTCCGGTCGGTGCATCACGAAGAAGGGCGAGCTCGCCAAGCTGGCCAAGGGTCGGCGCCGCCTGTCGGCCTACGTCATCGAGGTCTGCCCCTCGTGCTCGTGGAACCACCTCGCTCAGCACTTCTCCCTCGGTCGCGGGTGAGGCCCGGGGCCGCGGAGCTGGCCCGCCTCGCCGCCGCCTCGGGTGCCCTCGTCCTCGCCCTCGCCTCGCAGGGGGACGTCCTCGTCCTCGGCGCGCTCCTGGCCGTCGCGGCATGGCGCCCCGCCGCCGTCGCCGGCTGGGTGGCCCTCGTCCTCGTCGGCTGGCGCTGGGGGGTGACCGCCCTCCCGGGCATCGCCGGCGCCCAGGACGTGCTCGGCGCCGGCGGCTGGGTCGGGCCCACCCGGGCGGCCGCCGCCACCTGGGCCGCCGCCGTCGCCGTCGCCCTCAGCGCCCCGGACCCGGCCTGGCGCACCGTCGTCGCCACGCTCGTCGACGGGCAGCGGGTGGCCACCGTCGAGCCGGCCGGTCGGAGCCTCGCCGGCCTGATCGGGCTGCTCGCCACCGGCGCCACCGTCGGCCTCGTCCTCGCCGGTCCCGCGCTGGCCGAGCGGCCGCTCGTGCGCGTCGGCGGCCTGCTCCTCGGCGTCGTCCTCGCCGCCCTCGGGCGCGCCCTGCACCGGGGGCTCGGCCGCCGGGCCGAGATCGCCGCGCTCGCCGCCGCGGTCGCCGCTGCCGCTCTCCTCGTGCCGGTCCTCCCGGGCTGGGCGGGCACCGTGGCGGGTGACGCCGTGGGCCGGGGCCTGCTCGTGGCGGCCGCCGCGGGGAGCGCGGCGGTCGTCGCCGTCCTCGCCCGGGGCGCAGTGCTGATCCGCCAGGCCCGGCACTAGCATCGCCGGGCCGGTGCGGCCCCGACCGCCCGCTCCCACCATGCCCGAGCGACGACCCCCCGCTCCGAAGCGCGGCGCAGGCCGTGCTCCTGCCTCCGGCGGGTCGCGGCGCGCCCCGGGCCCGGGCGCCCGCCGGGCGCCCGCCTCGGCCTCGGGGAGGCGGGCGGCGGCGACGAAGGCGCCGGCCGAGAAGGCGCCGCGGAAGACGGCCGCCGTCCCGCCCCGCCGGCGGAGCGTCGACGAGGAGCGGAGCATTCTCTGGCGCTGGCGGCGCGGCCTGTTCCTCTGCGGCCTCGTCGTCGTCGGCCTGATCGGCGGCGTCAGCTCGATCGTCTTCAGCATCGCCCTCCCGCCGGAGGAGCCGCTCCTCCAGACGTCCTTCGTGTGCGCGGCCGACGTCGAGGGGGTCTGCGGGCCCGACAACGCCATCGCGACCTTCAGCGCCCAGGAGGACCGCATCAGCGTCCGCCTCGAGGACGTCCCCCAGGTGCTCATCGACGCGGTGATCGCGACCGAGGACCGCGACTTCTTCTCCCACAGCGGCATCGACCCGGTCGGCATCGCCCGCGCCCTCTACCAGGACCTCCGCGGCAGCCGGGCCCGCCAGGGCGGCTCGACGATCACCCAGCAGTACGTGAAGACCGCCTACCTGACCTCCGAGCGGACGATCACCCGCAAGGTCAAGGAGGCCGTCCTCGCCGTGAAGCTCGAGCGCGAGCTCGACAAGGACGAGATCCTCGAGCGCTACCTCAACACGATCTACTTCGGGCGGGGCGCGTACGGCGTCGGCGCCGCGGCCCGCGCCTACTTCGGCAGGGACGTGACCGAGCTCGGCCTCCCCGAGGCCTCCTACCTCGCCGGGCTCATCCGCTCCCCGGGCCCGGCCGACGCCCAGGACAACCCGGAGGAGGCCGCCCGCCGTCGGCGCACCGTGCTCGTCGCCATGGCCGAGGAGGGCTACATCACCGGCGAGCAGCGGGAGCAGGTCGACGCCCTCGGCTTCGACTACGTCATCCCGCGCCGGGACCGCCGCAAGCTCCAGCTGCGCCAGGACTGGCAGGGCATCGGCGTCGAGTACTTCATCGAGGCCGTCCGCCGCGAGGTCGCGGCCACCTACGGCGAGGACACCCTCTACGGCGGCGGCCTGCGCATCTACACGACGATCGACCACGACCTGCAGGCCGCGGCGTGGGAGGCCGTCACCGGCACCCTCGACCAGCCCGACGACCCGTCGGCCGCCCTCGTGTCGATCGACCAGTACGGCCACGTCAAGGCGATGGTCGGCGGCACCGACTGGGAGAGCAGCAAGGTCAACCTCGCCCTCGGCGCCCAGGGCGGCGGGTCCGGGCGCGGCCCCGGCTCCTCGTTCAAGCCCATCGTGCTTGCGGCCGCCGTCCGCCAGGGGATCTCCCTCAACTCGAAGTTCGAGTCACCCGGGCAGATGACGTTCCCCCGGGCCAACGCCGGCGCGGAGTGGAAGGTGCGCAACTACTCGGGCACCGAGCAGGGCGTGCTCGACCTCGCCGACGCCACCCGCGTCTCCTCGAACACCGCCTACGCGCAGCTCATGCTCGAGATCGGCGTCGAGCCGGTGGTGGAGATGGCCCACGACCTCGGCATCGAGGCCGAGCTGCCGCCCGTCAACTCCCTCGTGCTGGGCACCGCCGACGTCTCGGTCCTGGACATGGCCCGCGCCTACAGCACCTTCGCCAACGAGGGCGTGCAGCGGGACTCGACGATGATCGTGAAGATCGAGCAGGTCGACGAGGAGGGCCGGCGCCGGGTCCTCGACCAGCACGCGGTGGCCGGCGAGCGGGTCCTGACCGAGGAGGAGGCCGCGCAGGTCACCTACGCGCTGCGCCAGGTCGTCCTCGGCGGCACCGGCCGGTCGGCGAACATCGGCAAGCCGGTGGCCGGCAAGACCGGCACCACCCAGGACAACCGCGACGCCTGGTTCGTGGGCTACGGGCCCCGCCTCACCACGGCGGTGTGGGTGGGCTACCCCGGCGCGCCCGGGGAGCCGGTCCGCTACATGAACGCGGTGCGCGGGAGCATCGAGGTCACCGGCGGCTCGTTCCCGGCCGAGATCTGGGCCAAGTACATGCGGGCCGCGGCGAGCGAGCTCCCCGACTGGGGCAGCTTCACGATGCCGACCCGCTTCCCCGGTCGCGAGCTCAACCCCGAGCTCGAGCAGTCGACGACGACCGAGAGCACCGAGACGACCGAGACGACGGAGACCACCGAGCCGTCGACGACGTCGAGCTCGTCGACCACCACGTCGTCCACGACGACGACGACCGAGGCGACGACCACGACGACGGCGCCGACCACGTCGACGTCGACCGACCCCCCGCCCCCCTGATCGCACCGGCCTCCGGGCCGGCGCCCGCTCAGCTGAGCTCTTGGTGGGGGTAGTGCGTGCGGCAGGGCACGCACCAGTGCTCGACGTCGGTCATGACCTCCACCTTCTCCTCGCGGTCCCAGTCGGCCGGCGTCACGTAGACGCGGTGGACCGGGGCGAGGTCGGCGTCCTCGAAGCCGCAGCTGTCGCAGGTGGTGGCCATGCGCCGAGCGTACCGACGGGTTGGTCGCCCGACCGACCCGGTCGTACGCTGGGCGGTGCCGCTGGCAGCCGCACCGGCGCTGGACGGCGACAAAGGAGGCAGACATGCGCACCCACCTCACCGCGCCCGCGATCCGCGCCACCAAGGTACGCGACGGGCGGGACCCGCTCGTCATGGTCACCGCCTACGACGCCCCCGGCGCCCGGATGGCCGACGAGGCCGGCCTCGACCTCATCCTCGTCGGCGACTCCCTCGCCATGGTCGTCCTCGGCTACGACGACACCCTCCAGGTGACCGTCGACGACATCGCCCACCACACGGCGGCCGTCAGCAGGGGCCTCGCCACCTCGGCGCCGGACCGCACGGCGAAGAAGCCGATGGTGGTCGCCGACCTGCCGTGGCTGAGCTACCACACCACCCCGGTCGCCGCGATCGAGAGCGCCGCCACCCTCGTCCGGGCCGGCGCCCAGGCCGTGAAGCTCGAGGGCGGGCGCAAGCGCCTCCCGATGATCGAGGCCATCGTCGACGCCGAGATCCCGGTGATGGGCCACCTCGGCCTCACCCCGCAGTCGGTCCACGCCATGGGCGGCTTCAAGGTGCAGGGCAAGGAGCACGACGCCGCCCTCGCCCTCGTCGCCGACGCCAAGGCCATCGAGGCCGCCGGCTGCTTCTCCATCGTCCTCGAGGGGGTGCCCGACGAGGTGGCCCGCATGGTCACCGACGCCGTCGACGTACCCACGATCGGCATCGGCGCCGGCCCCCACTGCGACGGCCAGGTCCTCGTGCACCACGACGTCCTCGGCATCGAGGACCGCGTCACGCCGAAGTTCGTGCGCCGCTACGCGGACCTCAAGGCCACCGCGGTGGAGGCGCTGGCCCGGTACGCCGACGACGTGCGCACCGGCCAGTTCCCCGGCCCCGACGAGAGCTACCACCTGAGCGCCGAGGTCGCGGAGACCCTCGGCCTCTACGGGCACCAGGGGTAGTCGTCCTCGCTCGCCTTCGGGCGAGCTGCGGCGATCTCCGCCGGGGTGGGGGGCGCCGGCGGAGCCTCTGCCCCCCACACCCCCGCCGGTGCTCGCCGAGGCACGTGCCGCGCGCGACCCCAACCCCGACTCGAGGCAATAGCGCTCACCTGTGCGGGGCTGAGGCGATGGCGCTCACATGCGGTCGTCATCGCCTCGACTGCCTCGTCGTGAGCGCCATTGCCTCGAGACGGGGTGGGGCACGGGCATGATGGCGGGCGTGGAGCCGGTGCGGTCGAGCGGTCGGGGGTGGATAGCGGCCGGGGTCGCGCTGATGGTCGCGGGGGCGGGGGCCCTCGGGGTCCTCGCGCTGCGGGACGACGACGGCGACGACCCGGGGCGCACGAGCCCGCCGCCGACCGAGACGACCGCCGTCGTCGCGCCCACCGAGGACGACGGCGCGACGACCGCGCCGTCGGCGCCCCGGACGCCCACCACCGACGCCGAGGGGCGGCCCGGCGACCCCGCCCGGGTCCCGCTGGACGGCTTCGGCGAGATCGCGGTCCGGGTGCGGCCCGCCGGGGCGGGCGAGTGGCTGGCCTGGTGCCTGCTCGCCGCCCTCGACGCGCCGCAGCGGGCCCGGGGCCTCATGGAGGTCACCGACCTCCAGGGCTACGACGGCATGGCCTTCGTCTACGACCAGGACGTCGAGGGCGCGTTCTGGATGCGCAACACGCCCACCCCGCTGTCGATCGCCTGGGTGGCGGCGGACGGCCGGGTCGTGTCGATCGCCGACATGGCGCCCTGCGGGGACACCTCGGACTGCCCGATCTACCCGCCCGGTGGGCCCTACCGGTACGCCATCGAGGTGTTCCAGGGCGACCTGCCCTCGCTCGGCATCATCGAGGGGGCGACGGTCGAGGTCGGCGGCGAATGCGCACCCCTGCCGGCCGACGACGCCTGACGCCGCCGCGAGCGGGCGCCGCCCTCGGCGGCTGCGCCCTGCGGCCAGCTCGGCCGGCGCCCGGACGCGACGAGGGGGCCCGCGGACGGACCCCCTCGCGCCCCCCTGGTCACGGCGCCGGAGCGCCGTCGCTGACGACCCGGTGGGGCGCTCGCTACGCGGCCTGCAGCGCGCCGAGCCGCTCGCGCCACTCGGCGAGCAGGTCGGTCGTGTCGTGGTCGTCCGGGTGGAAGTCGGCCCGGTCGTAGTCCCGCAGGCGGCGGACCACGTCACGGGTGAAGAAGGGGTGGGTGCGCAGGCCCTTCAGGCTCCGCCACACCGCCCTCGGGTTCCGCCGCGCCTCCTTGTCGGCGAGGATCGACATGAAGGTGGCGAAGCCCATCGCGCCGAGGAAGCCGACGTGGGTGGCCCACATGACGCCGACGCGGACGCGGCGCTTGCCGCACACGTGCTGGAACACGTCGAAGGCCACCGACTTGTGCTCGCTCTCCTCGAGGGCGTGCCAGGTGAACAGGGTGCGGATCTCCTCGGACCCGAACTCCTCCTGGGCCTCGGGGTGGCGCAGCAGCGTCTCCGCGAGGGTGGCGGTGTAGTGCTCGAGCGCCGCGGTGACGGCGAGCTGGTGCTCCTTCGGCGCCACCTTGGCGAGCAGGGCGAGCCCCCGCTTGGTGCGCCGGTCGACGAGCTTCGTGCGGTAGCCGAGGTCGTTCAGCCGGTCGTTGAAGTTGCGGTGCTCGCGACCGTGCACGGCCTCCTGGCCGATGAAGCCCTTGACCTGCTCCTTCAGCACCGGATCGGTGATCTCGTCCCGGAAGTTGCGGACGCTGCGGACGAAGAAGTCCTCGCCCTCGGGGAACACCGACGAGAGCATGGCGGCGATGTGGCTGCGCACGATGTCGCCGGCGACGAAGTACTTGGGCAGCGCCGGCTCGGGGTACTCGAGCCCCGGGCGGCGGACGGGGATGTCCCGCTGGGGGATCTCGGACAGGGTGGCGGTCATGTGCATCCCTCCCGGATGACGTTTCGCTACTCACGGTAACGGAATAGGTCCGGTTTGGGAAGAGGGTGTCGGAGCGGCGCTTGTCACACCCGCCGCGCACACTCGATGTGTGATCGCTCCCAGCGCACGAGTACCATCGTCCGGCCAACCGAAGCCCCTTGCCCCCAGGTCGGGGGCCCCGGGTCACCCGGGTCCAGGAGGAGGAATCGCCCATGCGGGCCTATGAGCTGATGGTCATCTTCGACGCGGGTCTCGACGACCTCGTGATCGATGAGCAGGTCAAGTCGGTGACGAACGCGATCACCGCCCGAGGCTGCACCCCGGCCTCCACCGATCGGTGGGGCCGCCGGCGCTTCGCCTACGAGATCGACCACAAGACCGAGGGGTACTACGTCGTCTGGGAGCTCACCTCCGACGGCGGTGACCTCGAGGGCCTCGAGCGGTCGCTGCGCCTCGCGGACGAGGTCGTCCGCCACAAGCTCGTCCGCCTGCCCGACCACGAGGCGGCCCGCCGCGGGCTCCTCGGCGAGCAGGCTGCTCCGGCGAACGCCGGTTAGGAGGCCGTCATGGCACGCAACATCAACACGATCACGGTCAGCGGGAACGTCACCCGCGACCCGGAGCTGCGCTTCACCCCCTCGGGGCAGGGCGTGTGCACCTTCTCCGTCGCGGTGAACCGCAGCTGGCAGAACCGCCAGACCCAGGAGTGGGAGGAGCAGACCTCCTTCTTCGACGTCAAGGCGTGGGGCCAGCTCGGCCAGAACATCAGCGACACCCTCACCAAGGGCAGCCGCGTCGTCGTGTCCGGTCGCCTCGAGCAGCGCTCGTGGGAGACGGACCAGGGCGAGCGCCGCTACGCCTTCGAGATCGTGGCGGACGACGTCGCGGTCAGCCTGCTGTACGCCACCGCCGAGATCCACCGCAACGAGCGCCGCGACGGCGGCGATGCCTACGCCGGCGGTGGTGCCGGCGCTTCCCGGCCGGCCCCGGCGAGCGGGCCCGCCACCTACGACCCTGCTGAGGAGCCGTTCTGATGGCCAAGACCCCCCGCACCAAGAACAAGGACAACGCCCGCCGGGCCAAGAAGAAGGTCAGCCTGCTCGTCACCGAGAAGGTCGAGTACGTCGACTGGAAGGACGCGAACCTGCTCCGGCGGTTCATGTCGGACCGGGCCAAGATCCGGGCCCGCCGCGTCACCGGCAACAACGTCCAGCAGCAGGCCGAGGTGGCCAAGGCCATCAAGAACGCCCGCGAGATGGCGCTCCTGCCCTACGCCACCCGCGTCACGCAGACCCGCGGCCCGAAGCGGGGCGACGGCGAGCGCGGCGGCCGCCGCGACCGCGAGGCCCCGGCGCCCGACGCCGTGAACGAGGACACCGCCGCCGAGACCACGGCGCCGGAGTCCGAGGAGACGACGGACACCGAGGTCCAGGAGGTGGAGGCCTGATGAAGGTCGTGCTGCGCGCCGACGTCGAGCAGGTCGGCAAGAAGGGCGACATCGTCGAGGTCGCCGACGGGCACGCCCGCAACTTCCTCGTCCCCAAGGGCCTGGCCTTCGTGGCCACCCCCGGGGTCGCCGCCCAGGCCGAGGCCATGCGCCGCGGCCGGGACCTGCGCGACGCGCAGGAGCGCCAGGCCGCCGAGGCCATCGCCCAGAAGCTCGTCCCCGCGGTGATCACGATCCCGCACCGGGCCGGCGCCGAGGGCAAGCTCTTCGGCTCGGTCACCACCACCGAGATCGCCGAGGCGATCGAGGCCCAGACGGGCGTCGAGATCGACAAGCGCAAGCTGCACCTCGACGAGCCGATCAAGACCGTCGGCCAGCACCTCGTGCCGGCCAAGCTCCACGCCGACGTGGAGTTCCCGGTCACGGTCGAGGTCGTCGCCCAGTAGCGCGGCGGGGCGCTCGCCCCGCCTCCCGTGCCTGTGACACGCCCCCCGGTGCCCTCGGCCCGGGGGGCGTTCCACAGGCGCGCCCAGTTCTCCACAGGTTCATCCACTGCCGTTCCAGAGGAGATCCCCAGGGCTCGACCCCTGGTTCTCCACAGGCTCCACAGCGCAAGGTGATGCCCGCATGGCCGTACGCCCCCAGGACCTCGACGCCCCGCCCCGCCGGTCGCCGTCGACCCGCGTGCCGCCGCACGACCTCCAGGCGGAGGAGTCGCTGCTCGGGGCGATGATGCTGTCGCCGGCCGCCATCGCCGAGGCGGCGGGCATCGTCACGGCCAGCGACTTCTACAAGCCGGCCCACGGCCACATCTACGACGCCATCCACACGCTCTACGCGTCCGGCCAGCCGGTCGACGCGGTGACCGTGGCCGACGAGCTGCGCCGCCACGGCCTCCTCGAGGCGGTGGGCGGGACCGCCGTCCTCGCCCAGATCCTCTCGAGCACCCCGGCCACCACGAACGCCGGCCGCTACGCCGCGATCGTCGAGGAGCACGCGCTCCTCCGCCGCCTCATCGCGGTGGCGGGCGAGATCGCCGAGCTCGGCTACTCGGTCCCCGAGGACGTGCAGAAGGCCCTCGACACCGCGGAGTCCCTCGTCTACGAGGTGAACGAGCGGCGGGTCACCGACAGCACGAAGCAGCTGTCCGACCTCCTCGGCCGGAACCTCGAGCACCTCGAGGAGCTCTACGACCGAGGCGACGCCATCACCGGCACGCCGACCGGCTACCTCGACCTCGACGCGCTGCTCTCGGGCCTCCAGCCGAGCGCCCTCGTGATCGTCGGCGCCCGCCCGGCCATGGGCAAGACGTCCTTCGCGCTCGGCATGGTCACCCACGCCGCCCTCGAGGCGAAGCGTCCGGTGCTCATGTTCTCCCTCGAGATGAGCGCGGAGGAGCTCTCCCAGCGCATCCTCTGCGGCGAGGCGAAGGTGGACTCGAGCAAGGCCCGCACCGGCCGCCTCGAGGGCGACGACTGGTCGAAGATCTCCCGGGCCATCGGCCGCCTCGGCGAGGCCCGGATCTGGATCGACGACAACCCGAGCCTCACGATCATGGAGATCCGGGCCAAGGCGCGGCGCCTGAAGAGCCAGGTGGGCGACCTCGGCCTCATCGTCATCGACTACCTCCAGCTCATGACGGGCCGGGCCAACGCCGAGAACCGCCAGGTCGAGGTGTCCGAGCTCTCCCGGGGCCTGAAGATCCTCGCCCGCGAGCTGAACACCCCGGTCGTGGCCCTGTCGCAGCTGTCCCGCGGCCTCGAGATGCGGGCCGACAAGCGCCCGATGCTCGCCGACCTCCGCGAGTCCGGCTCGCTCGAGCAGGACGCCGACGTGGTGATGTTCATCTACCGCGAGGAGGTCTACGACGCGAAGCCCGAGAACGCCGGCCAGGCCGAGATCATCGTGGCCAAGCACCGCGCCGGGCCCACGGGCGTCGTCGAGCTGGCCTTCCTCCCGCAGTACACCCGCTTCGCCAACATGGCGCGCGGGTTCGACTGAGCCCGCTCAGCCGGCAGCGAGGCGCCCGATCGCGGCGTCGAAGGCAGTGGCGGCGAGCGCGTCGAGCTCGGCCCGCGGCAGGTCCACGCCGAGGACCGACACGAGCACGCCCACGTCGCCCCGGTGAGCGACGACGGTCTGGACGGTGAAGCGCTCCGAGCCGATCGAGGTGCCGTGGCGCCCCGCCCAGGCGTCGACCCGCCCGTCGACGGCCTCGGTGACCGAGGCGGCGAGCGGCTCGTACGCGAAGGTCAGCCCGGCGTCGCCCGGGAACTCGTGGCAGGCCTCGAACGCGTCCTCGGCCTGGGCCACGAAGGCCGCGGCGTCGTCGTCGGTGAACCGGAACACGAGCTGCACGACGGCCTGGCCGCCGCCCGCGAGGCCGAACCCGCGCACGGCCCGGGCCGTGGCCCGCAGCCCGGCGGCGGCGTCGGTCCCCACGCAGAACGTGGTGACGGTGTCGTCCACGCCGTCGCCGGCGACGAAGCCGTCAGGCAGGTCGTCCGCCTCGAGGAGGAGCGGCACGAGCTCCGGGTCGGGCTCGGTGGTCGTCGTGACCGCCTCGGTCGTGGTCGACGACGGCGCCGTCGTGGTCGTCGACGTCGGCGCCGGGTCGGCGTCCCCGTCGTCGTCGCCGCAGGCGGCCGCCGTCAGCGGGAGGACGAGCGCGGCGAGGCCGGCGACGAGGCGGAGGGGGAGCGGAGCGCGCATGGCGCCGGGAGCATCGCGTACCGTCCGCGCCCATGCGAGCGCGCCGGCTGCCGTGGGGGACCCTGGTCGTCGTCGCCTACGCCCTGCTGCTCGTCGGCGCGGCCGTCGACGCCTGGCGCGATCGCGACGACGACCGGGCCGCGCCCCTGCGGGACCCGGTGGCCGAGCACGACGAGGCCGCGGCCGCGGACCTCGTGGCGGCCTGGGAGCGGCAGCGCACCGGGACCTACGTCGCCACCGGGACCTACGAGCGGCGGCGGCCCGCCACCGGCGCCGAGCTGCGCTCCGAGGACGTGCTCGCCCAGGACCCGCCGCGGCGGCTGCACCGCCAGCTCGGCGGGGTCACCGGCCGCCACGACGACCGGCTCGTCGCCTGCCCGGCCCCGCCCCCCGGCGCCGAGGCCCGCCCGTGCGAGCTCGGCCCCCCCGGCGGGACCACCTACGCCGAGTCGGTCACGGAGGAGGTCGACGCGCTGCGAGCCCTCGTGCTCGGTCCCGACCCCCTGTACCGGGTGACCCGCGACGGGGAGGCGTGCTTCCGCCTCGACCAGGTGCGGGTGGACCCGCGGGCGCCGTTCGGCTTCGAGGCCACCTTCTGCTTCGACGCCGCCACCGGCGCGCTCGTGCGCTCCCTCGTCCGCCACGACAGCGGCGTCGTCGAGGAGCGGGTGGTGACCGAGGTGCGCGCCGAGGTCACCGAGGCCGACCTCACGCCCTGAGGAGGGGCGGGCTCAGCCGGCGACGAGGCTGGCCAGCGCCCAGACGGCGCCGACGAGCCCGATGGCCGCGAAGACCAGGCTCCGGCCGAGCGGCGGGCGCTCGAGGTCGCCCTCCTGGCGGTTCTCCGGCGGGCGCACGAGCGCCGCGATGCTGCCCACGCACATCGCGCCGCCGATGGCCAGGACGAGCCACGCGAGCAGGTCTTCGCCGAGGAACAGCACGGGCCGAGACTAGATCCGGGTGAGGTTGAGGCCGAGCGAGCGGAGCGTGTCGAAGGGCCGGTTGTAGCCCCGCTCCAGGTGGTGGATGCCGTGGAGGACCGAGGGGCCCTCGGCCGCCGCAGCGGCGATGACCGACGAGAAGCCGGCCCGCACGTCCGGGATCGTCACCTCGGCGCCCTGGAGCTTCGAGACGCCGCGGACCACCGCCGAGTGCTTGGCCGAGGAGTCGTGGAAGCGGCAGGCGGGCCCGCCGAGGCAGGTGTCGAAGAGCTCGATCTCGCCGCCCATCGCCTTGATGGCGTCGAGGTAGCCGAGGCGGTCCTCGTAGACGGTCTCGTGGAGCACGGACATGCCCTCGGCCTGGGTCATGAGCACGATGAGCGGCGGCTGCCAGTCCGTCATGAAGCCGGGGTGGGTGTCCGTCTGCACGGCGGCCGGCCGCAGGCGGGACGCGCTCGCCGTGATCCACTCGTCGGTGATCTCGAGCTGCGCGCCCATGCGCTGCAGCGTGTTGATCGCCGTCACGAGCCGGTCCTGGGCGCAGCCGGCCACCCGCACCTCGCCGCCGGTCATGAGGCCGGCCACCAGGTAGCTGAACGCCTCGAGGCGGTCGCCCTCCAGGCGGGCCTGGGCGCCCTTCAGCCGCTCGACGCCCTCGATCACGATGCGCCGGTCGGGGCGCAGGGCGATGTGGGCGCCCATCCGCTGGAGGAACAGGGCCAGCTCGACGACCTCGGGCTCGGTCGCCGCGTTGTGGATGACGGTGCGGCCCTCGGCGAGCACGGCCGACAGGAGGACCGTCTCGGTGGCCCCGACCGACGGGTACGGGAGCGTGATGCGGGCCCCCTTCAGCCGGCCGGCGATGCGGGCCGTGATGCCGTTGGCCTGCTGCTCGACCTCGGCGCCCATCTGCTGGAGGGCCGACACGTGGAAGTCCACGGGCCGCCGGCCGATCTTGTCGCCGCCGACGAGGGGCACGAAGGCCTCGTGCGCCCGGTGGAGCAGCGGTCCGAGGAGCAGGATCGGGATGCGGTTGAGCCCGGAGAACTCGAGGGGCACGCGCGGGACCGGCTCGGCCACGGGGACGACGGTGATCCGGTCCCCGGCGACCTCGACGTCGAGGCCGATCGAGCGGAGGATGTCCGCGGTGATGCCGACGTCGCCGACGTCGGGCGCGTTCGTGATCGTCGACGGCGACGTGCCGAGGAGGGCCGCGACCATGTGCTTGGTCACCGCGTTCTTGGACCCGGCGACGACGACCTCGCCCCGCAGCGGGCCGTTCGGCTCGATGCGCCACGCCGGGCCGGAGGCGTCGGGCGCGGCAGCGGGGGAGGGGTCGCTCATGGCGCCCCAGGCTACTGCCGGAGCCCGGACGGCCCGCCGGCGACGTCGGTCACGGCGCACGGCCGGTCGGCCGGCCTCCGATAGACTCCGCCCCGCGATGCTGCCCTCGCGACACATCCTCGGTGCCGTCTCGGGGGTGGAGTCCGACCGAGCGGCGGGCGTGAGCGCCCGGCCCCGGCCGACCCTGCGGAGCGGGTGAGCGCGCTCCTCCTCCTGCATGCCGTGCTCGGGCTGGGCACGGTGGCCGCCGGCGCCCACCTGGGCCGCCGGGCGCTGTGGGTGACCCTCGTCCCGATGGCCGTCACGCTGGCGTGGATCGGGAGCGCCCTGCCGTCCCTCCTCGACGGCGAGGTGCGCGAGGCCCACGCGGGCTGGGTGCCCGCGATGGGCCTCGGCATCGACCTGCGCCTCGACGCCTTCGGCGCCCTCATGACCCTGCTCGTGTCGGGGATCGGCGTCCTCGTCGTCCTCTACGCCCGCTGGTACTTCCCGGCCACGAAGGAGCACCTCGGTCGCCTGGCCGGCCTGCTCACGCTCTTCGCCGGCGCCATGCTCGGCGTGGTCTGGGCCGACAACCTGCTCGTCCTCTACACGTGCTGGGAGCTCACCTCCCTCACCTCGTACCTGCTCATCGGCAACGACCACCGCGACCCGCGGGCCCGGGCCGCCGCCCTCCACGCCCTGCTCGTCACCGTCACCGGCGGGCTCGCCATGCTCGGCGGCTTCGTGGTCCTCGGCCAGGCCGCGGGCACGTACCGGCTGAGCGAGATCCTCGAGCGGGCCCCGAGCGGCAGCAACGTCACGATCGCGCTCCTGCTCGTGCTCGTCGGCGTGGGGACGAAGTCGGCGCAGTACCCGTTCCACGGCTGGCTGCCCGGCGCCATGGCCGCCCCCACCCCGGTCAGCGCCTACCTGCACTCGGCGACGATGGTGAAGGCCGGCATCTACCTGCTGGCCCGGTTCGCGCCCGTCTACGCCCTCACCGGGTTCTGGCGCCCGCTCGTCACCACGGTCGGCCTCGTCACGATGATCCTCGGCGGCCTGCGGGCGCTGCGGCAGCACGACCTCAAGCTGCTCCTCGCCTTCGGCACGGTGAGCCAGCTCGGCTTCCTCGCCGTCCTGTTCGGGCTCGGGACCACCGAGACCGTCGAGGCCGGCTGCGCCCTGCTCCTCGCCCACGGGGCGTTCAAGGCCGCGCTGTTCATGGTGGTCGGCATCCTCGACCACCAGACCGGGACCCGCGACCTGCGCGAGCTGCCCGCCCTGGGCGCCGGCTGGCCGGTCACGAAGCTCGTGATGGTGGTGAGCGCGGCGTCGATGGCCGGCCTGCCCCTCGTGGCCGGCTTCATCGCCAAGGAGGCGGCGTACGCGAGCGTCGCCGACTCGGGCCTCGGCGCCCGGGCCTGGATCCTGGCCGGCCTCGTCGCCGGCTCCGCGCTCACCGTGGCCTACAGCGCCCGCTTCGTCTGGGGCGTGCTGCGCCCGGCCGGTGCGGTCAGCGAGGAGGGTGCGGCGCCGGCCGCCGAGGTCCGCGAGACGCCGCCGCCGGCGCTGCCGTTCGTGCTGCCGGGGCTCGTGCTCGCCGCGCTGACGCTCGTGGGCGGGCTCGTCCCCCGCCTCCTCGACCGGCTCGTGGGCGCCGCCGACGCGGCCCTCGTGGGCGTGGACCCGCACACCCACCTCGCCCTCTGGCACGGTCTCAACCTCCCGCTGCTCCTGTCGGCCGTGACCATCGCGATCGGCGCCTCGCTCTTCCTCCTCCGCGCCCCGCTGGCCAAGGTGCTGCGCACCGGTGAGGTCGTGCCCTCCGGCGGCGACGTCTACCTCTGGGTGCTGCGGGGCCTGAACCGCGTCGCCACCGTCGTCACCGGCGTCGTGCAGAACGGCTCGCTGCCGATCTACGCCGCCGTCATCCTCCTCTTCGCCGCCCTGGCCCCGGTCGTCACGCTCTTCCTGGGCGACGGGTGGACGGGGTGGCCCGAGCTCGTCGACCACCCGGGCCACCTGCCCGTGGCCGCGCTGATCCTCTTCAGCGCGATCGCGGCGGCGACGAACCGCCGGCGCGTCTCCGCCGTCCTGTTCCTCGGGCTCACCGGCTACTCGATGGCCGCCCTCTACGTGCTCCAGGGCGCCCCGGACCTCGCGCTCACCACGGTCGCCATCGAGACCCTCTCGACCGTGCTGTTCATCCTCGTGCTCCGCCACCTGCCGGTGCGCTTCGAGCGCAGGAGCACGCCGCAGCGGCGGATCATGCGCCTCGTCGCCGCCGGCGCCGTGGGCCTGTCGGTGTTCGTGCTCGCCCTCGCGGCCGGCGGGAGCCGCACCGCCGAGCCCGTCTCCCAGGAGATGGTCGAGCGCTCGTACCCCGACGGTCACGGCCGCAACGTGGTCAACGTGATCCTCGTCGACTTCCGCGGCTTCGACACCTTCGGGGAGATCACCGTGCTGGCCGCGGCGTCGATCGGCATGGTGGCCCTCGCCCGCGCGGGTCGCCGCCCCCGCCGCCTCCAGGTCGAGGAGCCGGCCGGATGAGGCGCATCCTGATCCTCGACCGCTCGGTCCGCATCACCTTCCACGCGCTGCAGATCGGGTCGATCTTCCTCCTGTTCTCCGGGCACAACCAGCCCGGTGGCGGCTTCGTCGGCGGGCTCGTCGCCGGCTCCGCCGTCTCGCTCCGCTACCTGGCCGGAGGCCTCGACGAGGTCATGCGGGTGTCGCGCTTCGCGCCCTGGACCATCCTCGGGACCGGGATCGTGGTCGCCGCGGTGACGGCTGCCGTGCCCGTCCTCTTCGGCGACCCGGTGATGCAGGCGTCGCTGTTCGAACTGACGCTGCCCGTGATCGGTGAGGTCAAGGTCGCGTCCCCGCTGTTCTTCGACGTCGGCGTGTACCTCGTCGTCGTCGGGCTCGTCCTCATGGTGATCGAGGCCTTCGGCGACGAGCCCCAGCCCGCACCCGAGCAGCTCGAGGAGGCCGCAGGGTGAACGTGCTGCTCGCCGCCACCGCCGGCCTGCTCTTCGCCGTGGGCACCTACCTCGTGCTGCAGCACACGCTCAGCCGCATCATCATCGGCCTCGGGTTCATGAGCCACGGGGCCAACGTGCTGCTCATGGCCTCCGGCCACCGCGGCATCGCCCCGATCATCGGGGTGGGGGAGGAGTCCGACTTCAGCGACCCGCTGCCGCAGGCGATGGCGCTCACCGCCATCGTCATCACCTTCGGCGTCAGCGCGCTGCTCCTCGCCCTCGCCTACCGCTCGTGGATCCTCACCCACGACGACGAGGTGGAGGACGACGTGGCCGACCGGGCCATCGCCCGCGGCGGGCACGAGGACAAGGAGGTCTCCGACGAGGAGACCTGGCACGAGGAGCGCACCGAGGTGGACTCGTGAGCGACACCCTCCTGCTCACCCTGCCGATCGTGCTGCCCGTGATCGGCGCGGGCATCTCGATCCTCGTCGGCCGCTCCCGCGCCGCGCAGCGGGTCATCGGGCTCACGGTCCTGTCCACGGTGCTGGTGTCGGCCGTCGCGCTGCTCGTGCGGGTCGACAGCGAGGGGACGATCGCCACCCAGGCCGGCGGGTGGCGCGCCCCCATGGGCATCACGCTCGTGGCCGACCGCTTCTCGGCGATGATGCTCGTCGTCGGCGCTCTGATGCTCCTCGCCGTGCTCGTCTACGCCATCGGCCAGCCCGGAGCCGAGCGGGGTCACGTGGGCTTCCAGTCCGTGTACCTGATCATGGCGGCCGGCGTCTCGGCGTCGTTCCTCACCGGCGACCTGTTCAACCTCTTCGTCGCCTTCGAGATGATGCTCACGGCGAGCTACGTCCTGCTGACCCTCGGGGGCGGCAAGGCGCAGGTCCGCTCGGGCATGACCTACGTCGTCATCAGCCTCCTCGCCTCGTCCCTGTTCATCACCGCGCTGGCCCTCCTCTACGCGGCCACCGGCACGGTGAACATGAGCGACCTCGCCGACCGGATCGGCGAGCTCCCGCCGGCCCTCCAGAGCACGCTCGCCGTCCTCCTGCTCGCCGTGTTCGGCATCAAGGCCGCGCTCTTCCCGCTGTTCTTCTGGCTGCCGGACAGCTACCCCACCGCCCCCTCCGCCGTGACCGCGGTGTTCGCCGGGCTGCTCACGAAGGTCGGCGTCTACGCCATCATCCGCACCCAGACGCTGCTGTTCGACGAGGCCGCCCGTCCCGACACGCTCATGCTCGTGATGGCCGGGACGACGATGCTCATCGGCATCCTCGGCGCCATCGCGCAGGACGACGTCAAGCGGATCCTGTCGTTCAACATCGTGAGCCACATCGGCTACATGGTCATGGGCCTGGCGCTCTTCACGCTGGCCGGGCTCGCCGCGGCGATCTTCTACGTCGTCCACCACATCGTGGCGAAGACGACCCTCTTCCTCACCGGGGGCCTCATCGAGCACACCGGCGGATCGAGCCGCCTCAGCCGCCTCGGGGAGATGGTGCGCACCGCGCCCACCGTCGCCGTGCTGTTCCTCGTGCCCGCGCTCAGCCTGGCCGGCATCCCGCCGCTGTCCGGGTTCGTGCCCAAGGTCGGGCTCGTGGACGCGGGCCTCGCCGTCGACCAGCACGTGATCGTCGCCATCAGCCTCGTCGTGTCCGTGCTCACCCTCTTCTCGCTCATGAAGATCTGGACCGGCGCGTTCTGGGCCCCGGCCACGGAGGCCCCGGTGGAGCGACCCGTGCAGGGTCCGGGTCTCGGCGGACCGGTCCTCATGGTCCTGCCCACCGCGGTGCTGCTCGTCGTCGGCCTGGCCATCGCCGCCTGGGCCGGCCCGCTCTACGACCTCAGCCTCCGCGCCGCGGCGGACCTCCTCGACCCGGCGACCTACCACGCGGCGGTGCGCCCGTGAACCGGTTCGTGCCCACCCTCGGTCGCGTGAGCTTCACGGCGGGGCTGGTCGCCGTCTGGCTCCTCCTGTGGGGCGAGGTCAGCGTGGCCAACGTCCTCTCGGGGCTCGTCGTGGCCGTCGGGCTGCTCATCGTCTTCCCCCTCGACGAGGTCGAGCACGTCGACCACCGGTTCCGCCCGCTCGCCGCCGCCCGCCTGGTCGGCCACTTCGTGGTCGACCTCGTCGTGTCCACGGTCGTCGTCGCGAAGCAGGTCGTGCTCGGCTCGGACACCCGCACGGCGATCGTGGCCTGCCCGCTCCGCGTCCAGGCCGGCGGGCTCACCACCTTCCTCGCCAACGTGATCGCCCTCGCGCCCGGCACGATGCCCGTCCACGTGCAGCGCGAGCCACCGATCATCTACGTCCACGTGCTGAACCTCACCTCGGTCGAGGACGTCCGCGCCCGCATCGCCAAGCTCGAGGAGCTCGCGGTCCGAGCGCTCGGCAGCCCGGCCATGGTCGAGGCCGTCCGCCAGCCCCCGCCCCCGCCGCCCGTCCGCTCGGAGGACCCCGCATGATCGCTGCCGCTGTCGCCCTGCTGGCCGGTGCCGCGCTCCTCTACGCCTACCGGATGGCGGCGGGCCCGACCCTGGCCGACCGGATGGTCGCGGTGAACGGCCTGCTCGTCGCCGGCATGGGGCTCATCAGCGTCCAGGCCGTGCACACCGGTCGCGGCCCGTTCCTGCCCGTGCTGATCGTCGCCTCGCTCGTGAGCTTCGTGGGGACGGGCATCGTGGCCCGCTACCTGGAGGGCCTGCGCCGGTGATCGGCGAGGTCATCCTCGTCGTCGGCGCCGCGCTGACGTTCCTCTCGGCGGTCGGCACCGTCCGCTTCCGGGACCTCTTCGCCCGCATGCACGCGCTGTCGAAGGCCTCGACGCTCGGGCTCGCCCTGATCCTGCTCGGCGCCGCCGCCAGCCTCGAGAACGCCAACGACATCACCTCGCTGGTGCTGGTGGCGATGCTCCACGTCGTGACCTCACCGATCGGCAGCAACCTGCTGACCCGGGCGACGTACTTCTCCGAGGGCATCCCGAGCGGCATCGACACCGTCGACGAGCTCGCCCTCGCCGACGAGCGCCCGGACGAGTAGCCCGGCGCGCCGGAGGGCCGGGACGAGCCCGACCCTCCGAGTCCCCGTGCCGCGGGCTGGCGCGCGGCGGTGCTAGATGGCGTCGGCGCCCCGCTCGCCGGTGCGGATCCGGCGGACGTCGGCGACGTCGGTGACCCAGATCTTCCCGTCGCCGATCTTGCCGGTCTCGGCGGCGGCGCACACGGCGTCGACGAGGGCGTCCACGTCGGCGTCGTCGGCCAGGACCTCGATCTTGACCTTCGGCACGAAGTCCACGGTGTACTCAGCGCCCCGGTACACCTCGGTGTGGCCGGACTGGCGCCCGAACCCCTGGACCTCGGTGACCGTCATGCCGGTCACGCCGGCGGCCTTCAGGGCCTGCTTGACGTCCTCGACCTTGAAGGGCTTGACGACTGCGGTGATGAGCTTCACCCCTTGTCCTTTCGGGTCAGTGCCCGGCCAGCGTGGCCGAACCAGAGCTGTAGGCGGTCTCGGCGTGCTCGGCCAGGTCGAGGCCGCTGCGCTCCACGTCCTCGTCGACCCGCACGCCGATGGTCGCCTTCAGGGCGATCATGATGACGAAGGTGACGATGAAGGAGTAGACGATCGCCACGCCGTTGGCGAGCGCCTGCTCGAGGAGCAGGTCGAGGCCGCCGCCGTGGAAGAGCCCGGCCATGAAGTCGCCCCCGAAGAAGTCCGGCTCGGCGAAGAGGCCGATGAGCAGCGAGCCGACGAGGCCGCCGACGAAGTGCACGCCGACCACGTCGAGGGCGTCGTCGTAGCCGAGCTTCGTCTTCAGGCCGACGGCGAAGCAGCAGGCGGCGCCGGTGATGAGGCCGATCCAGATCGGCGACATGCCGGCCACGAACCCGGCACCGGGGGTGATGGCGACGAGACCGGCGACGATGCCCGAGGCCGCGCCGAGGTTCGTGAAGTGCCCGTCGCGGATCCGCTCGACGATGGCCCAGGCGAGGCCGGCGGCCGCGGCGGCGAGGAAGGTGTTGGCGAAGGCCTGGACGGCGGTGCCGCTGGCTGCCAGCGCCGAGCCGGCGTTGAAGCCGAACCAGCCGAACCACAGGATGCCGGTGCCGAGCATCACGAGCGGCATGTTGTGCGGCGGGTGGCCCTCCTCCGGCCAGCCCCGGCGCGTGCCGAGGACGAGGACGGCGGCGAGGGCGGCGATGCCGGCGTTCACGTGGATGGCGGTGCCGCCCGCGAAGTCGAGCGAGCCCCGCTGGCCGAGCCAGCCGCCGTACACCCACTTGAACACGGGGACGAACACGAGGATCAGCCACACCGGCACGAAGACGGCCCAGGCGGCGAACTTCATGCGGCCGGCCACGGCGCCCGAGATGAGGGCGGGGGTGATGACGGCGAACATGCCGAGGAACATGGCCGTCAGCAGGGCCTCACCGCCGTCCTCGCCGAGGATCCCGAGGCCCCGCAGGAAGGCGGCGTCGAGGCTGCCGATGACGTCGTTGTCGACGGGGACCTGGGCGAGGGAGAACCCGCCGAGGGCCCAGACGACCGGCACCACGAGCAGGCACCAGAAGTTCATCATCAGCATGTTGAGCACGTTCCGCTGCCGGTCCATGCCCCCGTAGAAGAGGGCCAGTCCGGGGGTCATGAAGAGCACGAGCGCTGCGGATACAAGCACCCATGCGGCGTCGCCGGTGTCCATGCGAGCTCCTTGGTGAGGCGGCTGAGGCGGCCGTCACCATCTCGCCCGGCTGTTACACGGGTGTTTCCGGCAGCGTCGTCTTCTGTGAACCCTTCGCGTCAGAGAGTCGCAAGACACGCACAGATCGCGGACGGAGACGCAAGGACGCGGTCAGATCCGTGGTCAGCGGCGCGTCAGATCCGCGCCCGACGGGCGGTCAGCCGTACTCGGGGTCGACCCAGTCCGGGAAGATGTCCGGCAGCTCCTGGGACACCTTGCCGGTGAACCGCGCGGTCCGCTTCTCGAGGAACGACATCACACCCTCGCGGGCGTCAGGCAGGCGCCCGGTGGCGTGGACGGCCCGGGAGTCGGCCCGGTGGGCGGCCATCGGGTGGTCGGCGCCGAGCATCCGCCAGAGCATCTGCCGGGTGAGCGCCACCGACAGGGGCGCGGCGGCGGCCATCTCCCGGGCCAGCCCGTAGGCGGCGGGGAGCAGCTCGTCCGCCGGGTGGACGCTGCGGACGAGCCGACCGGCCAGCGCCTCCTGGGCGTCGAACACGCGACCCGTGTAGAGCCACTCGGCCGCCTGCTGGACCCCGACGATGCGGGGGAGGAACCAGGTGCTCGCCCCCTCGGGTGCGATGCCCCGCTGCGTGAACACGAAGCCGAAGCGGGCGGTGTCGGAGGCCAGGCGCACGTCGGTGGCCAGGGTCATCGTCACGCCCATGCCGACGGCCGGTCCGTTGATCGCCGTGATGATCGGCTTCTTGCACTCGAAGATGCGCAGGGTCACGAGCCCGGCGCCGTCGCGCGGGGCGCCCCCGGGCTCGGTGCGCTGGGCGAGCGCGGGGTCGCCGGCCGGCTGGCTGTCGTAGTCGAAGGTCTGCTCGCCCCCGGAGAGGTCGGCCCCGGCGCAGAACGCCCGCCCCCGTCCGGTGAGGACGACCGCTCGGACGCCGTCGTCGGCGTCGACGGCGTCGAGCGCTCGGAGGAGCTCGCCCACCATCCGCCCCGTGCCGGCGTTGAGCTTCTCTGGCCGGTTCAGCGCGATCGTCGCGACGCTGTCCTCGACCTCGTACTCGATCTCCCGGAAGTCCATGGCGGCGCACGCTAGTGGCGGATGCCACACCCCTCGGGTCCCATCGTCCCGTTTGCCCCAGCGACGTGCGGGTAGATGAGGAGCGCACCGTGGTCCCCCCGCCACGAGACGAGCCCCTGGCCGCTGCGTCCGCCGCAGGGCCAGGGGCTCGCCGCGCACAGGGGTGCGCGGCGCACCACCTGGGGAAGGAAGAGCCCGTGACCACCTGTGAGACCACCATCGAGGCGCCGCGGCAGGCCGTGTGGGACGCGCTCGTCGACGTGCGCAGCTACCCCCGCTGGCTCGTCGGCGCCGTCCGCATCCGCGCCGTCGACGACGGCTGGCCCACCCCCGGGACGGCCTTCCACCACGAGGTGGGGCTCGGCGGCCCGCTCACGATCGCCGACAAGACGGTGTCCGTGTCCGCGGACCCGCCTCGCCGCCTGGAGCTCGACATCCGAGCCCGGCCGCTCTTCTCCGGCACCGTCGTGTTCGAGCTCCACGACGACGGCGCGGACACCCGCATCGTGATGCACGAGCACCCCACGGGCGTCTTCCGGCTGGTGAGCCCGCTCGCGGCGCCGATCGTGCAGCTGCGCAACCGGGCCAGCCTGCGCCAGCTCGAGGACCGCGTCCGCCGGGCGCAGGGCACCCCGTGAGCGCCACCGCGCCGGCCTCGGACCGCCCGGTCGCCCTCGTCACCGGCGCCTCGGCCGGCGTCGGGCGGGCCACCGCCGTGGCGCTGGGCCGCGCCGGCTACGACGTCGCCCTCCTCGCTCGCGGCCGAGCCGGGCTCCTCGCCGCCGCCGAGGAGGTGCGGGCCACCGGCGCCCGGGCCCACGTCGTCCAGGCCGACGTCGCCGACGCCGCCGCCGTCGCGCGGGCCGCCGGCGAGGCGGAGGCCGCGCTGGGCCCCCTCGACGCCTGGATCAACAGCGCGATGACGACGGTGTTCGGCCAGCACGGCGACATCGACCCGGCCGAGATCCGCCGGACCACCGAGGTGACCTACCTCGGCCAGGTCCACGGGACCCTCACCGCCCTCGCCCGGATGGAGGCGCGGGGCCGCGGCCGGATCGTGAACGTCGGCTCGGCGCTCGCCTACGTGGGCATCCCCCTCCAGGCCGCCTACTGCGGCGCCAAGTTCGCCTGCCGCGGCTTCACCGAGTCCGTGCGGGCCGAGCTCGTGGCCGCCGACAGCCCGGTCACCCTCTCGATGGTGCACCTCCCCGCCGTCGACACCCCGCAGTTCGACTGGTGCGAGTCGAAGATGGATCGGCAGGCCCGGCCCGTCGCCCCCGTCTACACCCCGGACCAGGCGGCCGACGCCATCGTGGCGGCCCTCGACGGCCGGCGCTCCGGGATCCTCGGCGCCTGGAACCGGGCCATCATCGCCATGTCCGGCCTCGCCCCCGGGGTCGTGGCGCAGTTCGCGGCGGCGAGCGCCGTCGACGGGCAGCAGACCGAGGATCCGCAGCCGGCCGACGCCCCGTCGAACCTCTGGGACCCGGTCGACGGCGACGAGGACCGCGGCGCCACCGGCCGCTTCGGCGACGAGTCCCGCGGCGTGCTGGACCCCGCCTTCCTCCGCCAGGTCCCGGAGACCGCCCGCACGCTCGTCCAGAGCGTGGCCGCGGCGTGGGCCGACCGGCTCCGCAGCCGCTGACCCGCCGTTTCGGCGTGGCCCGGGACGGGAAGGTCCGCGCGGCCCGACGACCAGTGGAGGCCCCGATGCAGTCCATGGATCTCTCCGAGCCCATCCGGGAGCTGTCCCACGACGACCGGCTCGACGCCGGCCGGGCGGCGCTCCAGCGGGTGGCCGACGCCATCCCGGCCGACCTGCGCCCGATCCTGCGGGGTGACTGGCTCGGCCACCGGGCCCACCCGATGCTGACCGACCTCCCCGTCGGGTTCTGGACGAGCGCCGGCGTGCTCGACCTGGTCGGGGGACGGCGCGGCGCGCCGGCGGCGCAGCGGCTCGTCGCGCTCGGCCTGATGAGCGTCCCGCTCGCCGCGGCCACCGGCATCACCGACTGGCGGGAGATGCCCGCCTCGACGCAGCGGGTGGGGGTGGTGCACGCCGGCGGCAACGTCGCCGCCTCGCTGCTCTACCTCCTGTCCTGGAAGGCCCGGCGGCGGGGCCAGCGCGGGCGCGGCGTGCTCTTCGGCATGGCCGGCATGGGCGTCGCCACCCTGGCCGGCGCCCTCGGCGGTCACCTCGCCTTCGGCGAGGACGCCCCGACCACCGTCGACCTCGACGCCCTCGGCGACGGCCACCGCGCCGCCACGGCCGACGAGGTGCACTGGGCCACCCACCAGTGACGACGCCCGCGGCTCCGGGGTTGGCGGGCCCGGCGCGCGGGTAGCGACGGGGGCATGGCAGCAGCACCCGACAACCAGCCCACGGACGACGGCGGCGAGGTCGTGGAGCCGCCCAACAGCACCGTCAACGACTGGCACGGCCAGAAGGTCTCCGACGACGAGGAGCTCATCGACGAGGTGCTCGAGGAGACCGGCGGCGACGAGGCGGCCGCCGAGCAGGCGTTCGACGAGCGCTCGGCGCAGCACGACCCCGAGCGCGACATCAGCAAGCCCAAGCCGTCATGAGCGATCCCACCGACCACGGGCGCAGCGCCGAGGAGCGGCCCAACGCCTTCCCGGACGAGGTGCCCGACGAGGTCGCCCCGCTCGACGAGACCCCCGACGGCCGCACGCCCTCGGACACCACCGAGTCCTCCGAGGACTCGCTGCCCCCCGGCTGAGCCCCCGCCGCACGCGACGAGGCCCCAGGCGCTGCGCCTGGGGCCTCGTGCTGTCTGGAGCGGCCGACGGGAATCGAACCCGCGTATCTGGCTTGGGAAGCGAGCGCTCTACCATTGAGCTACGGCCGCATGGGGTGAGTGACCATACCCGCGAGTTCCGCCGCTCTCAACGCGGGCCCGGCCACCGAGCGTGCTGCGATCGGCGTCGCGGGGCCGCCGACTAGGTTCGGCGCTCGTGATCCTCAGCGACCGGACCATGCGCGAGGCGATCGCGGCAGGGCGGATCGTCATCGACCCCTTCGACGAGTCGATGATCCAGCCGTCGTCGATCGACATGCGCCTCGACCGCTTCTTCCGGGTGTTCCTGAACCACACGATGCCGGTCATCGACGTGAAGCAGAACCTGGAGGAGCTCACCCAGCTCGTCGAGATCACCGACGACCAGCCGTTCGTGCTCCACCCGGGGGAGTTCGTCCTCGGCGCCACCTACGAGCGCATCGGCGTCCCCGACGACCTCGTCGCCCGCGTCGAGGGCAAGTCGAGCCTCGGTCGCCTCGGGCTCCTCATCCACTCGACGGCCGGGTTCATCGACGCCGGCTTCGACGGGCACATCACCCTCGAGCTGTCGAACGTCGCCAACCTGCCGATCACGCTCTACCCGGGCATGAAGATCGGGCAGATCTCCTTCATGCAGATGACGACCCCGGCCGACGTGCCCTACGGCTCGGACGGGCTGCGCTCGAAGTACCAGGGCCAGCGCGGGCCCACCCCCAGCCGGTACTGGGAGAACTTCGAGGAGCGCTGAGCCCGGCGCGTCACCGGCCCCAGGCCGGGACGCGACGAGGGGACGGACCCGCAGGCCCGTCCCCCCGGGGACACCGTCGGCGCGGCTGCGCCGGGTGGATCAGTCCTCGGCGGTGGCGAGGCCGAGGCGGGCGCTGTCCGCCGCCTCGAGGGCGTCGAGGACGTGCATGGCGATGTCCGCCACCTGCACGGTCTCCTCGGCGCCGGCGCCCTTCACGCCGTCGTCCAGCATGATGTAGCAGAAGGGGCAGGCGGTCGCGACCTTCGAGGCGCCGGTGGCGATGAGCTCCTCGGCCCGCTCGTCGTTGACCTTCTTGCCGATGCTCTCCTCCATGAACATGCGGGCGCCGCCGGCGCCGCAGCACATGCCCTTGGTGCCGTTGCGGCCGGCCTCGACCACCTCGACGCCGCCCAGGCTCCCGATGACGTTCCGGGGCGAGAGGTACACGTCGTTGTGGCGGCCCAGGTAGCAGGAGTCGTGGTACACGACCCGCTCGTCGAGCCGGGCCCCCGTCATGTCGAGCTGGCCGCTCGTGATGAGGTGCTCGAGGAGCTGGCTGTGGTGCAGCACCTCGTAGTGGCCGCCGAGCTGCGGGTACTCGTTGAGCAGCGTGTTGAAGCAGTGGGGGCACTGCGTGATGATCTTCTTCACGCCCATGCCGTTCAGCGACTCGATGTTCGCCATGGCGAGCATCTGGAAGATGTACTCGTTGCCCGAGCGGCGGGCGGGGTCGCCGGTGCACTGCTCGGACGGGCCGAGGATGGCGAAGTCGATGCCGGCCCGCTTCAGCAGCTTGGCCATGGCGATCGTGACCTTCTGGTTCTTGTCGTCGAACGACCCGGCGCAGCCGACCCAGTACAGGTACTCGTGGTCGAAGGCGTCACCCGGGTCGACGATCGGCACGTCGTCGACCTTGCTGGTCCACGCGGCGCGGTCGGTCTGGCTCATGCCCCACGGGTTGCCGGAGTTCTCCATGCCTCGGTAGGCGCCGCCGAGCTCGCTCGGGAAGTTCGACTCCATGAGCGACAGGTAGCGCCGCATGTCGAGGATCTTGTCGAGGATCTCGATGTTGACCGGGCAGTTCTCGTCGCAGGCCTTGCAGGACGTGCAGGCCCAGACCTCCTCCGGGGTGATCCGCTCGAAGAGGCTGTCGGACGAGATCGTGATCTCCGGGTCGGTGCCGATGGGCGGCGACACGGCGGGGGTGCCGGTGGCCGCCATGACCTCGCCGGTCTTGAGGACGATCTCGCGGGGGTCGAGCGGCTTGCCGGTGGCGTGGGCCGGGCACACGGAGGTGCAGCGGCCGCACATCGTGCAGGCGTCGGTGTCGAGCAGCTGCTTCCAGGTGAAGTCCGAGATGGTCGAGGCGCCGAAGCTCTCGAGCTCGGTCTCCATCAGGTTCGGCATGGGCCGCATGGCGCCCTTCGGGCGGTCCCGGTCCCGCAGGTACATGTTCAGCGGCGAGGTGAAGATGTGCCGCAGCATCGTGACCGGCAGGATCAGCACGAAGAGGAAGAAGCTGGCCACGTGGGCGATCCACCAAGCCTGGTGGGCGCCGGACAGGTTGCCCGCATCCTCGATGAGGCCCGACAGCGGGTAGCCGATGAAGCTCCACCTCTCGAAGTCGGGGCGCCCGGCGAGGGCGATGCGCCAGACCTCGGCGCCGAAGCCGGTGACGGCGATGGCGAGGAGGGTGCCGAGGATGATCGCGTGCTCGGGCTTCGTCTTGATGCGGATCCGGTAGGGCCGCTGGACGTACCGGCGGATGATCGCCCACACCACGCCGACGAAGAGGGCGAGGCCGGCGGCGTCACCGACGGCCGAGTACGCCTTGTAGACGTCGCCGTGGAGGAACTTCCAGGACTCGGGGACCTGGTGGTTGATCTCCAGCACCGTGGTGACGGCGAGGAGGATCAGGAAGGAGAAGTAGATGAGGCTGTGCATGATCCCGGCCGCGGGGTCCCGCAGCAGGGTCTGCATGTAGACGCCGGCGCGGAAGTCGGCCATGCGCCGCTTCACGTTCTTCGCCGTGGTGCGCCGGTTGTCCGGGTTGCCGCGCTGCCAGTTCTTGACGCGGTTCCCGAACGCGATCGCTCCGTAGAGGATGATGATCGGGAAGACGGTGTAGAAGGCCAGCTTCCAGGCGCTCGGGATGTTCCCGAACACCTCCCGCTGGACCTCGCTGTCGTCGTGGAACTGGAACACGGTGGCGGTGATGCCGGACACGATCGTGACCACGGCGAACACCACCCCGATGCCGACTGCGAGGTGTTGGGGCTTCAGTCGGGTCTTCACAGGCGCGAACCGTACCGCTCGCGCCCGGTCTCGCCCGAATGCAGGGCGGTCCGGCTAGCCGAACGCCTTCGAGTCGAGCTCGCGGATCCGCGCCGCCAGCGCCTTCAGGAGCTTGTGCCCGATGGCGGGCACGGCGTCCACCAGGCCGGCGAACTCGCGGGCGGCGAGCACGAGGACGGTGCTGTCCTCGGTGGCCGTCACCGTGGCGGTGCGCGGGCCGTGGTCGAGGAGCGCGAGCTCACCGACGCAGTCGCCGGGACCGAGGGTGGCGACCTTGCGGCCGTTGCGGCGGACCTCCGCCGCGCCTTCGACGATGACGAAGGCCTCCCGCCCGATCTGGCCCTGCTCGCAGAGCTGGTGCCCGGCCGACACCTTGACCTCGTCCGACGCCTTCGCCACCGCCTGCAGCTCCTTCTTGGAGCAGGCGGAGAACATCGGCACCCGCGCGAGGTGTTCGAGATGATCCTTGCGAGCCATGGGCCGGCAGCATACGGACGAAGTCGGCGCCGTGCTCGGAATCGTCACGCCGCCCGCGACTGCGTCGCTTCACTGTCGCGTAACAGAGGGGAAACAGGGCGTCGTTACCGTCGCCCCTCGTGGACGTCGTGCTCCTGCGCTGGCCCGTGGAACGGGATCGGCGCGCGGTCCTGGAGCAGATCGGACGGGCTCGGCTGTGGTTGGTGGAGGGTGAGGCGTCTCCCCCCGAGGTGGCCGACGAGCTCGAGGACTGGATCCGGGTGCCGGCGCCGGAGAGCGACGTCCGGGCTCGCCTGAGCGTGCTGGCGCAGCGCAGCGCCCGCCGCACGAGCCTGCCCATCCTCGACGGGGACGGGCTCCTCCGCCTCGACGACCGGTGGGTGTCGCTCCCCCCGGTGGAGGCCCGCCTCACGGCCGCGCTGCTCGACCGCTACGGCGCGGTCGTGTCCCGGGAGTCGCTCGCGCAGGCCGGCTGGCCCGAGGGCGCGCCGGGCCGCAACGCCCTCGACGTCCACATGCTGCGGCTGCGCCGCCGCGTCGCGCCCCTCGGCCTCGTCATCCGGACGGTGCGCTCCCGGGGCTACCTGCTCGAGCGGGCGGCGGGCGCCGAGGAGCGCTCGGGCTGACGCCCGCGGCGGGGTCAGCCCGCTGCGGTGTCCTCGTGCAGGAGGCCGAGCCGGCCGAGGCCGGCGCGCACGGCACCGTCGATCAGGACCTTGTCCGACGGTCGGGGACCGCTCACCCGCAGGACGCTCACGAGGTCGCCGCGCCGAACGACGACGAGGTCGCGCTCCTCGATGGCCGCGCCGGGGGCCTCGACCTCGACGGCGATCGGCAGGACGTCGTCGCTCAGGACCCCGAAGTCGAGGCGCCCGGCGCGGATGGCGACGCCGGTGTCGGTGGCCACGACGCCGGCGCAGGCCCCGCCGACGTCCGCGAGCACGGCCTCGGCCTGCGGGCCCTGACCGGGGAACCAGCCGATCACGTGGGTCACGGTGACCTCGCCCCGGCGGAACGTCTGGCCGACCTCGACCTCGGGGGTGAGCTCGGCGAGGGCGTCGTCGCAGGCGTGCTCGGGCAGCACCTCCCGCCCGAACGCCGCGTCGTCGTCGACCGCCGCGTAGCCTTCGGGCAGGTCGGCCTCGGTCACGAGGGCCTCGGCGACCCGCTCGGCCGTCACCTCGACCGGGGCCGGCCTCGTCACCTTCCGATCCGTGGCGCACGCCGTCAGGGCGAGGGCGGCCGCGACCGCCACCCCGCCGATCCTGAGGCCCGCCCGGCCCCGCGCTGCACTCATCCGCCCGCTCCTGTTCGGCTCCTCGAGGCCGGTCAGCCGCCCTGCTCGGCCTGCCGGGCCACCGCCTCGGCGGCCGCCCGGATCTCCTCAGGGCTGCGAAGGTAGCGCTCCTCGACGGGCTTGTCCTCGACCGGGCGGAGGTCCTCGCCGAGCTCGTACACGAGGGGCTCGCCGGTGGGGATGTTGAGCTCGACGATGGCGTCGTCGCTGATGCCGTCCAGGTGCTTCACGAGGGCGCGGAGGCTGTTGCCGTGGGCCCCGACGAGCACGGTGCGCCCGGCCCTCAGGTCAGGGACGATGCCCTCCTCCCAGTAGGGGAGCAGCCGGGCGACGACGTCCTTCAGGCACTCGGTCTTCGGGAGCTGGTCGGCCGGCACCTGGGCGTAGCGCTCGTCGGCGTTCGGGTTGTGGGGGTTGTCGTCGGCGATGGGGGGCGGCGGCACGTCGTAGCTGCGGCGCCACACCTTCACCTGGTCGGCACCGAAGCGCTCCGCGGTCTCCGCCTTGTTGCGGCCAGTGAGGTCGCCGTAGTGGCGCTCGTTGAGGCGCCAGTCCCGGCGCACCGGGATCCAGGACCGGCCCATGGCCCGGAGCGCCAGCTCCACCGTGTGGATGGCCCGGGTCTGGAGCGAGGTGTGCACGACGTCGGGCGCGATCCCCCGGGCGGCCATCAGCTCGCCGGCCGCCGTGGCCTGCTGCTGGCCGAGCTCGGTCAGCTGGGCGTCCCACCACCCGGTGAAGAGGTTGAGCTTGTTCCACTCGCTCTCGCCGTGGCGGAGCAGCACGAGCCGGTACGTCATGGGCTCTGACGATACGCACGGCTCGACGGCGGCTCCGAACCGCCGCGGACCGGTGGTCCGGGCCTCAGACGTCGTAGACGCCGTCGACCGCGACGGCGACCGCGACGACCACCGCGACGGCGGCCATCGCGCGGACCGCCCAGCGCGCCGCGGTCCCGCCGTCGCGCGCGGCGAGCGGTGTGGCGGCCAGCCCAAGGGCAGCAGCGAGGGTCGCGAGGGTGGCGACGGCGACGGCGAGCACGCCGAGGTCGGCTCCGACGCTGAGGGCCGCGACGGGGGCGACGGGGCGCAGCGCCGCGGCGACGAGCGCGCCGTCCCGTCCGGTGGGCAGGGTCGGGCGGGCGAGGTCGACGAGGGCCGTCGCCAGCAGCACGAGGCCGGCGCCGAGGCGCAGCGTCGGGCGGCTGACCGAGAGCCAGTCGAGGAGCGGTCCGGAGACCGCGGCCGCGCCGACCGCGACCGCCACCACCGCCGCGGCGCCCGCCGCCTGCGCCCGCCGGGTCGCCGCAGCCGCGGCACAGGCCCCGCGCAGCGGGTCGAGGGCGAGCACGAGCGCGGCGAGGAGCAGCGCCGCGGGCAGCCCGGCGCCCCAGGGCTCGTCGACCTGCACCGGCTGCGCGGCGACGATCGGGGTGGCGAGGAGCACGGCGGAGAGGGCGTGCTGCTGGTCGTCCATCTGGGTGATCCCTCGTTGCAGCCAGGCCCCGCGGGCCCGGTCCGGTTCCGGTAGGTCGGCCGCCGCCTCGGGCGAGATCTGGCGCTGCGCGAGCATCCCGGCGACGCACGCGGCCCGCTCGGCCAGCGGGGCGCGGAGGTCGGCGAGCCGCGGGGTGCGATCGGCCAGGGCCCAGAGGCCGGCCAGCTGCTCGCCCAGCGTGCCGAGGCCGGCGCCGAGCGTCGGGCCGCCCCGGACGAGCTCGTTCGGGGTCGAGCCGGTGCGCTGCGACTCCCAGCGGACCTGGAACCCGGCCAGGCCGCCCTGGCGGCGGGCGTAGGCGACCGTCTCCCCGTCGACGGTCCCGCCCGGCCAGGCGGCCTGGACGGCCAGGCCGTAGGCGGCCCAGTGGTCGGCGATGTCGGGGAACCAGCGCTCGGCCCGGTCCCGCTCGACGGCGAGGTAGCGGCCGACGCGGGCGGCCGGCTCGTCCCACCCCTCCCCGGGGAGCTCGCGGTGGAGGAGGGCAAGGGCCCAGTGGACCTCGCCGGTGAAGAAGGGGGAGGGCACCGCCGTGGCCGGTCGGCCGGCGTCGGCGTCCCAGTACGCCACGACGGCGCCCGAGGGCTCGACCATCGCGGCGAGGAAGCGGCCCATGGCCCGCAGCTCGGCGTCGTGCGAGCGGTCCCCGGTCAGGGCCCGGCGCTCGGCCAGCCCGGCGACGAGCAGCCCGGTCGCGCCGACCGGGACGTCCCGGTCGGCCTGCCCGAAGGCCAGCCCGCCCTCGAGGGGGAGGAGGTGGTCGAGGGCCCAGGAGGCGCCGGCGTCGGCCACGTCGAGCGCGCCCTCGTGGCCGGCCGCGGCCGCTTGGTAGAGCGACATCGTCACCCCGGCGTGGCGCGTGAGGTTGTAGCCGCCGAGGTCGCGCCCCCGCTCGGCGTCGTAGCGGTAGAGCCAGCGGCCGTCCGGGCGCTGGTTGCGCTCGAACCAGGCCACCGCCTCCGCGGCGGAGCGCTGCAGCGCCTCGGCGGTCACCGGCGGGCACTGCTCGGGGAGCAGCACCACGGCCCGGAGGGCCACGGCCACGAGGACCCAGGCGAGCGCACCCCGCAGCACCGACCGGCCGTGCACGGAGGCCGAGGGTACCGCCGGGGTGCCGTACCCTCGGGCCGGTGCGGGGACGCGCCCGGGCCTACGTCGCGCTGGCCGCCGTGCTGGCGGCCCTCTTCGTGCCGCCCCTCTGGCCTCCGGCCGACGACAGCTACCCGCTGTCCACCTACCCGATGTTCTCCCGGGACCGGGGCGCCACGTCGGTGGTGGCCACGGTGGTGGGGGTCGACGCCGAGGGTCGCGCCCATCGCCTCAGCCCCGCCCTGATCGGCGGCTCCGCGGAGCCGATGCAGGCGGTGGCGACCGCGGGGCGGGCGGCCCGGGGGACCGCGGCCGAGCGGCGCGCCCTGTGCCGGCGGGTGGCCGACCGGGTGGCGGCCGGCGGGCGGGACGAGCTGGTGGCGGTGGCGCTCCGGGTGGAGACGCACGACGCGGTCGCCAACGTGGAGGGCGACCCCGACCGGGCGCTGGCCGTCGAGGTGCTCGCGACGTGCGAGGTGGCCCGGTGACCGGGCTGATCGCGGCGCTCGACCGCCGCCTCCGGGCGCCTGCGCCCCCGACCCGCCTCGCCGCGCTGCGGGTGCTCGTCGGCGGGTACGCGCTCGGCTGGCTGCTGCTGCGCCTCCCGCACCTGCTCGACGTGGCGCGCGCCGCCGGCAGCCGCTTCGACCCGGTCGGCCCGCTGGCCTGGATGGACCGCCCCGCGCCGACCGGGACGGCCGTGGCCGTGCTCCTCGCCACCATCGGCGCCGGGGTGGGGTTCACGGCCGGCTGGCGGTGGCGGCTGAGCGGACCGGCCTTCGCCGTCGGCTTCCTGGCCGTGACGACCTACCGCAGCTCGTGGGGGCAGATCTTCCACACCGAGAACCTCGTGGCGCTCCACCTCCTCGTCCTCGCCGTCGCGCCGGCGGCCGACGCCTGGTCGCTCGACGCCCGCCGGCGCGGCACCCCCGTCGCGGCGACCGGGGACCACGGCTGGCCGGCGCGGCTCCTGTCGCTGCTGACCGTCGGCACCTACGCCGTCGCGGGGTGGGCCAAGCTCCGCAACGAGGGGCTCGGGTGGGTCGACGGCGACGTGCTCCGCCACCACATCGCGCACGACGCCCTGCGCAAGGAGCTCGTGGGGGCCGCCCACCCGAGCCTCGGCCCCGCGCTGCTCGGCCAGCGCTGGCTCTTCGCGCCGATGGCCGCCGCCTCCCTCGTCGTCGAGCTCGGCGCGCCTCTCGTCCTCGTCGTCCGGCGCCTCCGGGTCCCCTGGGCCGTGGCCGCCTGGACCTTCCACGTCGGGGTGCTCGCGCTCATGGCGATCGCCTTCCCCTACCCGCTCGTCGGGGTGGCCTTCGCCTCGTTGCTGCCCGTCGAGCGGGCCCCGGGGTGGCTGCGCCGCCGCGGGCGGGTCGGCTGGCGGCGGCCTCGCGGCGAAGTTGTCAATCCCTGACTCAACTTCTATCCTGCGAGCAGACACAACTTCGCCCATCCACCCATCGCGACCCCGCGGAGGCACCCCCATGCCCAAGGCCGTCGGCATCGATCTCGGCACCACCAACTCCGTCGTCTCGGTCCTCGAGGCCGGCGACCCCGTCGTCATCCCCAACAGCGAGGGCTCTCGCACCACGCCCTCGGTCGTGGCGTTCTCGAAGAGCGGCGAGGTCCTGGTCGGCGAGGTCGCCAAGCGCCAGGCGATCACCAACCCCGACCGCACGATCCGCTCGGTGAAGCGCCACATGGGCACCACCTGGACCACCGAGGTCGACGGGAAGAAGTACACCTCGCAGGAGATCAGCGCCCGGACGCTCATGAAGCTGAAGCGCGACGCCGAGGCCTACCTCGGCGACACCGTCACGCAGGCCGTCATCACCGTCCCCGCCTACTTCGACGACGCCCAGCGGACGGCCACGAAGGAGGCCGGGCAGATCGCCGGCCTCGAGGTGCTCCGCATCATCAACGAGCCCACGGCGGCCGCGCTCGCCTACGGCCTCGACAAGGGCGACGCCGACGAGACCGTCCTCGTGTTCGACCTCGGCGGCGGCACCTTCGACGTGTCGATCCTCGAGATCGGCGACGGCGTCTTCGAGGTGAAGAGCACCCACGGCGACACGAACCTCGGCGGCGACGACTGGGACCAGGCGATCATCGACTGGCTGGCCGCGCAGTTCCAGGCCGCCCACGGCGTCGACCTCACCAAGGACAACATGGCCCTCCAGCGCCTCAAGGAGGCGGCGGAGAAGGCGAAGATCGAGCTGTCCCAGGTGCAGCAGACGCAGATCAACCTGCCGTTCATCACCGCCACCGCCGACGGTCCGCTCCACCTCGACGAGACCCTCACCCGGGCGAAGTTCCAGGAGCTCACCGCCGGGCTCCTCGAGCGCTGCCGCGGTCCGTTCGAGCAGGCCATCAAGGACGCCGGGCTCACCAAGGACCAGATCGACCACGTGATCCTCGTCGGCGGCTCCACCCGCATGCCGGCCGTGGCCGAGCTCGTCCAGTCGCTCACCGGCAAGGAGCCCAACAAGGGCGTCAACCCGGACGAGGTCGTCGCCATCGGCGCCGCCGTCCAGGCCGGCGTCCTGAAGGGCGAGGTGAAGGACGTCCTCCTCCTCGACGTCACGCCGCTGTCCCTCGGCATCGAGACCAAGGGCGGCGTGATGACCAAGCTCATCGAGCGCAACACCACGATCCCCACCCGCCGCACCGAGGTCTTCTCCACCGCCGAGGACAACCAGCCCTCGGTCGAGATCCACGTCCTCCAGGGCGAGCGCGAGATGGCGCAGTTCAACAAGACGCTGGGCAAGTTCCAGCTCGTGGACCTGCCGCCCGCCCCCCGCGGCGTCCCGCAGATCGAGGTCACCTTCGACATCGACGCCAACGGCATCGTGCACGTGTCCGCCAAGGACCGGGCCACCGGCAAGGAGCAGTCGATGACGATCACCGGGCAGTCGAGCCTCGACAAGTCCGCCATCGACCAGATGATCAAGGACGCCGAGGCCCACGCCGAGGAGGACCGCCGCCGCCGCGAGGAGGCCGAGGTCCGCAACAACGCCGACTCGCTCGTGTACCAGACCGAGAAGCTCATCCGGGAGCAGGGCGACAAGCTGGCCGGCGACGAGAAGGCCCAGGTCGAGGAGCGCCTGAGCGCGCTGAAGTCGGCCATCGGCGGCACCGACGTCGAGGCCATCAAGTCGGCCACCGAGGCCCTGATGACGGCGTCGCAGTCCTTCTCGCAGAAGCTCTACGAGCAGGCGGCGGCCGAGGACCGGGCTGCGGCCGGCGCGGCGGGCGGCGCGGACCAGGCGAGCGACGACGACGTGGTCGACGCCGAGATCGTCGACGACGAGCAGTCCTGAGGCGATCGGGTATGACCGACTCCCCCCAGGAGCCCACCAACGAGACGACCAGGCCGGAGGGGGCCGCCGCGGGCGCGGCGGCCCCGCCGGCCGACCCCACCCCCGAGGCGGCCGGCGCCGACGGCGCTGACGAGGCGACCGACGAGGCCGGCGAGGAGACCGCGGCGGGCGAGGGCGGCGACGCCGCCGCCGACGAGGCCGGCGAGGCCACCGTCGAGTCCCTCGTCGCGGACCTCGAGCGGGTCACCGCCGAGCGCGACCAGCTCCTCGACGGCTACCGCCGCGCGCTGGCCGACCTCGAGAACTACAAGAAGCAGAGCCAGCGCCGCCTCGAGGACGAGGTGAACCGGCGCGTGGGCTCGTTCATGGAGGGCTTCCTGCCCGTGCTCGACGCGTGTGACGCGGCGGCCCAGCACGGCGCGGGCGACGAGGTCGCCCCGATCGTGAACGCCCTCCTCGGCGTGCTCGAGAAGGCCGGCATGCAGCGGCTCGACCCGAGCGGCCAGCCCTTCGACCCCAACGTGGCCGAGGCCGTCGTGCACGAGCCGGGCGAGGGCGGCGAGCAGGTCGTGGCCGAGGTGCTCCGCGCGGGGTACGCCTACCAGGGGCGCGTCCTGCGCCCGGCGATGGTGAAGGTCACGGACTAGGGGACCCCGGATGGCTCCGCAGCGAGAGTGGTTCGAGAAGGACTACTACCGGATCCTCGGCGTCTCCGAGACGGCCTCGGCCAAGGAGATCAAGAGCGCCTACCGGAAGCTCTCGCGCCAGTACCACCCGGACGCCAACCCGGGTGACGCCACCGCGGAGGAGCGCTTCAAGGAGGTGTCGGCGGCCTACGACGTCATCGGCGACCCCGAGAAGCGCAAGGAGTACGACGAGGTCCGGCGCCTCGGCCCGATGGCCGGCGGCTTCGGCGGCGGTCCGGGCGGCGGCTTCTCGTTCACCGACGCCGGGGACCTCGGCGACCTGCTCGGCAACCTGTTCGGCCGGGGTCGGCGCAGCGGCGGCGCCGGCCCGCACCGCGGCCAGGACCTCGAGGCCGAGCTCCACCTGTCCTTCGAGGACGCCGCCGCCGGGGTCACCACCTCGGTCCACCTGACGAGCGACGCCACCTGCAGCACCTGCCACGGCTCCGGTGCTCGACCGGGCACGGCCCCCCACGCCTGCAGCCGCTGCGGCGGGCGCGGCGTGGTGTCCGACAGCCAGGGCCTCTTCTCGTTCTCGTCCCCGTGCCCGGCCTGCGCCGGGCGGGGCGTCGTCATCGACGACCCCTGCCCCACGTGCCGGGGCACGGGCACCGAGCGGCGGCCCCGCGAGGTGAAGATGCGGGTCCCGCCGGGCGTGAGCGACGGGCAGCGCATCCGGCTGAAGGGCCGGGGCGGGCCCGGGCGCAACGGCGGCCCGCCGGGCGACCTCTTCGTCGTCGTGCGCGTGGCCGGCCACCCGCTGTTCGGGCGGCGCGGGCGCGACCTCACCCTCACCGTCCCGATCACCTTCCCCGAGGCCGCCCTCGGGGCCGACATCGCCGTGCCCACCCTCGGCGGCGGTCCCGTGACCGTGCGGATCCCCGCGGGGACCCGCAGCGGGCGGACCTTCCGCGTGAAGGGCAAGGGGGTCGCCACCCCGAAGGGGACCGGCGACCTCCTCGTCACCGTCGAGGTGGCGGTCCCCACGAAGCTGTCCAGCGCCGAGCGCAAGGCGCTCGAGGCGTACCAGGCGGCGAGCGACGGGTCGTCGCCGCGCGAGCACCTCGGAGTGTGATCCCCATGCCCCAGTCAGGAGATCCGAAGAACCGGGCGGTGTACGTGATCTCGGTGGCCGCCGAGCTGGCCGGCCTCCACCCCCAGACGCTGCGCATCTACGAGCGCAAGGGCCTGCTCGACCCGGCCCGCACCGGCGGCGGCAGCCGCCGCTACAGCGACGCCGACATCGCGCTCCTGCGCCGCATCCAGGAGCTGACGGCCGAGGGCCTCAACCTGGCCGGCGTGCAGAAGGTGCTCCAGCTCGAGGCGGAGATCCGCCGCCTGAAGGACGAGCTGGCCGCGACGAAGGAGCAGGCCGTGCAGGCCATCGCCGAGGTCCAGCGCCAGCACCGCCGCGATCTCGTGCCGCTCAACCAGTCGCTGACCGTCTTCCGCCGGCGGTAGAAGTTGACAATGTAGATATCAACTTTTCTGATACGGGGGTACACTGTCTCCATGGCGATCGACCCCACGCGCTGGACGCAGAAGACCCAGGAGGCGGTGAGCCGCGCCGTCGAGCTCGCCACCACCGAGCACCACCCCGAGGTCACCCCCGACCACCTCCTCTCGGCCCTGCTCGGCCAGGCCGAGGGCATCGTCCTGCCCATCGTCCAGCGCGTCGGGCGCACCCCGCTCGAGCTGCGCAACCAGGCGGCGGACGCCCTCGCCCGCCTGCCGAAGGCCTACGGCTCCGAGCCCCGGATGTCCCGGGAGCTCCAGGCCGTCCTCGAGGCCGCGGACGGGGCGCGGGCGGAGCTCACCGACGAGTACCTCTCCACCGAGCACCTGCTGCTCGCGCTGGCCGACCGCATCGGCGTCGACCGCGAGCAGCTCCTCGCCGCGATGGCCGAGGTCCGGGGCAGCCACCGCGTCACGTCGCAGAACCCCGAGGAGCAGTACCAGGCCCTCGAGAAGTACGGCCGGGACCTCACCGAGGAGGCCCGCCAGGGCAAGATCGACCCGGTCATCGGGCGCGACGACGAGATCCGCCGGGTCATCCAGGTGCTGTCCCGCCGGACCAAGAACAACCCGGTCCTCATCGGCGAGCCGGGCGTCGGCAAGACGGCGATCGTCGAGGGGCTGGCCCGGCGCATCGTGGAGGGCGACGTCCCCGAGACGCTGAAGCACAAGCGGCTCATCAGCCTCGACCTCGGGTCGATGGTCGCCGGCGCGAAGTACCGGGGCGAGTTCGAGGAGCGCCTGAAGGCGGTCCTGAAGGAGATCACCGACGCCGACGGCGAGGTCATCACCTTCATCGACGAGCTGCACACGGTGGTCGGCGCCGGCGCGGCCGAGGGCTCGATGGACGCCGGCAACATGCTGAAGCCCCTCCTCGCCCGCGGCCAGCTCCGCATGGTCGGCGCCACCACCCTCGACGAGTACCGCCAGCACATCGAGAAGGACCCGGCCCTCGAGCGCCGGTTCCAGCAGGTCTACGTCGGCCAGCCGAGCGTCGAGGACACGGTGGCGATCCTCCGCGGCCTGAAGGAGCGCTACGAGGTCCACCACGGCGTGCGCATCCAGGACGCCGCCCTCGTCGCCGCCGCCACGCTGTCCGACCGCTACCTGACCGGGCGCTTCCTCCCCGACAAGGCCATCGACCTCGTCGACGAGGCCGCCTCCCGCCTGCGCATCGAGATCGACTCGCTGCCCACCGAGATCGACGTCGTCGAGCGGCGCATCCGCCAGCTCGAGATCGAGCGGGTGGCGCTGGCCAAGGAGACCGACGACACCTCGCGGGAGCGCCTCGCCGCGCTCGACCAGGAGCTGGCCGACCTCACCGAGCAGCGGGACGGGATGCTCGCCCACTGGACGAACGAGAAGGAGGCGATCACCCGCATCCAGGGGCTGAAGGAGGAGCTGGAGGGCCTGCGCACCGAGCTCGAGCGCGAGACGGACCTCGAGAAGGCGGCCGAGATCCGCTACGGGCGGATCCCCACCCTCGAGCGCGAGATCGAGGAGGCCAGCCGCCGCCTCGAGGAGCTCCAGGACGAGCAGCGCATGCTGAAGGAGGAGGTCGACGCCGAGGACGTGGCCGAGATCGTGGCCAAGTGGACCGGCGTGCCCGTGGCCCGCCTCATGGAGGGCGAGTCCCAGAAGCTCGTCCGCATGGAGGAGGTCCTCCACCAGCGGATCGTGGGCCAGGACGAGGCCGTCCGCGCCGTCGCCAACGCCATCCGCCGCAGCCGGGCCGGCCTGTCCGACCCGAACCGGCCGATCGGCTCGTTCCTCTTCCTCGGCCCCACCGGCGTCGGCAAGACCGAGCTGGCCCGCACCCTCGCCGAGTTCCTCTTCGACGACGAGCGGGCCATGGTCCGCATCGACATGTCGGAGTACATGGAGAAGCATGCGGTGAGCCGCCTCGTGGGCGCCCCGCCCGGCTACGTCGGCTACGACCAGGGCGGCCAGCTCACCGAGGCCGTCCGCCGGCGCCCGTACTCGGTCGTCCTGCTCGACGAGGTCGAGAAGGCCCACCCCGACGTGTTCAACATCCTCCTGCAGGTGCTGGACGACGGTCGGCTCACCGACGGGCAGGGGCGCACGGTCGACTTCACCAACGTCGTGCTGATCATGACCTCGAACCTGCCGGGTGACCCGATCGAGCACTTCCGCCCCGAGTTCGTGAACCGCATCGACGAGATCGTGCGCTTCCGGGCCCTCACCGAGGCCGACCTGGCCCCCATCGTCGAGATCCAGCTCGACCACCTGCGGGGGCGCCTGGCCGAGCGCCGCATCACCCTCGAGGTCACCGACGCCGCCCTCGCCGCCCTCGCCGCCCTGGGCTACGACCCCGCCTTCGGCGCCCGTCCCCTCAAGCGCACCATCCAGCGGGAGGTGGCCGACCGCCTGGCCGCCGCGCTCCTCGACGGCCGGGTCGCCGACGGCGACGCGGTGACGGTCGACGCCCGCGAGGGCGAGCTCACCCTCGAGGTCACGTCGCACGGTGATCGGTGACGGATGTCACAGACCTGCCTCCTTGCCGGATGACGGAGCGTCGCCGTAGGTTCATCCCGTCGCCACGCTCCGTGGTGACGATGGGGAGGCTGTGAGCCTTCGGCAGGAACTGGTCGCTGCGCCGAAGGGGAGCCAGAGCGAACCCGGCCCCGGACAGCAGTGCGGCAGCTCGCCGCACCGCTCAGGGCGCCGACTGACCGCTGCGTGAACGCGGCGGGCGGGGATCCCTGAGCGGGACGGATCCCCAAGGAGAGATACGTGACGACCAGACCCCGCACCGCCGGTGCGCGGCTCACCCGCCCGCCGGCACGGCGCCGACGACTGCTCGCCGGGCTCGCGCTGCTCGCGAGCCTGCTCGTGGGCCTCGTCGCCACGGCACCCGTGGCTGGCGCGCACCACGCGAACATCTCGGCCAGGTCGACCTGCGCCGACGGCACCTACACCATCAGCTGGACGGCCTCGAGCTGGACGAGCGTCAGCAGCTCGAGCGGGCGCAACCCCGACGTCCGCGTCGACTACCGCATCGGGAGCCGCGGCGGCTGGACCGCGCTCCAGAACGGTGCGTTCACCCAGCACAACGGCGGGTCGTTCTCCGGGAGCTTCACCCTCCCCGGCAGCACCACCGGCACCGTCAACGTGCGGGTGAGCGTGCACGGGACGTGGGGGAGCGGGAGCGCCGGGGGTCAGACCCAGATCGCGCCCGTGGTCCTCGACGGGAGCTGCACGCCGCCCGCCGAGCCGTCGGCCACCGCCGTCGTCGACTGCGCCGCGGACGTCGTGGTCCTCTCCTTCACCGGCAAGAACAAGCCCACCACCGTGACGATCCGCAAGAACGGCGTCGTCGTGGCCACCGGCGTGAACGTCCCGGTGGGGCCGTCCACCTACCAGGTGAACCTGAGCGCCGCGGACGAGAACACGACCGTCACGATCGCCCTCGACTACGCCGTGGGCGTCGACCAGACCCTGAAGGTCCCGGTCGACTGCGACACCCCGCCGGCCCCCACCGCGCAGATCACCTGGGCCTGCGGGGCGGACGCCACGGTGGTCCTGGCCAACGCCGGCGGGGAGCCGACCGTCGCCACCATCCGCAAGAACGGCACCGTGGTGGCCACGGTCCCGCTCGCGGGCGGGGCGTCGAACGTCGTCCGCACCGTCGCGATGGGCGCCGCCGACGAGAACACCACGGTGACGATCGTCGTGAGCTTCGACGACCCGGGCACCGCGACCGACGTCACCAAGGCCTTCGAGGTCGACTGCACCAGCCCCGACCCGCAGGTCGGTGCCGTGGTCTGCGCCACCGGGGGCATGTCGCTCGCGCTCGCGAACACCGGCACCGAGGCCGTCACGTTCGTCGTGACCTCCCCGGCCCTGCCGGGAGGGAGCACCACGGTCGCCGTCGCGGCCGGCGGGAGCGCCTCCGTCCTCATCCCCCTCGCCGAGGACGCCACCACCTCGCTGACCGTGTCGGTCGGCGGGACCGTCCTGTACGAGGAGCAGGCCCTGACGCGCGACTGCCAGAAGCCCGCCGCGCAGCTGGTCTTCAGCTGCGCCGAGGGCGGCATCGTCGTGACCCTCACCAACACCGGGACCGAGGCGGCCACCGTGTCCGTCGCCGGCGAGGACGTCACCGTCCCGGCCGGCGGCACCACCAGCGTCGTCGAGCCGGTCGCCGAGGGCGAGGCCTACGACCTGACGGTCCTCGGCCAGCGCATCCAGGGCGTGCGCGACTGCGAGCAGCCGGCCGCCACGCTCGTGTTCGACTGCGCGCAGGGCGGCGTGGTCGTGACCCTGACCAACACGGGCGAGACCGCGACGGTGGTCACCGTCTCGGGTGCACCGCACACC